>JGI20214J51088_10000068_pt1 | contig 67219 bp, 67 predicted proteins | sample WetSurMetagenome_FD_51088 | JGI IMG/M metagenome (IMG submission 51088) | reverse complement strand
GCGGCAAAAGGATCAGCCTTACCGCATTGGGGCCGGTCGGTGACGAGGATTTCAGGGGATTGCTCTAACCCCGCCGCATCAGGCAATATATTCCATTTACCGCAAATAAGTTCTGGGGTTTGATCCATGCTTCGTGAACTGCGTATTAAGGACTTTACCATCATAGACGATCTGACGATCACTTTCGGAGAGGGATTCAATGTCCTGACCGGAGAGACGGGCGCCGGCAAATCGATCATCGTAGATGCGCTCGGACTGCTCCTCGGTGAAAAGGCGTCCCAGGACCTGATCAGGACCGGATGCGATGAGGCGCGTGTAGAGGCGCGCTTCGATCCCGTCGATATCCCACTGGTAAAAGATCTGGGCATCGATTCGGACGACGGGATCATACTCAGGCGCCTCCTCTCGTTAAAAGGCAAGGGCAGGGCCTATGTCAACGACACTGCCGTAAGTCTTCAGACCATCGCCGTCGTCGGCAGGGAGCTTGTGGACATACACGGCCAGCACGAACACCAGGGCCTGATGAAAAAGGAAAGCCATCTTGCCGTTGTGGACTCATTTGCAGGTCTTTCATCCGAGGTTGAGTCGTTTCATGCGCTTTATACCGATATATCCGAACTCAGGGGCCGCGTCGCATCCATAAACGAGAGGATGCGTGAACGCGGGCAGAGGATGGAATTTCTCAGGTTTCAGGTTTCCGAGATAGACGCAGCCGCGCCGGTTGACGGAGAAAAACAGGCCCTCGAAGAGGAGCGGGCCGTGCTGATGAACGCCGGGAGGCTGAAGGAATCGGCTGAGGCGGCATATGGTCTTGTCTACGGAACAGAGGGCTCCGCCCTCGAACAACTCTCTCAGGTTGTGAATAATGTTAGGGACATGTCCCGCATAGATCGCAGCGCCGAAGAATCCCTCGCGCTTCTGCAGTCGGCCGTGCCTTTAATAGAAGACGCCGCTAATCTGTTGCGGCGGCTGAAAGAGGGCTATGACATCGACCCCGACAGGCTGACCGCGGTTGAAGACCGCCTCGATCTGGTCCGGAATCTCGAAAAAAAGTACGGGAACGGCATCGGGGCGATATTGCAGTATGCCGAAAAGGCGCGTGAAGAGCTGCTGGAACTCGAACATGCCGGGGAGCGGATGGAAGGATACGAAAAGGAGCTTGCCGGAAAAGAATCGCAACTTTCTGTTGCAGCTGCAGGTCTGTCGAAAAAGAGAAGGGCTGCGGCTGAAAAAATGTCCGGCCTTGTCATGAAGGAACTCAGGGAACTCGGTTTCCAGAAGGCGGAGTTCGCAACGGATATCAGGGAGAGACCCGAGGTAAACGCGTCGGGCATGGATGACCTTGAATTCCTGTTCTCCGCAAATCCCGGAGAGCCGCCCAAGCCGTTGGCGAAGATTGCCTCGGGGGGCGAGCTTTCGCGCATCATGCTGGGACTGAAGTGTATCGGAATGGTAAGACGGACCGGCGGCGACGGTCGTTTGCCGGGCAGTCCGGCGCGCACGCTTATATTCGACGAGGTGGACGCGGGCATCGGCGGCGTGACGGCCCAGAGTGTAGGGGCGCGGCTGGCCGGGCTTGCGCAGGATTACCAGACGCTCTGTATTACGCACCTGCCGCAGATTGCGGCCCTGGCAAATTGCCATATGAAGGTGGAAAAGGATGTCTCGGGCAGCGGCGCAAAGGTGAATATCATGCAACTTGAAGGAGAGTCGAGACGCGAGGAACTTGCCCGCATGCTCGGCGGCAGGATAACCGACAGGTCGCTGCTCCATGCGGAAGAGATGCTCGATCCGGACAAAACGGCCTATAATAAAAAATAGTATTTTGGAGGATATAGTGGAAGGAAACATGACTGGAAAAGGCGCCGCAGGAAAGATTGAGATCGACCGCGAGGCATGCAAGGGTTGCGGCTATTGCGTCGGGGCATGTCCGCAAAAGGTCATAGCCCTCGACACAAGGTTCAACGGGCAGGGCTATTATCCCGCGTTCTGCGCGCATCCCGGGAAATGCACAGGCTGCGCAGTCTGCGCTGCCGTCTGTCCCGATATCGCCATCGAAGTCTGGAGAAATGAATAAGTTGGTCCCTACTGCAGCGGTCCGCCTTCTGCTCTTCATCTTTGTCCTGCTGGTCCCGGCAGCCGCATCCGCAGCTGTTACGGAATTTACGCTCGAAAACGGGCTGAAGGTCATTATTCTCGAAGACCACCGCATCCCTATTGCAGACTTCCAGATATGGTACCGTGTCGGCTCCATTGACGAACCTGCCGGAAAGTCCGGCATCAGCCATTTCCTGGAGCATATGATGTTCAAGGGCACAACAAAATACGGATCAAAGGTGTTTTCGACGCTCGTACAGAAAAAAGGCGGCGTCGACAACGCGTTCACCACCAAGGACTTTACAATGTACTATCAGAAGCTCCCTGCCCGGGAGATAGGTCTTTCGATAGCCCTTGAAGCCGACAGGATGAAGAACCTCAACCTGAAAGCCGTGGATGTGGAGGCCGAGCGCGGCGTTATCATGGAGGAGAGACGTATGCGGTATGAAGACCATCCGCAGAGGCTCCTTTATGAAGAGCTGAAAGCCGTTGCGCTCGGGGTGCAGGCGTATCGCAAGCCGGTCATCGGATGGATGGCGGAGATAGCGTCCATAACCAGGCAGGACCTTGCTGATTATTACAGCTTGTTCTATTCGCCCGACAACGCCTTCATAATCATCTCGGGGGATGTGAAGCCTGCGGAGATTATCCCGCTGATCAGGAAGGAGTTCGGGCCGATCCTGCCTGCCGGGTCAAAACTCAGGCGCGTTAATACAGTCGAACCCGTCCAGCGGGGGGAAAAGACCGTAAAGATCGAAAGCGGAGCGGCCAAACTGCCGTTTATCGTTATGGCCCATCATGTGCCGAGGTTCCCGGAAAAGGACAGCTTCGCGCTCGACATATTATCTTCCATTCTTGCGGGAGGAAAGAGCGCAAGGCTTTACCGGGACCTTGTTTACGAAAAGAGGATTGCCCTGAATGCAGGCGCGGATTATGAGGGCCTGAACCGGGAGAACTACCTTTTTGTCCTGAGCGCGACGGTTGCGCCCGGGAAAGATATAAAAGAGGTTGAGAAGGCCCTGCTGGCCGAGATTGCGGGGATAGCCGCTGCGCCGCCTTCTGCCGAGGAATTGCAGAAGGCAAAGAACCAGGTGGAGGCGGAATTTATTTTTGCAAGGGATTCGAGCTATTCGGAAGCTCTGTATACGGGTATGTTCGAGGTTGTCGGCGGCAGGCGGCTGAAGGACGAATTTCTTGAAGGCATAAGAAAGGTGACGGCTGAAGAGGTCAGCGGGGTTGCGCGCAAATACATAGTCGCGCGGAACAGGACCACCGGGTATCTTGTGCCGGAGAAGGCGGGGAAATGATATGGACCTGAAGACAGGGGCTGCCTGTTTGTTAATGCTTATAATGGTTGCGGCGTTATGTCTGCCGGGATTCGCTCATGCGATGGATATAAAAAAGGAAAGACTTGAGAACGGTCTTGTCGTCATTCATGTCGAGAGGCGCGAATTGCCGATAGTAATGGCGACAATGCTTGTAAAGGCGTCTCCGCTCCAGGAGGAAGCTGCCGGGGCCGGTACGGCCTATCTGACCGCAAAGATGCTTATGGAAGGGACAACCGGGAGAACGGCGGTCGATATAAACCGCAAAATCGATTACATAGGCGGTTCCATCGAAACCGCAGTCACCCACGATTTTACAACCTTGTCCCTTTCGGTACTGAAAAAGGATGCGGACATGGGCTTTGATCTGCTTTCCGATATCGCGGTCCGTCCATTGTTTTCCGAGGGGGAACTCTCAAGGAGAAAGACGCTGCTTGCCGGCTCTTTAAAGAAGATGGAGGAGTCGCCTTCTTACATAACCGACAGGGAGTTCATGAAGAGGCTGTTCGGGGATTCTGCTTACGGCAGGAGGATCGAGGGCGATATCAACGGCATAGGCAGGATCGGCAGGCCGGACATAATCAAATTCCATAACGCGCATTACAGGCCCGACAACGCTGTCCTCGTTGTGGTCGGAGATCTTGGCAAAGAGGAACTCGCAGGACTGGTCAACAGGTATTTCGCTTCATGGAAGGCCGTAAAAACGGCATCGACAGGGCAGCCCGCTGTCTTGCCGATAAAGAACTCTGAAAAGAAACCTCGCATAGAGGTAATCGACAAGGATGTTTCCCAGTCAAATATCATGATGGGGCATATGGGCATTTCGCGCAACAATCCGGACTATTATGCGGCCCAGATCATGAATTATATACTCGGAGGCGGGGGCTTTGCGTCGAGGCTGATGAAGGTCGTCCGCGACGATATGGGCCTGACATATTCCATTCACAGCGTTTTCGCCGCAAACAGGTATCCGGGCAGTTTTGTGATTGAGGTGCAGACAAAGAATGAGTCGGCGGGAAGGGTCATCGGGGAGACTCTGAAACAGGTCCGCGCGCTCAGGGCAACGGGCGTAACGGACGAAGAGTTGCGCGACGCAAAGGATTTCATGATCGGCAGTTTTCCCCGCCGGATTGAGACCGGCAGAAAGATTGCGGATTTTCTTGCAGTTGCGCACTATTATGAGCTCGGCGACGATTATATGGAGCGTTACAGAGGTTACATCGAGGCGGTCACGAAGGCGGACGTGCAGAGGGCGGCGCGGAAGTATCTTAATGAAGAGGATATACTGATAGTTGTTGTCGGGGACAAGAAAAAACTGAAGTTGTAGGTCCGTCCAAATCTGCAGTCCCCAGTGGGCTCTGCATTCCGGTTTACCGCCATATGCTTCACCGTGAAAACTGCCTGTATGTTATCTGACCTTGAGCTTCTTGAAGATCGCCATCATCTCGGCTGCCGAGAACTGGCCGGGCGCGGACGCCTTATGTATATAGCCGTAGGTGATGGGCGAACCTATTATGGGCGTCAAGATCCTTGAAGGCAGGCCTTTTGCCCCCATTGAGATGGTGATCAGATGCTTGTCCCTGTGCTCCATCGCAAGCGAGAATATCTCCATCATGTCGGCGCGGTTGTTCGCCCTTACCGCGATCTTGATGATGTCCGCCCCTGCGTCAACGGCCTTTTCGACAAGCGCTTCCAGCGTGGAGCCGGCCGGCGTCCTGTCGAAATTGTGATAAGAGCCGATCAGTATCTTGTTGAACGTGCTGCAAAGGGTCCTGATCTGTGGAAATATTTCGTCGGCGTTTATCTCTACATCCACGACATCGGAAAGCGGTATTATGCCCCTGTACATCGCGAGCCGGTCGGGGACCTCTTTTTCGCCTCCCTCTTTCGTATCTCGCACAGTGGCGATTATCGGTTTGTTGAAGATTTCCCGCACTTCCTTGAACACGTTTTTTACATGCGCGGGGTCAAGGGACGAGAACATATCCACCCGCAGTTCGACAATATCGACCACATTCAGTATGTCGTTGTCCACAAGCTGATAGTCATTGTCTGTAAGAGCTCCGGAAACGAGGGGGAAATCTCCGACCCTGTAGTCACGAATAAACATTTCCATGGTTTTTTATATTATATGATCCTGCAGGGTGAAGACAATATTTTTTTAGTGATTTGATCAGACAGCGCCGGAAAATGCTATAATAAACTTCTTTAAAGACCGGACTTTCGGGTATGTCCGGAGGCATCGAGGGCGGTTAGCTCAGCTGGGAGAGCGCCACGTTCGCAACGTGGAGGCCGAGGGTTCGATCCCCTTACCGTCCACCAAAACTGCCAAAAAAACTCTTATTTTGCAATACCTTTCAAACCCATATTTCCCCAAGGGGGGGTGTATGAAGGGTGTATAGAGTGAAATCTCTCCACCTTTCTCTCGTGGCGCTATCCCAACTGAACTAACCGCCCAGGAGTAAAAGGATGAAAGGCCACATCAAGCCCGTCCAGAATTTTTCCCACTGTCCAGCCTGCGATAAGAAATTTGTTTCAGACATCAAAAAGGGCTATTTATGCAGGAAGTGTAAAACCGCCTGCCAAAGGTATTCGATTTTATTTAAGCATCGTGGCAGGCGGTATCTTATCCAATATGACAGAACAGGTGGAAGCCTCGATACATATGAGCGAGCTTTGAATTGCAGGCAGAGAATTAACGAAGACATTAACAAAAACTGCTTCGACCCCTCGAAATATAAAAAAGAGAATGTCAAAGATTACCTGTTTAAGCGCCTGGTGGAACGATATCTGGAGACCAAAACGAACTGCAACACTCACCACATCATGCAGAGATTTGCCGATACCTATTTTATCCCCGTGTTCGGTCATTATGACGTAAGAGAGATACTTGCCGACCACATAGATGACTTTATTCGGGGTGTGAAAGGGAAAGACGGATTTGAACTCGGAGGCAAGTCAAAACAGAATATCCTGACGACACTCCGGAGCTTTTTCACCTATCTGCTTAAGCATCGCAAAATAGACGTCATCCCTGAGCCCTGGCCCACTGTAGAGGTCATTAAGCCTGTCATAAACTGGGTTGATATCGAAGAGCAGGCGACTGTGTTGAGAGCCATTCCTGAAGGCGATAGGCCGTTGTATTTGTTCCTTGCGGGACATGGTTGCAGACCTTCGGAGGGCAGGTCGTTGAGAGTTCGGGATATTAATTTCAGCAGGAAGGCAGTGATTATACAGAGGACATTTGCTGGTAAGAGCAGTAATATCGACCAGGCATGGACTAAAACAAAAAAACACAGGGTTATTCCGTTGGCGACGGCTCTTATTCCCATATTGCAGGAATGCTGTCGTGGGAAATTCGGCGATGATTATGTTTTCATGAACCCCAGAGCCAGAAACGGCAAAAAGCCCGGCAATGAAAGGAAGGTTCCTTACTGCAAATCAACATATCAGAAAATATGGAGCCAGGCTTGTCAGAAAGTGGGAATAGACATCAAATGTGTGAATGCCACCAGACACTCATTTGCCTGCCAGCGAATTAATGCAGGTGTTTCGATTTATCTTATCCAGAAGGTTCTAGGGCATACAAGCGTGAAGACAACAGAAAAACGCTATGTCGATGCGACAACGGTTGCTCTGGAAGCTGTTGTCAATCTGCCGGTGAAAATTCAGGAGAAAGAGAGGAATATCTAAAGAACTGTTTTAGAGGCGGAGGTTGTGTCCTTTTCCCCAGTTCCCTCAAAACGCGCGCCAGTGGCGCGTTTTTTAGTTGCGTAAACAAAAATTCAACATGAACCCTTTTGGAAATGTTATCCTGAGGGAAATTTAATTTTTTTTTCAAAAAACGAAAACAAGGAAAACACTGTATGTCAGGCTTGATTTGGAACGCCCTAATGGGATGGAATAACAAGCTTTCCGAAAGGGGATATTTTTGTCTCAAAAAAAAATAGAGAAAAGGGGGTTATGTAGTGAATTTGGTAGTAGACGGCATGTAGTTCGCAGCCACATGCCGTCTGAGAGTGAGACGACAGCTTGTGAAGCTATATATTTTATTATAGCGCGCGGACACATTCCCGCGCTGAATTCAAATGTATTCAACCTGTTTGTTGAAAAAACGGCAAAAGAAAAGGAGATTAAATAATATGAAGAAAAGCTATTTATTAGGGATACCTGAAAAACAAAAGACAAAGAAAATGTGCCTTGAGGCTGTGAAACGCAATGGTAATGACCTGTGCCTTGTCCCTGAAAAGTACAGGACAAGGGAGATGTGCCTTATAGCGGTGAAATATGACCCGTGGAACCTGGAAACTGTCCATGATGCAAAAGGGTTACTGACAAAAGAGATGTGCGAGATAGCGGTTAAAAAAGCTGGTCGCTGCCTGGACTTCGTGCCTGACAAGTGGAGAACGCCTGAATTATGCCTTGAGGCGGTTAAACAGAATAGTGGGAGCTTATGTTATGTGCCTGAAATAGTCAAGGACAAGATGATTCTTTCTTTTATCAAAGAAAAAAAGGAGAAAACATAATATGAAGAAAAATAAAGAAGTAGGAATAATTAATAAAACACTGGAAGAAGACATTGAAATACATAAGATGTACGGTTTTACTCCGAAGTTTGTTTTTAACAATTCATCTGGATAACTAATAACAAAAAGGAGAATAAGGCAATGAGGCTGATGGTTTTACTATTTTCATCATGTTTCGCTTTATGCGCGCTACTATAAAGGATATATCGCAGAATAGGGAGAAAATATGAAAGTAGCTTTGTACGCTCGTGTCTCAACCGACAAGAAGGAAAGCTCCAACAACAAGAATGGCGGTTGGGACAGGGTTCAGAATGTCGAGAACCAATTATTACAGCTCCGTGAGTTTTGCGGGAAGCAGGGCTGGGAGATATACAAAGAATATGTTGATAAGGAAAGCGGAGCCAAGGGCAAGGCAGACAGGGCAGGATTTGATGCCCTGTTTGTTGATGCCCATCAAAAAAGGTTTGAGCTTGTGGTTTTCTGGGCGTTGGACCGCTTTGGCAGAGAAGGGGCAAGAAAGACCTTTGAATACCTGAATGAACTTGATGGTTACGGAGTTGGTCAATTCAGCTTCACCGAGCCTTACATTAATACTGCCGGTCCCTTCAGGGATATGTTCATCGCTTTCAAGGCGACCATAGACAAACTTGAAAGGGCTAAACTGCAGGACAGGATAAATGCGGGTCTCGCGAGAGCTAAAGCACAGGGGAAGGTCCTGGGCAGGAAACCTGTTCCTCAAATCGACCAAAAGAGGATAATTGAGCTGCATTTGTCCGATCCGAACCTGTCGGTCAGGGCAATTGCCCAGAAGCTGTCCACCAAAGACATCCAGTACAAAAGAGGCACTGTCCATAAAACATTATCAAATTTCAGGGCAGGAAAACTACAAATTGAGGGAATTTAGTGTCTCTGGGAAAGAAGACCATAATTCGGGTGATTAATGGACAGGGCAGGGGGAGGATGGCTCTGTTGTTCCGGCAACGGCACCGGAGACAGTCAAGGACTTATCTCGAACAAACCCTTTTATATCCATTTCTTTGAGGGTGAATTATCGAATATGCTTTATAATATTCAAATATTGCAGGAGGCAGGAGATGGGAATTTTTGACTGGTTTTCACGAAAGAGAGATGGTACGCAGTCTTCCGCTTTGACACCTGGAGCAATTGAATTTCTCAATGGGAAGAGAAATATCTTGACATCGGCGGATGTTGACCCTGAGAATGCCGAAAAATATGCTGGATACGAGAGAGCCATGGTTCTCAAGAAAGCATGCAAATTTAGCGAAGCCGCTGAAATTCTCTTAAAGTCATGCGACCCGCCGTCCATCTACAAGGGGCACTATAAGGAGCTTTTCAAAATATGGCGACAATTTAATCGTGATGACCTGAACGCAAGTCGGCATCAAGAAGTTGTTAATCGTGTTCTGACAATGGTGAGGCTTGATGATGAAATGATTCGAGAAATGCTCCGGTACTGGAGTATTCAACAAAAAAAAGAGCTACCGCCCCATTATTTTGACAATGACCGAAACTTGCTTTTGAGTGATGCCAAGGCGCTGAAGAAGGCAGCAGAAGCATTAGGACAAAACAGACATGTGGAAGTGGCAGTACAATTGATTGAGCGATTTTCTAAATCTTGAAATATCCTAACATAAGATTTTTTGGGCAATATGCCCTTACTCGCCGGGCTTAAATTGGTGACCGCATTTAAGGCATGTTATATTTATATTTCTGCTTCCAATAAAGCCGCCTAACAAACCAATGCCACCGGTCAGAACCCCTCCAATCACTGCTTTACCCCATCCAAAGCCCTGCTTATTGGCGGCGACTTGCGATGAATGGCATTTAGGACATCGAACTATATCTGGATCATCTCTATAAGGAGCTTTTTCCTGCTGCTTATTTTTTTCTGTTAAATTTTTATCGTCTGAACGGTTGTCAGTTTGGCTCCTGACTGAATCAACCGCGAGTTCAGCTTGGGAGATCAGTTCGCAAGTCTCGCATAGTTCTGAAAGCCTATTGCCCGCTGGCTTTCCACAACGCTTACAGTTAGCCATTCCTTGACCCTCTCAAAAAATATTCCCAATAATTCTACCACATCAGAGGCTTTTCCAATATTCTACAGCATCCTATAAGGCACAGTGGAAGAAGTAACCTTACAGGTGATGCCTTTTGATTTCAAGAATGATTCCGTAGATTTTTTTGATAATTCTGGATGAGGCGTCGGACCCACAATAACCTCTTTGATGGCATAAGACAAATTAAGCCCTCGTTCAACATAAGGGATTATCATCGAGTTCCCAGCCCGGTGTTCTATTGGTTTGGCGTCAGACTCACGAGGCGTATATACCGCCCGCCATTCTTTTTCTTCTTTAAAGGAGATATCCTTCATTTGAGGGATTTTCGGCAGGAGACTTCCGAAAAAGCTTATCATAAAATCATCAAGTATATGTTTATATTCTAATTCATCAAATTTTAAGTCAATGTTTTCAAGCTGTAGGTTTATATCCGTGCTGACCATCTCTTTTTGAGTGTCAGAGTCATAGACGCATTCATTAAGAATAATATTTTCTTTGTCTGACGACAGCATGATTTTTCTGAACCCAATGCAAAACCCATTACCTTGCGGACAATATCCGCGCCATTGAGAAAGGTCATCTTTCTTTGCGGAGAAAGACTGAACATATATTTGGTTATATTGCCTCTTACCATTCAGGAGTCCTTCAAAAATGTCCTTTAGTTGAAGGAGAAAAATATATTTTGATAATGGTAGGTCAACCTTAAAAGGCATCATGCTTTTTGCTGGCATAGGCGGTTCCATTAGCAGGATTGCGATTCGACCATTATCGCGTATTGATGAATCGCTGAATTGATTGTCTTTGAGAAACTCATTTATAACATTGCAGATTAGTTTAACAGCGTAGATATACTCAGTAGAGTCATTGAGATAAAAAATATTGGTTGCCCAAAACTTACCGCTATTTACGATACCGATAAGTCCTTCTTGCGTTGTATAGTGCCAGAGGAGTTCTTCAATCTTCTTGCGTTTAGCAGGGGAGGTATCCATTTAATCTCCACAGGGTCAGAATATAGCGTTTATACTACCATCAGCTTGGCTTTGATGCAATTTGGAGAAATCTATTATTTCAATATGTCTTTTATAGCGTCGGTGGGAACCCTTGCCAGCTCTTTTGGCTCAACCTTATGCATTCCTCCGCCGTACACCCGACCCTCTTCCATAATTTGACTTTGCGATATTTTATTTAAAGCCTCCCAGACCTTCTTTAATAGCTCAGGGCGCTCTTTTATCTTTCCCTTCGGATATAGAATGAGGTATGAGTTTGTGACTGTCGCCTGAGAATGATTCAGGATGAAGCGGAATGTTTTTCTGTTTTGTTTCTTTTTATTATTGCTTCGCCCAATATATGTGCAGAATATGGGCGCCTCCGGTCTGAATTCCTGCTGATACCACAGCCGTTTATTTTTGCATAGGAATCTATCACAAACACCTTTCCCCCTGCCTTCTTCAAGATATCTCCATAGAGCAGGATATTTTTGTTTGATATCTTCTTCTTTCAACGAGCAGTCCAAAAGAAATAGTTTTCTGTCTATCTGAGGATTGCCTTTTTTGTCCGAATGAACTTCATCCACATTCAAAAAACGAGGACTTGGAAGAATGGGGCGAAAGACTTCGGCAGGAAGTTTTCTGGATTTGATTTCATCCGCAGTCAGAATAAAGAAACTATTATCGCCTGTGGCAATGCCTCGCCTGATGGTGAAGAAATTGCCCAGAGTAGCCTGTCCGCTGTCATGATTCCGAATTCCATTCATTGGAAAACGAGTCCATTTAGGCTCATTCCGCAGTACCGCAGTGGATATTGTTTTCTCCAAAACCGGTTTCTGAAGAGTCCCCCCGAATGAGAAGCTAACCTCATATTCACTTTTAGAAGGGCGGATATTCTGGAACCATACCACGGTGGATGAAACGAGAGCGTCGGCAAACTGGACATCATCTGGCGAAAAACGATGGATATGCAATAGTGATACTTTGTTAAGAAGAAACGACTTTAGAGCCTCTCCGTAATTCACATCCATGAATTCGCTCGGAATCAGCCATGCCCCTATGCCACCCTTTTTCATCCATCCAACCGAAAGCATAAGGAAATAACAATACAGCCCCGCCAACCCCGACATCTCAATGCCGTATCGTTTTTGGATCAGTTTCTTGAGACGCTCTTTGCCCCCGTTTTTTATGTGATGGTGCCTGACATACGGCGGATTGCAGACAACCAGATTAAACTTGTTGTTTTCGCCTTTTGGCGGGGTCGCCTTGGTGAAATCTTCGATATGCAAGTTCAGAGCGGAGCCTTTCCACAGCTCCTTAACCGGCTCGCCATATTCGGAGTCAATTTCATACCCCACGGCTTTTTCTATTCTCTCGGAGCCGAAGACTTTCAGGAGCGCTTCAAAAAAAGGACCAGTCCCAAAAGCAGGGTCTATGAAAGATATTTCGGACGAAGCAGGGAAAAGCTTCTTTGCTGTTTTCAGAATGTCTGAAGCCAGTTTTGGCGGAGTCGCAAATTGTCCCAGTATATTTCGTTCTTCCTGATTCTTTGCAGACGCCAGCTTCTTCTCAAGAACGAGTCTCTTTTTTTCGATTCCCATGGTCAAACTATTATACTAAATGCCGAACTTCTCCAAATCATCGATACGATGTTCCCACGCCCAATCAATGCCATCGGCTCCCTCATAACCAAGATATCCGGCGTTAAAATATCCGCAGAGAAATAGGTTGAACGATATATTGTTCTTCCCGTATGTATCCTTCAACTGAGCTATCTTTTTTGATTCCTCTTTCCGCCGTTTGTTCACATTCGTGAAATCCCCCGCTGATTTCGCCTCGAACAGAAGAGGAAATCCACCAACTGGAGTGTTCTTTCTCATAATAACTGCGTCCACGGGTATATTGACCTTTTTGCCTTTTTCATTATATACAGGCACATTGAGCCGGAAGGCAAAAGTCCCGTTGGGCATTTTATCAAAAGAGGATATGCCATCTTTCTTGGCATTAACTTCTCTGTAACCTCTGCTTTCAAGCCAACTCTTTATGGCGCCGAGCTGTCTTCTCTCCTGCTCATTTCTGACAATGGGGTCTGTAAGCGACCCGGATAACCTGTCGGCTACAATAGTTGATGCCCGATAAACTTCGGCGTCCGTCTCTGGATCATCCCGTTCCAGCCAGACATAAATATAATCGTCGATTAGTTTTGTGATTAATTGAATAATTCTGTTTAACTGACTTTCCAGTTCATCTGTAGTCATTTTAGAGGGAATTTGATTCTTTGACTCCATTGTATCAACAAGAGAAGGGTTAATATCCGCCAACCCTATCAACCTGTCACGGGCAAGAGGCGGGCAAGTGGACATGCGAAGGATAGGAAGCACCGAGGGGTTTTTCATCAAGACATCAGGCTGAATATTTCTGAGGTTATCAGTTAACTTTAACGCCGCTTCAACCTGCTGTATTGATTTGTCCCTTGTTTCACGAAAGGTCTTTGGAGCGAATTCCAAAAACCATTTGTTGAAAAAATCAACAGAATCGGCGATGTCTTGTTTCCACAAACTCACCTTGTCCAGGTTTACGCTCATTGTCACCCTCCGTGTATCCGCCTATGACGACTGTTCATTTTACACGTCGTGGGGCAATTTTATCACCTGTTTTTTTAGCAAGAAGGAACTCCTGAACTGAGGGCATCATATGACTGTTCGGAAGATTAATGCCGGTCAGGGATTTGGGGGCATTTACAGCAGTTTAATAAGGCGCCAATCAACAGTTGGATGGCTTTTTAATGTCTCAACTGAGATAACCTGTTTCGCCGGGATGATGACGGACTTGTGACTTGACTTGTTAAAGAAGAAATAGCAATTACTATTGGCTGTCAGTAAAACAAGATTTGGCTCGTCAATGTCACTTGGAACATCCTTGTGGAAAGTCACTTTGTAGTTCTTATCGCTGATATCATTTTCATAAATTAACCCTCTGTCATACATTGCGATAGAAGACATTAAGATGAAATATGTAATTGCTGTGCAGACAATGAAATAAGCTCTTTCCGTGTCCTTTATATATTTCTGAGTTATATGCCTTACGAGCAATATGAGCACGAAACCAATGAAGATTATCTGGGCAACAATGTCTATTTTGTAGTCTTGGGTCAGGCTTCCTGAAACAAGAAACAGTCTGATTCCTACAACCAGTCCTATTATGACCAGCAACCATTTAAAAAATTTGTTATATAAGTATCTCTCGGCGTAATTTTTGATGATTCTACTCAGATTCCTGCAGTGCTTCGTAAATAAAAGGTCGATTTTGTGCAGTATGGGATATATGAAAACGCCGACCAACATAGAGATAAGGTTAACGATAACCTTATCAAGGCTGGATGAAAGATAATCCTGGACCGTGAAGAACTTTGACACTTCAATGCCAAAAGCCCAAAGGTAAATATGGTTATACAGAACGCCTGCGCATAAAAACAAAGCCGAGAAAACGGTTATCCCTACTTTTATGTGCTCAAGAGTTATCTCGATGCCGTTGTTGTCTTTTGGTCTCAAGGAATACCCAATTTCTCCTTTGCCTCAGCTTTTAGCCAAGCGATAAGGATATCGAAAGTTACTGACACGCCAGGTTTCAATATTTTCTCTTTTGCCTTGTCCCATATGGAATTGTCTCTTGCCGCTTCAAGAAAGTCGTGTCCTTTCCATGTTAAACCCGTAATGATAATGCCAGCAATACCACCCATTGTCTTTATTGCTCTGCCTTTGATTAATTCAGCTTCAAGGAGAAGGTCTATATGGGAATAAACCACGGCAGGTTCATATTCGGTCAAAGAACTTATATCAGTATATTTCTCTCCTGCTGGCATACTTTCGATATCTGTCATTATGCGGCGGATTAGATCAAAGTCACGCTTCATATTATCTTACCTCCCACTGCTGAAGCTCATGGGGCATAATTAAGAGCCAAGAGTAAGAACTTTCTTAAGCGCCTCTATAAGAATAGGATGAGTGCTCAGTTCTTTTAATCTCTGTTTCCAAGTCTTTTTCTCATCATCAGTCAAATTAGACTTGTCGATTTCTTTTTGAAGATTGGTTATGAAGTCCATCGCCACTGTGATAGTCACATTGTCACCTTGCACAATCTGGCTATTTGTTACAGGAGCATTTATGGCAATATTGCGTACATCGCCGCTCTTGTAACTGCCCACGAAAGGATTATTTTTATCGATAATCGCCATACCTTGAGGTGTGATATGCCCCTCTATGGTGCCTACATATGGCAATTCAATAAGACCCAGAGCCGAAAGGTCAGCGGCATACCGTTCCACAAATGTGCTTTCATCAATAGAAAACTTTTCGGCGATTTCTGATAAGTCACCTGGCTCGTAAGGTCCCTTTTCTTTTCGGACCCCATACAGAAAATGAAGAATTGTCCACTTTATTAATTCGTCTTTATCCATAAAAAGCTCTCAAGAGCAACTTGGCATTTGTTCTCAAAAGTATACCATATTACGAGCAGTAAGAAATCAACTTTGGCATATCCGAAGAATTAGAGATGAAGTTATCTTCCAAATCAGTTTTCACTTCTCCTCCCAAAGAAAGTAAAAAACACATTTTAGGAGATTTCCGCTCAGCGGACAACCTAAAATAGCATTTGTTGAGCCAGGCTTCTTTCTATTTCAATTAAATATTCCCATTTATACATTTCAAAACTTCAACATGAGCTTGCTTTGTTCTGCTATATTAAACATACTGGGTGGTTTCACCACTAAATGCAACAGAAAACACTGAACTCAATACTATGGAGTGGAAAATGACAGAGACAATTGAACAGGAGATTATCCGCCGTCATTATCAGAAAATCGGCAGGCTGGGCGGTTTAGCCAGAAGCGAAAAGAAAACCTTGGCCGTGACCGAGAATGGCAGAAAAGGCGGAAAGGGCATGAGCGAGAGGAAGACCTTGGCTTGCCGTGAAAATGCAAAGAAGCCGCGTCCGAATGCCAGAGGCAAAAAGAAGATAAGAAGGGGGAAATAATATGCGGGCAGAGACAATCGAGAAAAACCAGAATATAACGGCACAGCTCCGCAAAATTCCGTTATCGTATGTGATGTCGAGACTTGGATACGAGAAGGATATAAATTTGTCGGATTATAAAAGTGATGTTTATAAAACAGGCGCAGGCAAAATTGATATAACTGGAAAGCAGTTCAAGAATTGGACTACCGGAGCAGGAGGCGGGGAGGCAATAGATTTAATGATGTCCATTCAGGGAGTAATCGATTTAAAAAATCCGCCCAAAGGGGCATTTATGAAGGCAAGAACAGAGCTTCTAAAACTCGTGGACGGAAAAGATGTAGAAACTATCATGCTGGAGGTCAATAAAGAAAAAGAAGCTCAACGACGGGAAGCCCCGAAGGTCATAGACCTTGTGGCTGAATTCAAGATGCCTGAACGGGATGATAGCAGGATTGATAAAGTCATAAATTATCTGCATGACATCAGAAAGATTCCCAAAACAATTATAAGCGCCAGTATAAAAGCCGGTTATCTGTATGCGACGGCTCAATACAGTTACACAAACTGTGTCTTTGTTCATAAAGATGTGAACAAAAAACATATTGGATGTTCGTTGAGAGGTACGAAGCCAGGCGCTGATGGCAGGCATTTTAAGGGTTGCAGAGGGAGCAGGACAAAAGGCTGGTTCATGTGTGGTGTTCCCATCAAGACGGCGGAAAGGGTAGTTCTGGTGGAATCAGCGATTGATGCCCTGAGTTATTTGGCTCTGCATCCCGATTCAGAAGCTTGCGTTGTGTCCCTGGCGGGAAATAGTTGCCCTGCAGAATTAATAGAAGGTCATGATCTGCAGAAGAAGGAAATTATCTGGGCGCTCGATAATGATGAAGCAGGGAATAATCAGTTCATTGAACTGCAAAGATTATTACCTCAAACCAAAATATCGAGGGAAGCCCCAGTCCATAAAGACTGGAATGAGGATTTGGTGTCGCAGGGGAGCGAATAATATGAAACAGAAAAGGACAGCGTTAACGCTTATAGGGTTTAAAGTTGGCTTGAATTTTTCTGGTCACGGCGTATCTAAGAAACCGCTTGTTCGAGCCAATGTCAAAGACAAGAAGTTTAATTTAAAAAAGAAGGAACTGGTAACGATTCTTGAGGAAAATTACAAGGATACTTTATTGCTGATTACGGGTCGCAATTATATATCCGTAGACGAACAGGATATAATTTTCAGGGTGCTCCGTAAAATCTTTGCGAAAATTGAAGTCCAGGACAAGGAGCATCCACTGCTGAACCCTCAGAATTCTCCTTTCTCCGGTGAAACACTCACATGGAAAGGGTCTGTCTATGACCTGCTCAAAACGACATGCTCTAATAAGTCTGACAGCATCACTGAATATAAGAAGGCGATAAACAGCCTGCTCATCCTGGGACATACGCAGTTTTATTATGAGGTCAAGGCTAAAAGCGTGAAGGACAAGGGGTTTATAGTTGAGAATGCCCTGAGATTTGTTAAACACCCGAAAAGCAATAAGGTCGAAATATCATTTAATAAATATTTCCTTCAGGTATTCCTCCAGTATTCAAAACTCATCAACCCGGAAAGGTATGAAGAACTGAAGGGTAAATATGCGAAACTCCTTTATGTATACCTGCCTTTTTACGCCGATTATAGGCAGGTCGATTACACGCTGACATTTGATGAACTGAAAGCATACCTTGACCCTGACAATGAATATTCCAATGAACGCATATTGGCTCACAGGATAAGAGAAGCGTTCCAGGAATTGCAGGAAGGCAAGATTCTTGAAAGCGTGGGATTTGACAAGGCAGGGGATTATAACTTCAATACTGTGACTTTTAAATATTCAAAGGGATATCGGGCGGAAATGGCGAATTGGGTCAGGAAGCAGAAAGAGCTTTTGCAAAGGATTCAGCAAAATGCGACGAAACATCTTCAGATTCCCAGCACAGGCAAAGAAGACGACGCGGAGTTCCAGAGGATGAAAAACGAATTTGGCAAGGGAAAGGACTGGCTCAAAGAACAGGACGCAAAGCTTGTCAGAGACCTCGGCGGAGAGCCTACGGACACCAGCGAAGAGGAATCAGGAAAGGAGGCATAATGACCTTATTGGATTGAGCTGGAAGTGTAGGGAACTACCGTACTTTTGTTACATTTTTCGCCGGTCAATACCCGTGAAGTCGTTACATTTTACGGTTGGCAACTATCGGGATTTTGTTACAAAATATTGATGCCAAACTATCGTGCTTTTGTTACATATCCGGTTGGCGAAAACCCGTGAACTTGTTACATTTTGAGACCGCCAGACTATCGGGATTTTGTTACAAATTTACCAGTGAAATTTTCTTGGGGAACTTTGCAAAGCTTGAAAATTGCGTTTTCCAAAAAACTGTGTTCCAAAAACCATAAACCCGTGAACTTGTTACAAAACACCCGTGAACTTGTTACATTTTAGGTGTCTTATCTCATTGTAATATAAGGAAACAGGGTGGTCGCCATATTAAGTCTTTATATATTATATATCAGCCCGCTTTATTAAGCGGGGGATATTAAGCAAAAAAAACACATTTTATTTTTAGTAGCAGGACATCTGCAAGCTAAAGATCCTACCGGAAATAATTATTTATATAGGAAAAGAAAAAATAAAATGTTTTAATAATATCCCCATATAAAATAATTAAAAGGAATAAAGAAAAAGACAAATGAATATCCTGCTCGGAAAAAGAAAAAAATAGTCATGTCAAAATAATGTGCCGTCATTCCGGTTCAGGAATTCGGCGCCCGTCCCGCCGAGAAATGTTCCGCCGGAAATTTTCGGCGCTCGCAATCGCCGAAGGGCCAAAACTGTTCCGCTTCCGAAATCATGCCCTGCCTTCTGGTCATCACAGAGAGCATGGTGGCGCCTTTACTTAATAACCTATGCCTATAGATTTATAGATAGCCCTATATATGCATCTGTCCTGTGGCTTTAGATATGACACCAGGCTTGAGGAGAGGCTCAAATATCGGCTTTCAGACCTTAAGACAGGGAAGCGTAGCCCCTGAACCCCTTAGCGAGCCTTAAAATCGTTTTTAATATTATCACAACTGTTATAAGTGGGTGTGTTTAAGAGATTTCCGTAGAGCGGAAATTGCGAACCAGGTTTAAAGGAATGTTTTTGGAGCATAATTTCATATTTTTCCTGCATTTTTTTTATTTTCCGTTGTTGACACAGGCTCATTTTGAATTTCCCGCCTGTGTCTTAAAGTTTTCTTCCGAGGTCTCTCATAGTCAACGGCATTCAGAGCATTGTATGCATCAGTATATTGCAGCGCCACTTTTCTATTTAACTCGTACATTTTAAATCCACTGGATTCAATTTTGTTGACAGCTTTCTCAAACCCCAGAGTTTGCAAAAAATAAAGACCGCCGAGTTGGAAAAGCTTTCCCATTTTTGAAGCAGAACAGTTCTGACCGGCGTAATGGTAAACAAGGCTCCCGCGTAGCGTGAGACTGCTTTGCAGGCTACCCTGTTGCTCTTCGAGGCTCTCATCAGCTTTTAAAAGGGCTATATCTTTTTCCCTAACAAGTTCATTCCATTCCCCCAAATTAAATTCGCCCCTGTGCCCATATTGCTGGGCCAGTTCTACCAATTTATCACGCAACATTGTTTTAATTAAGGCGCCTCCGCTCTTTTTGGCATTCCTCTCAATAAATGATTCTCTGCGAATTGCGAGATTACGGTTCCGTGCGGGAACTGACAGCCCCAATTCTCTGGCCACTTCATCTGAAGCTTTCCTCAATTTCCACTGGATGAACTGTGTTTTTAACAGACTGCCGTCGAGCTTCATTGAATTAACCAGAATGTGATCATGGATATTGCCAATTAGTTCAGCTTCGTTCTCAAATTCATTATTCTGCTTTTCGTTTTTATCATAAAAAGTGTTCAGATGCTGCGACGCAACCCATTGGCAACCCGGCAACGCACGTTTTATGGTTTCAAATAAATGCGTTTTGAAAACGGGAACATGGAATTTCTGGCTGTCTGAACAGGAATGAGAAATAACAAAATGGCTATATGTTCTGCGGAACTTTTTGTTATATGGTTTCCATTCCTTCCTCAGACTTTCAAACCTGTTTGCGACATCTTTTGGGTCATCAAACGGCGTCCCGGCGTTGCCGGTAAATATGATAATATCATCATCCGGAGCTTCCCCGGACATGGTTCGGCAGTCCTGGGACATATATTCAAGAAGCTTTATTGGCGCCTCACGGCTTGAACATACATGCTTTACTGTCGGCATTTTCGTAGTCTCCTTTCAACATATTTGTGTTATATATCCCGCTTAGATAACTCATCTATCTCACATCAATGCGACATCTATGTTTTTGCGTTGTTGTGTATTTGCTCATCCAGAATTTTAATCGCCTTGGCAATTGCTGCTCGTTCAGACTGGGTGATTTTGTCATTTGCAAGCTTATTAAACAGCTCAATTAGCTGAGCCTGATTTTGGTACACGCTCTTAAATATTTCGAGCTTGTTTTTCGTCTCTGTCGTGAGAAGAGAGACTGCGTAAACGATTAGGTCGGTCAGCTTCATATTCCGCTTCTTGGCTTCCGCAACAATTATCTTTCTGTGCGACCGTGTGGGTCTTATTAGCATCGCCTGCCTTGCTTCCCTGACCTTCTTTTGTGGTGACTTGCCTTCCAAAATCTCCATGTAAAACCTCCCTTTTGCCTTAAGTCCTGGACTGATAACAGATATCCATTCGGGACATCTTGTTCACCATCATCAAAATTAATATAGCAACAGCAAGGCAAAAAGCTGTTTAAGCGACAAGAGCAGACTGCCTCGAAAGGCCCGCAGCCCGATATTGACACTCAAAATGGGTCTTTCAGGGGAATGGCATCTGGGCAGGGCGGTTAAATTGTCCGGCAATAAGAGGTCGGTTTTCTGGGGCGAGTGATGCAAGCCAGCAGAAAAGAATTATTCTCCTTTTATTTAAGAAAGCCAGTCTGTCAATAATATAAATATAATTAAATAAATAATTATTGGAATTTCTCCCTCATGGTTATTTATTTATATTTTTGCCCGGAAATTCACAAGAATTAAAAAGTCATTTAAAAACGCTACATTAATTAAAAACATTGATGCGACATCGATGTTTTATAAAAAACGCATTAATACAGAAAAAACGGGGTACAGGGGGGATTAGTGAACAAAGAAATTACATTATTGACTGTTGAAATCGGCTTCGGCTCAACCAAAATTATCGCAGGAGAAGACGAATTAAAGTTCCCAAGTGTTATCGGCTTTGCCTCCCAGCGTGGTCTTGACCTGGGCAGAAGCCAGAAGACTTCCTCATATCCTTTGGAAGGAGAAAATTATGTCGTAGGAGCCGATGCTGAAGGAATGCTCGGCAGCATTAGCCTCTCAAATGTGGATATGCTGATTAAATATTCGCCTTTGTTCGTCATGGCGTCTCTCGACTTGCTCAAAATAAAAGGAAATCATCAGGTTAATATCGCTACTGGGCTTCCTCTTCTGTACTATTCCCGAAAAAATGAGCTTCTCAAAGCCATAAAAAAGTCCCTGGTGGAACTTGTAGACAAGATATATGTCTATCCGCAGGGCGTTGGTATCCTTGTTGATTGTGGCGCTTCTGATAATGCAGTGATTGTCGATATAGGCTGTAACACTGTCGATGTTGTTGTCACGGCAAAAGGCAAGGCAATAAGGGAAGAGAGCTTCATGCTGGAAAACTGGGGTCTGATGAGAATTATTGATGAGCTGATCCAGTACGCAGGCGTCAAACACAGGATTACGCTTGTTCCCGCGGAAGCCCAGAATATATTCAGAAGCAGGAAGATTAAAGTGTATGGCGTTGAACACGATATCTCAGAACAAATCAAGAGCCTTATTAACCGCTATACGATAACGCTGACTTCTGAACTTAACCGCAGGCTTAACCAGAGGCTGATGAGAGCTGACAGGATTATTCTGGCTGGAGGAGGCGCCCACTATATAAAAAGCCTCGGCAAAGATTATGACAATATGATTTACATACCTAAAAACCCGGAATTTTCAAACGCTCGCGGATTCCACAAATATGCAGAGGCTCAACTCAACAAAGGAGGCAACTAATGATGGCTATGGAAGCAGTAAAAGAAAGAACAATGGGAAGCAACAGGGTGACAGTGACATTGACCGAAGAGACATTCGCCAAGCTTGGCGCTATTAAAAACAAGTCCTTCAGGGGCAGGTTCATGGCGCTTGCGATAGAACGGGCATTCAGAAACATCGACCCTGAATATTATTACTTCCTGACCTGCAAGGATAAAGGCGGTGATTGCGGAGCTGAAGCTGTCGCAATGCCCCTGACAGCTCAGGAACAGCCGAGACCTCAAGAGCTGAAGGAAACGCACAGTGCTGAAACGGTTCTTAAGAAAAAAAATGATAACGGCGGAAGAGCAGACGCCAAGGCTGGAGCTGTTGCTGGTGTTGATGCAATGGAAGAGTTCAAATAAAGTCCCACGTGGTACTTTTGGTAAATAAAAGGAGGCTCAAATTATGGCGGAAAATTGTAAGGTGCAGATAAAGCTGAAGCCAGAATGTTATTTGAGGGTTACAAGCATAAAGAACACAACAAAGAGAGCGATGTTTTTGACCGAGGCAATTGAGAAAGCTTTCAATGAGCTTGACAGGAAATCCGCTTACGCTCTGGGAATTGACCTCACAACGCCTTTATCCAAACTGAAATATCAGGTCATCGCAAAGAAAGGTAGAAACACAAAGCAAAGACAACACCCATGGGAGTAAAAACAAGAAATCCATTGTAAAAAGCTATGTTAAGTAAATAGACATTAGAAATGGTGAATGATGTGGCCCAGTGGACCCAATGAAAAGCTGCAGCTACAGCGTTTCATATGGGATGAGTGGAGGACAGGAATATGAACCGGAAGGGGTTCACCATCATTGAACTAGCTATTGTGATGTCGGTCATACTCGTCATTGTCGGCATCAGTTCGGGTGTTTATATGGGTATAAGCGCCAAAGCGGATGAAGCTGGTGTCACAAAAACCATGACCGTGGATTTGCCCGCTGCCATTCAGTCCTACCAATATGATATGGGAGAACCTCCAGATGATTGTTATAGAAGTACGAGAACCTCCACTAATGGAGCCAATTCCCTCAAGGTACTGAGCAATCTTGATTTGATAGTTGGCGTATATCCGCAGAGCAGGTGGAAAGGTCCTTATCTTCCGGTTGGCGTAGCCTTTGACGCCAATGGAAATGTACGGGATAAAAACATAAAGAGCGCCAGCTACTGCTATAAAAAAGAAGAGACAGCCACCCAAATCTTCCATATGATACAAATAACTGGGGTTCCAGCCGAGGACAGGGACAAGGTTATGAAATACATCAAGCTTGACCACCCTGAAAACTTCCTGGCGGAATATAACACTGGAAATGATTCCGGAACATATAACTATGTGTATCAGATGCATTATAAAAGATAAAGAGGGAAAGATGGAGACCGTATACAACCGTAAAGGTTTCACAATAATTGAACTCTCAATAGTTCTGGCAGTGATAATGGTCATTATCGCATTGGCGTCAGGCGCCTATTTCGGAATAATTTCCAAGAGCGAAGACACTGCGATGATTAAGATGACGACCGATGACCTGCCAAAAGCCATCCAGCAGTACAAGATGGATGTCGGAATATATCCGCCGAAATGTGAAAACGGCTCTCCGCGTCTGAAAGTACTGACGCATAAAAATGCAGTCATCGGTGATGGTGGCAGTCTGACCGACGCAAGAGCCCAGGCTCTATGGTATGGGCCATATCTCAAGACGGGGCTTAATTACAGCGCCAACGGAGATATTCTGGATGAGAATGTAACAGACGCCTATTACTGCTGGACTTCGTATACAGGCGTTTTGGGGATATTCGGCAGAACTGCCGATGGCGGAACGGATTATGTGGTCAGGATTGTCCATTCGGGCGAGGAAGCATCGAAAACAGCGACCAGAATAGTGAACAAGCTTGGAGCAAACAAGGCAAAGACCACGGATTCCGGAAACGCAGCAATAGCTTATGTCGATGTTGTTTTCCAACAGGCGTATTAAGCGGGAGGGGGATATGAACATACAGAACATAGAAAGTCGGAAAGGGTTTACCCTTATTGAACTTGCAGTCGCCATGACCGTGATAATGGTGATTATAGCATTGGCATCAGGAGCCTATTTCGGGATAATTTCAAAGGGACAAGATACAGACATTATCAAAATGGCGACAAACGACCTGCCGAAGGCAATTATGCAGTACAAAATGGATGTGGGAGTTTATCCGCAAGGATGCAATTCGGGAAGTGGCAGGGAACTTTGGGCGTTAAACAATAAAGATAAGGTCGGGGGATACTACGATTCTTATGGTATTACAGATGCCCAAGCTCAAACAAGATGGAGAGGACCTTATTTAAAACCAGGATTGAAGTTCAGCACAGGATACGGAACCTTAATCGCTAGTAATTCGTTACCTCAAAGCGGGTATTGTTGGATATCATACGCTGGCAAAGCAGGAGTTTTCGGCAGGGTAGCCGATGGCGGATACGATTATGCTGTGAGAATAACTTTTTATGATGGGACTGCTCAAGGCGAAGCCTATAGAACGGCTCAAAGAGTTTATGAGAAATTAGGTTCTAAAAAAGCCAAGTATACTGAACCAGATTGGGCTACCCAGTATGTTGATGTTGTCTTCTACCAGACATTTTAGTAAGGAGAACGGATATGAAAATATTAAAGGACAATAAAGGTTTCTCCATAATAGAGCTGGCAATAGTTTTGACCACTATACTTGTCATCGTGGGATTGTTTTCAGGGGCTTATTTCGGAATAATCACCAAGAGCCAGGAAGCCGGGATAATCAAGATGGCTTCGGATGATCTGCCAAAAGCGATATTGGCATACTCAATGGATGCGGGAGCTTATCCGGGTCATCCTGATGGGCGACAAGGACAGTATCTTCAAGGATTAGTGGATAAGAGTATGGTTAAGGCATTTACTGTATATGGAGTAGAAGATAATACTCTGACAGATGAGCAGGTTAAAGCCCGCTGGAGAGGTCCGTATTTAAAAACAGGTCTAAATTTCGATAGTAACGGTTTTTTATTTGATGAAAACAAAACTGGTCTTCAATATTCTTGGGGTTTGTTGAGTGGTGTTAATGGCAAATTTGGACGGACAACAGATGGTGGGCATGATTATTTTGTCAGGATTAGAGCTTGCGGTGACAAAGATTTAGGTAAAAGAATTCTCGAAACATTAGGGCCTGAAAAGGCTTTTAGTAACACAGTTGATGGCACGGACGAATGCTGGTGGAACCTTGACATTATTTTTCACCAAACTTACTAAACCATCATTCATCATACCAGAGCAACAAGGTGTATGGGCTACCGAAAGGTAGCTCTTTTTTTTTATCCGGCGCGGATGCGCTCTGACGTTGTAAAATATAACATCTGTTATGGGGGTGACAGGAATAAAACGGCGAGGAGCAGAGGAATGGGTTATTTTGATGAAGATGAAATGCTGAAAAGGGAAATAGCAGTTTTAAGAAGCTGGGATTCCATGACAGATGACCAGCGGATAGATATGTTCTGTCTGCCAGTGTTATCCGAAGAGTTTCTTCTTATCGTTTGGGATAAACTGCAAAAATGGGATTATCCCCATCACACAGCCCGTCGTCTCGTATCCTGGCGTTGCGACTTTTTTAACAGGAAGTTCTCCAAAGAGTTTGTTCTCAAGCTTTGGGAAAAGCTGACAGTTGAAGAAAAAATTGAAATTGGTTCTGTCCAGACTTATTTCAGGGTTCCAAATAAAGAAATGATTGCGTTTTGGGAGACGCTTGACAAAGAAGAACGGTATGACTTTTGCTACAACATTGTTTATTGCTCACAGTTATCAGGCAAAGGAAATCTTCATGTCTCGAAACCTTTTCTGAAGGCTATTGACCCGACACTAACAAAGAAACAGCGAAAACTTCTCTATGAGAAGTAGGTATTATTATTCAATATTAGTAATTATCAGGCTCCCCAGTGGGAGCCTTTTCTTTTATCCTTTTTCCTGCCTCTTGGCGCTTTCCCAAAAATTGTCTTTGTTTTCTACCGCTAAATCAACTAAAATATAACATTTGTTATATTCGTTGAATATGACAATGACCGGATGGCGTCCCCTCATGATTTGTATGGAGGGGGGGTATGAAGGGTGTATAGCGGTTTTTATGAGCTTTATAAGTAGTTGATTTTGCGGTGAAGCAACGTGGAGGCCGAGGGTTCGATCCCCTTACCGTCCACCAGCCCCTTCTTGCTTAACCCTTTGTTTTTCAGCTATATTCCTTTTTCCATTCCAGGCTGCAGTTTAGCGTCGAGGTCGAAGCCTTTATAGTGTGCTATAATTTATCAATTAATAAATAAGATGGGAGCAGAAAGATGATGAAGTCGATGAAGATTATTATAATTGTTTTTTGCGCAATAGCGGCATTGAGTCCTGTTTTTGGATGTAACCAGTCTCCTTCTTCTTCCGCAAAAAACTCAACGGCCCAACCCCTGCCTGCTCAAAAAGCGGGGCCGGTTTATTCTGAGAAGGACATCCCAAAATTCACGTTAGTCGCTGCCAATGAATCCACATATGCGCTTGTCGTGCCGAAAGAGACGACCGGAGAACAGTTGGAGGCGCTGGTGTTCAATCTTAGGGACGCCAGAAAAGGCGGGTATTTGTCCCGCCTGATACCGCCGATGGCGAAGGCGGAAAAAAGCGGCGATTACACTGTGAGGGTTTATGTGTTTACAGAAAAGGCCTGGGCGGCCGGGCCAAAGGTCGGCAAGTATATGAATGGACGTCCATCCAATAAAGCGGATGAGGAGTTTGCGAGGGAATTCTGCACGCACATCAGGGCCAATTATTTTTACACGGCGCTGCCCATCAAAAAGAACGAGACCGGCTGCGCCGGCGCGTTTGAATATGATGAAAAGGCAAGCCGGGAGCGCTGCTCAAAGGAATTATTTTAGAGATCCCCGGCAATGCGGGGCACTCAACTGCGGCCCCCAATTCCCCGGACCGTAATTGGAGCTTATATTTAAGCAGGTGGTATAATTACAAAAATTGGGGAGGCGCTGCCATGACTAAAGCCGATGACGCCTTAAATGCTTTTGACGCAGGGTTTTCATGCTCTCAGTCCGTATTGACCGCTTTTGCCGGGGATCTCGGCCTTCCTGCCGATATATCAAATCGCATAGCCTGTCCCTTTGGCGGCGGGGTTGCGCGCCGTTCCCTGACCTGCGGGGCCGTCTCGGGCGCATTGATGGCGATAGGGCTGAAATACGGCAAGGCGAGTGGGTCCGATAATGCGGCCAAAGAAGCCACATTTACCAGGGTCAATGAGTTCTGCAGGCTGTTTATCGGAAAACATGGTTCGATTAATTGCGGTGAGTTGCTGGGCTGCGATCTTGGCACGGAAGAAGGAAGAAGATATTTCAAAGAAAACGGTTTATCAAAACTCAGGTGCAGGAATTTTGTAAAAGACGCCTGCGATATATTGGAAAACAGCGATATCCCGGACAAATAGCCGGAGTATCCATCAGGCCCGGAATGTAATGTCCGCACAGGGGAGGGGACAAATGGCTGCTGATCGAAAGGTCGTTCTGAAAAAGGCTAATACATCTATTGGTGGCAAGTGTTTCCCGGGCCCGGCAAGGCCTCCAAAGGGCATGACTTTTCTCACCATCAGCCGGAACGGCGTGTACAGCCTGGGGGTCAAGACCTCAAAAGGCATCATAGATGTCGGGGCGGCTTCAAGGTCTTTAAAAATCAAGGCCCCGGCCATTATCGACGATGTTATAAGGGGCGGGGACCAGGGCCTGACCGCGCTGATTAAGGCTGTCCTTGGCAGTCCAGCTCACCCAAAGCTGTTTCTTGAAGAAGGGGAAATAGAGTATGGCCCATGCGTGACAAACCCCGAGAAGCTCCTGTTGATGGGCTTCAACTATCGCAAGCATGCGATGGAATACAACACCCCGATACCCGATTACCCTGTGTTTTTTTCCAAGTTCAATAACGCGCTTGCAGGCCATAAGGGCGTGATAAAACTCCCAAGCCATGCGGCCTCTCATTTTGATTATGAAGTGGAGCTGGTCGCTGTTATCGGCAGGACCGCGCACAGGATCGGCAGGGAAGAGGCGCTGTCCTATGTGTTCGGCTATTGCATAGGCAATGATCTCAGCGCCCGAGATCTCCAGTTCAAGACGAGCCAGTTTCTTCCGGGCAAGACCTGCGACGGTTTTGCGCCTGTCGGCCCGTATCTGGTGACCGCAGACCGGATTCCGGACCCCGGCAAGCTCGGGCTCGAATGCTATGTCAACGGAGAGCGGCGTCAGTCCGGCAATACAGGAGATATGATATTCAGCGTGGCGGATCTGATCAGTCACGCCTCGCAGATAATGACCCTCAAGCCGGGAGACATGCTCTTTACCGGCACCCCGGAGGGGGTTGTTGTCGGCATGCCGCCTGAAAAGCGTGTGTGGCTGAAGGCCGGCGACGAAGTCGTTTCCACGATAGAAGGGCTCGGAGAACTCAGATTCTCTCTTGCGTGAAAAGATAAAGACGGGTGGACCTGTTGTATATGACGGACGCTTATTTATGGACACGGCTTTGCCGGACCACAGATTTCAGATATACGATTTAAAGGACTACAGATGACTACATTTCTCAGTAAGTTTAAAGGCTCGGGGGACAAACTGCCTCCGAAAGCTCCGCTCAAAGCGGTCTGCCTTGCCGGGCTTGGAGGTTTTATAGCTATAGCGACAGTGGCTTCCTTGACCAATTCCCTGACGGTTCCGTTAATAATGGGGTCATTCGGCGCGTCGTGCCTGCTTTTGTTCGGCTTTCCGGATGTGCCGCTCGCACAGCCAAGGAACACGATAGGCGGCCATTTTCTGAGTTCACTTGTCGGATTGACGTTTCTCACACTTCTCGGTCCGCATTGGTGGACTGTCGCGCTTGGCACAGGCGCCGCCATTTCACTGATGATCTATACCCGCACCCCGCATCCGCCTGCAGCCGCAAATCCGGTCATAATCTATCTGGCCCAGCCGCAGCCGGACTGGAGTTTTCTGTTGTTTCCGACCCTGTTCGGGGCCGTTATATTGACATTGATCGCAGTCACATACAACAACGCTACGCGTGAGGGAAAGTATCCCAAATACTGGTTCTGAGGCCGTATTTTTGGGGGGAGGCATGAAAAAGATTCCGGGTATTCTGCTTGCGTTTCTGATCGCAGGCGCGGCCTTTGCGCTCGGACGAGAATTCCCTGTTGTCGGCGGGGCCGTATTCGGCATCCTTTTCGGCATCCTTATCAAAAACTCGATCAGATTGCCTGAAACAACTGCAGACGGCATAAGATTTACCTCCAGGAAGGTCCTGCAGTATTCGATAATCCTTCTGGGCGGTTCACTCAGCTTCGGCCAGATTGCAGAAACAGGCAGCGCCTCCCTGTATCTGATGCTGTTTACCATCATTGCCGCGTTCGCCGCGGCCTTCCTTGTAGGGCGTATAATGGGAATAGGCTATAACCTTATGAGCCTGATTGGTGTCGGCACCGCCATCTGCGGCGGTTCGGCGATAGCTGCGGTGTCTACAATAATAAAGGCCGAAGATCATGAAATCGCATATTCCATCTCAACCATATTTCTCTTCAATGTGGTTGCGGTCCTCATCTTTCCCCCACTCGGGCATCTGCTCGGCCTCAGCGATTACGGCTTCGGTCTCTTCGCGGGCACTGCCATCAACGACACCTCTTCTGTTGTCGCAGCGGGATATATCTATAGCGACCCTGCCGGCGACTATGCGACTATCGTAAAACTTACCCGCACGGTCCTTATCATTCCCATAGCGGTCATGTTTTCCATGGTTATGGCGATAGCAGGTGTAAAAGGAAAGAGGGACGGCGCGCGCGTCAATATAATAAAAATATTCCCGTGGTTTGTGCTTGGATTCCTGGGCATGGCGGTCCTGAATTCCGTCGGGGTTTTCAGCGCCGAAGTCCAGTCCCTGACAAAGGAATCCGGTAAGTTCATGATAGTGATGGCCCTGGCCGCTATTGGAATGCAGACCGATTTCCGGAAAATGCTGCAGACCGGATACAAGCCGCTATTGCTGGGGTTCCTGGTTTGGATAGCAGTTGCCGGCACAAGTCTGGCGGTGCAATTAACTACTGGACAGATGTAATTTTTTATGAATACTCAAACCGTATTCGCGGTTCTGAATGCGACCTGATTATTATATCCGAGACTGTTTCCCCAATGCTGAAAACAGCGCCCTTATATTGAATATCATGCCTGTTCTCCGATGCTTTATGGTGTCGCTCAGAACCTGCGCATCCCGGTCTGAGTGTTCATATCGTCAGCTTCCCCATCTTTTGAAAAGGTCGTGTTCCACGCCGAGGCAGTCGAGCATCTTCCCGACCATGAAATCGATAAGGTCGGAGATGCCGGCAGGTTTGTGATAAAAGGCAGGGACCGGCGGGACTATTTTGACGCCTATCCTCGCAAGCTTCAGCATATTCTCGAGGTGTATTGCGCTGAAAGGGGTCTCGCGAGGGGACAGTACCAGGGGCCTTCCTTCTTTTATGGCAACGTCAGCTGCCCTCTCTATCAGGTTGTTTGCGTATCCGCAGGCAACTCCGGAAAGGGTCTTCATGCTGCATGGCGCGATGATCATACCGTCTGTTTTGAATGACCCGCTTGCAGGCGGCGCGCCCATATCATTATTGTCGTGAAAAAAAAGCCTGTCCGACCCGAAATGTTTTCTAATTGCGGTTGCAGTGTCGGCCGACCAGTCAAAACCCGTCTCGTCTCTTATGATCGGGAAACTGCCGGCGGAAATGATCATATGAACTTCCGAGTTGCGCAGCAGCTCTTCGGCCAGGCGCACTCCCAGTATCGGGCAGCTCGCTGCGGTAATCGCGACAACATATCGTTTCATCGTCTTACTCAACCAGTCTGTTCTGCGCGGCGTAATACGTCAGCTCGGAGTTGGACTTCATGTCCATTTTATCGAGGAGGCGCGCCCTGTAGGTTGCGATGGTCTTGACGCTAAGCGAGAGGTCGGCCGCTATTGCAGCGCTCGTCTTGCCTTTGGCGATCAGGCATAATATATTGAATTCGCGGTCGGTAAGCTTCTCGTGAGGCAGTCTGTTGCCCGAGGGATTTAATTCATCGGCAAGCTTTTCGGCAATGGACGGCGTGATGTATTTTCTCCCGCAGGCCACTATCCTTATGGCGTCTACAAGCCTGGTGTTGGCATCCTCTTTCGTGATATAACCCGAGCCTCCGGCCTTGAGCACACGCAGGGCGTAATGCTCTTCCGGATACATACTCAATATCAGGACCGGCAGGGCAGGGTATTCATTCCTGACCTGTTTCAGGATTTCGAGTCCGCTCCTGTCCGGCAGCGATATGTCGAGCACAAGTACGTCGTATTTTCGTTTTCTTGTCTTTTCAAGGACTTCCTGTCCCGTGCTTACCTCATCAGCCACATGTATGTCGGTTGCTGAAGAGAGCACCTGTATCATTCCCTTGCGAACTATTACATGATCATCGGCAATGAGTATATTGATCATATTTACTCCTTTATCCAGTATCAGGCGACTCGACAGAAAAAATATCATGACCGCCTGTCACTGACCGTCATGAAAATGTGAATTTGAAATATTCAATGACCGCTGTTAATAAATCCTTTTAATCCGCAGCTCAATAAAATTCAGCAGGCATATTCCAGGGGGTCCGTCAACCCGGCTTCTTCAAATCCCTTTTTCCTGAATATGCAACTGTCGCATCTTCCACACGGAAGATAATCCGCCGGGGCGGGGAGTTCGGAAGAAGATGGATCGGAAGCTCCGGGAATCCCGACCGGCTTCCCGGGACCTCTTTTCGGGTCATAACAGCTCCATGTAAGGCCGTAGTCGAGTCCCAGCCCCGTTCCGGTTTTTATTATGTCTGATTTGGTCAGTCTGAGCAAGGGGGAATGTATGGTGAACCTCAATTTGCCCTCCACAGATGCCTTTGTCGCCAGGTTGGCCATGCGCTCGAACGCCTCGAGATATTCGGGCCGGCAGTCCGGATATCCGCTGTAATCAATTGCGTTGGCCCCGATAAAGATGTCGGACGCGCCGATGACCTCCGCCCATCCGAGCGCAAAGGAGAGGAATATAGTATTCCTGGCAGGCACATAGGTGACGGGGACCAGCCCTGAAGAGCCGAAGTCCGGGAGCCCGGAAGGGCAGCCCTTCGGCACATCGATATCGTCTGTCAGGGCCGACCCTCCTATATCACGCAGATTGAACCGGGTGACAAGGTGTTTCATGACGCCGACGCTCTTTGCGACCCTTGCCGCGGCCTCCAGCTCGATCCTGTGGCGCTGGCCATAATCAAAACTTATGGCATGGAGTTCGTATCCCTCGGACTTTGCTATGGCGAGCGTGGTGGAGGAATCGAGCCCGCCGCTGAGCAGCACAACCGCCTTTTTCATTGCCGCTTCCTCGTGAATTTGTTTTCGGTCCCTGCGACTATGCGCGCAATGTTCGCCCTGTGCGTGAAGAATATGAGCAGGGCCATGACGACCGCAATAGTGATCTTTTCAGGGGAATAATCGAGCATAAATATGCAACCCGGAAATGCTCCGAATGCGGCCAGCGCGCTCAGGGACGAGTAGCGCGAGAGATTGAAGGTGACCAGCCATATGGTCGCAGCAAGCAGGGCCGCGTATGGTGAAAGAGCCAGGGCCACCCCGAGGCTTGTTGAAACGCCTTTGCCCCCGCGGAATTTCAGGAAGATCGAGAAGTTGTGGCCGAGTATGGCGGATATGCCGAGGCAGCCTTCAAGGGCCATACCCCAATTGACGCCCTGAAAAGGCAGAAACGAGAGCGCCTCGGCGAACTGAAGGCCGGCCTCTGGAAAAAACATCCTTGCCGCAACGATGGGTATCACGCCCTTGGCCATATCACAAACAAGGGTGAGCAGGGCCGCGCCGCGTCCCATGGTCCTCATCACATTGGTGGCTCCGATATTGCCGCTGCCCGATTTTCTGAGGTCGATGCCTTTTATTGAAGCGATCACGCTTCCTGAAGGAATAGAACCGACAATAAAGGCGCCTATCAGCAGCGCACAGATCACTGCAGGCGTCTCCAGAATGAAATTCCGTATTTGACGCCCGAAACAACGGCAAGGACAACGGCAATATACATCAGCACAAGCCCTATGTCATAGAAATCAACAGGGCCGAGGCCGCCCGGCAGCAGTAGGAGGATTATGGAGACCATCTGCGCGCCTGCCTTCAACTTGCCGCCGGTTTCTGCGGACATCACAATGTCTTTTGACAGCGCGACCATCCTGATGCCTGTGACGACAAACTCCCTTACTATGATGACCATCGCTATCCACGAGGATATCCTGACCATGTCCACAAGAAGTATCAAGGCAGCTATAACGAGTATCTTGTCCGCAATGGGGTCGAGGATGATGCCGAATTTTGTGATCTGGCCCGTCTTTCTTGCCAGATAGCCGTCGAGTATGTCGCTGATGGCGGCAACCGAGAAGATTATGGCCCCAAGCGCCGGGTTTGTGGGTGTAAGCCAGACAAAAAAAGGTATCAGGCCGATCCTGCTGAAGGTAATTATGTTCGGTAGATTAAACTTAATCGCGCTCATTGACCAGTTCTTTCCATTTTCCCGTGGCCTTTACAAGCAGGTCGGTTATCTCCCTTACCGCCCCATGCCCGCCGCGATTTTTCGTAACCATAAGGGCATATTTTTTTGCCTCGTCAGAGGCGTCTGCTACAACAACAGGCAGGCCTGCCCTTTTCAATATCTGGATGTCGATGATATCATCACCCGCATACGCCACCTCGCTGTCGGTCAGCCCATACTTTTCAAGTAGTTGGTCGTATGCCGCAGACTTGGCGTTCGACCCCTGGTAGACATCCGTGATCCCGAGTTCCTCCGCCCTGCGGGCAACTACATTGGAACTGCGTCCGGTGATGATCGCTACGGGAATGCCGGCGCGCTGGAGCATCTTGATCCCATGGCCGTCCTTCACATTAAAGACCTTTAATTCATGCCCGGCGTTGTCAAAGATGATGCCGCCGTCCGTAAGCACTCCGTCGACATCGAGCGCGAGCAGCCTGATCTTTTTGGCTACCGCGTTGATGTCCCTGCTGGTGATTTTCTTTTTCATTCGTATGATTCTAAACAATCCCTTTTTTCAGGATATCGTGCAGGTGGATAATCCCTGCTGCCGCGCCCTTCGAGTCCGGGACAACAAGAGAGGTGATGGAATGTGTCTGCATCAGAGCGAGGGCCTTTGCCGCGAGTTCGTCCCCTGAGATCGTCCTCGGATTTAACGTCATGACATCTCCTGTCTTCATATCAAAGAAATCCTTCGCGAATTTCTGTACGCCGCGCCGCACATCGCCGTCCGTTAAAACGCCTGCTATCTTTTTGTCCCGGCCTGAAACTATTGCAATCCCGAGTCTCTTTGAGGAAATTTCCATGATCGCATCCATCACCGGCGTCCTGACGGATATCAGCGGCAGTTCATCTCCGGCATGCATCAGGTCCTTCACCTTCACAAACAGCTTTTTACCGAGACTGCCGCCGGGGTGGAAAGAGGCAAAATCCTCCTTCCTGAACCCGCGCCGCACGATCAGGGCCACTGCAAGGGCGTCACCCATGGCAAGTGTCGCAGTGGTGGATGCGGTCGGCGTAATACCGAGGGGACAGGCCTCTTCCTTGACCGAGACATCTATATTCGCATTGGAAGACTTTGACAGTGTAGAATTCGCTTTGCCCGTCATGGATATGATGGACACATCAAAGCGTTTCAAGAAAGGTATAAGATTGATCAGCTCATTGGTCTCGCCGCTGCAGGATATGGCGATAATCACATCATGGGGCGTAACCATACCGAGATCACCGTGGCTCGCCTCGGCAGGGTGCAGGAAAAATGCGGGTGTGCCGGTGGAAGCGAGTGTCGCCGCAATCTTCTTTCCAACAAGCCCGGACTTGCCCATGCCGGTGACCACTACGCGGCCTTCGGCATGGAGGATAATATCAACGGCCTTGCTGAAATCAGAGTCCAGCTTTCGTATAAGGGCCAGCACGGCGTCGGCCTCTATCTTTAAAACCTGACGGGCTATCTTTAGGGTGTCATCCATCCGGTAAAACCTCCTGATACAACAGCTGTATAATCATACCTGCAAACAAATGCTTCCGCCCTGATACGGCGCGGCAGATGTATTTCTGCAGGCTGCGCCTGTTTCCGACCGCCGCCGGGCGACTGCAAAGATATTTGCCTGCCGTTAAAACTATTAATTTTAGCATAAGTTTATAGTTTCAGCTAAATTGCGGCGCGGTATTGCCAGTTGAGGCGGAGGTCTGATATAATATTTCTTCTCATTTGGCGGCGTAGCTCAGTTGGTAGAGCATGCGACTCATATTCGCAGAGTCCGGGGTTCAAATCCCTGCGCCGCCACCATTTTTGCAGTTACCGGGCCTATAAGTTTGCCGTTTCGGCAAGCTTATATTGTCATTCCCTGAAAGTTTCTATCTATTGTTAATTTAAATCACCAATAACTCACAGGAGTTCGCACTATTAAATTAGAGCTGACCAGTGATGGTTACCAGTGGAAATGCGCAACGAAACTCTTTTATTTGCATATTTTCAAACCCGACCCTGAGCCGTCTTACATAGATTTCACAGGGGAGGCCAAAAGGGGGACCTTGGGATAATTGTTACTAAGACAAAACCTTTTTGGGAACCTGGATATTCAGGAAACGCCCGGAGCCATTGTAGACAAAGGCTTTCCCTAAAATCGCCATCGAGTAGTCTGCGCGGCTTTTGATTTGCCTCTGCTGCTGGACATCTTTTGCACTGTCAACCACCTTACAGCGTTTGCTCATCTTTGTTTTAGGCATATCATTTCCTTTCAAAAAGAGCTTTAATTATGCAAAGCCCGCGGTTATTAAGTCAAACTGCGTGACTCGATTGCCTCACTTAAAGATATATTAACTAAAAAACCCACCAAATCATCCTTCCAATTATGAACCTCTGTGGGCAGAAATGTGTCGGGCTTATTTGTGTCGATACACAAGACACCCTGCATTATCCTCGCTCCATCCTCACGGTAATAAACTGGCAACTGAAGGGCTGATGATAAATGCCTTTTTGAACCGGATTGCGATTTATGAAAATCTATCCATGTTTTAGCCCTGCGTTCGCCCACAACATCGGGAGTGGCCACGCACTCTACATGCCGATAGCATCTACATAGCTTGTATTCCTGCCTATCAACAGGTATGGAACGGTTCGGGTTGCTAGGTTTCTCGCCAACAGGGTATTTGTGAGCGACCATTGTCAAAGTTTCACCTTCCCCTCTGCTTGAAGCGCGCCAATAAGATATACGATATTTATAATCCTCGCACATCACCCTTAAATAATTGTATAAGGAATCGAGAGTAAGGTCAAGCAGCGTCTGGGGCATATTCTTGAGTCGCGGCTTTCCCGTCATGAAAAACTTTATAAGACCCTTTGTTATTTCGTTTCGTGCGGCCACATTATATTTCGATTTGATGATCTGCGTTGTAAGGTATTGCAATTCGCTTTGAGTGAGGGGAGAGATTGGTTTTCCGTCCTTTATTATATCTTTTATTATATTCTTCGCCTGACGCTTCGGAGAGGCCTTAAGGCGATAAATGGCCGTCTTTATGGAATCTGCCTTGACGGTTTTAAATAAAACGAATTCACCTTTCTGTTGGCTCGTCAGGACATTATATAGCTCAGCGGTGATAAAAAGATGGTCCGGCTCGGGCGCGAAGCGTTTTTCCTTTTTGATGAAGTCGTCAAAATCTTTGGGCTCGCCGGAGATTGTACTCGGATCCTTTGTGATCGTGCATTCTCCTCTGTGTATTTTGATCCTGACAGACCACTGAAAATCGTTTTTGTGAAATGCCCGAGCGATCTGACCAAGAACAAGAGGAATTCCTTTCTGTAAGAAAGACCTTGCCGCCTTAATAGACGACCCGCAATTATTTTGACTTGGGAAAAACGCAAAACCGCCATCACCGACCCAGCTTATGACTTTCCCTCCAAAAGTTTCCACATCCTCTTTGAATTTCACTTTCATAAGGCCTGCGATGCGGCTTTTTTCATCGGAATTGAGGCCGTGCCTCTGGTACATGGCTCTTGAGCCTACAGTATCGACGTGCAGTATTTCTACGATTTTGCGGCGTCCGGTGTATGGTTTATAAGGCGGTTTTTTGAGCGGGTTCCTCTTGTAAGAAATCGCTTTCATGTTGTATCAATTATAAGACAGTGAAGGGCGCATGTCAATAGTAACTCCCTAAAAATAAAGATAGAAATATCATTAGTTCGAAAAATAGGGACAACCTCCTGATTATCCCTTTTTAGATCGACCGCGCCCGCCAAACCTAAATGAGCCTTCCTTAACTCGAAAAAAATTTTTTACGACTGTCATCTATATAGTCATCTGATAATGGTGAATCATGAATTTCCCTTATCGGAATTTTTGCGGCAATAAAAGCATTCTCCAGATATTCAAGGGCACAAGCATGCTGATCTTTTACAGCAATTTGGAATTTATACCAGTGGGTATCTTTATAATCAATTCTCTTGTCATTATCATCTCTTGTTTTCCATTTACACGGCCACGGATTTTCGTCACTGTTAAATGAACTGACCGGTATATTTTCATTACGGGCACAGTCCACCGCATCCATGAACCAGTCTTTTTCATCATATGGAATAAGATCACTGTCTATAAGATTCTTATATCTATCTTCCCGTTCTCCTTTTTTCGCACTGGTGTTCTTTCGTGTTGCATTACCCATCGCCGCCTGGATTTTTTTAATTAGTGACTCTCTTGTCTCTTTTACCGCACCCATTATCATTCCGCATTCACAGTAAAAATCAAATATATTACCAGCAGCTTCCAATATAGATTCATTATTGTTTTTATCCACATTAAACCCGAATTGTCGTGCATCAGTCCACATATTTGTAGGTATATCCGGGTTATGTCCGGCTTGTGCGTGTCCAATATAAGGAAGTGCCCAGGTTTCAATAGATAGAAACCTATCTACTTCATCATTAAATGGATCTTTCCAGCCAGTGAAATCCCTATGGCAAAAGGTGTCTGCATACATATGCGTTGCAATCCCGATCCGATAAAGGTTCTGCGTTTTAAGAGCTTCCTGAAAAATGATGCGAGCATAGCAATTATCAGGAATAGTAACCAAATAATTCAATTTGTCAAAAAACAGTTTTTTACAGTATGCTTCAGCTTCCTTTGGAGCGCCAGGACAAAAATGAAAAAAAGGATAAACAGAAAGTCTATCTTCCTGCGGTTTTGTAATATCAGATGTCTGGCTGATATATGATGAGAATGTGCCCCCATTATAAATATCCTCAATAGTAAACGGGGTCGTATTATCATCAGTGTATTGACTGGCATATGCAATGATATGAGCATCCTCTTTACTGAAGCCGGCGCTTAACGCTATAAAATTAGTAATATAATAATGAAATTCGCTATCCATTGCTCACCCTCCCGTGCGATCAATAATCAAATCTGTAACAATTATATTCCTTTGCACGCGTGTTTTCAACAAATAAATGCATTTCTTCAAATCTTTTTGAAAATGCAACATTGGCTTATAAACTAAGGGCCTGCTTTTGACTGTTACTTCAGAAAATCCTTATTTTAAATAGGATCAGAAAATTGCGGATAAGGAGGTGTACTTGATGCAGCGGTCTCTGATGGTTTGCATCAGCAATCATCAAATTTCTGGTGGTAGCGTTCTTATTGACTTTCAGTAGACACTTTGAACGGGCAGATCCTCACAGGAACCCATATCTAGTACATCAGTTCGCGATCTGCAGTTTTCAATGAAAAATCATTATAAAGCACTTTAGGATTTAACCAAACCTGCCCCCTTTTGCTTTTAAAGGCATGGGTTGCGGAATTAAGTGTCCCCAGAATTGAGAATTCACCATTGAATTGGAATTGACGCATTTTGTGTTACGTGATAGAGGTCATAGAGGGTGCATAAAATGATGAATCATCGTCATTAATGCTGAGCCGGTCGCACGCAATAGCATCGGTGATGGAGCGAAAGATTAGGTGATAGTGATGCTCATCACAGAAACATCAAATAGCGGTCGCATCCACTTACAATCAGGACGAAAAATTGGCATAATTATATATACGAGGGGAGCGTATGGAGCACTCCAATGGCATGGTAATTGCATTACCATGCCCGGTTGAAAGAAAAACCCAGAAAAAGCCTTGCATTCAGAACGCTCCTGAGTTAATATACAGGGAATCTTGGATTTGAAGTAATTACAAGGATCTGATCTGGAATTGTTAAAAGAAAACAGAGGCGTCTTCGGCAGAGACGCAGTTACTTACTTAATCGAGTGAAGAAGGGAGGAGAGACGGCTAAAAATGGCTGAACAAAATGTCATTAAGTTAAAGAAGAGAGAGTATGATGAACCACAGAGAGTTTTACTATCAGAAGTAAAGGATATTGCCGCCGCGGCTGTAAGGGCAGTATGTTTAAATGGCAGTGGGGGATTCCCCGCCAGACAGCCGGATAAAGGCGAGGCTGTGATTAAGACGTAATTACTGCAAAAATATTTATATAAAAAAGGACATCTTGTAGATGTTCTTTTTTATTGGTAGTATACTATCTATTGCAATCACATCTGCAGCGATAAAGAATGACAGCTATTGAGAATTCTAATGGTATTTCTTTTTTATAATAATTGTGTTACATTACTACCATGTGTTTTTATGTTTTTGCGCCCAATAAAGCGAGAATAATCATTGAGTATGCCTCGGAGTCAATAATATTATTTGCCAAAGGCAAATCTGAGGTTATCGCAGATATGCTTATAAGAAATGACTCTGACACTCTGATAAATGAACTCAATGTCATATACCCTAACCAGTTCTTTAAACAAATTTGCGATGAAGATGATGGATTAATCAAAGAAGGGGAATATGAAGACGTTACCAGAACTATTATGGATACGGGCTCGCAGTTTAACTGGCCTTATAAAGATCCTCACAATCTTATGTCTCTGAGAATTCTGGAGAACACAACCGAAGAATTAGAAGAAGCAACGATCGGTCTCAAACTATTAGAGTTGTCCCAGCCGCATCCGCTCGATCCCGCTGAAATACAGGTGTATGAAGGATTCCTGGGGGGAGAAATCACTATAACTCCTTTGGATTGCTTGACTCCTGTGCAATGGGCCTTGTTACAGGATATAGATTTCAGTATTTTCAAGGCGGAATTTAATCCACCGATCGGCGCGCATTCGAGTCGGTGGGTAAGATGGCGGTTTATCGGTAAATCAGCAGCTCACAATTACAGAAGGCGGAGGCCTTGGAATCTCTGGCATTTAAGGTTTACTAACAGGCTGCACTACGAATATCAGGTTCAAGGCTCATATGATGTGAAGGACCGATTTATGGAGACGCTGCAATTTGCAAAGGCCCGTATTGAGAAACGCGCTGTAACACAGCATGTGCATTCTGAAATAACTGAATTAATGAACTACTTCGAGATGGCGGGATTGAAATACCCACCACGGGATGAAAAATACCTGGGAGTAACAAACGTCGCAATATTGGACTGGAGACTGCATATAAGGCCCGGGCGATTTGGACGCCTGACCGATATTGTCATGAGAGATGATATCGAAATTATAGGTGGGCTGCCGAATACTGTATATGAGTCGGACAAGCTTTATCCAGTTTATGAATGGAAATCGGGATGTAATGTTATGGCGACAGAGCCTGGCAAGGAATATAGTTTTGCGCTGTTCTTTCAGGCGAAGGAATCTCATTGGATCCACAATTACAAAGTATTCGAAATTGTGATGTTCTTATTAATTCTAATCCTGATCTTCTATCTTCACTCATGAATATATTCATCTGCAGCCCAAAGAAAAGGGCTGTGATTGAAATCATGTTATCCTGTGTCACCTTCCTGAAGGATGGCAAATATGAGCACCGAATCACTTTTCTGATTACCAATAAAGGCACCGATCCAATAACAGAGTTGTTAATCCTTTATCCATGTGAATTCGGCAATAATGGCCAAGACGCATGCATAAGTGAGATAGGGTCGTTCAATAAAAGTGGCATGTTTGGCGCACATAATGAAATAGAGTGGACTGTTGTCGAAGAAATGGATAACAACAGTGAAAGTATATTTAACTTTAACGATACTCGCGGAGACGAATATAACTATAGAGGCCTTACTCTCCATGGTTGTACTTATCATGGATGGATGAGCTTTATACCCAAAATTGAGCGGCAAAACTATGGCCTGGATTTGCTGGGAGATATAAAGCCAAAAGGATATTCAGTATTTATTCATAAATTCCCGCAGCGTTATCCGTTGTTGCCAGATATGCCCAACTGGGCAAGAATCAAATTTGTTGTGGATATGAATTCACAGGGTTGGATCGGGCGATTAATTAGTGGGATTTTGGGGCCAATAAAAAACATTTATCCATTTTGCCATCCAGACGACGTTAAGAATAATCTTCTACAGTTCATGCGAGAGAAAAAGGATGAAGGGATAGAGAATGAAAGGGCTGCGATCGCCGAGCTCGAGGAAAATATAAACCCTATCAGGTCGAGAGACACTGATATATCAATAAGAAAGCATTTATTCTATCTGATTTATAAAGATCAAGAGAAAGACAGCGTGGCCCCACCAGAGCCATTAAAAATTCAGAGCGTATCTCCCCAGTTTATAAATGCGCCTCCTTGCGAAGCTATAGATCTTAGCGGATGTAATATAAGTGGTCCTATTAATGTCCATACTAAAGAGTATGTAAAGATAAATCCGCTGAAGATTTTGCCATCTCTAATTAAAGGGATATTTTCTTGGTCATAATCTGGAAGACTTATATAGAAGTAGTCGAGGAATATTGTATAAAGCGACTTATTTTGAGCATATCATGACATTAGTCATGTTATCGAGTTTCGTGATATCGTTCCATTCGGAACACACCTGATAATATTATGACTCTGTATAAACCATTCTAATGGTTAGGATCGTACCGGGAATGTAATTATTTTTTTCGCTAATCAGCAGATTTATGAAAACGCTAAATATCAAGGTTATCAGTAGAAGTTCCGATTTGCTCACAGAAACCTTCAGTCCATACCGTAAGCTTCCCCATCAGCGAGACCACTCTAAAGTTGAGTTTTCGGCATTTTGCTGAAAATATTCTACCGGTGTCAAATCGCCCAATGAGTCATGTGGCCGGTTTTCATTGTACTCGATCAGCCACCAGTATGTAGTTTCCCTCACTTCCTGAATACTGCTGAAAAGATACAGATCCAGAACCTTCTCGCGATAGGTCCGGGTGAATCGCTCAATATAGGCGTTCTGATTCGGCTCCCTTGGTGTTAATCGGCATCTTATTTTGACCCACTTTTGGCGCCTATGGCGGGTCAATATTCAATGTCGATTAAGACGAAAAATATGTTACGTTACCTATAACCCTGATTTATTTAGCTCAAAATGCAATCTTATGGTTCAAATCACTGCAAAGATATGGTCCAAGTCACATTTTTTCGCATGGGAAGCCTTATTCATTGAATAAGTCGGGGGGGGGCGTAATCATGTCCGGAATTTCCAGACCTCCCGGCCGACTTTTGCTATATAATATATAAACCTGTTGGGTTGGCGTTTATTGGGGACAAGGGAGGGGGCCGGTGCAAAAATTCATTCCTGCTGATGAGCAATTAATAAATATGTTGCCTCATATTCACTATGAAATAAGCCAAATGACGGAGACTCTCCTGACCGGGGCTTCAATCCTTAATGATTTACCGGGGAATACCTGCCAAATGCAACTCGAAAATGCCCTCTGGAAGTCTTGCATTATTCATGCGCGGATCCTGCTGGATTTCTTTGAGTTTGAAAAGCGAAGGACCAGGTATGACAAAGAGATGGATGATGTGCTCTCGGCCGACTATGGGTTCAAGACGCAGAAAGTCGATATAGCTCCCCATTACCGCGACAGGATGAACAAGGACCTCGCGCATCTTACGTATTCACGGGTCTATCGCACTTATACCGAAAGTCTGTCGCCTATCACGAAGGTTTTTTTGCCTTTGTTGCTGCGCTGTGCGCTTTTCTGCGAATATCTCCAGTCATCCGGTCTGATTGATGATATGCCTCAATATCTTCTGGCGTGGGAGACACTATTGGAAAGAATCAGTTCATTGGTCGAGCTGATAAATCAGGACAACAGCCGGGTCGGCACAATATCCGACTGAAGCGCAGGTTTGCAAAGTCGCTTTCAAGACATATATGCGATTTTGCATGACATGCTCAAGGCGGCAGGTGGAAAACACAAAGTGTTTTGTCCTGATACCCCTGCCGTTGGAGGGTAGAATACAGCGCTTTATGTTGTCCCGGGTATGCGGATTGCCTTTCGGCCAATTTACGCGTACATTTTGGCCTGATGGATTCCTGTCTCTTCAGGAGGCGAATAGATGAGCCGGTTTTCTCGATACAAAGGTTTGGGCCCGGGCTGTCTGTATATCCAATGTGCCCTTGCGCTTTTTTTCTTTCTGTCGGTCGCCTCTTTGTGCCCGGCGGCCGAGAAGAAAGATGAATCTGTTCAACTGACGAAATATCTGTCGATAGGTGTGAAGGTAGAGCGTCTTGTCAATAGCCATACCTCTTATGAATTCGGCAATCCCGGACCTCCATATCAGGTCCCTCTCAGCAGACTGGAGTTCCCCCTGGACTCATGGTGGGGCGGGCTGGAACTCAGGTTCTGCGCATCAAGGTTCTCAGTGGGCGGGGAGGCCCTCACGAATATACTGGGAGACACTGCCGGCAGAATGAAGGACTCTGATTGGGATGACGATTCGAACCCAAAGGTCATGAGTGTCTACAGCGAGTCGATGAACCGCATGAGACGCAGTTACAGGACAAGTTTCGATGCCGATCTCGAAATCGCCGACTGGATCGGTCTGCCCAAATGGATCAGTTTGCGACCTGTTGCCGGTTTTCGCTATCAAAGCTTCCATCTGGTCGCTCATGATGGAGTGCAGCAGGTATTAAACGACGGAAGTCCTCCCCAGTCTCTCCCTGGAGACGCCATTCGTTTCAAGCAGCAATATTGGCAATATTTCGGGGGGATACGGTCGCAGGCGGATGTGGGGCGCTATGTGGGCCTGTCCGACTTGAAGCTTTCCCTACAGTTCGACTGGGCCTATGTTGATGGGAACAACGAGGACCTTCATCTGCTCCGTGAGGGCAGGAGATTTACCTATGAGATTACCTCGGGCTATGCGTGGCACGGTTCTGTCGGCCTGAAGAAAAATCTGATAAAGAACCTCTATTTGGGCCTCGAGGTCGACTATCTGAAAATAGTGACAAAGGGCAATCATCGCTGGGTGAATGAGCCCTTTAATATGGATGAGAAGTCGTTTCATGGCGTCAAGGTCTGGTCGGAACAGACCGGCATAGGATTGACGCTGGAATACAGGTTTTAGAAGTCTTCTCGTGGAGCCCCCTGGTCCTGAAGATATTGCTCGTCACATGCCTCATCGTAGCAATAGGGTATTTCACAGGTTATGCCGCAGGCAAGGCCGTACATGCGGACCGCGCAACTACGTCGGCAATCATATATAGCACAGGCATGCGCAATATTGCGACAGGACTTGTCATTGCAACCGGCTACTTTTCTCATGAAGCAGCGATCCCTATTGCCCTGGCAATGCTGTTCCAGCAGCCTTTCGCGGCCCTGACAGCAAAGATTTACAACAATGAGTCCAAGCCGAAATAGCGCAGGATAAATAATTAATATGTTTCTCCTGCCCGGGAAAAGGGGAAGGCTCCTGATATTATTTACAGAAAGCGCGGCCCAGCTCTTCTGCTCCGGGCTTTCGATATGGGCGACCGTGATGTCTAAAAATCAGAATGTTCTGTTATCTTCTTCCGCAGTGAGGGTGACGTGGGCGACAGGCCTCAAGCGCCTCGATGTTCTGGGCCGCATTGACACAGGCCAGTGCCTTCTGGTCACGAGCTATTTTGCCGGAAAGCATTTCCTGAATGTCTGCCTTCATGGAGGCAAAGTCCGTCTTCTTGTCCGGACCTCCGGGAGGCGGGCATGTGTTTTCGGCAAAGACAGGCGAAGCGCACAGCGTCAAAGCCGATAATGCGACGGCGCAAATGATTTTTTTCATGGGGTTCTCCTTCGGCTGAATTTCATTTCCATGGGGTACACTTATATTATGACAGACAGTGCCCCGATGTTTGCGTTAAATATTGTTAAGATTTGTGTAAAAATATGTATCGTAAGTTGTGTGAGCGCGTTTGGGCTCCGGGGATTTTTTTGAGCTTTCCGACGGGCGGTCAATAAATTGATTCCTGTTTTCTTGACCGTGTCTGAAAATAATGATATTATCGGGGAAGCAGGGCGAAAACAGCCTGCTTTAATGGAGAACCAATAATGACAACATCCGACACAATCCGTATCGAGGACGAACACACACCGCCGTTTTTTAAAAAAATACCCATTTCAATTGAGAGAGGCTCCGGCGTCAATGTCTGGGATGAGGAGGGGAACAGGTATCTGGACTTCACTTCGGGCTGGGGGGTCACATGCCTCGGCCATGCCCATCCCGTGATAACCGGGGCGCTCCTGGAACAGGGCAGGAAGATCATCCAGAACCCGAATTCAGGGCTGACCTACTCTCCCGTGCGCTCAAATCTTCTGTCGCTTATGGCCGAAATACTCCCTGCTCCGCTGACCCGCGTGTTTTTTTCAAACAGCGGCGCCGAGGCTAACGATGCCGCCATCAAGCTGGCCCGCAAGGTTACTGGCAGGCTGGATGTGATCGCCATGAAACAGGGGTTCCACGGCCGTACAATCAGCACTGCTTCGGCCACAGGACAGGCCAAACACAGGGAAAAGTTCAATCCGTTGATGCCCAATTACCGCTTTATCGCTTACGATGACCTGAATGCCCTGAAAGGCGCCCTGAATAATGAAGTGGCTGCCCTGATTCTGGAGCCTGTCCAGGGCGAGGGCGGCGTAATTATCCCTTCGGACGGATATCTTAAAGAGGCGGGCGGGCTTTGCAGGGCGAACGGCAGCCTGCTTATCATTGATGAAATACAGACGGGATTTTGCAGGACCGGCCCGATGTTTGCGATAAGCCACCTGGATGTTAAAGCGGACTTTATGACCATGGCAAAGGGAATAGCAGGCGGGTTCCCCTTCGGGGCCTTTGCCATGTCAGAGGCCGTTGCCTCCAAACTTGAAGCCGGAGATCATGGAGGGACTTACTGCGGCAATCCTCTTGGTTGCGCGGTTTCCTATGCCGTCATCAAATACCTGCTCGGCCACAATATATCCGCCAATGTCATGAAGGCAGGGGCCTTTGCGCTTGATCGCATGCGAAATTGGATGCGGACATATCCTGATATTATAGTTGACGCCAGGGGCAGGGGATTGCTTATGGCGATAGAGCTTTGCGATGAGAAGACTGCTGCCGATATTACCGCCGAATGTCTTGCCGGACGGCTGTTTGTCAGGCAGACGCAGGGGAACATGATCAGGATATTCCCTGCGCTCAACATCAGGATAGAGGAGCTGGAAGAAGGGTTGACGCTGATCGAGGAATCTATTGATGAGGTAGTGAAAAAGAGGGGCTGACGAGTGGGGCTTACCCGAGCAGTTCGGGTTTGCGCCTTAATGCCGCTTGACGGTCCGTTTGCATGACTGCATGCAATTCGATAAAATGTAGACGGGTTCACGCAAGGTGTATCCAAAATTCCCGGGGCGAGGTGAATATGATGAATGTCCTGTCCGAGCATGGTCTTCCTTTGATTCAGGATGCGGACCTTGATGGAAAGGTCGTACTTGTGCGCTTTGACCATAATGTGGTCAAGAAGGGAGAGATAAGGGACCCCTTCAGGATAGACAGGACTATAGGGACTCTGTTTCATATAGTCGAACGCGGGGCAAGGCCCATCATGATGACCCACATAGGCAGGCCCAAAGACAAGAAGACGGGAGCCATTACCTGCAAGGCGTCGGAGGCGGTAGAGCCGATAGCTCAGTACCTCGAACAGAAACTGCATACAAAGATACATATCCCAAAGTTTCCTGCCGATCCGGAGAAGGGAATTGTCAGTATCGACACATCGATCAATCTCGCAATAAGGGAACTCAGACAGAAGAAATTCGGGGCGGTCTATCTTCCCAATACCCGCTGGTTTTACGGCGAAGAGTCAAAGGGCGAGGCCTGTGAAAGCCTTGAGCTTCAGCTCGCCGGGCTTGCGGACATTTATGTAAACGACGCCTTCGGATCATGGCAGCCGCATGCCTCGACATACGGCATTACGCGCCGGCTCCCTTCCTATGCCGGGTTCCTGATGCAGCAGGAGATAAAAAATCTGGACAGGGTGCTGGACCCGGAGAGGCCTTTTCTTGCTGTTGTAGCAGGGGCCAAATATGACACCAAGATACGACCGCTTTCAGCCATTTACGATAAGGTGGACAGCCTGATCCTCGGCGGGGTTATCTATAACACCTATCTGTGCGCAAAATACGATGTGCATATTCAGGGTGTGTCGGATGACGATATCCGTCTCGCAAAACAGCTGGTCGAAAAAGACCGGGATCAGAAAAAGATAGTCGAATTGCCGCATGTTGTTGAATCCGACACCCTGGAGGGAAAGGTCGAGGGCAAATATCGAAGACGGTCCGTCAGGGATTTCAGGCCTGGGGATTCCTATGGTTACATATTAGATATCGATCCGGCGTCGTTTGAAGACAGCGCGGTCGTGTCCGTCATAGGCTCGGCAAAGACCATTTTTGTGAATGCGGTCATGGGGTTTACCCCCCATTTCAGCGCAGGCTCACAGGCTCTCGATCACGCCATTGACATGAACTCGGGCGCCATGAAGATGTACGGCGGCGGCGACACGCTTCAGGAGTTCAAGGACCTATGCCCGGGGCTTTACCTGTCCGTCATCGACAATTCCAATTACTATTTTTTCACGGGCGGCGGCAGCGTGTTGACGGCCATCGAGCAGGGCAGCCCCTACGGATTGAAGCCTGTCGAGGCCCTGATAGAGGCGGGCAAAACAGGTAAGTAGAAATAGTTGTCCTGACAGCATGTATTGCCGCATCTCGGCTCACCCAATAAATTAAGTGGTAAAGCTTTCTTTTATTTTTAGACAGCGCGGGGGTAACCGTCTCTCGCCGCGCTGAAATCTGAAAAGTTTCCGTTTTATACGCATAAGGGAGGGATACGCCCGCTACTATTTGCCGATTAGCGGCTCAACTGCGTCAGCGCGTCGCGATCCGGCTGCCCATGCCTTTTTTTGAGTATTCCCCCAATGCACAACTTATGGTATTATTAAAAGGTTTGAGGAACCTGTTGGGGCATGATATCCCCGGTCAGGTTGTGTCCGATTATTATAATTCATCATACGGGAGGGCAGTCTTATTATGGATGAAGATCTGAGATTGATCCTTATAACGATGAACAAGCGAATCGAGGCCCTTGAGCGGGAGCTGGCGAGCTTTAAGGGTGTAAGCGTAACGCAGGAGGCTGTTCCGGCCCCGCCGCCTTCCGCTTCAACTCCGGTTGCAGAACCTGCTATGCATACGGTCGGGCCGGAGGCCCGGCCCGAAATCCCTCCGGAAGTTTTTCCTCTTCCCCAAAAGACTGCGGCGAAAGACAACTCTCTCGAAAGCGCCATCGGGACAAAATGGATCGGGCGCATCGGCATGATCGCCATGATCTTCGGCGTCGGCTTTCTGCTCAAGTATTCCTTTGACAATAATCTGATAGGTGAAACCGGAAGGGTTGCTCTTGGTCTACTGACCGGCATATTTTTTCTCGGCTTTGGCGAGTATATCTCGAGACGCGACAACATGAAACTCTATTCGCAGATAATTACCGGCGGTGGGCTTGCAATCCTTTATCTGTCCGTCTATGCGGGATATGCATTTTACAAGCTGATCCCGCAACTGCCCGCCTTTGTCGCCCTCATCGCCGTTACGACCACAGGCATAACGCTTTCGTTGAGGTATAACGCAATCGTCATTGCGGCGATAGGCTTGATAGGCGGTTTTCTTACGCCAGTCATGCTGTCTACAGGAGAGAACAGCCCGCTTACGCTGTTTTCGTACATACTGCTGCTCGATATCGGGATATTGATCATCAGCTACAGGCGCGCATGGATGGTCCTTTATATTATTTCGTTGCCCCTTACTCTTATTATGTATACCGTGTGGCATCAGAAATTCTACACGCCCGATCAGCAGCTGATCGCCTTCGGGATCACCACGGTGTTCTTTATCCTGTACAATGTCTTTTCCGTTCTGAAAGGCAGGAAATCCTGCAAATACGAAAAGTTATATGACGGTGTTGTTGTTAACACGGTCATGTTTTTGTTCGCACTGTCGTTTTTTGCGCAGAACGGTCTGGTGAATGACTGGATGTTCAGGGGGTTCATACTCGGGCTCTCTGCGATATCAGTCATAGCCGCCGAAGTATTGTCGGCCCGGGGCTATCCCGGCAAACATATTATTTATTCCTATGCCGGCTGGTCCGTCACTCTAAGCGTGGTTGCCCTGCTCATAATATTCGAGCAGGAATGGCAGGTCATTGCGCTTGCGGGCGAGACCCTGGCCCTCTGTTATGCGGGACTCAGACTCAATAATTCGTATCTGAGATACGCCTCGTATGTTACGGGTTTCATAGTTGCAGGACTCTTTCTGCGCGAGTCCCAACTTTATCTCGCGCCGTTTGAGGGTTTCCTGCCTGTGGTAAACTCCCGTTTTCTTATATGCGGGCTGATAATCGCAGCCTTCTACTCGATGCTTTATCTGTTAAACAGGGGCAGGGAAACCCTTGCCGCAAATGAGAAGCTTGTCCTTCCGGGGCTGCTGATAATGGTCCAGATAATGTCCGTCTATCTGTTGTCGATAGAATCCGTCGATTACTTCAGATATGCCCGCGGCGCGCTGGACCTCGTGCCTCTCGATTCGAGATACGCCCGCCAGTTGTCTCTGTCGATAGTGTGGGCCGTCTATGCCTCGGCGCTTATCGGCGCAGGAATCGCAAAACAGCAGTCCATAGTCAGGCTTATGGGTATCGGGCTTATAGCCCTGACAATACTCAAGGTCTTCCTTATCGATCTTTCCGCGCTAAGGACGATTTATCGCATAATATCCTTTGTGGCCCTCGGTTTCATATTGCTTGCGGTGTCGTATTTCTACAATCGCTTTAAACAGCGCATATTCGGGGAGGAGAGTTCAAAATGAGGTCCTTTTTCAGAGTTTCAATGTTGATCGCGGGCATTATACTTGTATCTTCCCCGGCGCTTGCCGATTTCGACGCAAGATACTGGGCGAAATTCGCCGGGATAGCGCTGCCGGGAGAAGGAGATCTTCCGCCGTTCGGCAGGGTCAATCTCCAGTCGGGCTCCGGGGCTTCACAGCATCCGGATGGTATAAGGATCATCACCCGGAGCAAGCGGGAGATACCGTTGCAGATAGTGACAAGGCGGCCTGAAAAAGGCTCCACGGAGATTCAGGCGAAGGTGGTGAATATGTCGATTACCCCTGAAAAGGACACCTACTTCGAGGGAATTATCGCGGACAGGGCAATAACGTATAATGCCGTCGAGGTAATGGTGGAAGGCAATAATTTTTTCAGGCAGGCCCAGATATTCGGGGGGGCGGACGGCGTCAACTGGAGCAAAATACGGAGTGACGCCGTGATCTTCGACTATTCCGACGACCGGCGGTTGAGGCATACCAGGATCACTATTCCCGATACGCGTTACAGGCATCTGAAGATTATCATAAAGAACAAGCTGGAAGAGCCGCTCAAGGTTACCGGAATGAAGATATTCCATGACCGAAAGGACCAGGGGCGGGATGAGATCATCTCCGCGCAGATAAACAGGCAGGAAACCGACGCTGCCGCGAAAACAAGTTCGGTGGATATCGGGTTGAAGTACCGGACTGCGCTGCACGGCATTGAGATCAGGACGAGCGACAAGAACTTTCGACGCATGGTCGACGTCTTTATCAAACAGGACAACAATCAGTGGGTGAAATGGGGTTCCGACTGCATATTCAATTTTGAGGGCGAGGGCATGATGGAGTCCAAGACCGTTGTCGAGATTCCGGAGGCGACTGCGCAGGATGTCAGGCTTGTTGTCCGCAATATGGACAGTCCGCCGCTGAAGATCGATGGTGTGTCCGCCCGCGCATACCTGAAAGCAGTGATCTTCAGGATCGACGGCCGGGACGGTTATTTTATGTTCTGGGGCAATCCGAATGCAAAGGCCCCGGCTTATGATATAGCGGGCCATGTTTCCAAACAGGACATCGACTCCATCAGCGCCTTCAGTCTCGAAGAGACAAGGGACAACCCGGATTATATCGGCAGCGAAAAGTCGTTGCCTTTTACGGAGAGGTACAAATATCTGTTGTATATCCTTGTGGCTTTGGTGATAGCCGGGCTGGGGTATTACCAGTACAGGGTCTTTAAGCGGACGGGATAGGAGTTTTACTCCCAGTCCCGATAGTCGATTTGAGGGAATAGGTTGTCCTGCTGTTCTATGGAGGACAGCCACTGTTCGTCGATATTCCCGCCGGAGATCTGTTTTGAAAGCCTGTCGATCCTGATCAGATGGGTCTTTATCCTCTTTGCGGCATAGTCGCCGGTCTCTCCTGCCTCGATCATGAAGGCCCAGTCGCTTGCCTGCGCAAGCAGCAGTTCGCGGCATGCCTGGTTTAGCGCCCTCAAGGTCAACCCCTTAGCATCGGGATGTTTTAACGCGGCTGTTTTTACGGCCCCGGCGGCGCGGTGGAGAAGACGATAAATCCAGTCATTCTTTTCGTTCAGCCATTTTTTATTGTAGCCCATCTCTCCCCAGCTCGACATCGAAGGCGTGGCCGCCTGATTTTCGGGGTATTCATCGAGGTAGTCCGACAGTGTTATGAGTTTAAGGTTGTCCTGCTGTGCCGCTGTTTCGATCATGAATCTGAGCCACATCGGGCCTTCGTGCCACCAGTGGCCGAAGAGTTCCGCGTCAAACGGCGCGACGAATATTGGTTTGCGGTCCATGAGGGGGAAGAGTTCCCCGATTCGTTCAACCCTTTTTGATACGAAGTCGCCGGCATGTATGCGCGCCTTTTTTTCGGCTGCCTTCGGGCAATAGACCTCTTTACGGTCCGTCTTGCCGGTGATGCGATAATATTTGAAGCCCGTGTCCGTTCTTATCCCGTCCGGATGAATATATGGGCCGATATAATCAAGGGGCAGGTCATACGCTATGTCCCGATAGAATTCGCGGTAGTCGGGATCTCCGGGATAACCGGCCTCCGAACTCCAGACCTGCCTTGAGGATTCGGGGTCCCGTCCGAATACCGCAAGTCCCGAGCGGCAGATTACCGGGGCGTAAATTCCGTATGGAGGGGTGGGATGCGCGCGCGTCAGGCCGTGTGTTTCGAGTGTCGTATAGCGTATACCTTTGTCGAAGATTATCTTGTCTATCCCCGGATAGAACGCGCATTCGGGAAGCCAGAAGCCGCGGGACGAAGAGCCGAATAAATTCCGGTAATAATCCAGCCCGACTTTTATTTGCGCCCGGGCCGCCGATTCGTCGGGGGCGAGCAGAGGAAGATACCCGTGGGTCGCAGCCGTCGTGATCAGCTCTATCCTGCCGCCCGCCTGCAACCTTTTCAATGCGCCTGCAAGGTCCTGTTTATAGGCCACGGTGTACGCCTTTTTTATCTCCGTCAACTTTTTTCGGTATAGTCTCGAAAGGGCATTGATCTGCGGCTCTGCCGCCGTTCTTTTTATTTCCTTATCAGCCAGTTTGAGCATAAGGTCGAGGCGTTTCAGATATCTTGACTTCAATAAGGGATCGGCAAACATGGATGCGAGGGTGGGGCTTAAAGATAAGGTTATGCGGAAATCAATTCCCTGCCCGGCGAGATCGTCCAAAGTCATCAGCAGCGGGATATATGTTTCGGTAAGGCATTCGTAAAACCAGTTTTCCTCCAGCGCATATTCATGCTCGGGATGGCGCACAAACGGCAGGTGGGCATGCAGGATTATCGCAAGATAGCCCTGTTTCACAGGATTGTCCATCATTGCCGACTATCGGCCCCCGAGGATATGCCGGGCATAAATCCCCGGTCGATCAGCCCTGACAGATCCTGCCGGTGCGCGCTTGAGGCATGAGTTTCCGGGCTTGTGTCCGGGACTATGTCGCATGGGGTTTCCGTAGTGTTTGAGCGGCAGAGAGGGTAGAATATCCCGTATTCATTTATGAAGCCGAGGTCGGCAATATACTTTCTGCCCGAATTCCGGACCGGAACGTAGCATTTGCCTGCGGGTAGGTCGACATCGAGATCAAAGGAGCAGACGGCATTATTGCCGTTAAATTCGATGCCGGTGATATCATAAAATCTTGCTATTGCGGAAAGTTCCCCGTATTTCCGCCGTGGCCTGTTAAGGATCTTCTCCATATCTGAGATCATAACGGTCCAGTAGGCGAATATCCGGTGCGGATCAACGGGCAGTATGAACAGTTTTGTCTCATCAGTAATATCGGGCGGATCACTATGCTCCTGCAACACGCGGCTCTCCTGAGCTGAATAATTATTTGTGATCTCTTTTCTGAAAGGCACGCCCCCAGAGTATTCCATATTATCAGAAGAAACGGTCTTGCCGGCGCTCCCCGGCCTCTATTTTGAACATGAGGCGCTTTGTGCGGCTGTTGCTGGTCCAGCGCAGCCATTAGTTTTAAGAGTAACGCAAGGGGAGGAAAAATGCAAGGGGGGCAGAAAAAAATATCCTGCGCCCCTTTTGCGGATTATTTCTTCTTTTTTAGCCTGTTCAGTCCGCCCAGTATGGCCGTGAAAGACGCCCTCTCTATGCTGGGATCGACGGCAGCCCCCCAGCGCCGGACACCCCTGCCGTCCTCAACCTCCACATAGGCGACCGCCGGCGAGTCCGATCCCTGATGCATTGAATGCTCATGATATGCAGTGAGCTTCATTGTTATGCCGCACTGTTCGCGCAGCGCCCGGCAAAAGGCGTCGACAGGGCCGTTTCCGTTTCCGCTTATCCTGTGAGGCCGGCTGTTTATCATTATCGTCGCAGTTATAGATGCGCCGCCATCGGACCTCGAATCAGAGTCGCATGCCCCGAGCCTGTATGGGCCCCCGGCTTCAAGATACTCATCCCTGAACGCGTCCCATATCATCCCTGAGCTTACCTCTTTGCCGGTCGTGTCGGATATCTCCTGCACGACCTTGCCGAAATCCGCATGCATTTCTTTGGGCAACTGCATACCGTGTTCTTTCTCCATTATATAAGCGACCCCGCCCTTGCCGGACTGGCTGTTGATGCGGATGATGGATTCGTAGGTCCTTCCCACATCAGCCGGGTCTGTCGGCAGATAGGGGACTTCCCATAAAACAGAGCCTTCCCGGGCCTTCATGCCCTTGCTTATGGCGTCCTGGTGGGACCCCGAAAATGCCGTGTACACCAGATCTCCTGCGTAAGGGTGCCTCGGACCCACAGGCAAACCGGCGCACCTCCGGAAGACCTCGATGATATGGTCTATGTCACTGAAATCGAGCTTTGGAGCTATCCCCTGCGAAAACATATTCATCGCGAGGGTGACGATGTCAACATTCCCTGTGCGTTCTCCGTTTCCGAAGAGGGTCCCTTCCACACGGTCGGCCCCGGCCAGCAGGGCGAGTTCCGTAGCCGCCACTGCCGTGCCCCTGTCGTTGTGGGCATGAACGCTCAAGACTATCTTTTCGCGGTCTTTGATATTGCGGCAAAACCACTCTATCCTGTCCGCATAGACATTCGGCGTGGACATCTCTACGGTCGCCGGCAGGTTGATTATCATCTTTTTGTCTGCCGAGGGGCCGAATACATCCATCACCGCCTCGCAGACCTCGATCGCAAAATCGCCTTCCGTGCCGGTAAAGCTTTCGGGTGAATACTGATATATTATCTCCGTCCCGTCCATTTGTTCGGCGCCTTTCCTCACCATTTCGGCGCCCCTGACGGCCAGGTCTTTTATCTGCCGCCTGTCCATACGGAATACGACACGCCTCTGCAGCTCGGAGGTCGAGTTGTAGAGATGGACTATCGCCCTTTTTGCGCCGCGCAGGGACTCGAAGGTCCTGGCGACGAGGCGTTCGCGGGCCTGGGTCAGGACCTGCACCGTGACATCATCCGGAATAAGATTGTTGTCGATAAGGAAACGCATGAAGTCGAACTCGGTCTGCGAGGCAGAGGGGAACCCTACCTCTATTTCTTTAAAACCCATATCGGCCAAAAGGGTGAAAAGCTCTCTCTTCTCAGGTGTGCCCATGGGCACAATGAGGGCCTGATTGCCGTCGCGCAGGTCAACGCTGAGCCAGCGCGGCGCAACGGTTATGCAGCGTGAGGGCCATTTGCGGTCGGTCAGTTCTACCGCCGGATATGGGCGGTATTTTTCTACAGGCATCTGTTTCATTCAACACCTCCTGATAAAATAAAAGGCCACGGTATTGGACCGTGGCCTTTGAGATAATAAATATTTGATCTGATTAATGGTTATAAGTCGGCAAAACTCCTCCCAGCCAGGGCCTTGTTATGGCATGCAGCGTTGATAAGTCGTTCGGCTGAAAGGATTTCCGTATACATGAATTTAATATAGACAACCGGCGATATCCATGTCAAGCAGCGTCCGGATTTGTTCCATTTGAGTATCGCTATGTTTTTTATAACTCATTGAAAAACAAATAAATATACAAGTTTAATTCAAAAAAGCTGTGATCCGGATCACCAAGCCGGCCTATTTTCATGTGACGACAGTCACCGAAACCGCAAAAAACCGTTTTTTAGGCGGAAAAGGTATTGCATGCGGATTAATCAAATGTGTATAGTATTACATAAAGTAATATAAAGGCTGGAAGGGATTCTCTCTGTTTGATGGTCGGACAATCCCGTTTTTTATAATTGGTGATAACCCGAAAAATCTTGTTGAGGTGACAACATGAAAAAACTTATGAAATCTTCATTATGGAAAGGACTAACCGCAGCGCTTGTTCTGCTCGGGCTTTGCATGCTGGTAATACCTGCGCCGGTTTTTGCCGGAGGCATGCCGCAAACGGAGCTGAGGTATCCGCATGGGGCCGGGAATGCCCAGGCTCATCATGGGGATTATATAACGGCTCCTTCTCTTACGGGTAGAGGAGGATTGAATACTTATCATCAATATTTCATTGAGGTGCCGCCCGGCACGGGAAATCTCACTGTAGAGCTTTTCGATGCGATAGTCGGAGGCGCCAGCCCATGGGACCAAATGATTGGCGCTGCATGGAACACCACAGCGAGATATTCCCTTATTGCGCCGGACGGGACGACTACATATTATGATTGCACGTCCACTGCAGACTCAATTTGTGTTGCCGACGCATGGGGTACTTTTGCAACAGTCTCGAATCCGGCTGCAGGCCACTGGGAAGTCAGAATTGATATGTCGGCGGCGGTGACAACCGGAGATGACGAAAACGCATATGCCGTCAGGGCCAGGGATACTGTTACGGGTTATGAGCTTAACATGTATACCGATTCCTTTGATGTCCCCGGAATTTATAGCACCACGGCAAACGGTCTCACATCCGTAACAGAGCGCCTGTATCCATATGTTACGTCAGGCTGTTCCTTTACTTCCAATAACTTTGATTTTGACGCTCAATATTACAGAGGCAGTCTTACATTGGCAAGCAGATCAGGCGGGTATAGCCAGACCATTTCCTATACCAATCTGTCGCACAATAACGTATGGTCTTCCGACACTATAAGTGGTTGGCTGTCCGCTTATGCCGCTTCCGATTACGGAATATGGTCTGCGGCAATAAATTTATTGAGCGGCGACAATACCATAACTTATTATATTGGAAACTATGACGCTGCACTTGCGAGCGTCACCCCGCCTACTTCGCAACCCCAGGCAAACACGTTTCGCATGTATCTGCCGACAACTGCGGGGGCCGCTCCCGTTAAACCTTATGTGGCCCAGACTGTGGGGCTTGTAAGCACGGAAACCAATGGCGACAAGATAATAAGGATACAGGTCGACGTTGTCAATCCGACCGCATTCCCGATTACCTTTTCATCTTCCAATCTGGTGTCCGTATATGTGCCGCTTTCAACATATCTCACTTATGAAGGTAATGAATGGTCAACCCTTGGAACGACTCCGTCATATAATTCAGGGACCCAATGGGTCACATGGAATCCCGGAACAGTGGCGGCCGGTATAACGGCTTCCATGACATATGAGCTCAGACTTTTGAACGGCGCGAGCTCCGGGCTTGCGTTGACCGGGACCCCGGGCTCAAACGGCACAACAGCAACATTTGTTGATGAGACCGGAGCTTCCCAGGCCAGGGCCACTTATACCTTCGGACAGCTTTGCGGGCTCACCAACAATAACCTTCCCACCATGGTAACCCTTTCGTCCTTTGACTCTTATGTGAGCGACGGGAAGGTTGTTGTAGAGTGGTCGACATCATTGGAAATCAACACAGTAGGTTTTTATCTGAATCGGCTGGACGGCGGCACAGGGAAATATGTGTCCGTTACAGACAGGATGCTCCCGACCACATTTGACAGCCACAGTTCCGGTTTATATCGTCTCGTAGATGGCGGGGCCTCCGCAGGAGCCCAGAACACATATATGCTTGTGGAGAAAGAGGCGAACGGCAAGACAAGGAATTACGGTCCGTTTGTTGTCACTCCGGGCGCCCGCTCCGGAGCTGCCTCTATGCCGACGAATTTCAGCAGACACAGCATACACAATACAGTGCTGAAGGGCCTGTCGAAGGCTGCAAGATTTGCGGCAACGAAGGGCGCAAGGCATGCCGCAGGCAGCAGCGTCAGGATTGCCGTAACCGAAGACGGTGTCTATTCTATCAGCGCAGCGACGATAGGCAGTCTCCTCGGCATTACAACAACGGAAACGGCGCGCCTGATCAAGGATAAATCGCTGACTCTCAGCAATAATGGGGCAACAGTCGCTTATATGTCCGATACCGCGAATTCCCGAATTTTATTCTACGGGCAGGCCATTACAAGCAACTACACAAACGAAAATATCTACTGGCTTACAAAAGGCAAGGGGTCTGTAATGTCGGCAACCGGTAGTGGAGCAGCGCCCTCAACAGCCCCCGGATATTTTTCCTTTACAAAACATTTTGAGCAGAACCTGATTGCAGGCACGTCTTTAGTAAGCAATCCGGACGATGACTACTGGTACTGGGATTATATATTGGCCGGAGACTCCGATACCGGGACAAAGACATTCGATCTTCAGATAAATGGGCGTTCTACAGAAGGGTCGGCAGCGCTGAAAATCAAATTGCAGGGCTCTTATGAGGATGTCGCGCAACAGGCCCGGTTCTATCTGAACGAGCAGTATATAGGCGAAGCAAGGTGGAACGGGCTCGAATCAAAGACGGCAACGATGTCTTTCAGCGCAGGGCTGCTCAATGAGGGTTCCAACAGTCTCAAGATAACCGGACTGGGAGATAGCCTGTTCATGTTTAATTCAGCGGACCTGACCTACACAAGGGCCTACAAGGCGGAAGGGGACAGCCTTTCATTCACTGCAGGGCAGGCGGCTGTGACCGTCACCGGTTTCAGCGGCTCTTCGGTCAGGGTGTTCGATATTACCGACCCTGTAAATCCCAGGTCGGTCAATATACGGACAAAGAACAACAGCGTTGGGTTCATGCCTGCGGCAGCCGGCGGGAAGTATATAGCAGTGTCGAACAGCGCCATAAAGAGCGTGGCCGGCGCAACAGCTTACAGCGGCTCGTCAAAACTGAAAAAAGGCTCTGCAAAATATGTAGTGATCACTACCGACGAGCTTAAATCGGCGGCATCCAAGTTGGCGTCATTCAGGGCGGGCAAGGGTTATTCGACCATGGTTGTTACGGTTGATGAAATCATGAATGAATTCAATTATGGTATTTACAGCCCTGTCGCCATCAAGAATTTTCTGACCTATGCCTATAAGAAATGGTCAAAGAAGCCTCAATACGTTTTATTGGCCGGCAGCGGCACCTATGATTACAAGGATTATCTCGAAAAGGGCGGCCTGCATGTGCCGCCGGCAATGGTGGCAACGGAGGACGGCCTCGCGCCGTCGGACAATTATTACGTTAATATAAGCAGCGAACACATTCCCGATATCGCGATCGGCCGCTTGCCGGCCTCAACTTCGGATGAATTAAGCGGGATGGTGAGCAAGATTATATCTTATGAAAGAGGCTCGGGAACGGCATTGGTCAATAAGGCACTGCTGGTAGCGGACATCCCGGACAGCGGTGGGGACTTCGGCAAGGATATCGACAGCGTCGCCGCTGTATTCCCTGCAACATTCACAGTCGGCAAGCTGTATCATTCGGAGTATACTGATGCGACCGCCATGAATTCCGTCTTGCTCCAGGGAATCAACAGCGGAAAGGTATTCGTGAGTTATTTCGGGCATGGCGGCGCAGACCGCCTGTCTCAGGATGGGATAATGCTGACAAGTGACGCTGCAGCCATGACAAATCTCGCCAGGCTGCCTGTCATGACTGTTATGTCGTGCGTGGTAGGCAACTTTGCCATCCCCGGATACACATCTCTCGGAGAGGCCCTTATATTGAATAAGTCCGGCGGAGTTGCAGCCCTCTGGGCGGCTACCGGCATGTCCGACGACAAAAAAGCATTATTGCTTGACAAGGCATTTTTCAGCGCCGCCTTTGATGGAAGCGCCCGGACTGTAGGCGAGCTGGCCGTCACCGCGATGAAAAACGCCAATATCGGGGCTGATTATCAGTATATGCTTGACACATTTGTCATCCTCGGTGATCCTGCTCTCAGTATAAAGGGACTTAATAAAAAAAGGTAATGCAAGTTAAAGTCGGGGCTGATGGTAACCCATAATATCTACGACCGGATTTACAGGAAAAAGGACGAGATCGTCGCGCGGGCAATTGCCGGCGAGACGATTCTCGTTCCGGTCATGGGCAGTATTGCGGACATGCAGCGAATCTTTGCGCTGAATCCCGTCGGCGAATTTATATGGGCGAGGCTGAATGGAGAGAAAAGCCTCAGGCAGATCGGCTGCGAAATATCCGAAGCCTTTGATGTTGATGGTGAGAGAGCTTTAAGCGAGGCGGAAGAGTTTGCAGGGGAACTGTTGAAAGAAGGTCTGGTCGAAAAGGCCGGTTGACGATGGAATGTGTTGCAAAGACCATCGCCGATCACGAATATTTCAGGCAGTTCAGTGAGAAGACGATCAGGCAAAGGATACCGGTGTACGGCGGTTTGGAACTCACCCGGCGGTGCAACCTGCAGTGTGTCCATTGTTATGCGGACATCCGGGAAGACATCGAGGGGCTGCGCGGCAGGGAACTCGACACAGGGCGTATCTGCGGGATAATAGATGAGGTGGCCGATGCCGGATGTCTGTTCCTTCTGCTCACCGGCGGCGAACCGCTTTTGCACAGGGACTTCGAATATATCTACCGGCATATAAAATCAAGGGGCATACTGGTAACTGTATTTACAAACGCTACACTGATCACTGATAAAACTGCGGAACTCTTTGCCGGATTGCCTCCATATTCCATTGAGATAAGTGTTTATGGCGCCACTGAAGAGACCTGCCGGCGTGTTACGGGCGCGGCGGGCGCTCTGGACGGATGTCTGGATGGAATAAGCCTGCTGCTCAGGCATGGCGTAAAACATGTGCAGCTCAAGACGGTGTTGATGACCCTTAACAGGCATGAGTTTGTTCAGATGAAAAAGATAGCCATAGACAAGGGCCTTGACTTCCGCATGGATGCTATGATATTCCCGCGCTTCAACGGAGACAGGTCCCCTCTTGAGTTTAGGGTCGCGCCGGATGAGGCAGTGGACAGGGAATTTTCGGACGACAGGATGCTCCATGATATGAAGAAGTATTATGGTCGCATGAAGGACTTGCCGGCTTCGGACGGGCTATATCATTGCGGGGCGGGGATAACCAATTTCCATATAGACGCTTATGGAAACCTTGCGCCCTGCCTTATGCCTACAGGTCTGAGTTATAATCTGGCCGGGGGCAGTTTCAGAGAGGGTTGGGACAATGTCATAAATGGTATAATGAATAAAAAGGCGGGCGATTCTTTCAGGTGCAATGGATGTGAAAAGATGGCCCTCTGTTCATACTGCCCCGCCTTTTTTTATGCTGAGAACGGGGCAGAGGATATCAAATCCGATTATTTGTGTGAAATAGGCGGACTGAGGTATGAAAAAATCCATAGCAGCGGATAACTGGAGGTGGATATGGAGACGGGTAAAAAAGGTGTAAAGGCATATGAAAGGCCGTCGCTCAGGGTCATTGAGCTTGCCGCGGATGAGGTGCTTGCCGTTGGTTGCAAGACTGTGTCGAGGACGGCTGCCGGTAATAGCGCTCCGCCGTGTATGTTGAACAATTGCGCCCAAAAGGGGTCATAGAAGTCTATAGATATTATGCCATCGGGCAGTGAAGTGAAGGAAACTCTGGGCCTTGTTATAGGCGGAGTTGATATAGCTTTGTATTCGGCATTGCCTATTAATATAGGAGCGTCCGGCAGCGCATATGGCGCGTTTCTGCAAAAAGGCATAAACGCGGCGGATGTTGACGTGGAGCTGGAAATCAGCTTTGACGGCATGCCGGAAACCGATGCCATGGACCTGGTAATCGACAACGGGGAATCGTGGCAGATCTACAGGGACGGCGCCGATTATCTTTTTTCTCATAAGTCCCCGGAGCATGATAAGGCGTTTCAGATGGTCAGGCTCGGCAGCGACCTGAAGACCGGCGTTATTTATTGCGGCTCTCTTCAGGCTGAAGCCATCCGCGCCGGACGCGCATTAAATACCCCGCTTTTATATCCTCTTGACCAGCTGATCATGATTTATATTCTGGCCCGTAAAAACGGAGCCGTTGTCCATGCCGCAGGCATGGAGATCGGCGGAAAGGTTTATATCTTTCCCGGCAAGTCGGGGGCAGGCAAGAGCACCATGTCAAGGCAGTTCAGGGGCAGGAAAGATGTCGTGGCCCTGAATGACGACAGGATGGTCTTGAGACGAATCAATAACGGATATATGGCTTACGGGACCCCCTGGCCCGGAGAAGAGGACATTGCTTTAAACAGGGGGGCGCCTCCGGCCGGGATAGTCTTTATTGCTCATGCGGAAGAAAACAGAATCGAGCGGATAGCTCCGGTCAGGGCCGCTGAAAAGCTTATGTCCGTGGTTTCGATCCCCTGGCACGACAGGGAGATTGCGGACCTCCTTCTCTCATTTTGCGACGGGCTGGTTTCCGAAATAGACGCTTATGAATTCCACTGCAGGCCGGGGCCTGAACTGGCCGACTATTTTTTCGATGCGCTTGGACTTGAGACCGCAAAATCGTGACCGTTCCGGCAGGGTCCAGCCGGAGCTCCTGTTCATGGCAGGCTCTTTTTGATATAGCTCCCAAGGGTTTTTCGTATACAGGACAATCCGGACACTATTTTCCCGAGGAGCTCTCTGTCCGAGAGCGCGGCTATCAGATATTTCTCAATCCCCAGCCCAAGATATACTTTTTCCCCATTCCGTTCGACTTTTGTCACTATGCCCAATATGCCGGACTCCGGTATCAGACCATCGTCGGACTGTCCGCTGTCCCCCCGGATTCTCATGTAATTGCCTTCTTTTTTTACGACCCGATGGACAATCAGCTTTTTTGCAAGAGGATGAACAAAGGCCACAACATCGCCGCGGCGCACAGGAGGCTTCCGATGCGGAACGATAGTGACAATATCGCCGTCTTTAACAAAGGGAGACATGCTGAATCCCCTGGCGCGGAACCTGAAAGAAGCCCCTTTTTCATGAACCGCGTTTATCAGTTCAATCAGGTCCTCACCGGAAAGGGAAAGAAAATCTTTATTTATCAGATATTCATGTTGTGACACAAATACGATTATACCGGTTTCACTGCGGCTCTTGCCACTTCCCCGCAATATTGCGACCTGTCATATACCGGTAAATATATCTATTGACGTTGAGGCATGGAATGATGGTATAATTTTACTCTGGACATATAATATATTTAATGGTAGCATATAGTCATGCAATGCGGGGAGTGGGTTGTCGCTACCCGACCCGGTCCGTGGGCGGATATATTTCGGATCGCAGAACGGTACCCATTTCGGCGGTAATAATTCGTAATAATTAGTCGGTATTCATTTCAGGAGGGATTGTCATGAACAGGATATTTGTATTCGGACTGGTAATAATCTGTCTGGTATTTTCCGGCGCGGCCTTTGCGGCTCCAAAGGTGGTAAAGGACCCGTTGAAAGATGAAATCGCGAAACTTGCCAAGGAAAACAAAAACGATATTGATCCGGTTATAAAAGAGATGCTCGGAAAAGGCGCTGATGTGCGGCAGCTCGTCAAGTCCTGTATCGAGATGGGATACGAGGCCTGCAAGGTCACAACCGTCGCTCTCAGGGAAAAAGCCGACCGCCAGATGGTAATATTCGGGGCGCTGGACGGAGGGGCGACCAATGAACAGCTGGCTATTTGTGAAGGGCTGGGATATACCTATGATCCGCCTACCCAGATAGAAAATACGACCCCAAATCGTCTGTCGAACAGTGTGCCGGGGAAATAATAAACCAGACGAAATAAATAAAAAGGGTCAAACATGAAAAGTTTTATTTTAACATCTGTTGCGTTTATGTTTTTTGTCCCCTGTACCTTATGGGCAGGCGACGCGCCTTTAAATGACAATGCTGTTCTGAATGCAGGCGACAGGGGTATTTATGCCTCACAACCCTCTGAAGCTATAATTGCAGCACAACTGATTGAACGGCAGCCTGCGCAGCAGTATGCTGCGGCTGCCGAGGTCCCGAAACCGGAGCCCTCTTCAGGTAGTCAGTCTCAACAGCCGGCTGCGGCCGGTGAAGCTCCGCCCATGGGACAGCCGAGCGGCGGGGCCGTCGGGGGCGGCGAGTTGTCCGGAGATGTCCTTGAAAGGAAGAGTAATATCGCGCATCCTTTCCTTGCTGTCGGCGGATATTTTACGGACAATGTCAGGAACGCCCATGACAACAAGAAGAGCGATTTCGGAGCGATCATATCCCCCGGCATATATTTTGCTCTTCCGGGATTAAGGGAGCGAATCAGGCCTGTTGATACCGTAAATATTGCTCCCGGCGGGGCCAACCTGACCGGGTTCAGGCCCGAATATCCGAGGCAGTTGCAGGCTTATCTGTATTACAGGGCGGACATAGAGACATTTGTCAATAACGATGATCTTAATGCCGTCAGCCATCTTGCCGAGGCTGCGGTCCAGTATAATATGCGGGGCGGACTCCGGATCGACGTAGGCGACCAGTTCGCGCTTACCCATAACCAGCGCGGCACCGGTTTTTCATACGGCCTCGACAAATACTACGCAAATTTGGCGAGCGTTGCGGCAAACTATCAGATCAGCGAGAAAACGTCCATAAGGGCCGATTATTCAAATTACTATGTCCAGTTTCTTGCCGACGAAAACAAGTTCAGGGACCGTGACGACAACAGGGCATCGGTATACTTCTTTTATAAGCTGTGGCCGAAGACCGCGCTTTTTGTCCAGTATGAATATTTAAACACCGCCTATAGGGAAAAGACGGTTTCCGGCAGTTCCGAGCATCATGGTTTCTTCGGCGTAAAATATGATTTGACGGACAAGACAAAGGCAATGGTCAAGGTGGGATACGGAATAAAGGAGTTTGACAATTCGGTCCTGTCGTCGAAGTCGAATATTTACGCGGAAGCCCAGCTGAACCATAAGTTCAGCGACAAGACCTCTCTCATCCTTACCGCTGCAAGGAGAACGGACGAAACCGATGTGGCGCAGGCCTATTCCATAGTCGAAACCACGGGCGATGCGGCATTGCTGTACAGGTTTACGACAAAGCTCACCGGCAATCTCAGCTTCAGATACACCGACGAGCAATATAACGGCGCAGTCACCTATGGCGGAGAAACAAAGGAACTGCATGATCAGTATATCAAGGCAGGCGCCTCCCTGCTCTACGAATACAGGGATTGGCTCTCCTTTACTGTGGGATACTTTTTTACGGACAGGATATCGAACATAAACCCGCTCAGCTATACGAATAATACGGTATTTTTCAGGATATCGGCGATCTATTAGGCCGGCAGCAAGGTATATAAATTTTGATGGGCAGCCCAGACTCTTTCCCGGCTGTTGCGAACAGAAAATGTTTGCAACAGCCGGAACCATATAAAAAAGCCGTTAACGGGATATACGGGAAACTCTTCTCTTTTTACGGCCCCCGCGGATGGTGGCCCGGAGACAGCCCGTTTGAGATAGCTGTCGGGGCCATTCTTACCCAGAATACCAATTGGTCAAATGTCGAGAAGGCCATAGCCAACCTGAAGAGGCAGGATGTCCTTTACGCAGAGGCCATGTGCAAAATGTCCTCTCAGGAGCTTGCGCAATTGATTCGACCGGCAGGTTATTACAATGTCAAGGCAAAGAGGCTCAGGGCGTTTTTGTGTTTCCTTATGGATGAATATGGCGGAGATATGGCCCGCATGAAAGAGACGGCGACGGAAAGGCTCAGGGACGCCCTGCTGTCGATAAACGGGGTGGGACAGGAGACGGCTGACTCCATTCTCCTTTATGCGCTTGGAAGGCCCGTGTTCGTGATCGACGCCTATACAAAGAGGGTCATGTCGCGCCATGGACTGATGGCTGAAGAGGCGTCTTATGGAGAATATCAGGCCCTGTTTTATCGCTGCATAGACCCGGACACTACCCTCTTCAATGAATATCATGCCTTGCTGGTAAGTGTCGGAAAGGATTTCTGCAAGCCAACGCCTAAATGCGCAGGCTGCCCGCTGAAACGATGAATGTGCAGGAACAGAGGGCCGATCTGACATCAGGGAGCATATGGGCGAATATCATGCACATGTCATGGCCCATGATTGTGATCATGCTCCTGAATTTTCTTGTTGGAATTACGGATGTCTATATCGCCGGGCTTATCAGCCCGCAAGTGCAGGCCGCAGTCGGTTTTGTCGGGCAGATATTTTTTCTCACCATCATTATCGCAAACGCCATAAGCATAGGCGGGCTTGTCCTTGTGGCGCGGGCAGTCGGCGCGGATGATAATGCAAGGGCTGTGGCTGTCGCCCGTCAGGCCATGATGTTCGGAGCTGTTGTGGCGTCGGCAATAACCGTTGTCGGGTTTGTTTTTTACCGGCAGGTTGTGATCATGGCAGGGTTCCCCGACGAGATTGCGGAGATTGCCGGGAATTTTCTGCGGATCTATGCGCTGACCCTCGGCTTCAACTATCTGCTTATCATCTCCAATGCCATGTTCAGGGCAAGCGGAGAGGTCAGGAAACCGCTCATTACCATGATATTCGTCAGCGCGCTCAATATTGCCGCCAACTTTATCATGGTGTTCGGCCTCTTCTCTTTCCCCGGCCTTGGATATATCGGAATAGCCGTGGCGTCGGCCATAGCTGTAGCTTCAGGAGTGGTGATAAATCTGCTTTTCTTTCGATCAGGCATGTGGGCGACAATATATAAGCGCCCATGGTCAATTTCCCCTGATATCATAAAGAGCATGCTTGTCATAAGCTGGCCTTCCGCCCTGCTCCAGATCGGATGGAATGCGGGCAGCATTATTTTGTACAACATACTCGGCAGGCTCGGGGATGCGTCCATAACGTCATTGGCCGCAATTACCAACGGCTTCAGGATCGAAGCGGTCATATTCCTGCCCGCCTATGCGCTGAGCATGGCTGCGTCGGCACTGATAGGACAGAATCTTGGGGCCGGGAATCCGGCAAGGGCTGAAGAACTGGGCTGGAAGATCGCCAAATCCGCAGTTGTCTTGATGAGCGGCATGGCGGTTATAGTCTTTATCTTT
>JGI20214J51088_10000067_pt1 | contig 67373 bp, 55 predicted proteins | sample WetSurMetagenome_FD_51088 | JGI IMG/M metagenome (IMG submission 51088) | reverse complement strand
GTCATTCAATTGAACCTGTTATGAGACCCCTGGGTTTTGACTGGCGTTTAAGTGTAAGCATTCTTTCAGGGTTAGCTGCAAAAGAAGTAGTAGTCAGCACTTTAGGAGTTATATTTCAGGCTGATAATGATACCGGAAAAGCCTCATTGGTTGAAAAAATTCAAACTCAGAAGGATTCTTCAGGCAATACTCTGTTTACGCCACTGATAGCATTTTCATTTATGTTATTCATTCTGACCTACTTCCCTTGTATCGGTGTAGTTGCAGCAATTCGCAGAGAATCCGGAAGCTGGAAATGGGCTGCATTCATTGTTATTTACACAACCGGAATCGCATGGTTATTATCTTTTACAGTTTATCAGATAGGTAGTTTATTAATCGGATAGGGACATTATTAAATTGAGAAGAGGCTGTCTCTAAAGTCCTCCGTGCAACTCTCCCGATGAATCGGGACAAGTTGTGGAAGTTCTTAATTATTTGTTACACAGAGGGGCACAGAGAAGGCACAGAGCTCCACAGAGAAAAAATTACAGTAATGTATGACTTTTGAGACAGCCTCTTTTAAATAAAATATCAAATACCTTTACGATCGGCTAATACTCAGTGCGTATTATAGTAGATGTTTAGCGCTATGTAATCCACAATGTTTTTCGCAAAATACATGTTATGAAGTGAATCAATTAGAGTTCTCAAGGCAGTGAGTGCTGGATCTATCATCGTGCTTAGTTTTGCAGTTGTCCCATCGTCAAAAGTAAGAAGAATATCTCTTTTATGACAGATAGATCCAGTTGAATCAGCATTGTCGGTTATAAATGCTGCAGCCTGTTTTTGAAGCACTCCGTTAAAGTAGACCTGTATTGAATCTATACCTGAAATTCTTTTAATATCAACATTTCCTATTGTTATTGTATACTGCTTTTCATGCTTGTGGATGTTATTCCATACAAAAACAGAGGTTTCCTTTAATAATATTTTATCATTCTGAGAAAGATAAAATGATGATTTTGTTGTATCTCCTGTTTCCCAATCTGCAGAGATGCTATATCCTTCAGTGAATGTATATTTTGATGAGTATAAATGATCTTTATAGGAATTTGAAGAAGATGTAACATCCATGTTACCAATATCTTTTGAATCGATCATGAAACCTGCATTCAGTTTGTAATCATAACTGTTCCACCAGTTATAATATAGATGATAATCCGAAGCTGTAATTGTAAAATTATTTTTAAGGATTGTATCTGAGGGACTATAAAAATGGAGATATTTAGAATGAAAGCTCATCCTCTCAGGTAAATTGATTATCATCTTTTCACTGTTTCCGGTTCTTTTGAATAACCTGTATGGATGATTAATATGTTTATGAGTCGGTGCAGTGTCGGGTTGAAAGTCGTAAATGCCTGCAATTAAGCCGAGAGTAATGCTATCATTAAAACTTTCCTCAGATTTAGCAGCATCGCTGCTTAAGGAGAGAAGCTGATAACCTTTCGTCGTCGAGATAGTACTTATGGCAGTATTTATTTCTGCTGTACTCTTCTCAACTGATTGCTTCAGATTATGAACTGTTTCATACTTGGAACAACTCCAGCCTATTAAACCAAGAATTACGGCCAGTACAATGATACTCTTTTTCATAGTTATAAATATTAATATTATGACTTCACACACAAAAATATCAGATCCGGTATGGTATCTGCCCAAAGATCCCACCTTTTAAAATAAAGTTCAGCCCACTTTCCAGGTATATAGATTCATCTCTTTTAACGGTTATTTTGATGGATTGTTGCATCAGATTTCCTCTTTTCATTTTAAACATTGTGCAGAATACCTGTTTGAGACCAATTCTCTTGTAATTATTGCTTTATGCCTGCCCACTCTTCAAGCATTGTAATTGCTTTATAAAGAACTCCGGCTTCGCCTCTGAACGTTCCGGAACCTTGTGGCTTATTATCTTTTGTATACCACTCATAAAAGCCATCATTTTCTTTGACCCTTTTTATCATTGGCTGAAGTTGTTCATAAGCTTCATTTACAAACCCGTTTTTTATCAGTTGCAGGATCATCCGGCCGCCAAACCAGGTCCAGTCACCTCCGTTCTGATAGCCAAACGGATACATCCCCTTGTTTTTAAATGCACCTTCTGGATAGGGTGGATACATTGTCAGGCCAATAGATCCGGCTCCGGCAGCCTTCACATTTTCTATCATTTTGTTGAGTGATACTTTTATTTCGTCAGGAGTGAGAAGGTTAGCTTCAATTGCGACTGCTGTTCCGCCATGATAATAGATCTTGGTCTCATTGAAATCAGATGCAAAAGGTGATCCGTTAATATAGATATGCGGAATAAATTTTTGATTATTAATATCCCATAAATATCTTCTGCAATTAACTCGCAAAGTGTCACTTATCTTTTGCCATTTTTCCCTTTTCCCGGGGACCATATTCATGAAATTATCCAAAGCAATAAGGAACATTGCATTGTCATATATATCGATTGCATAATGAGTACTGTCTGTAAGATATACTCCCCAGTTGTGTTCCGGCTGAACATCACCCCAGTCCGCTGTAGTTGCTCCAAAAATGAGACCGTATTTCTCATTAAAACGATGGTTCATGAGAAATTCCAATGAATTTTCAAGCCTTTGAGTAATAGTCTTATTATCAATAGCATCTCTTAAGAATTCTTTGTCATTGCTGATTTTTATATATTTATAAACAGCTTGAACCAGTGATGATTCCTGATCAGTTTCAACATTGTTTTTATGGCCGGCATAACGTGGTTCTGATTCTGAATAAATATAGTCATACCCATCTGAGGATTTAACAGCTTTCTCCCTGGGTATGAAACCATCAATAATATTCCCATCTTCACCCTGCATCCTGAAAAACACCAGAAGATTTTCTTTAAGAATCTGATTATCATACACTTTGCCTGAGAGTTCAATAAATGTGTTATAATCGCGAATCCACACTTCTCCATATCCATCACCTGCATTAAATCCGGTTTTGATTATTTCAAGGGCTTTTGACTTAACAAAAGCAATATTTTCATCACTTCTGATTCTTTCTTTCAGCTCTTTATCAGCTGTCCCTGCTATTCGCGAAGTACAGGCAATACAAACTGCAGTAATACTGACTATTAATATCAGTTTTTTCATACAAATTGATTTTAATATTATTATTAGAAAAGAGTAACAAAGTAAGGTATTTATAATAATTATATTCAAGCCAGAGATGAGAATTGTGACCTGATGTTTGCCTGATCCTGTTTTAAAATATACCCTGATAATATGAACTTGTAGGATCATTCTTTCCCGATAGCTACTTCCCTGAGAGTTGTCTGGTCGGCTCCAAAAATGATCTCATACAGTTCCACTTTATTTGAAGATGCTTTTGTTGCCTGTTGTATGCCTTTAAGCTCATTCAGATCTGTTAAAGCATCAGTTCCTTTTGAGATAATTGCAGCAAGTGCATCGACAGCTTCCCCAACTTTTCCGATGGAAGTATATCCGAATGTGTTTATTGATCCATCTGTAAATTTCAGATTGACTTTTCTGGAACCCAGTCCGTTATGTATTACCATATACTGCGGATTGGCAAGATCTGGTATATAGATTACCGTTGCCTTAACTATCCTGTTTGTTTCAGGAGCTCTTTCAACATGTAAAAACGGTTTTACTGTATAATACTTTAGTCCTGACTTTTCTGTAAGACTTTTGTTGGAGTAGATTTGTACTGGAGCACATCCGGCAAATGCAAAGACGGTTAAGCTAACAAATGCAGCAAAAATTGTAGTTTTCATAATAATAATTTTAGTTTTTGCAGAATCAACAACTAAAATTAAAAAAATATTTTCATCGGAGCAAGAGCAATCAATAACCGTATCGTAACTGCTTATAGGCTGAATAAGCGAATGTATTGACAGATAGCGGATATTAAATGTGGTACATTTCTCCGAAATCTTTTTACACAGCTCATTCGAAAAGGATTCAGCCGATAGAAGTATTCATCCTTCTTAAAAATAGTAACTTACGTTCCGAATTGATAGAGAGAAGAAATATTCAGAAGACCGGCTATTGTGTTTTAGATATGATCGCTGGGATGCAGTTAGTGCAAAAATGTCACATCACCTACTTTGTTAAAATAAGTTCCATCTGCATATCGGCCTATTGCTTTCCAGACATAAACTCCCTGGAGAGCCCTGGCACCATTTCCAAAATAACCATCCCATCCTTTCTGAAGGTCCGTGCTTTCATAAATGAGTACTCCCCACCTGTTGAATATTTGTAGTTTATACTCCATTACATTTGTGAAAAATGGTCTGAATGTATTATCATCCAATTGATTTTCATTCCAATACCCTCCGGTAGGTCCCGAGCCATTCCATTTAAAAACATTTGGAAATTTGATATCGCCTTTCTTGTATTTTACTACGATCGGAGATTTGTATTTCATTGAATCAGTACAACCTTCTTTTGAGGTCACAGTCAGAGTAATAGTGTAAATCCCTTCAGATTCATATTTATGCCATGGACTCTCTTCTGTTGAAGTGTTTCCATCTCCGAAATCCCAAAGATTGAACACATCATTATTTGAAAAATTAGAAAAGACTACTACCTGGGAATTATTGATTACTTCGGTAGGGTATACATTAAAAGCTGCCGTAGGATCGGCGTAAACTGTAATTACTCCGAAATGAGACGATTCTCCGGCAATATTTGTAACAGTAAGTTTTACTATGTAGTTACCCGGAACAATATAGTCATGACTCGGATTTTCTTCGGTTGAAGAATTTCTATCCCCAAAATCCCAAAAATATGAATCCGCGTTTATGCTCCTGTTCCTGAAATGGATTGATAATGGAGAACATCCTGCTGAATCAGGTTCAAAGAATGCGGTAGGTAAGGGAGGCATTATTACATTTATATGAATTGTATCTGTTCCGATGCAGCCATATTTATTTACCAGAGTTTGATATGTGATTACATGTTCTCCTGTTCCTGCAGACCCAGGATCAAACATATTGATATTTACTCCATCTCCGGACCATGTCCCTCCCTGCGGAGTTGCTGTCAATCCTATCGGAGAGCTGTTAATCAGGAGTGTGCCGACCGGGCTGATGTTGACAACAGGTGGTGGCATAACAGTAATAGTTATCTGATCTGAATCGCTCCCGCCTGTGGCATTCGTGATCTCATATCTGACAATATGGTCTCCGACTCCAGCCAGAGCCGGGCTGAATGTATCATTTATTACTCCGGTACCAGACCAGGTACCCCCCGGATCGTGAGCAGTCAAAGTGACCGGATTACTTTGTACACATAATGTATCCACCGGTGTTATAGTAGCATCTGGAAGCTGAAGAATAACTTTTATATGAATTGTGTCTGTTCCTGAACAGCCATATTTATCCGGCAGTGTCTGATATGTAATTGTGTGTTCTCCGGTACCTGCCACATTGGGATCAAACATATTTATACTTACCCCGTTTCCTGTAAAAGTTCCTCCCGGGGGAGATGCGTTAAGTAAAACAGGAGGATCAGTAACAAACAGAGTTCCTACCGGAGTAATATTTACAACAGGACCTGGTCTGACATTAATAGTAATCTGATCCGAACTACTACAGCCATTTGAGTCCGTAATATCATATCTGACTATGTGGTCTCCAACACCAGCCAGGGCGGGATCGAATGTATCACCGGACACCCCATCACCCGACCAGGATCCCCCGGCATCATGAGCAGTTAAATTTACAGGATTACCTAGTACGCATAATGTATCAACCGGTGTAATTGTTGCATCAGGATAAGGTACTATAAGAATTATTGCAGTTGTAACTACTGGAGGATAATCTCCATTAACAGGATCTGCTGGTGGACCAGCGATATTAGGATCATCATATGGGTTACAATAATTCCAGTTTCGCAGCGTAACCTGAAAATACTGGCCTATTAATTTATCATTTGCAACATTAATTATGTCACTGTATACCCCGGAACCGGTTACAGGTCCGGGAAGAGTGATTATTGGTCCTGAATATGGAAAAACCCTGTTTGCTGAGTTAATTGTTACAGGAATACCGGTCATTGTAATGTCAGTACCATATATCCATTGCACCCATCGGGTAAAAAGATTGGGTACATCATTCTCCTGTGGAGGAACACAATTAAACTGAGTAAGATCCTGGAATCGTACATTGGCGCTGTTGCCAAAGCAAATCGGATAAACAGCCGGATCGATATGCATATGGCCACCATTATGGTCATCATTATCCCATACAGTTACTATCTGATCCTGGCTTGAAGAAGAGCATACAACTCCATTTACAACAAGCGTGGCCCTGGGNNTGTAGTTACATTTATCACCGGTAGAAACATAAGTATGATTNAGNGTAGCCTGGAAAGCNCCNGGNCCAGTCCCTGTGGCTGGCTGTGTTTCTATAGTACCATCATCCCAATTATATTGGATTTCCACGCTCGTGCCGGCATTGTTAACTCCGGTATAATTAACTAACCAAGTTACTGACACAGGAGAGCATAACTTATCAGGTACAATATTGTTCGCCTTGGATAATAAACTGCAATCCTGCCCTGACAGATTTATTGAGATTAATATTAAAAATAAAGAAATAAAGAAATTTTTCATCCTATTTTAATAGTATCCCTGAGAACTACTTCTTGAAAATATTCTATAAGTTATCCAAAAAGGAATATATAACTCCAATAGTTTACTTCTACATTTTTAACTGGCCGACATTGACATCAATTTATCATATTCCGATGAACCTGTATATCCACAAAACACCTTCATGCTCATCTCTTTTATGATACTTATTTATATTAAACGAATTTTTTCCGGAAAAAGTTGCATGACCATGTATAACTTCTTAATTAATTTGGTCTCTTTCACTGACTTCAGATAAGTGCTTTAGCCATGGATGTAATCTGTGATATAATGCTATCAGCTGAATACTAATTGTTTAGCTATTGGTTGAGTTATACAAAATAGTGTAAAAGTCTTGCCCGGGAGCTTTACAATTTATTGAAAAATAAGTTCAGGAGAGAGAAGCAAAATGCCATCGTTCTTTAACAGAGATGCCAGAAGATTAAACAAATCCGGAATTTAGTGCAGGCAATTTCTCATTTCAGGTAATCAATTTTCATCTCATAATCCCATTTGTCGAAGTATAGATTTCCTCTGCGCCATTCAACTTCTCCTCTCTGGAAGTCGAATGGTTCACTTCTTAAAAATTGTTTTGCAGGATGAAGAGGACCTGCAATGCCATCATTTACAATTAGTCTGTATGAATCTATTCCGGATATATAGAATTCCTTAATTGCAGTGTTATCTGACTGCTGCAGATCGTAGGAAACATCTGCTGGAATCCATCCGGATCCCTCATAATACACCTCGCACCAGTCATGCAGATTCTTGTCATCGGGTGGCATCATCCAGCCGCTCTGCCACCTGACAGGAACTCCTTTGTACCTGAGCATAGACATAAATAAGAAGGTTTGCATCCCACAATCACCTCTTCTGTTTTTGTAAACATATTCCGTAATATTTGGCATGATTGAGTATTCAAGTGCCCCTGTCCACGGGATATTATTCTTAAACCAGTAATATACTTTCCTGACTATAGCTTCAGGATTATCATCTTTTCCGGTAATACTGTCTGCAAGTCGTTTAACATTTTCTGTAAAACATATCTGAGGTAACTGTTCTGAGGTATACTTTATATATGTATCTGATGTCTTATCATATTCCGGAATTTTAAGTCCGGTTTGACTAAAATACTGACCTGATGACTGATAGTTAAATGATATTTGAAAAAGTGTCGGAACTCCCTTTTTTGAAACTCCTTCCATATATATCGAACTGTGAATTGCAGAATCAGGTGCAATAATATAGTCCTGACTCGAAGAGCTTAGTAATTTTACATTCCGCTGGCGGGGGTGGCTCTCTTTTGGCCATGGCATCCAGCAGCGTACTTTTTCCCCTGCAGGTATTGCATCCGGATGCAAAGTAATTGTATATGTTACACTCATATTCACAGGGACAACAGGTTTGCCTTGATTTTCAGATAATTTATAGATTTCACCTGTATGTTTAAGCCTGAAAATCATGCCCGGATCCCTGGCAGTATTACTTAACCGTTCTTCTCTGTTTTCATAGAAATTTTTGAGGAGCAGAAGATTAGAGGCTGATCTTTTAAAGTACATTTTGTTACCATTAATCAATCTCCATTCAAGCCAACCTTTCTTCTCCCAGTCAATCATGTCCTCCTTTGAAAATGAGCCTGTTTTCTTTTCTATCTGTTCTGTAAACTGTTGTTCAGGGACTGAAAAATCAATACCTGTTCTCTCAGCAATCTGTGCAAGGGAATCAGCTTTTTGTATTATCAGGTCATTACCGGAAGTATGTTTCTTCAAAGAGTCAGTAATTCTCATCACATTACTGATATTGCCACAATCAAGGTTTCTCTTCAGATCTTTAACAACCTGGCTGATATCACCTGGAGTCTTGCAACCGGCAAAAAAAATTATAAGTACAGCGGAAATTAATCTTAGATTTTTCATACAGTTGTTTTCATATTTTCAAAGTTAATTAAACTTTCCTCTTACAATACTTTCTCTCATGGAACAGTAAGGTCAACTTGAATTATAATGTGGTTTCAGGTTGCCTCAGTGTCAGCAATTGACAGTCAAATAAGGTTAATTTTAGCTGGGAATTAAGGATTACTTTGTATCCGCTAAATGTCGGATCCTCGCAATGACACTGTAAGTAATTCAGATCGGCTTTCAGAGGTGCACCGGAGTTAATAATGGAAAGGATCATTGCGAGGAGCCAGCGATGAAGCAATCTAATCTACCAGGTCTGTTAATGGAGAATTTTGATACCCACTATCTGAGATAGGTAAAACATCTAGTTGATTATTTTGTATTTTTTTAATATCTGCATTGTACTCATCATAAAATCAATGTATTGTGCCCTGTGATAAGGAAGCTTATTTTCAGACTTATTATCCGATAGTTTTCCCTTGAAGCTGTTGATTGTCTCATAGCCTTTCAATTCCATCCATTTACCTAGTTCCTTTATTATTGGGTTAATAATTTCGATCTGGTTTAAATAAAGAGTACTCACAATTTGTACAGCGTCTGCACCGGCTAATATCATTTTAATCGCATCAGCACCGCTTAATATTCCTGTATTTGAGCAGATTGAGGCTTTCGTATTGCCATACAATAGACCCGCAAATCTTAAGGGTAACCTGTTGTCCTCGCTGTTGCTCAGACTTAAAGGAAAATGATGATTTTCTGTCATAATATCTATATCAGGCTGAAAAAGCCGGTTGAATAATACAAATGCATCAGCCCCTGCCTTATCAAGGTCGGAAATATATTTCAGTGGATTACTGTAGAACGGACTCAGTTTAACAGAAACTGGTATGTTTACAGCTGACTTAACATCTCTGAGGATTTTGATTTGTTTTTTCTCAATATCCTCATATTTATCATGAAATTTCTCAGGGACTGTATAAAAATTGAGTTCTATTCCATCAATTCCTGTCTCAGTGATTTTTTTTGCGTATTCTATCCATGTTTCATTATGGATTGCATTTATGCTTGCAAAAACAGGAATAGACACAGATTCTTTTGCTTTTTTCAATGCCATTAAATGTTCTCTTATATCAGAAGGATCTGCCTCAGAATCAGGAAATAGAGTAATCATTTCAGCATTTCTGTCTTCATACTCAGTAATACGTTCATATTGTTCCAGACTCTCAAGCTGAACCTGTTCTTCAAAGAGCGACTTATAGACAATTGCAGCTGCACCTGCTTTTTCGATTCTATTCAGGTTATCAATACTTGTCACCAAATTGTTTGCACCAACTATGATGGGATTTTTCAGTTCCAATCCCATATATCTTGTTTTTAAATTTACCATTGCATTCTTTATAACATATGTTGTTTTTAAGAGGTCATGTATCCTTTTCCTTCCAACCGGTTACCGGTTAATTCATATCAGGAATTGTTCATAATACTAAACAAACCCTGTTGAAAAATGTTTTTAGACTTTTTTCTGAATAAGGGATGATTATATAACTGATAACAATACGATTGTGTTGATTATAAGTTATATGTATGTTTGTAATGAAAAAGATTTGCTCTTTTTCATCTTTTAAATTCAAATGAATATATCTACTGCTGTAAAAATGATTCGAATTTATAATTGCCGGATCTTACCTTATAACCCACATATCCTTCTTGTTTGTTCTGGAAGATAATCTCTTTTGATTCCTGAATTTTCTTTCCGTTTTCAAATATATCATCTGCATTTTTAGCAGGAATATACACAGTGGCAGAACAACCTACAGGAATAGTAATATCTGTTATTAATTTTCCTTTCTCCTTTTTCCAGCTGATTCCGGCTGTTCCGTAGGGAGTCATGTTTGAATATGTTGCAAAGGTAATATCACCCACTGGTTGAGGGTGGAAAATGATATGTCTGTAACCGGGTTTTTCAGGATCAGGATTCATACCGGCAAGTTTATCGTAAAACCAGGTAATACCACCCCCAAACATTGGATGATTGCGGGAATCAGATCCGTTCCATTGCTCCCAGGTGGTAGTAGCTCCCTGTTCAATCCACCAGCCATAGCCCGGCTGGGTACGTTGATTCATGACTTTAAAAGCTAGTTCGTGCAGGCCATTTTCAGAAAGTACTTCAAAGAAAAACTGGGTGCCAAAAATCCCTGTATCGAGATGGTCTCCGTTTGCATGAATATCTGCTTTCAGAGCAGCAATAACTCTCTCTTTCTGGTCAGCAGGGACTCCCATTTTCAAAGCAAAAATGTTACCGCCGTTTGGCCCATAGGTTCCTTTTTCATTATTGAAGTATTTATGATGAAAAGCTTTTCTTGTTTTTTCAGCCAATAAGTTGTAATAGTTTTCATCATCTGTTTTACCCAGCGCTTTTGCTGCCATGGAAGTAAGGTCAGCGCAGCGCCAGAGGAAGAATGTATGAACCATTTCATCAGGAGGCAATTTGCCGGGGGCTACCCAGTCTCCAAGATTAATCCATTGGTTGGGATTTGCTTTATCGGGAGCCTGTGAAAACATAATACCTTCCGCATTTGTCCAGGTTAGCATGTACTTGATGTATCCCTTCATGCCCTCATAGTTATTTCTTAATAAATCGATATCACCATAGTGAAGAAAAAATTCCCATGGCATAATATTCATGGCTGCACCCCATGCTACTCCACCACCACAACCAGGCTGCCATGGAGCTCCGTTCGGAACGTAGCCTGTTTCCGGGTTCTGAGCACCAAAAATGTCCTGGATCCATTTGGTATAAAATGATCGGGCATCGAAATTATGCATGACTGTTACACAAGAAACCTGGCCATCTCCAGTGTATGGTGATCGTTCACGATGAGGGCAATCGCTGGCAACACCTCCATGCATATTATCGGTCTGACTGCGCCACCATATCTTATTAATAGTATTAAAAAGCGGATTTGAACATTCAAATTTTCCTGTGGTCTCAATATCCGTATATACAGCTTCTGCCCTGAGCTGATCAGGTTTTGGCTCACCCGGCCAATTGGATATTTCTACCTCTCTGAATACAAACCAGGTAAATCGTGCCGCATAGGATTCTGGTTGACCACCTTTCATTGTATATGAATTGGCGCCAACAGGAGATTCGCATATATACTTTATATCAATTTGTCGTCCGGCCTCACCGGAAACATTTATCAGGTGGAGCCACCCTGATATTTCCTGTCCGAAGTCTACTTTATAATGTCCGTTATCAAGTTGTACAATTTTCAGAGGAGGAAGGCTTTCCATTACCCGGTCGGTAGCTGACATATGGGCTTTCATAATTCCCTCAGGTGCTTTCCTGATTGCTACCGGTTCCCATTTAGAATCATTAAATCCGGGAGTGCACCATCCAGGTTGTTCCAATCTGGCATCATAATGTTCACCGTCGTATATGAGGTCCATTAAGATAGGACTTTTTGAAGCTTTCCAGGTTTTATCGGTAATTATTACCTGCTCAGAACCATCAGTATATTTTATATGTATCTGGCCAAGGAATCTCGGTGAACCGTATCCCTGGGTCCAGAAACCTGCCGGATTATAGAAACCATTACCAAGGATGGCTCCGACCATATTTTCACCTTTCTTCAATAGTTCTTTAATATCATAAGACAGGTACATTACACGGTACTCCCTGAAGTTGTTTTTGATCATAATTCCTATCGGTCCCAGATCAGCACGTTTACCGTAGAGTGTGAGATTAGGAGACATCACATCTTTACTCACCTTTTCTCCATTTACATATAATTCAAAAAAGCCCAGACCGGTGACATAAGCGCGGGCCGAGGCAATTTCTTTGTTCACAACAAAATTCTTACGCAGCATCGGAGCCGGAGGAGGTAGTTTTTCGGTTAAAGTAGGTGATTTGGAGCCAGCCAGATTAACTTTAGTCTGGCTTGATGGTCTTGGCAAAGGTTCTTCACCCTGCCATGGTGCTCCGATCCACTGAGCTTTCCATTCTTCAGGTGTAAGCAGACCCATACTCCAGAATCCCGGTTCGCTCCAGGCAGATATTTTCCCGTTGCGATCCCAGACCCGCACATGCCACCAGCAATCCTGACGTGATGAAAGAGGTCTCCCTTTATAGTGTATATTGACCGATTCATTTGACATTACCTTACCGCTGTTCCATAAATCAGCATTACCTGACAGCAGTTTTTCTTTAGTTCCGGCGACACTGATCTCCCATGCTGTCTGTTCCTCTCCACGTTCACCGTTGGATGCGATGTTTATCCAGGAAAGACGAGGTTGCAGAATATCCACTACCATAGGATTACGGAGATTTTCACAGGTTAATTTAACCGGAGTTATTGCTGCCTGAAGTATGCTGGTTACTAAGACCAGACAGAAACATGATGTTATTTGCTTTTTCATTTTCTAAAACTAATAAATTTATAATCTTTTCCCTATATCACATAAAATGCTGTCATTCCGAGCGTTAGCGAGGAATCTCAAAATAATTTGTTTTGAGATTATTCATGATTGCCGATTCACAATTTAACTAAAATTAATGAAGCCTGATACTAATTTTCCAATCCATATTATAAAGTTAATTAATTGTTTTTTTACAATTTTATATATATACTTGTTTTAAATCTCAATACTCATTAATATGATGATATACAGATACTTTTTAATTCCGTTGATTTGTCTGACAATGACTTCCTGTTCACAAAGAAGTGCCGATCCCGTTGATTTTGTTAATCCTAATATCGGTGGCATCAGTCCCCTGCTTCAAACTACGGTTCCACTAGTTAACCTGCCAAATAGTATGATGCGCATTCACCGGTTACCGGGTAATTATCAGGCTGAAAAGATAAGCGGATTCCCATTCATTTTGTGTGGTCATCGTAATGGTACTGCTGGCATGCTTATGCCGGTAGCCGGAACGATCTCAGATGATCAGAAAAAGTGGCAAAGCTATTTTGATCATGATTATGAGGTTTGTCTGCCATATTATTATTCCGTCTGGCTCGAAGACCCTGATATTAATTTCGAATTTACTGTTGCAGAGAAGTCATCATTCTTTCAGATTGCATGGAATAAAAATGAACAGAAGAGCCTGATGCTTTCCGTAACAGCAAAAGGCTCATTTAATGTAATTGATGACAAGACACTGGAAGGCTACGAGCTCTATCAGAATAAAGTGAAGGTTTACTTTTATATCACTACCGATCATAGTTTCAAAGCAGATCCTATGGTTGATACAAATAATATTGTTGTATCCGGATCCGGAGAACGTGTTATGCCAAAGCCCTCTCTGTCTCTTACTTTTAATGTTCCGGAGAAGGAGAAAACAGGAGTGAAGATGGGGATTTCATTTGTAGATGCTGATCAGGCCAGGAAAAATCTTGAAGAAGATATTCCTGACTGGAATTTTGAAGCTCTCAAGGCAAAGGGACGAGAAAAATGGAATCAGGCCCTTGGCAAGATTGAAGTCAGCGGAGGTACTCCCGATCAAAAAACTGTTTTCTACACTGCATTATACCGGACATATGAGCGGATGGTTAATATTTCTGAAGGAGGGCGGTATTATAGTGGTTATGATAATAAAATACATAATGATGATGACACAACCTTTTTTGTAGACGACTGGATGTGGGATACCTACCGGGCTGCGCATCCTTTGCATGCACTGATCAATCCCGGTTTGGAAGCCCTTAAAATACAATCGTATATCAGAATGTTTGAGCAGGGTGGCTGGATGCCATCATTTCCAATACTTTTTGGCGATAATCCATGTATGAACGGACACCATTCCGCCGCAATAATTGCTGATGCATATTTTAAGGGAATCAGGAATTTTGACATTGACAAAGCTTATGAAGGCCTCAGGAAGAATGCAATGGAAGCAACAATGCTCCCCTGGCGCAATGGTCCAATGTGCTCACTTGATACTTTTTATCTGGAGAAGGGGTATTACCCGGCTTTGAATCCGGGTGAAAAAGAGACAGTTGCACTGGTTCATCCTTTTGAAAAAAGACAGGCTGTAGCTATAACTCTGGCACATAGCTATGATGACTGGTGTCTTGCACAGCTTGCAAAAGCACTGAATAAGAATGATGATTATGACTATTTTCTGAAACGTTCGCAGAACTTCCGTAATCTTTTTAATTCTGAGACCGGATTTTTTGCTCCCAGAACCGCTGACGGGAACTGGGTAAAAGACTTTGATCCAAAGTTTTCAGGAGGTTTGGGGAACCGGGATTATTATGATGAAAATAACGGATGGACATACCTGTGGGATGTACAACATGATATTGCAGGATTAATTAATCTGCTGGGAGGCAGAGAGAAGTTTGTGAACAGGCTTGATCAGCTGTTTGTTGAGGAACTTGGAAAATGGAAACCTGACTACCTTCAACAGATGCCCGATGCGACAGGTCAGGTTGGAATGTTCGTTATGGGAAATGAGCCAAGTTTACATATACCTTATTTATATAACTACGCCGGAGCACCCTGGAAAACACAAAAGCGGGTGCGGATGCTTCTCGATACATGGTTCACAAATTCACCATTTGGGATTCCCGGTGATGAAGACGGGGGAGGGCTTTCCGGATTTGTAGTATTTTCAAGCATTGGTTTTTATCCGGTAACACCCGGTATTCCTGCCTTTAATATTTGCAGTCCTGTTTTTACAGATATTTCAGTTAAGCTTCAGAATAATAAGACTTTCAGAATTATTGCAAAGAAGAGTACCAGGCAAAATAAATATATTCAGAAAGCTATGCTGAATGGTAAACCCTGGAATAAACCATGGTTCCGATGGGAGGATATCAAGGACGGAGGAGAGCTTGTACTTGAAATGGGTTCCCGACCAAATTTTTTATGGGGTGCCGATCCGGCCGATGTACCACCTTCAGGTCTGAAATGAAAGAAAAAGAAATAAAGAAATAAGAAATAAAGAAATAAGAAATAAAGAAATAAGAAATAAAGAAATAAGGAAATAAGGAAATAAGGAAATAAAGAAATAAGGAAATAAAGAAATAAAGAAATAAGAAATAAAGAACCCTTCTTTGCTAAAGCTTTGGTTACCATGGAGAAAGAAGGGGTGAGTAGAAACCACTTCCGTGTAACCCCGTGAAATCCGTGGTAAAAATTGTAAAATTAAAAATTCCTTCGGCGAATGCTTCTCAATTTTAAATAAACAATCTTTTGAAAATTTGGTTTATTAGTTATAACTGTCAGACAGAAAGTATAAGGGATAAACTTATTAAATTGATCTATTATGCAAATAAAAGCAACTACAGTGGAGGAATATATTGACAAGCTTCCTGAAAACAGAAAAGAGGCGGTTGATAAGCTAAGGAGAACAATTCTTGAAAACCTCCCCGAAGGGTTTGCAGAGGTAATCGGTTACGGAATGATAGGATATGTAGTTCCTCATTCTACTTATCCAAAGGGCTACAAGGCTGACCCAAAACTTCCATTACCTTTTATTAATCTTGGTTCACAGAAAAATCATATTGCCCTGCATCATATGGGTCTATATGCTAATAAGGAATTATCGAGCTGGTTTACTGAGGAATACTCAAAACAGACAAATCTCAATCCTGATATGGGCAAGGGTTGTATCAGATTTAGAAAGCCTGATCAGATTCCTTACAAACTTATTGGTAAATTGGTATCCATGGTTACAGTTGAAGAGTGGATAACCTTTTACGAGAAGAATATCAAACGGTGAACCATAAAAGTTATGAATAGATGAAGAAGTTTTTATTATTCTTACCTGCAATAATTTTCTGTGTAAATCTGATAGCACAGGCAGACTTGAATGTATATGACTCCGTTTTAGCAAGAAAACTTGGAGCTGATGATTATGGAATGAAAGCGTATGTTTTTGTTCTGCTTAAACCGGGAACAAATAATGTTGAGAAAGGAGCGGTGAGAGATAGTATTTTCAGGGGCCATATGAAGAATATCGGGAAACTTGCAGATTCAGGTAAACTTATTATATCAGGACCTTTTGGTGAAAATGAAAAGTCATATCAGGGGATTTTTATTCTGAATGTGAAGACAATTGACGAAGCAGAAAAATTACTGCAAACTGATCCGGCGATTCATTCAAAGTTACTTGACGCCGAACTATATGAGTGGTATGGATCAGCTGCAATCAGTGAATATTTGAAGATGCATATAAAAATTGTGAAGAAACAGTTCTAAAAAGTCTGATATTAAAGATTCAGAATAGCAGTAATAAAGCCAGATGGTTGCCAAATCAGAGATTTTATATTTGATAGTAACTACTGAACAATTTTGCCCTCTTCCATTAATACCTTATAAGAATAGCCATATCCAAAATCTTTATCCAGAACTATTGTCCCTTCGAAGGTGAGAGTTTCACCTACTGAGGTGCTGACAGCTGTGGTTATAGTAAGATCATAATCTCTCTGAAATTCAGAGCCATCCTGAATGTGAATCCAGTTTTTCCCCATAATCTGGGGGTTAAACTTTGTTACTTTCCCTTTAATCTTTATAACCTTCCCTGAATAAAACTGTTTATTTGAATACAGGTCAGATATTTTGACGCATCCGTCGCATGGTTCAATAGTTGCATTAATCTTTTCTGTCTGTACGGCTCCCGTGGACTTTTGTCCCTCCATGAACTTGCCTTTTTCAGTTTTGTCAAAAGATTCTTTTACAAGTGGTCCTGAACCTGGTCCTTTGCAGGAAGCTATTGCAAATAAAACAGAGAGTAAAATAATTAGTTTCTTCATCAGATTTTTTCTGCAAATATAATAAAATAGGATTCAGGCTCATCCTTTATTGTAATTAGCATAAAAGTCATACTTTATCTTTGAATGATGAATCTTTAAAATTGAATCTCAATTTTTACTACTTTTGTGCCCTCTTGAGAAAAGATGAATTGAGTCATCCGGGGGAAAGGTTATGGATTTAAAAAGTGAAATAAAAAAAAGAAGGACATTTGCTATCATCAGTCACCCTGATGCAGGCAAGACAACCCTTACAGAAAAATTGCTACTCTTTGGCGGAGCCATTCAGACTGCCGGTGCAGTAAGAAGCAATAAAATCAGGAAAACTACAACATCCGATTTCATGGAGATTGAAAAGCAGAGAGGAATCTCTGTGTCTACATCGGTAATGGCATTTGATTATAATAATATCAGGGTTAATATCTTGGATACACCAGGTCATAAAGACTTCGCTGAAGATACATATCGTACTCTTTCGGCCGTCGATAGTGTAATACTTGTTGTAGACAGCGTTAAGGGGGTTGAGGAACAAACCCGTAAACTGATGGAGGTCTGCAGGATGCGACACACTCCTGTTATGATCTTTATTAACAAAATGGACAGAGAAGGTATCTATCCTTATGATTTGCTTGATGAACTCGAGCAGGAACTGAAAATAGCAGTGTGTCCATATACCTGGCCTATTGGAAATGGGAAACAGTTTAAAGGAGTATACAATCTGTTCAAAGAAGAAGTTCAGATTTATTCACCGGAAAAAAGCAGTGTTTCTGAAAGTCTGATAAGTACAAAAGATATAAAAGATCCCAAGCTGAGGGACTTTGTTGGAATTGAAAGTATCAACAAACTGTGGGAAGAAATTGAATTTGTTCATGATATGTTTGAGACTTTCAATATGTCACTTTATCGCGAAGGTTATCTGGCACCTTTATTTTTCGGTAGTGCCTTAAATAATTTTGGTGTTTTGGAATTACTGGAAACCTTTTTGGAAATTGCACCATGTCCCGACAAGATCCAGGCATCGGAGCGCATCATTGAGCCCTTTGAGGAACAGCTAACAGGCTTCATCTTTAAAATACATGCCAATCTTGATCCCAATCACAGGGACAGGATAGCTTTTATGCGTATTTGTTCAGGTAGATTTGAAAGAAATAAGTTCTACTTTCATACCAGGCTGGAAAAGAAAATGCGCTTTTCTTCTCCTACAAGCTTCATGGCCAACAATAAAAGCATTGTTGATGAAGCTTTTCCGGGAGATGTAGTAGGCTTGTATGACAGCGGCAATTTTAAAATTGGCGATACCCTTTCGGAAGGTGAATCACTTCATTTTAAAGGAGTTCCAAGCTTTTCACCCGAAATACTCAAGGAAGTTGTTAACCGCGATCCCCTAAAAACCAAACAGCTTGACAAAGGTGTGAGGCAAATGACCGACGAAGGTGTTGCCCAGCTTTTTATGCAGCAACCAGGTAACAGAAAGATAATAGGTACTGTTGGAGAGCTTCAGTATGAGGTAATTAAATTCAGACTTGAGCATGAGTATGGAGCAAAATGCAGCTTTTCGCAACTCCCTTTTATAAAAGCCTGCTGGGTAACAACAGACAATAAAAAGGAGATGGAAGCATTTTTATTAAGAAAATCTTCAGCTATAGCTTACGACAAGGAAAATAACCCGGTATTTTTTGCTGAGAGCGAATGGATGTTGAAGCTTGCGAGGGAAAACTTCCCATCTATTACTTTTCACGAAACATCTGACTTTAAGATCAGCAGGTCAGGGAAGAAATAAAAATATTGTTATTCTAAAGTGCTATATATCAGTATTAAGTCTATATATAATATTTGTAAATTTAAAATCAAAGTTTTAATTTTGTTGAATATTTAATCGGATGAACAGGATATCCAATCGTGGATCCAGGTTTCTTCATCCTGTTAAAAAATAGTGCGATGATGAAAATTTTCATCAAAAATATGGTTTGCATCCGTTGCAAAATGGTGGTGAAATCCGAGCTGGAGAAACTTGGGTTACATCACATGAAGGTTGATTTAGGTGAGGTTGAAATTTTAGAGGAACCTACACAGGAACAAATTGTCAGGCTGAGCCGGGCCCTTAATAAGACAGGTCTTGAATTGTTAGACGATAACAGAACCGTTCTTGTTGAGAAAATAAAAACAACTATCATCGAACTCATTCATTATAATGATGAGCAACTTAAAATTAACCTATCTGATTATCTGAGTAATAGACTTAAACATAACTATTCTTATCTGTCCAATCTTTTTTCGGAAGTTAAAGGGACAACCATTGAGAAATTTTATCTGGCACATAAAATAGAAAAAGTTAAAGAACTTCTGGTATATGATGAGTTAAATCTGACCGAAATTGCTTTCAAAATGCATTACAGCAGCGTGGCTCATCTTTCAAGCCAGTTTAAGAAGATAACAGGCCTTACCCCATCTCATTTCAAAAACCTCAAGCACAAGAGGCAGATCACAAATGGTAACATGGGAATTATGTAACATATTTCCATAGTTATATAACATGACTCATTATTAAGTAGGCATCTTTGCTGTGTGAGAAATATTTTTCACATGAAGTCCATTTTAGTCATATTCTGTTGAATGATAAGCTCATCATTTTCTTTTAGGACAGTATACCTAATAATTCGTTTAAAAGATGGAAAACAGGGAAGTTGAAAAAGCAAAAGCACATATTATTGTTGAGATCATTGAATATGTTGCTGATTCTGTTGTTATTAAAACAATTTTAAAGAAATCGACAGGCAACATAAGTGCGGTCTCGTTTGATTCCGGTGAAGCTCTGGCAGAAAAAACAATACCGTTCGACACTTTCGTCCAGATCATTGATGGTAACGCTGAGATCATTATTGATGGTATATCCAATCTGTTGAATACCGGGCAGTCAATTGTAATTCCGGCTCATGCAACAAATGTTGTAAGAGCAAATGAACGATTCAAAATGATTTCCACTGTGATTAAAAGCGGATATGAATAGACAGAAATGGATAATTAATATTGAAAGGCTTCACATTCAGGAGATGATCATTAAATGTGTGAATTATGTAACTTATTTCAATAATTGTATAACATTTTAGCTCTGACACAACCATAACTTTTCGCACTAAAATTAATGCCAAAAGTTTCATAAAAAGAACATATAATTTAGTTTCAATTGAGTAATATTTATGCAAATGAAACTGCAGGAGTTGGTTGATATTAATCTTGAAAAGTAATTTATTATTTGAAGCTGTTTATTAAATATATGGTCAGTAACCGGTGCAAAATGCTGGTGAGGGAAGAATTAAAGAATCTTGGTCTTCACTTCATTGTGGATATGGGCGTTGCAGACATAATGGAAGATATTACGCCTGAACAGAGAGAGCAGATAAGAAGCGCTTTATTGAGATCCGGGCTAGAACTAATGGACGACAAGAAAGCCGTACTGATCGAAAAAATAAAAACGGTGATCATTGAAATGATTCATTTTACAGATGAATTGCCCAAGGTAAATTTTTCGGATTACTTAAGCCAGAAATTACATTACGATTATACTTACATGGCTAATTTGTTCTCTGAAGTACAGGGAACGACTATTGAGAAATTCATGATTTCTCATAAAATTGAGCGGGTAAAAGAACTGATCATATATGATGAGCTTAATCTGACAGAAATAGCGTGGAATATGCACTACAGCAGTGTTGCCCATCTATCCAATCAATTTAAAAAAATTACAGGACTAACTCCTTCTCACTTTAAGAATTTAAAGGAAAAGCGAAGAAATCCCATCGAGGAAATAGGAAATGCAGATTAACATTTTCCAGGGTGGTATAAATTGAATTATATGAAAAGAACAGAGTTGCATGAATCTTATTATGCCAGCAGTTTGATAGAAGCAAGTCTTGATCCGTTAATTGCCATCAGCATGAATGGAAAGATAACTGACCTGAATCAGGCTAAGGTAAATATTACCGGTATAGATCGCGAGAAACTTATTGGCACAAATTTCTACGATTATTTCACCGAGCCACAAAAAGCGCTGGAACTTTGCAGGGAGGTGTTTGCCAAAGGATCTATTTCCGATTCCCCCCTTACATTTCGTCATAAAAACGGAAATCTAACCAATGTTTTGTTCAATGGATCGGTTTTTAAAGATGATAGTGGACTTGTGCTTGGCGCAGTTGTTGTGGCAAGAGATATTGCCGAACAAAAATGGGCAACAGATTTACGAATTGCAAACAAAGAACTTGCTTTTCAAAACGATGAAAAAGAAAAAAGAGCGGCTGAATTGATTCTTGCTAATAAAGAGCTTGCTTTTCAAAACGATGAAAAAGAAAAAAGAGCGGCTGAATTGATTCTTGCTAATAAAGAACTTATTTTTCAAAACAATGAGAAGGAAAAAAGAGCAGCCGAATTAATTCTTGCCAACAAAGAACTCATCTTTCAAAACGATGAAAAAGAAAAGAGGGCAGCTGAGTTAATCCTTGCCAACAAAGAGCTTGTCTTTCAAAAGGATGAGAAAGGAAAACGGGCTGCAGAATTAATAATTGCTGATAAAGAACTTGTTTATCAGCAGGATGAGAAAGAAAAACGAGCTGCAGAATTAATCATTGCAGATAAAGAGCTTGTTTATCAGCAGGATGAGAAAGAAAAAAGGGCTGCAGAATTAATCATTGCAGATAAAGAGCTTCTATTTCAGCAGGACGAGAAAAGAAAGCGGGCTGCAGAGCTGATCATTGCCAACAAAGAACTTGCTTTTCAAAACGATGAAAAGGAAAAACGTGCTGCGGAGTTAATCATTGCCAACTATGCCCGTAGCCTTATTGAAGCAAGTCTTGATCCGCTGTTTACAATTAACCTGGAGGGAAAAATCACTGACATGAATAATGCTTCGGTGAACATTACCGGAGTGTCACGTGAGGGATTAATTGGAACAGATTTTTTCGATTATTTCACTGAACCCCAAAAAGCCCGGGAAGTATATAAGGAAGTCTTTGCAAATGGCTTTGTGGCAGATTATCCGCTGACTATAAGAGATGGAAAGCTGACAGATGTACTTTTTAACGGCTCTGTTTATAAAGACGACACTGGCAATGTTCTTGGTGTTGTAGTTGTGGCAAGAGATATTACTGAACAAAAAAGAATAGCAACAGAATTAACAGAGGCGATAGTGTTTGCAGAGCTTGCAGTAGGAATTGCAGAAGAGGCCAAAACCAAAGCAGAAAGTGCCACTCTGCTGGCTGAAAATGCTGTTAAAGCCAAGCAACAGTTTTTATCGAATATGAGCCATGAGATCCGCACTCCAATGAATGCGATTATCGGATTTACCAAGGTGTTGCTGAAAACAGATTTGTCTGCAAAACAAAAAGAGTATTTGACTGCGATAAAAATGAGCGGAGATTCATTAATAGTACTCATTAACGACATACTCGACCTGGCAAAAGTAGATGCAGGCAAAATGATATTTGAACAGGTTCCTTTCAAAATGTCATTATCTATATCGGCTATGCTTCATTTGTTTGAGACGAAAATCCTGGAAAAAAACCTGGAACTGGTCAGAAAATACGATAAAAGAATTCCTGAAGTGCTGGTAGGAGATCCTGTACGATTACATCAGATCATTCTAAATCTTGTGAGCAATGCTGTAAAGTTTACGAACAAGGGAAAGATTACCGTTAGTGTCACTTTGCTTGAAGAAGATGAAGAGAAAGCAACTATAGAATTTGGAGTCAGTGATACAGGAATCGGAATTGCAGAAAATAAAATGGATAAGATTTTTGAAAATTTTCAGCAGGCTTCCAGCGGCACTTCAAGATTATATGGAGGTACGGGCCTGGGACTTGCCATTGTTAAACAACTGGTAGAACCCCAGGGAGGAAGCGTTAGAGTAGAGAGCGAAATAAATAAGGGGTCTATCTTTAGTTTTGTATTAAGCTTTTTGAAAACAAAATCTGAAGCAGATGGAGAAAGCGGAATCCTGGAGCTTGACAGGGAAGTTAAAAACATAAAAGTGCTGGTGGTGGAAGATATTGCACTCAATCAATTACTGATGAGAACTCTGTTGGATGATTTCGGTTTCGAATGTGATATTGCCGCCAATGGTAAAATAGCCATCGAGAAAATGCAAAATAAACCTTATGATGTTGTTCTGATGGATTTGCAGATGCCTGAAATGAATGGATTTGAAGCCACAGAATACATTCGAAACTCTATGAAGTCAAAGATTCCGATTATTGCACTAACTGCAGACGTAACCACAGTTGACCTGGCAAAATGCAAAGCTGTTGGTATGAATGATTACATAGCCAAACCAGTTGATGAGAGGATACTGTATGTTAAAATAGTAGGTCTCGTTAAAAAGCCATTGGTTACAAATGCAAAAGAAGACACAGAGAAAGATACCAATGATAGTCCGAAGTTAAAATGTACCGACCTGAAATATTTAAATACCCGTACCAAATCGAATCCGGTATTGATGATGGAGATGATTTCACTTTATCTGGCGCAAACACCGGTTTTAGTCAGCTCAATGAAACAAGGCTTTCTGGACAACGACTGGAGTTCATTGCAAGCAGCAGTACATAAAATGATTCCATCATTTGTAATAATGGGGATAAATCCTGATTTTGAAAACATGGCAAGAAAAGTTCAGGAATATGCAAATATCCAGCAACAATCAGATGGAATATATGACCTTGTTCTGCAGCTTGAAAGCGTTTGCGTGCAGGCATGCACCGAATTAAAAGAGGAGTATAACCGGATTAAAAATTCCAAAAAATGAATAATAAAAACAAATTAAAACTTTTTCTGGTTGATGATGATGCATTGTATTTAAAGTTATTGGAAATTGAATTCATGCAGCATGATGAGTTTATATTTGAATCATTTGCAACAGGCGAATTGTGTGTGGAAAATTTGTTGCATAAACCGGATGTGATCATTTTAGACTATCATCTCGACAGCGTGGAAAAAAATGCGATGAACGGCATAGATACTTTAGATAAAATAAAAACATATAATCCTGATATTCCTGTTGTGATGTTATCTTCCCAGGATAAAATTGAGGTTGCAATCAACTGTATGCATCATAAGGCTTTTGATTATATTGTTAAGAGTGAAACTGCTTTTTTGAGGCTGCAAAAGGTCATAAAAACAATATTTCATACCCGGAAAATAGAAAAGACACTGGACTGGTATATGGAGAAGTTATAGCAGATTAAGTGCCTAGAGTGCCTAAAGTGCCTAAAGTGCCTAGAGTGATACCTATGAGCTCAAAATCCAATTCCCTATTCATTCGCAATGTGTGAAAGATGTAACTCTAATCTTTTATTGTGTAATGCTTTCTGTAATTAAAGGTCTAACCTTTGTTATGTGAAAATTTATTCACACTTAAAAGTTCACAAATGAAAAAAAATGAAGAGTTACAAAAAGAAGTTCAGGAAACTAGCAGTTTGATGCCGTTATTGAACACAAAGGAAATCCGGATTAGTACTAAAGTGGCCAGGCGCTTGAGAAATATTATTTATTTGACCAGTCTGGCAGGAATAGGATTATTATTTAACTCCTGTGTGGGAGGTTATGTTGCAAATGAACCTGCATATGTTGAATATGACAGGCCTCAACGACCAAGTAATGCCCATATCTGGATAAATGGAGACTGGAACTATAACCGTCAGAGTCACATGTATGTGCAGAAGACAGGTTACTGGGAACAACCCAGACATGGTCAGACATATGTCTCTGGTCAATGGCAGATAAATTCACGCGGTAAACATTGGTCAAAGGGTCACTGGCAAAAACAAGGTCGTCATAGATAATATTCAAACTAATTCAATTTAGTACTGACAGATTATTAATGGTGAAGGAGCGCTGCATTTTAAGCAGCGCTTTTTTTAACTCTGTACGGCTGAAACATAATGTGTGAATGATGTAACTTATTAATGAAATAATGTAACAGTTTATTTTTGAAGTGAAGTCATCTTTGTAATAATCAAAATTAAACTATTTAACCCAAAAAAAATGAAAAATATCACTGAACTAAAAGGTAACTGGAACGAGACAAAAGGTAAGCTAAAACAAAAATTTGCACTTCTTACTGATGATGATTTATTACTCGTAGAAGGCAAACAGGATGAATTGCTGGGAAGGCTCCAGTCAAAACTTGGCAAGACAAAAGAAGAGATACGGAAGATAATTTCTGCATTGTAAATCTGTCCCATTATAGTCTTTTCAATTTAACATAAATATGAATAATTCAAGTCGAAAAAACATGAAAAGAATAATCTTAATTATAGCGGCAGTTGGCTTAATTTCGGCCAATATTGTCGCACAGGAAAATAAATCTGATTCCCAAAACAAACTTCAGTTAGGACTGAAAATAGGAGCTAATTACTCAAATGTATATGACTCAAAGGGTGAAGAATTTAACGCAGATCCGAAATTTGGTATAACAGGTGGTGCTTTCCTGAGAATTCCGCTAGGGAAATTTTTAGGCTTTCAACCTGAATTATTATTTTCTCAGAAAGGTTTCAAGGCATCAGGATCAATACTTGGCTCCGCTTATACTTTTAAGCGTACTACAAATTTTATAGATATCCCATTATTGTTACAAATAAAACCATCAGAATTCATTACCCTGCTGGCCGGTCCGCAATATTCTTATCTGATGAAACAAAATGATGTATTCACCAATTCAATATTAAGTGCAAGCCAGGAACAGGAATTTGAAAATGGGAATATCCGCAAAAACATTCTTGGCTTCCTGGGTGGTTTTGATATTAACATTGAGAAGTTTGTTTTTGGTGCAAGAATCGGGTGGGACATATCAAATAATAACGGAGACGGAACATCCGCATCGCCCCGTTACAAAAATGTCTGGGGACAGGCAACATTAGGTATTATGTTTTAAAGTAATTTGAAAATACTCATTTAACACAAAAACCATGGGAAATCTACTTTATCTTATCGCAGTAATCCTGATCATTGCATGGGCAATAGGATTTATAGGCTACAGTGTTGGAGGTATAATTCATATACTTCTCGTTATTGCAGTTATTGCAATAATACTCAGAGTAATTCAGGGCAGAGGTTGAGTTTAAATTAACCAATAATTAAAACAAAGTAATATGAAAAAAATCGCTATCTGTTTTATGGCAGCATTCCTGTCATTAACATTTCTTCCGCTGCAGTCAAAAGCTGCAACCACAGAACCATCTTCATCTTTAACTGTTCCTAAACCAGCTGAAGCTGCTGAAGCCAAGACCTTAGAATTAAGGTTAACCGAAATAAAGTCTATGGATAAATCAAAACTGAACTCTTCAGACAAGAAAAGTTTGAGGAAAGAAGTTAAATCCATAAATCACAAACTCAGAGAAATAGGTGGCGGGGTATATCTTTCTGCAGGTGCAGTAATACTTATCCTGGTGCTTCTTATTGTCTTTTTGTAACCTATTATTTAACTCAGATCATGTGCTATTGAATTTAAGCAAATAGCCATGATCCTGCTTAAAGCAGGGCAATTGGTTTCTTTGCATAGAGTGCAGGAGATATTATACCTATCCTGGTTGTTATTGCTCTTATTGCATTAATAATCAGGATTATTCAGAAAAGAAAAATTTTCTAAACAACAAAGTAAATAACAATTTAAATATAAAATTATGAGCTCAGGAAAAGTATTATTAGGTGTATTGGCCGGTGTTGCTGCCGGTGCATTGTTAGGAGTATTATTTGCTCCGGATAAAGGTTGGAATACCAGGAAAAGAATATCTAAAAAAGCTGATGATTATGTAGATGGATTACAGGAAAAATTCAACGAATTCCTTGATTCTGTCTCCGAAAAAATGGAAGAGGCAAAAGACGAAGTTTCGGATTTTGCTGACCAGGTTAAGTCAAAATCAGAAGGAGTGAAGAAAGAGACAAAAACTGCAGCAGGTTGAAGAGAATCATAAATATTTCAGAATGACTTAATCATTAAATGGCAATAAAGCTTACATAATGGAAACCGAGATTTTGAATACCATAGTTCCTTTAATACAAGAGAGAACAGCATCTGCCGGTACATCTCATACTTTCGATCTGCCAGTGCTCATTGATAATCTGAAACACAGTCATGAATGGGAAAACGGGGAACTTAATTCAATTATTATTATACGAAGACCTGAAAAGCAGATTGTGCTTACTGCATTACATGAAGGAACAGAAATTGATTCTTATCAGTCTAAGGATTCCATTACTATTCAGGTAATTGAGGGGAAACTGGAATTTCGTACACGCAAAGAATTTGTAATACTGGATAAGGATAAATTGCTCACGCTTCATGAAAACGTAACCTACAGCATTATAAGCACGGAAGAAACAGTGTTCCTGTTGACAGTTACTAATAATGCTTTTCAACAGTCAGATAACTAATACCTGTTGTTTTTAAATTTAATTAAGCTAAAAGTCATGGAAGATAATGCGAAGTTGATTGAGCCGCTGTTGGAAAAAGCCACGGAATACGGTAAAACATGTCTTGAGTTGTACAAACTTAAAGTAATCGACAAAGTATCAGATGTAGCTTCCTCATTAATACCTCATTCTGTTATCCTGATCCTGATTTCTTGTTTCATGCTTTTTCTCAATCTGGGTTTATCTTTTTGGATCGGAGACCTTCTTGGCAAGACTTATTACGGATTCCTGGTGATCTCTGCTTTTTACGCTTTGGCAGGGATTGTTATGCATTTTTTTATGCATAAGCGGTTAAAAAGAGTCATTCAGAATTATATCATAAAACAGATTCTTAAATAAAAACTATATGCAAAACATAACCAATGTTACAGGGCTCAGGAATTCTATTTTACTTCTGGAAATGGAGCAGGCTGACAAGGGACAGTTATTGAAAGAACAACTTTACGTTACCTATGAAAGCTTAAAACCTTTTAACTATCTCCGAAGGGTGTTAAATGATATATCATCTTCACCGAATTCTACCGATAACATTTTGGGTACAGCAATGGGCTTGATTTCCGGGTATCTATCAAAAAAAGTGGTTATAGGTGCTTCAGGCAACCTTTTAAGAAAGCTTCTGGGTTCTCTTCTGCAGGTTGGAGTTACAAATGTTATAGCTCAACACCCTGATAAGATTAAATTATATGGTCGCGCCCTTTTACAATATTTTTTCCGCAAAAAAATATCAAACTCTAAAAATCGTGTCAGGTGAAGAATTAAAATTACCAGCTTATGCAAAGGCAACCATTTTTATTGTCGGCTTATTTGCCTTGTTTGCAATATTATATATAGCCAAGAGTATTATTGTTCCTCTCGTTTTTGCGACAATTATAGCAATAGTTCTTACTCCGTTGGTTAATTTTTTTGTCAGATTACGAATAAACAGGATTATAGCTATTTCAATAACTTTGCTGATTACATTTTTGGTCATTTTTGCGTTTGTGTCACTGATAATTTCGCAGGTCACAAGGTTTAGTGAGTCCTGGCCGATACTGGTGGATAAATTTACTGCCATAATCAATCAGACAATCAATGAAGCTTCCGACTATTTAGAAAAAGATCCTCAGAAAATTCATGCCTGGCTTACAAAAACACAGGGTGAAATTATCAATATAAGCACAGCTGCAATCGGACAAACACTTGTATTAGTTGGTAGTGCGTTGGTTATCCTGTTTTTACTACCGGTTTACATCTTTTTATTACTGTTTTACGAACCGTTGTTACTGGAGTTTATACGAAGGCTTTTTGGAGAGAGCAATAAAAGCCAGGTAAGCACGATAGTTACCCAGATCAAGAATGTTATTCAACGCTATCTTACAGGACTGGTAATTGAAGCTATTATTATAGCAATACTTGATGCATCTGCACTTTTTATACTTGGAATAGAATATGCTCTTCTGCTGGGTATTATCGGTGCACTGCTCAACATTATCCCTTACATCGGAGGACTTGTGGCTGTAGCGTTGCCAATGATAGTTGCCCTTGTAACCAAGTCATCTCCAATTTACACCATATACATCCTTTTAGCCTACTATATTATACAGCTGATAGACAATAACTATATTGTTCCAATAATAGTAGCTTCAAAAGTAAAAATAAATGCGCTATTCTCTATAATAGTTGTTATCGCCGGCAATGCCTTATGGGGCATTCCTGGTATGTTTCTTTCTATACCGCTTCTTGCCATTGTAAAACTGATCTGTGATAATATAGAACCCATGAAACCCTGGGGATATTTGTTAGGTGACACCATGCCTTCTTTCATAAAAATAAAAACAATTCTAAAAAAAATTAAAAGCAAATCTGCATGATAGAGGTTAAAAAAGAAGGTATATTATTATCAAAGACAGATCTTGAATTTGAAAACGAAGCTGTACTTAATCCTGCTGCGATGCAGGAAGGTGAGAGTGTTCATCTTTTCTACAGGGCTGTACGAACAGGTAATTTTTCAACTATTGGCTATTGCAGGCTGGATGGTCCTTTAACGGTTGCCGAGAGGTGGACTAAACCTTTTATGGTACCTGAATTTGAATATGAAAAGCATGGGGTTGAGGATCCCAGGATTGTAAAAATAGGGAGCACTTATTATTTATCTTATACCGCTTATGACGGAACAAATGCCAGAGGTGCATTAGCTACCTCTAAAGACTTAATGCATTTCGAAAAGCAGGGACTCATTGTTCCTCCGATCACCTTTGCCAGATTTATATTTCTTGTAGAATCCGAAGGTAAAGTGAATGAAAAATATTACCACGATAATAAATTTTACAACCCGGAAGCTGATCCTGAAAAAAAAGTGATGCTCTGGGATAAAAATGTAATTTTTTTCCCAAGGAAAATTAAAGGCAATCTTGTATTTCTTCACCGTATAAGACCCGGTATTCAAATAGTCTCAGTGAAGAGCTTAAAGGATCTCACCAAAGAATTCTGGGAGAAGTATTTTATTAATCTGCAAAGTCATATTGTCTTCGATCCACTCTTTGACCATGAGTCAGGTTATATTGGAGGCGGCTGTCCTCCGATTGAAACAGAACATGGCTGGTTACTGATTTACCATGGAGCTGAAGAAACTGACAGGGGAGTTGTATATTCTGCCTGTGCAGCCGCCCTACTTGATTTAAATGACCCTTCCAGGATTATCGCTCGAATGCCCTATGCTTTGTTTTCACCGGAATATGAATGGGAATTGAAGGGAGATGTGAATAATGTTGTTTTTCCAACTGGTACTGCATTGTTCGGTGATACGTTATTTATTTACTATGGTGCGGCTGATTCTCATATTGCCTGTGCTTCTCTGAGTTTATCCGCATTACTGGCAGAATTATTGACACATACTGAAAAAAATGAAAATTAAATCATATTCAAATCAATCCGAAGATAGTCCGAAACATGTGGAATTATTTGGGATTGACAATATAACATTTCCCGGAATTGAAATATTGAATCGCAATCAAGGTCCTGTACCCGATCGGGAAAACAGCAAAACTGAAATACTGTTTATTACCTCATATCCGCCAAGGGAATGTGGTATAGCAACCTATTCTCACGATTTGATAAAGGCGCTTAATAACAAATTCAGTAATTCACTTACTCTTAAAGTCTGTGCACTCGAATCAGGGGATACGGATTATAAATATCCTGATGAAGTAAAATATGTTCTAAAGACATCTATATCAGACCAATATGTAAAACTTGCACTGAAAATTAATAAAGACGATTGCATTAAGATTGTCCTGATTCAGCATGAGTTTGGATTTTTCAGAATACAGGGAGAATCATTTCTGCAATTTTTATCATTACTTACAAAACCGATTGTAATTGTTTTTCATACAGTACTTTCTCATCCTGACAAACAGTTAAAGTTAAACATTACGCAAATTGCGTCTTTATGTGAGTCAATTATAGTGATGACCCATAATTCTTCTGATATTTTAATTAATGATTATGGTTTGTCAAAACGAAAAATTTCAGTCATAGCTCATGGAACCCATCTAGTACCGCACTTAGGGAAGAATATATTAAAAAAGAAATATGGATTAACGGGCAGAAAAGTTCTTACGACCTTTGGTCTGCTGAGTTCGGGTAAAAGTATTGAAACAACATTAAAAGCATTACCGTCAATTATAAAAACCAATCCTGATGTGATATTCCTTGTAATAGGCAAAACCCATCCTGAAGTTATAAAAGAGGAAGGAGAAAAATATCGGGACACTCTTGAAACTATGGTAATTGAATACAATTTGGCACAACATGTAAAATTTATTAACAATTATCTTGCCTTACCGGATTTGCTCGAATATTTGCAGATGACTGATATCTACCTTTTTACCTCCAACGATCCAAATCAGGCAGTTAGCGGTACTTTTGTTTATGCAATGAGTTGTGGATGTCCTATCATCTCTACACCTATACCTCATGCAAAAGAGGTATTGACTGAGGATACCGGTATTATTTTTGATTTTAACGACTCCCGGCAATTAGCGGAAGGTGTTCAGCGATTACTTAACGATAATCCGTTAAGACGGAATATCCGGTCGAATACTCTCCAAAAAATAGTTTCCTCAGCCTGGGAAAATTCAGCCGTTGAACATACCATGCTGTTTGAGAAGCTAGCCGGTAATAAAAAATCAATAAATTATAATCTCCCTGCAATTAATCTCAGCCATGTTCGACATCTGACAACTGAGAAAGGAATCATTCAGTTTTCAAAAATCAATCAGCCTGATCCCTGTTCCGGTTATACTCTTGATGATAACGCAAGGGCCCTCGTAGCCATGTGTATGTATTATAAAATGACTCGGGATCAGAAAACCATATTTTTTATAAAGAAATATTTCAGTTTCATCAAACATTGTCTGCAACCAGACGGCAAATTTTTAAACTATGTAGATATTGATAACGAATTTACATTTCAGAACAAAGATGTAAATTTAGATGATGCTAATGGGAGGGCTCTCTGGGCTCTGGGTTATTTAACCTCGGAGAAAGATTTGCTGCCCGGGGAGATTATTTCAGAAGCCAATGCAATTGTTCAGAGAGTAATTTCAGGTATAGAATCAATTCATTCCACACGTGCCATGGCATTTGCCATAAAGGGTTTGTATTATCATCAGATGGTCACCAAATTACCTGAAAATCTAACATTAATAAAAACTTTCGCTGATCGTTTGGTTCAGATGTATAGGCACGAATCGAACTACGAGTGGGAGTGGTTTGAAGGTTATCTCACATATGCGAACAGCATTTTACCGGAAGCTATGTTATATACATGGTTGCTGACTGGTGATACGATATATAAGGATATCGCAAAATCCTCTCTGGATTTTTTGTTATCTAAGATTTTTAATGAAAATGGAATTGAAGTTATTTCAAGCAAAAACTGGCTTCAAAAAGGAGAGGAAGCAGGTCGCTATGGTGAGCAGCCAATAGATGTAGCTTATACTATAATGACATTAAGTAAGTTTTATGATGTATTTCAGGAAGAAGAATACAATATAAAAATGGAAACGGCTTTTAACTGGTTCTTAGGAAACAACCGCCTGCATCAGATTGTTTATAATCCATGTACCGGTGGATGTTATGATGGGCTTGAAGAGACTCATGTAAACCTTAACCAGGGAGCAGAATCAACCTTAAGCTATCTTATGGCAAGATTGACGGTAGAAAAGTACAGTAAGGGGTATAAATTACCTTGTGGACAACATTTGGTCCATTTTGATAAGAAATCCAACAATGAACAAATATTGGTAAATTAAGATTTAAAATAAAGCAACCCTCTTTTCCGAATTCCTGAATTGATGACGAATGAGGAATTATCATGAAGAAATTTATATCCTGTGAAACAGAACACCATACCTGAAGCTGTTATCAAACCCCTTTTACATTATTATTGCCTTTCAATGGTAAAAGGACAGGTATCAGGGCAGTAATCCCGGTATTATTGTCTATCATTGTACTAAAGATTTACTTAACCGTAATGGCTTAAATTATAAATAATTAGGTAATATGGAATAAAAAAGTCTCTTTTTTTTTATAAATACTTCAGGTAAAAGAAAAATCAGATATCTATGCAAGTTAATGTTACCAGAAAAGATAGTAGGTTTACCCCTGATCCCAGCAGGGTAATAGCTCGCTTCTTTCATCTTTCAAATGAAAGAAGTATTAATATTATCAGTATGGTATTGGCTATGTCTGACAAGGAAATATATATAGCCTTAAGTCAGGTTCTGAGAGGGTATTCAAGGCGCCATAGAAATATCTCATTGATATTTGAATCTCATTTTAATAAACTCGCCGGTCTATTTGAAGAGTTGGGCATAAAGCCGGGCAGGATTGACCGCTCACGAAAGGCGCTGATTGGTTCATATTTCACACTTGAATATTCAATAGAATCGGCAGCATTTTTTAATCCGTCCATTGTTGAGGATCCGGATCAGTCAGAGTTGGGAACAGGTGAGAAAAGATTGATTTTTAGTTTCAGGGCAACAGGTGAAGGCCATATATCATCCATCGTTTTCCGCTCAGCAATTATTGACAGGAATAATAATCTGATTGTTGAACCGGTTGGCAAAATGCTGGCTGAAGCAATGCGGATCAAAAGGCATATTTACAATAAGAAATCATTCATAAAGACACTGGATGAAATGCATGATTTCGACAATAAGCTTTCACCGCTTTTTGTTCTGGAAAAGCTGAAAGACAGATTCACTTACGGTGAATTGAAAAGAGCTACAGAAGAAACCAGAAAGTCAATTCAACTTACCCCAACCAAGGAATTGATCCTTAATCAGGTTATGTGGCTTGCCCTGTCGCATTATGAAATTGAATTTTCTCTTGATTCAGCGATATCTGAGAGAGTTATTTTTCCAATATCTGACACGGAGAAAAATGGCATTGAGGATGCCCGTTTTGTTAAATTCACTGAGGAAAACGGGGAAGTAATTTATTATGCCACATATACTGCTTATGATGGCATCTCAATATTACCAAAATTACTCGCAACCAAGGATTTCTATCATTTTAAAGGCTTACCTGTTCATGGTGAACTGGCACAAAATAAAGGAATGGCATTGTTTCCAAGGAGGATAAAAGGGTTATATGCTATTTTATGCAGAACCGATGGGGTAAATAATTACATATCTTATTCAAATAACATCAATATCTGGCGAGAAGCTAAACTTATTCAAAAGCCAGTATATCCATGGGAACTTGTCCAGGTAGGAAATTGCGGATCACCAATCGAAACCGAGTATGGCTGGCTGGTCATTACTCACGGAGTTGGCCCGATGAGAGAATATGTTTTAGGAGCATCATTGTATGAACTTGATAATCCTGAGAAAGAGATTGGCAGACTTAATTCACCTCTGTTGGCACCGAATAATGATGAAAGGGAAGGCTATGTTCCCAACGTTGTTTACTCATGTGGATCAATTGTCCACAATGGGAATCTTATAATTCCATATGGCGTTTCAGACACCGCATCTACATACGCTTCCATTAATTTAAGCGAGCTCCTTGCTGAAATAAAGAACTCAAATTAAGCGACGGAGTATTAATTACCGGGAAGAACTTCTTTTTTACTTAATACATTGTTTAATATTGTCATACAGGTATTTATGGCATTGTTGTGTGCTGTTCTAAAGGCAAGGTCTTCAAAAAATATGTGAATTATACAATTTTTTACAGAAATAATGTAACACTAACCGTACCTAATGTGCTGACCTTTGTTTTTCCGGATTTCATTACAATTCTAAATACAAAAGGATAAATGGGATTTCGGGCTCAGAGTTAATATTTGATAATAATTTTCGGGCGACAGCGAACCTGAAGACCAGGCAACAGTGGATCTGAAGAAATAACCAAGCAGCATATAATATGAAAACGAAATTTCTAACAGCAGCATTCGCTTTAATGATAAGCGGAACAATGGTTTTTGCACAAATAGATACCACGAAAAAAGTTCTGCCAGTTCCTCAGAAGGAGATGCAGAAGGATGTGGTATATTATACATGCACTATGCATCATGATGTCAAGATGGATAAACCCGGTGTTTGCCCAACATGTGGATTGGCTCTCGTTGAGAAAAGTACAACTAAAATGGATGAAACCAAGATTATCAAATCTGACGCAATAAAAACCTACACTTGCACCATGCATCCCGATGTGAAATCGGATAAGCCCGGTAAGTGCCCAACATGCGGTAAAGATCTGGTTGAGAAAAAATAGGCATTAATCCAAGATATTCTGGTCCTGGCGAGTAATAGTAGAGCTGGTAAATCAGAGTGTACTGCTTAGTGAGATTTATTCCGTTTGGAAGCTTGTTTTACAGAGTCAGGAAAATGAAGATTTTCCTGACTAATTCATTGATTGATTAAAAGATTCATGTAATTATTAGCTGATTACCAAACGGTTTAAATCTCAAAATATGTAAATAGGATAACTCATTATAGAAGTTACGGAATATTTAGTTGTAACTATTTGACCTTGATTTTAACTTAAATAAAAATAATTATCATGCCACTATTAACTGTATTAATCGTATTAATTGTTGCAGGAGTTCTTCTCTGGCTTGTAAATAATTACATCCCAATGGATGGCAAAATCAAAAACATATTCAATGTCGTTGTTGTGATTGTTCTTATCGTTTGGCTTCTGAAAGTGTTCGGGCTTTTCAGTTATCTGAAGGATATACATATTTAAAAAATTTATTCCGGATTTGTTCAACCTGTTTGGTTTTTTTTCGGACAATACTGAAGAGCCAATAAAAAACTGGTTTTATATCATGACCTATATCAATAAGCAAAAATTATGAATCTTAAAAGAATTTTTGGTGGATTGTTAACTGTACTTGGAATCGGTAGTCTTATTTATGCAGCGGTATTCTTTGTAAATAATTCAGGTGCTGCTCATAATATTAAAACACTTGTTATTTACGGGATACTCGGTCTTATTTTCTTTGTTGCAGGAATAAGCCTTATCAGAACAACAAAAGATGAATCATAATCTGTAAATGATGAAGCTTTTTCCTAAGTGAATTGCACTATTTCTCTGATTTAGGTTCTCAGTACAGTTCTCTTAAAATTCATTGGGCATTAATTCTCTGAGGAAAAGTCAGAGGAATTTATACATGGTTATATTCCAGGGAGCCTGCTTAAATAACATATAAACAGCTTTACCAAAAATATTTACATCTGTGGTCCTCCTCCAATGATGGATGAAATAGACACGCAGTTAGCAAACCTGGGAATATGTAAAAAAGTAATTACAAAAGGAGAAATATAAATCACTTAATAAATTATAACTCAATATAAAACCTGGGAATATTAAAAATATGAATATTATGCCCTACAAAGAAAACAATATCTGGACAGCTGGAAGTAATCTTATTATAAGTTACACCGATGAAGGAAAGAATGAGCCGGGGTTATCATTTTTATTCACGGTTTCCCATTCAATAAGTCAATGTGGAATAATCAGATTGAAGCATTGAAGAATGATTACCGGGTTATTGCATTTGATGTCAGGGGGCATGGTAATTCTGATGCGGGGGATGAAGATTTCTCAATAGAGCTTTTTGTGAAAGACCTGATCTCATTAATGGGTACACTGAAAATTGATAAGGCAGTTCTTTGTGGTCTGTCCATGGGTGGATATATTGCATTAAATGCTGTTGAAAAAAATCCTGGATGTTTTAATGGGCTTATCCTGTGTGATACGAATTGTATTGCCGATAGTCCTGAAGCAAAAGATAAAAGGATTAAAGCAATTGATAGAATCAGGGAGAGTGGAGTGGAAAAGTATGCAGATGAAAGTATAAAGAATTTTTTCGCACCGGAAACTTACACAACTAAGAAAGAAGAAATTGCGGCAGTCAGGAAGATGATAGTTAATACAGCCGAACAATCTATTGTAAGTACTCTGCTTGCTTTATCAGCACGTAAAGAAACCTGCAGTAAGCTAACGGAGATAAAGATTCCTGTATTAATTATGGCAGGGAAAGAAGATAAAATCACAACTCCTGAGGCAGCACAACTGATGCATGAAAAAATAAAAGGATCCTTCCTGTACATTATAGATCATGCCGGACATTTAAGTAACATGGAGAATCCCGGTGCATTCAATGTTCAGCTTAAGAAGTTCATTGCATCCGTTAACTAAAAGTCATATTGTTAGAAATCAGGAAATTCAAATTAATAAACAACATTTATTACAATATTAAAAATGGAAAAAGTACTCGATAAATTAATATCCGGAATGAACAGAGCAGAATATATAGAAGTCGAACCCAATGTCCGGCTTCATATAACTGATGCAGGTGAGGGCAGACCTATTGTATTAATACATGGATGGCCCTTAAGTGATGAAATGTATGAATACCAGTATAACGATCTGATAACTAATAATTTTCGTGTTATTGGCATTACATTAAGAGGTTTTGGCAAATCTGATAAACCGTATGGAAAGTATGATTATGATGTACATGCTCTCGATATAAAACAGGTTTTAACCAGACTTGATATCAAAGATGCTGTATTAGGAGGCTTTTCAATGGGTGGATCTATTGCTATCCGCTTTGTTTCAACTTATAAAGGAAGTCATGTTTCAAAGCTGGCACTATTTGGCGCAGCAGCTCCTATCTGGACTCAGCGAAAAGATTTTTTATTCAATCTTCCAAAAAGTGCAGTAGATGACCTGATTAAATTAAATTATAAGGACAGGCCAAAACTTTTATCTGACTTTGGTAAAATATTTTCTGCTACTGAGACTTCATTGAATAAAGGTATTGGCAGGTGGTTAATGGGGATTAATATAAGTGCATCGTCTTACGCAACAGCTCAATGTTTGATTGCTTTACGTGATACTGACCTCAGAAGCGACCTTAAGAAAATCAGTATTCCGACCGTAATCATGCATGGGAAAAAAGATAAAATATGTTCTTTTGATCTGGCCGGACAAATGAAATCCAGAATATCAGGTTCACACATCATTCCTTTTGAAAAAAGCGGGCATAGCTTGTTCCTTGAAGAGACAAAGAAGTTCAATGAAGAACTGATCAAATTTGCTAAAAAATAAAATGGTCAGTATAATATGAAAATCTGACTTCCACTTAACCAAAAAATACGAATATGAAAGGATTTAAAAGCAACATAGAAAAAGATGCTCTGAAAAATAATAATTTCAGGAAAGTTTTATACTCCAGTAATCATCTTCAGCTGGTACTGATGAGCTTAAAACCGGGTGAAGAAATCGGAATGGAAACTCATGTCAGCAATGATCAGTTCTTCAGGTTTGAAGGAGGGAAAGGCAAATGTATAATTGATGGCCACGAATATATGGTGGAAAATGGAGATGCCATAGTAATACCTGCACGTTCCATGCACAATGTAATAAATACAAGTGCCTCAGAGTGGTTAAAGATGTATACTATCTATTCACCTCCTCATCATAAAGATGGCCTGATTAACACTACAAAAACAGATGCTGAAAAGAATGATATTGAGTTTGACGGAAAAACGACAGAGTAAATCTCAGTTATAACAATTAAAAAGGAATTTCCGGGTATGAACCTGTAAATAAGTTTTTATAAAGATAGCGAGGTTCAGTAAGTTCAACTCAGATCTCTGTAAATGCATTTTTATTATGAAAAAAAACATAGAAAATAATAGACTGCCTGACCCACAGGACGACACTGAAAATTCAGATAATCTTCAGGGATACCCAAAATATCCTGACGGAGACGACATCTATAAAAAGTATTTAAAAGACAGTTCAGATCCTGATGCCGGTATTATAAATGTCGTATCCAATGGAAAATACAGTGTAAGGACAGGAAAAGAGAAAGGTTTTATTGAGGATTTTCCGGGCAGCGATTTGGATATTCCAGGATCAGAACTGGACGATTATCAGGAGCTTGATGGAAATGAAGATGAAGAGAATAATTATTATAGTTTAGGGGGTGATGATCACAACGATCTGGATGAAGATAAAATTGATTGAAAAAAGTACTGGTATACTTCAACCTGGAAGCTTGTTCTCACTTTCTTAACATATGACCTCACCATCAGGAGTAATATCCCAAAATGAGTGAATAATATTGCATAAGCCGGATACTATTTATTTCCAAGATAAAGTTTTACTTCGGCCACGTGCTCCTGATGGTTGTCAACCAGTCTGATAAATTTATCCTGACATTCAATTCCATCGAGTATAATAGAAGGTTTGGTACCGACTTCATTCAGTTGAGTTACAGTAATACTGTACATCGTTTCCCTGTAGCTGTAATGAATTTTATAAGTAACCCAATCGGCCGGAATGCAAGGTTCAATATATAATTTATCCGTTTCAAGCTTTAACCCCAGTAATGATTCCACAATGAGCCTGTACATCCATCCGGCTGATCCTGTATACCATGTCCATCCTCCCCGTCCGTTATGTGGCGAGAGAGCATAAACGTCAGCTGAAATTACATAAGGTTCAACTTTGTATCTGGCAACTTCTTCGGGAGTTCTGGTATGATTAATAGGGTTAATCATAGTTAATATTTCCCATGCTTTTTTATTGTCTCCCAATTTTGAGAATGCCATCGCCACCCAGATAGCAGCATGAGTGTACTGACCTCCATTTTCCCTTACTCCGGGAACATATCCCTTAATATAGCCCGGATTCAGATCTGATTTATCGAAAGGAGGGTCCAATAATTGGACCAATGAATGTTCACGTCGGACAAGTCTTTTATTTACAGATTCCATAGCTATCCTTGTCCGGTCAGAACTTCCTGCTCCTGAAATCACTGACCAGCTTTGAGAGATCGAATCAATCTGGCATTCCTCGTTACTTTCCGATCCCAGAGGGAGACCATTGTCGAAATATGCACGTCTGTACCATTCGCCGTCCCATCCGTTTTTTTCAACATTCTGTTGTATTTTAGTAGCTGCATTCCGGCAGAGTTCAACAAATTCAAAGTCCTCTCTTTGTTGTGCAACTTTGATAAATTGAGTCAGAACATCAAAAAGAAAGAAGCCCAGCCAGACGCTTTCACCTTTGCCCAGGTTTCCGACCATATTCATTCCGTCATTCCAGTCACAGGTTCCAATAAGCGGGAGTCCATGATCACCAAATTTCATCCCATACAGGATAGATCGTTTACAATGTTCATATAAGGTTCTTTTTTCTTCAGACCGCACCGGAAGATCGTAATACGAATCATCTTCTGTATTTACAGGTCGTCCTTCCAGAAAATAAACAGATTCATCCAGAACACCTGTATCTCCTGTACCTGTAACATAACGGCAGACCGCTAATGGTAACCAAAGGTAATCGTCAGAGCAATGTGTACGAACACCTCTGCCTGCCGGAGGATGCCACCAATGCTGAACATCCCCTTCCAGGAATTGCCGGCTTGCAAAAAGAAGAAGGTTCTCCCTTAGTATATTTGGTTTGGTATGAATTAATGACATTACATCCTGCAGCTGGTCACGAAAACCGAATGCTCCGCCCGATTGGTAATATCCGGTACGTGCCCATATCCTGCATGCTAGAGTCTGATATAAGAGCCATCCGTTAACCAGTACATTAAGAGAGGGATCCGGTGTTTCAATCTTCACTGCACCAAGAGTATGACTCCAATATTGCCAGACTGCTTCCAGAGCTGAATATGCAGGACCTGATCCCCGGAAACGATGTATTAAGTTATTGGCATCCTCCATATCACATCCTGAGCCAAGCCTGAATATTATTTCACGTTCCTGGCCGGGTGCCAGATAAAAGGGGACCTGAATTACTGCGCAAGGATCAAGAGATACTCCATTCTTTCCTGAAAGCCGTGAACGTGACATAGAGGCTGGGTTTTTCAATGTACCGTTGCGTCCGATAAATTCCCTGCGATCACAGGTAACAGAGAATGATGTATCATCAGTCTGAAGAAAAGCAACCCTGTTTGATATATCCGGATTATATTGATTTACTGCATATATCGCACTGTTGTTAAAATCAACCCTGGTATTCACATGCATGGCTGATTTGTGCCTTAAATCGCCCAAAACCCATTCTATATAGCATGTAGCTGATAATTTGCACGATCTTTCCGTCAGGTTTCTCACTTTCAATACAGAAAACTTTATTGAAGCATCTATAGCAACATAAATCCAGAGTTCGGTATTAATGCCTCCTTCGTTGTGTTCGAATACACTATAACCGAATCCGTGCCGGCAAAGATATAATTTTGATTCGCTGTCAGTCAAAGGTGTTGGCGACCAGAAATGACCTGTCTCTTCATCACGGATATACATAGTTTCTCCGCTCGAATCGCTGACAGGGTCGTTATGCCACGGTGTCAGACGATACTCATGGGAATTTTCAGCCCAGGTATATGCCATTCCATTCTCGGAAACTACACTCCCGAATCCCTCGTTTGCCAGAACATTTACCCATGGCGCCGGTGTAATATTGTCTTTCGAAGTTGTAATTACATATTCCCGCCCGTCTGCTGTAAATCCACCGATACCATTATAGAAAATGAGATCCAGTCGGGGCATGACCTGTTCAGGTCGCAGATTGGTTCTGAATGTACGGGTCGCTCTAAATTGAGAAATTGATAATTCTTTGTAACCACGTCGGGTTATCTGATCTTCCAAAGCTCCACGTGTATCGCTGATAATAGCACGGGCAACCGTTAGGAAAAGAATTCTATCTTCATTTGATATCTGGTCAGCTGAACGAACAAATATTCCACCCGGACGATCAATTATATTAGCTTCAATTCCTGCAGCAATTAATCCAATAATCTGTTCATGAAGTAATTGACGGTAACCTGCATGATCTTCATTCCATATTACAAGGTCTACAGCTAATCCCTTTAATCTCCAATATGCATGTGCCTGGACTAATTGTCGCACTAGATTAATATTTGCCGGATCTTCAATTTGTAAAAGTACGATCGGCAAATCTCCTGAAATGGAATACGCCCACAAACCGGATTGGCCTCGACGGTTTTTTATAAGGATTCCTGTTTCTGCTCTCAATGTGGGATTGGCATAAATGATAGAACTGGCTAACCGACCATATAACTGAGCATCCGATTCGCTCGCATTAATTTGTTGTAATACTACCTGACTATGTGTCCATGCGAGTTCAAAAACACGGTTTGCCATTTGCATATCCTGGTACTTCTCCACAAGATTTAATGCTCCTATACGGGATTCACTTATTCCTGTAACAATATCGATTGTTACTGATCCTTCTGCTTCTAACACTATTTTAAATTGAATGGCAACAATCGGATCGAGAACTGAACCCTGACTTCCTGAGAGCGATTTGGAATTTGTCATTGCATTTGGCGAAACAGTGGTGTTGCCGCGTCCAATGAATTGTGAACGGTCTGTATCATAGCTGATATCCCTGATTTCAGCCCCATGAGCTGCCATCTGGTGAAACATCCATGGTGATTGTTCACCTGCTGACCTGGGTCGTCGTGTACAGAGAATTGCCTGTCGCTGGTAAATAATTTCTGTCTGAACAAAAAGATTACTGTATGCAGGATGTGATAAATCTGCTGCATTTTGTGCCAACACAACTTCCGCATAGCTGGTAATATCAATAATCCTGTTTGTCCGGGTACGGTTTGTCAGGAGGACTCTTCGCAATTCAATATCATCTTCCGGGGAGACCACAATTATTGTATGAGTGTCAATATCGAAATCGCGACGGCGGAATTCTGCACGTCCTTTTGAAAATATTGCTTCATATTTTTCTGGCCGATGAAGTGTAGGCTGATATGTAGCTGACCAGAAATTTCCATTTTCAGTATCACGTATATAACAAAAAGATCCCCAATTATCGCAGGTGCTGTCTTCCCTCCAGCGGGTCACTGCAATATCTTTCCATTTACTGTATCCGCCACCGGCATTTGTAATCATCACACGATACCTGCCTTCGTTTGATAATAAATTGACTTCCGGGAATGGTGTATCAGGTGTGTCAAAAATCCGAAGAGGTGCTTCCTGGTTATTAGTTGCAGGTCTGACGTTTGTAACACCAGAAGTATGAGAAAAGAATGTCGTAGCAATTGGTATCTTTTCCTGCAGCAGCAATAATGTAGCCTGAAATAAAGGATATGACTCAAACCTCTTCTGCATCGGTCGATCTAATAGAATATATGCCAAAGAGAGAAAACTCATCCCTTCGTGATGAGCCATGAAAGACCTTACAACAGCGTTAGACTGCCCTCTTGGTAAGCGCGCTGATGTATAATCTATAGCTTCGTAGAAACCAAACTTTCCCATAAATCCATGATCAGCGAGACGCTCAAGATTGGCACATGCTTCCTCCGGCTGGACCATAAGGGCAAGCGCGGTTGCATATGGAGCTATGACCAAATCTTCAGAAAGTCCTCTTTTGAGGCCGAGACCCGGAACTCCAAATGCACGATACTGATAATTCTGCTGAATATCAACGTTATTGTATCCCGATTCCGAAATACCCCATGGAACACCCCTTAGTTTACCATATTGGATCTGTCTGTTAACAGCAGTTTTACAGGTTTGAAAAAGTAAGCTGTTTTCATATGCTGGCATAATAATAAGAGGCATCAGGTACTCGAACATCGAACCGCTCCATGAAAGAAGAACAGGTTCACCATCTATAGCTGTGAGAAGACGCCCAAGCGCAAACCAGCTTTCCTGCGGTACCTGGTCCTGTGCAATGGCTACGAAACTAGACAATCTTGCTTCAGATGCTAATAAATCATAATAGCTTGAATCGCGTCGCCGATCTTCCACATCATATCCAACAGTCTGTAAATGCCGCAATTTATCATAAAGAAAACCATATTCCATTTTAGTAAATTCTATCGATTGGCTCGCAAGATCTTCGATAAGTTCAATCCTTTCCTTAGCTTGATCACTGGCCATATTGAAAAGACTTTTGAATTCATCACTTATTTCAGGAACTTCAGAATCTGTCTTAACTGACAGAAGATAACCGGAGGCGATTTCACGTAATGTTGGAATAGTATTAATTTCCGGATATTTAAGCTGAATTTCAGAAGAAACCGGGTGTAATATCCATGGGATCAAATATGTTAATTCATTAAAGGCTCCCTGGCATTGGCGTGAAAGATTATCTGCCCAAAGTTTGTATTCTTCATCACGTTCACCAGTGAATGTATTTACAATTTCAGCAGAATACTCTGACAGCTTTTCCAGATAGTTTCGAACATCAATAAGTAAAACCGGATTTTTATCTGATATTTCATTCAGATATTCCCGGAATTGAACAATCCGGACAGGTATTGATTTTCCTGCTTTCTCAATAAGAATCTGTAATGTATCACTAATCCCTTCAAAAAGCCGTGGACCAAGTATACATTGATCAGGAAGGGTCTGAAGTCCCTGATGTAGTGTTAACAGGTGACCAGCAAGATTTCCACTGTCGACCGATGAGACATATAGCGGTCTTAGAGGTTTCAATGTTTGGGTATCATACCAATTATAAAAATGACCCTGGTATCTTTCCAGGGAATTCATTGTATTAAAAGCATTCGAAGTCCGTTCCAGAAGCTCACCGGCAACAATGTAACCAAAATCGTACGCTGACAGATTTGCAAGAAGTGAAAGGCCTATATTCGTTGGCGATGTCCGGTGTGCTACAACTGAAACAGGATTTTCCTGATAATTGTCGGGAGGCAACCAATTATCATCAGGACCAACAAAAGTTTCAAAAAATGACCAGGTTTTACGTGACAATTCCCTGAGAAAGTGATACTGTTTATTAGTCAGTTTTGGTGCATGTGTGGCAAGAAATCTGCTGATCCACCAGGAAATAACAGGGAAAATAAACCAAAGCCCTATAATAGGCCATACCATTACAAGTTTTATCGGATATAGTATCACGAGACTTATAGCAGAAAGGATTGCAACTAAGGGTGATATCCACATAGTCCGAAATGATTCTACAAAGTCAAATCTGCTCTGATGCTCATCTCTTGCTGCAGAATTCCATTCCAGCAGTCGCTTTTTTGAGATAATCAATCTCCAGCAGGTAAGCAGTATAGCATGCGTGCTGTAAAATGCTTCATAAGGAAGACTTATAAACACAAATACAGCCTGGTAGAATTGTCTGGCAGCCAATTGTCCGACAGCCTGCATATGTTGTCGAATATGAACTTCCTCTGGTTTTTGAAATATGTAAACAACTGAAATAATCAATGAAGGGATCAAAATAATTCCGATTACAACCAAAGTCCAGAACCATGATGATGATAAAATGGTCCAGCCAGATAACAATAGCAACGTAAGTGCCAAAGGAATGAGACTTCTCCTGAGGTTATCCAGAATTTTCCACCACGATAAAAGAGAGAGAGGGTTTTTGCGGGATGTACCATTTAATTTAGGTAAAATTGGCAGTAACCAGGGTAACAACTGCCAGTCACCCCTTATCCAGCGTGACCGCCGGTTTACATCTGTTTTGTAATTTGCAGGATACTCTTCAAACAAAAGAACATCACTTAATAATCCTGACCGGGCATAGCAACCTTCCAGAAGGTCATGGCTAAGAATTCTGTTTTCCGAAAACCGATCCTTGAGCGTTTGTTCAAAAAAATCCACATCATAAATGCCTTTACCGATAAAGGATCCTTCTCCAAACAGATCCTGGTATACATCTGATATAGCACGTGTGTATGGATCTATACCCGGCTCACTGCCAAACAGCTTGGCATATCTAGATCGGTTAGTGCCAAGCAAACTTACCGCAACCCTTGGTTGAAGGATGCTGTATCCAGCTGTTACACGCTGTTTCTTTTTATCATATTTTGGTTTGTTGAGAGGATGCGACATAGCCCCGATAAAATGCATTGCTGAATCACGCGGTAATTGCGTATCTGTATCAAGTGTAATGACATACCTGATTTTTTTTAAAACTTCAGTATCTCCTACGATATGAGAAAACTTTTCTTCAGAGCCTCCACGCAGCAATGTATTAAGATCTGATAACTTTCCTCTTTTTCGTTCATATCCCATCCATATCTTATCTTTTGGATTCCATATTCGCGGACGATGAAAAAGGAAAAAAGTATCATTCTCTTCTCTGGGGTATTTTTCGTTCAGATCTGTTATCTTTTTAACAATTAGCTGAATAAGCTGGTTATCTTCTTCTAATTTTTGCTGAGAAGCATCTTTCAAATCAGTCAATAACCCGAAATGTAAGTTTTTATCCTGATTTGCCAGATAACGTACTTCCAAAGCTTCAGCAAGATCTTCTATATTCTGAGTATTTAAGATCATTGTAGGAACAACAACAAGTGTTCGTGATTCCGGTGGAATCCCTTTTGAATAATCAAGTCGTGGCAGTGGTTTGGGTTTGACAAGAAGTGTGACCAGCCAGTTAACAAAAGCTATAGAGAGGTAGCTGGTACACAGAGACAGAAGAAAACCCAGTACCCAGAGATGCCAGCTGCCAATCCCGTCATGGCTGGCTTTTACTAACATGATCCAGCAGAGTGCTGACGTTACCAATATAATAGAACCAAGATAGAACAACAGAGGAAACCGGAAAACAGTTTTTTCAAGGATCGAAGAAAAAGTATATTTTATTTTTATACGGTCTTCAAGCTGAGACAAACCTTTATCTATCAGGTAAAATCCGACATGTGCTGAACGATCCTCTTTCCCATTCAATTCAGCTCCGTTTTTTGCCAGTTCTAAAGCTTTATGTGCCACTTCAAGTTCAGAAAAGTCACATTTTTTTGCAATCTTCTCTATAACATGACGATAATTGTCACGTGTATTAAAATCCATTGAGATGTAAGCTTCAGCTGGATCATTGTGCAGAAGTTGTTCCACATGGCTCATTGATTCAACGAAATCACGCCAGTCCAACGCACTCAGGAAACGAAGGCTGCCAATGCTGTTGCTGATAGAAACCTGATCTGAAGCAAGTTGCTGGTTTCCATACTGAATTAACTGAACTATAGTTTGATTTGATTCAGAAAGCCGCTGTTCAATCCATGTTAAGGGAAATGCGAGTGCAGGACTTTGTCCCTGAAGACGCCGCACAAATTCTGAAACGAAAGGAGTTGACATTGGGGGATCAGACCTTGCCATGTCAGCAATTACTAAGATCAGGCTCTTTGGATCTTTCTCAGCTACTTTAGTCATCCTGTCGGCCCATGAATCAGCAAGATTCCTGTCGATTCTGCCCGAAGCTACCCTTACAGCAATTCGACGAAGATTTTCTATGAGAGCCAACCGCAACATTATGGGAATTGCCCATAATTCACCCAGCTTTAAAGTAGTAACAGTCTGATAAGAAGTTACAAAGCGACTGAGACTTACAGGATCTATATGGCCCTCTCCATGGGAAATGATTTCTTTGGCTATATCATAAACACGGGGAAGTCCGGCAGAGGAACCATTGAGGAGACGAGGCAATTCCTTGCTATAACCCTTTGGTAAATGACGTCTTCCGGTACGAATCTGCTCTTCAATTAAATAAAAATTATCAAGAAGCCATTCACCGGCAGGTGTAATCTGACGATTAACTTTCACCGCCTCTGTTATGAGATCATGCACATCAAGAAGTATGGTTTCATTTTCTGCAAGACGGGAAAGAAGTTCCTGGTCAGGATTAATTTCCGGACCCAGCGCATGAAGACCTGCTAAGATTTTTCCATATTGCTCCATCTGTTCTGTACTGAATAATTCTGAACTCAGGGGTGGTTCTCCATTAGCGTATTTTTGCGAAAGATCATTTTCCCACAAGTGCGATTTCAGATGGTGCAGTGATTCGTTAATTATAGAAGGTCTTATCTTCATATTTTACTCTTTACAGATATATTCTACCAGCTATTAAACTTAAACAGTATGAGAATCACATATTTTTATTTGATTCTGAACACATTCCTTAATTTTCAGCCTCAATTTTATGAATTTAACACAGGAAAATCGTTACATAAATCTGGAAAGAAGTTACATAATTATCACATTTTCTATTGCCTAGGCTGGCACAATTCTTCAATGAAAAAGATTCTTTGAGTAGAGAACCTATCTTGGTAACGGAACGAAAAGTTTCTAAATGTGTGAATAATGTAAGATTATTAAAAATATGTGTAACACTTAATCAATCAATGGGACACATCTTTGTATCATAAATCTTCACTAAAAAGCACACAATGAAAAAGGTAGTCCTCTTTATTGCATTCCTGTTTTTGATTATCTGCATGCTGGTCATGTCATGTGGTCCAAGTAAAAAGCTCGTCAGTTCGCAAGCCAAAGTTGATAAACTTCGGACAGACAGTACCAATACTCATAGTCAGCTGGATGATTGTAATGCGAAAGTAAAAAATCTTATTGAAGCAAAAGCTTCGTTGCAGAGCGAATTTACTTCGGTTCAAAATGATATGAAGGAGCTTTCTTCAGAATCGGAAATGACAATTGCCAATCAGGCGAAACGGTTAAAAACTCTTCAGGATATAATTCAGTTGCAAAAGGATGTGATGAATAAGCTTAAAAATTCAATAGCCGACGCATTGATGAATTATAAAAGTGATGAACTATATGTTTATAATAAAGACGGAAATGTTTATGTGGCACTCGCTGAAAAATTACTCTTCAAATCAGGAAGTGCTGTTGTTGATCCCAAAGGAAAAGAAGCACTCAAAACTCTTTCCTCAGTTCTTAACAATACCAAAGACATATCTGTTATGATTGAAGGTCATACAGATAACGTTCCCATTAAAACAAGTCAGTTTAAAGATAATTGGGATCTCAGCACTGGAAGGGCAACATCAATTTTGCGAATTTTGACAAATGATTATGGCTTTGATTCCAATCGTATTACAGCGTCGGGAAGAGGTGAATTTCATCCTGTAAAACCCAATGACACTGTTGAAGGACGAGCAGGCAACCGAAGAACAGAAATAATATTATCTCCTGATTTAAAAGAGATTTATAAGTTGCTTTATCAATAAAATTGAACTGAGCTTTTGTAATATTCCAATTCATGATCAGGTTATCCACTAAAAAAGTTGCAATAATTGTTGCCCATCCCGATGACGAAACATTATGGGCAGGAGGAACAATACTGAACCAGCCATCCTGGAAATGTTTTATACTATGCCTTTGCAGGAGAAATGATAAGGACCGCGCTCCCAGGTTTAACAGTGTTTTAAAAATTCTTAAGTCGGAAGGAGCTATGGGCAATCTGGATGACGGGCCTGAGCAGAAACCATTAGATGAAAAAGAAGTTGAAAAGGAGATTCTGGGCTTATTACCGTCTGATCATTTCGATCTCATAATTTCTCATAATCCTGCCGGCGAATACACAAGACACCTCAGGCATGAGGAAGTTGGTAAAGCAGTTATAAACCTGTGGCATGATGGTAATATTTCTGCAGGAGAACTATGGACTTTTGCCTATGAAGACGGCAATAAAGAATACTACCCACGGGCTGTGGCAAGTGCAGATATTTACCGGACACTTACGAACCGCATCTGGCTGAAGAAATACGGTATAATTACAGGTACGTACGGATTTGAAATACGCAGTTTTGAAGCTGAAACAACCCCAAGAGCTGAATCATTCTGGAAATTTACCAATTCATATGATGCTAAGAAATGGCTTAATCATTTTGAAAATGATTCAATTTGAAAAAGTTTGCTTGACCCTGAATATGACTTCTTTGAACATAATAAAAGACATTTTATAGACAACATCAGTTTATAATAACAGGTATTAAGAACAATCATTGACAATTATATTTTGAATACATGGTATTAAGTGATTCTCAAATTCTTAAATTTTCAAATTATTATTTATGAAAGTATTGGTATTATATGATTACCCCCCTTCCCCCGGAGGATTAGCAACACAGGGAGATCTTCTATACAAAGGTCTTCTTGAGATGGGTGTTGATGCGCATGCTGTACATTTCGAATCAGCACAGGAGAAGGAATGGTACTATAGGTGGTTTGAGCCAAATGTTGTTGTTGGCGTGGGTTATTGGGGACACACACCACAACTGGTGCTTCACCCGCAGCGTTATGGTGTACTGCCTGTACCATGGTTGGTCGCTGATGGTTATATTGCTAATTACCAGGAAGTATTAAATGTTCTTCCTCTTATCCTGGTAACATCTAACTGGGTAAAGGAAATGTATATTCGTGATGGCATCAATGGTGATAAAATAGAGGTTTTACCTGTAGGTTGCGATACTGATGCCTTTATCCCTCGCGATAAAAATGATTATAAAATTGTTGCTGTACGGGAAGCATTGGGAATATCACCTGATCAGATAATGGTTCTCACTGTTGGAGGTGATGCAGCGTCAAAAGGTTCACAGGAAGTTATGCAGGCACTCTCGATTATTGATACTAAAGCTCCCGATTGGAAATATGTCTGTAAGGTATGGCCACAGCCCAGGACCAGTATACAAAACATGGCAGATATGGAAATGGCAGTACACCTTGGCATTGAAAAGAACGTCACTTATGCAACCAACACTATTTCACGGAATTTCATGCCTTACCTGATAGGAGCTTGCGACATTTATGCAGCTCCTTCGCGTCTTGAGGGTTTTGGAATGCCTCAGGTGGAAGCAGGGGCTTGCGGAAAACCGGTTATCGGTATTAAAGCTATGGGGATGCTTGATACTCTTATACATGGAGAAACATCTTTTCTGGCAAATATTGCACGGAAAATTGTTGTTGACCAGGTTACGGTGGGAGGTGAATCAGGCTTTGAAGATGAACACAGAGTGGTATTCAAAGAACCCAGAACAGTGGACTACCGTGCAAACATACAGGATATTGCCGGCTATCTGTTGTCGCTGATGACAGACCAGGGAATGCGTGATAGAATGGGACTGGCAGCCAGAAAGCACGTAGTAAAAAATTTTGATTACCGTGTAGTTGCAAAACGATTTGTAGAGATAATCAGCACTAGACTGGGAATAAAATAGTTTTCAAATCAACATTTTAACAATATGGATTCTGTAAACTGGCAAGAGATAGAAGAGGCGAAAAAAGCGGCTCTGGGTGTTTTACTTCATAATTCTCACGGACCATACCATGGACTGCCCCGGACAGCCGGTTGGGGATACCCGGAACCATATACAAGGGATTTGATGTTTTCTATTTTCGGAATTGCTGTTTCTGGGAACCAGAAGCTGTTTGCGAGTATCCGTAAGGTACTTGAAACACTGGCTGAAAATCAGACACATCACGGCCATATTCCTTCACTGGTCCACGATAAAGAGGATCGCGGATCAAGTGATTCCACTCCTTTATTTTTGTTGGGAGTAGGCATTTTTAGAAAAGTATCAGGTGAATCAGATTTCCTTAGGGAATCAGTCGAAAAAGCACTAAAATGGATGGAGTATCAAAGTCCATCCGACCGATTCCTGGTTGCACAGCAGCCAACGAGCGATTGGCGGGATGAACAATGGGTGATGGGATATGGTCTGTATGTAAATGCATTGGTATATTGCTATCTCAGACTTCTGGATCAGCAGGAAAGAGCTGATGGAATACGCCGGGCATTGAGCAGATTTACAATAACTGCAGGAATTTTACACCATCATGTCCATGAAGGCCTAGTGGTAAAACATAAGCCATATTATGCTTTATGGTCATATAAAATCCATAGCAGCGAACGGTTCGACCTGCTAGGCAACAGTCTTGCCATTCTCTCTGGAATAGCATCACAGTCGCGTGCAGATGAAATGATATCCTGGATCGAATTAGAGTGCGCTGACATGAGAAAAAATGACGAATTGACTGTTGATCTTCCACCTAATTTTTTCCCCTTTATTAAACCTGAAGATCCTGACTGGCATGAACGGGATGAAATATATAATAAACCTGGAGACTATCATAACGGAGGGATCTGGCCTTTTACATGTGGACTTTATGTTGCTGCACTGGTTGCTGCAAAAAGATATGCACTGGCAGAGGAAAAACTTATGGCTCTTACACAGTGTATAAAAATTTCTAATGGAGGAAATTTAGACTTTGGCTTTAATGAATGGATAAAGGCCCAGGACGGAAAAGCAATGGGTCAGGACTGGCAGACCTGGAGTGCTGCCCTATATCTTTATGCAATTAAATGTGTTCAGGAAAAGAAAACACCGTTTTTTGACGAGATAAGAGCAGCTTACACCTCATAAAGATTTTTGCAGAAAAAACGTTGACTGTAAACTGCAATTAGCCTGAACAGAAAAAATTCACCAGATAATTCCTTCTCCCTGAATTGGCAACAGATGAATTTCATATCTGACTGTTCCTCCGGAAGTATGCTTATATAAAGAAGCACATCTTGAAGTGAATGTGTGAATCATGTAAATCATATCAGGATTTATGTAACTAATTGGTTTGCTCCTGAACATACCTTTGCATTGTAACAAGCGATACTGTATCGACCAACTGGCGACATGAAGTTTTAAAAATGCCATTTTGATTTTATCAGAAAAATTAATTTAAACCAATATGAAAGCAAAAACGAAAATGTTAGCAATATTATTTGCAGTGATAATAGTTTCTGTCATTCAGACAAAAAAGTTATCAGCACAACAAAACTATGTCAGCTTCGACGTTTTTTATGATCAGCTAAGTCCTTATGGTCAGTGGGTTGATTATCCTGAGTATGGATACGTGTGGATTCCTGATGCAGGGTCAGATTTTGTTCCGTATTCGACAAGAGGGCATTGGATAATGACAGACTATAGCTGGACCTGGATGTCTGACTACAATTGGGGATGGGCACCTTTTCATTATGGCCGCTGGGATTTCGATAATCTTTATGGTTGGTTTTGGGTGCCAGACGGTGAATGGGGTCCTGCATGGGTGAACTGGAGAAGCTCAGATGGATATTATGGATGGGAACCAATGCAACCGGGTATTAGTATCGAAGTCAGCTTTCGACGAGGTTATAATGATCAGAACGATCATTGGTTATTTGTCAGGGACAGGTATATTGACAGACCCAATATAAACCGCTATTATGTAAGGAGATCTGATCATGAAAGGATCATTAGAAATTCAATAGTTATTAACAACACATATGTTGACAATGGACGGCATACTACATATGTAACCGGACCAGCCAGAGAAGATGTGCAGAGAGTTACGGGAAGAAGGGTTAGCGCTGTTTCAATTCAGGAAAGTAACAGACCCGGACAGAATATGCGTAATGGCCGGTTGAATATATACAGACCTGAAGTCAGACGAAACAATAATTCTGAACAGAAATCTGCTCCATCCAGAATCGTAGAACTGAAGGAAGTGAAACGACCAGCTGAAAGGAACCAAATATATCAGAAACGCAACGGAAATGTTATCAATAATACAAGCAGAGAACGACAGTCAAATCCTGTAAACAATATGGATAACAGCAATAATTCAAGACAGGTAGAGCAACGGAGTGCCAATCCTTCCAATAATAACAGGCGCGAGAAAAAGTCGGGTGTTGTTAATCAGCAGGATAATAACAGCAACTCAAAGTCCGAACAGCAGAAGGCAAATTCAACGCGGAATAACAGAAGAGAAACGCAAACAAACAGTGTCAAGCAATCTAATCAAAGCAGCAACGATCAGCCGAAGAAATCCAAATCTGAACGAAATAAAAGGAGAAATGAATAATTATTCCTTTTTAATACTGTCGTGAATTACCGTGCACTACAAATCAGATAATGTGTGAATGATATAACATATTCCTAAAGTTATGTAACACATCCTTTAGTCGATGTCCTCATCTTTGATATAATATTAAAATGATAAATACTATGACGAACATAATGGAAATAAAAGGTAACTGGAATGAGAAGAAAGGTAAGCTAAAAGAGAAATTTGCGATGCTTACTGACAATGATTTATGGTTTGCCGATGGGAAAAAAGAAGAGATGCTTGGAAGAGTTCAGGAAAAGGTTGGTAAAACCAGGGAACAACTGCGTGCAATTATTGAAGCACTTTAATCAAAGAATTCATTCCGAAGGTTGACCTTTAACTTAAATGTTAAACGGTCATTTTCGGATAGAATTCAGTGTGCTATATGTTTGCAGGGAAATTCCTTCAAAATATATCCTTTTAAAATGAATGAAAAACGGGATTTACAATGCTTCAGGGATGAATCAAATTAAGCGTATAAAGTCAAACGATTTAAAATGAAGAAATTTAATCCTGCTAATAAAATAAAGGGTATTGCAAAAGTGCAATCCATAAGGCTTGGTGAAAAAGCTGTGGCAAAGACTGAGCAGGCAAACAAGTTCCTGACAGATATTGCAGATTTTTTTTTGTTTCTGACAAGTATTCTGAAAGAGACATTTTCACGCAATTTTGAATTTAAGGAGTTTTTGCGTCAGTGTTTTCAGATAGGTTCCAAATCATTGCCACTGATTTCTGTAACGGGAATCATAATTGGACTGGTACTAACTATTCAATCAAGACCTGCATTAGTTAGTTTTGGAGCGGTTTCTCTTCTGCCGGGAATGGTTGCTGTATCTCTGATAAGAGAAATGGGACCTGTTATAACAGCATTGATATGTGCAGGGAAAATTGGTTCAGGTATGGGTGCAGAACTGGGTTCGATGAAAGTTACTGAACAGATCGACGCTATGGAAGTATCATCGACCAATCCTATTAAATTCCTGGTTGTAACAAGAGTCCTGGCAGCCACCCTCATGATACCATTATTAGTCTTATATGCTGATGCACTTGGAATATTAGGAAGCTGGGCAGGAGCAAATATTAAAGGAGATGTGACTTTTGTACTGTTCTTCTCACAGGCATTCGGAGATATCGAGTTTGTTGATTTATTACCGGCATTGATTAAAACGTTTTTTTTCGGTGCAGTGATTGGTTTGGTTGGTTGTTATAAAGGATACACTGCAGGACGTGGAACAGAGAGTGTTGGTATTGCTGCAAATTCAGCCGTAGTGATATCCTCATTGCTTGTGATAATTGTGGATTTAATTGCCGTGCAAATTACCGATTTACTCTGACACAGGTTATTTAAGTAGAAATAAGTTGTAATAAGTTGTAATAAGTTGTAATAAGTTGAAATAAGTTGTAATAAGTTGTAATAAGTTGAAATAAGTTGTAATAGGTTGATAATGGCAGAAACTATAATGCCAGATTTCAACGATGGTCCTTTTTCAGGTAATTTTTAGTTTCTGATAATGAAAGCTAGCCACAAATCAAATATTGTTTCAGCTGAGTCTGAGAATCCGGTCAAGGTCATTGAAATCAGTAACCTGCAGAAAGGATTTCCAAATCAGGAAGTCTTAAAAGATGTCTCACTTGATCTTTATAATGGTGAAAACCTTGTTGTACTAGGAAAATCGGGTTCCGGAAAATCTGTTCTGATTAAATGTATTGTTCGATTATTAAATCCTGATTCAGGAATAATTACTGTGCTGGGTGATGATGTGAACTTATTAAACACCAATGGACTAATAGAAATGAGAAAGAAAATTGGTTTCCTTTTTCAGAGCGGTGCATTGTATGATTCTATGACAGTAAAACAGAATCTGGAATTTCCATTACAAAGGATAAAGAGAGATCTTTCCCGGAAAGAAATAGACGAAAAAGTAAATGAAGCTCTTGCAAATGTAGGTTTGTCTGAAGCCCTGAATAAAATGCCATCTCAACTATCCGGAGGTATGCGTAAGAGAATCAGTCTGGCAAGAACCCTGGTTGTTGATCCTTTGATAATGTTGTATGATGAACCTACTACAGGACTTGATCCGGCAACATCTGATGAAATAAGTTCATTGATCAATGATGTTAAAAAAAAATACAGAACTTCTTCTATCATCATCACACACGATATTGAATGCGCCCGCAGAACTGCAGACCGTGTCATCATGCTATATGACGGAGAAGTCTATTCCGAAGGCAATATAGATAAGTTCGAGAAGTCATCTGATGTATTAATCAGGTCATTCTTTAAATAATCATTTATAAGACTCAAAATTAATACCATATTAATATGGAAACTCACACAACAAAATTTAAAATCCGCTTAGGACTTTTCATAACAGGTGGATTGATGATTTTCGTAATTGCCGTTTTTATAATTGGAAAACAGAAGAACCTGTTTGTCCCTGTTTACAGACTTACTACAAATTTTTATAATGTGAGCGGATTGCAGGTTGGAAATAATGTCCGTTTCTCAGGAATCAATGTTGGTACAGTCGATAACATTACAATAATTAATGATTCGACTGTTCAGGTTGACATGTTGATTCAAAAAAGTGTTCAGCGTTTTATTAAAACAGATTGTGAAGCAGCTGTTGGTTCTGCCGGAATTATCGGAGATCGTATTTTAATCATTACTCAGGGTAGTAATGAGGCTCCGTTAGCTAAAGATGGCCAGCATATTACTTCGAAAGAACCGGTTGAAACAGATGCCATAATGATAAGTCTGAAGGTGACTGCAGATAATGCCGCAATTATATCAGATCAGCTGGCAGAGATTTTGATAAAAGTAAATAGTGGAAAGGGTACGCTAGGAAAACTCATAAGAGATTCGACAATTGCTGCAAATATAAATCAGACCATCGTTAATCTTAAAAGCAGCAGCAAAGGGTTGGATGAAAACATGAATGCAGCAAAAGAAAATTTCCTGTTTAAAGGATATTTTAAAAGAAAGGTTAAAGCAGCTGAAAAAAAGAAAGAGGAAGCTGCTGAAATGAAAGTCGAAGAAGAGAAACTAAGTGATACAATTAAAAAGTAATTACCAGTATATTATCTGTTTAATAATGGGAAATGCAAATGTTGTTCAAAAAAATTCTCATATTAATTCTCATTTCATTTTTCCTCGGCAATTTTGTATCTGCACAACAGGATACAATAAAAAAGGACTCAACAGCTCTATATAAAAACATTGAATCCTATTCCAAACAAAGCAAATTTAGGACATTTATATACCGGTTAGTTTTTAAACCTATTGCAGCAATAACAAAAAAAAAGACTAAAAAGAAAGTATATAAGAAGCTTATACAAAAGCCATACTACACTTTTGAGGGGAAAATAATCCGGAATATTAGCATTGTTACCCTCGATCCGTTTGGTTATTCTGTAACTGATACTGTTTCGGCAAAGCAAAATTTTGTAACAAAAGCTGGGAATGGGATGCACGTTAAAACTCAAAATCTGACTATCCTGAACCTGCTGCTTATCAGGAAGAATGAACCATTTAATTCTTTCAGGGTGAAAGAATCGGAGCGTTTAATCCGAAGTCAGAAGTATGTGCATGAAGTTTCTTTTTTTGTAGTAGCTGCCGGTAAAAAATCCGATTCAGTAGATATTTTTATCCGTGAATTGGATATTTGGAGCATTATTCCCGGGGGATCAGTTTCATCCTCCCATGTCAGGATCAACTTAACTGATAAGAATTTTTTAGGAACTGGCCATGAGTTCCAAAATGCGTATACACATACTTCTGCAGATGAAATCAGTACTTTTAATACAAATTATATTATTCCAAACATAAGGAACAGCTATGTCAGTGCAAAATTACACTATGGCTTTGATGGAAATAAATATTACACCAGGAGCCTTACTGTAGACCGACCATTTTTTTCTCCTCTGGCGAAATGGGCTGCCGGTATAACTATTGCCTCCAGGTATAAAAAAGACTCCCTTGAGTATGATAATCCGTCATATTTACCTTTAAATCTGAAATTCAGCACTCACGATTACTGGGCAGGCAAAGCACAGCAGATCTTCAAAGGTAATAATGAAGAAGAGGTTGCAACCAACCTGATCCTGGCAGTCAGGTACCTTCGTGTCAGGTTTTCCGAAAAACCCTCTGAACTTTACGACTCCCTGCATGCTTATTCCAACGAGGATTTTTACCTGGGTGAAATTGGGATTTCTTCCCGGAAATATGTTCAGGATAAGTATATTTTTAAATTCGGCGTTATTGAAGATGTGCCTGTTGGAAAGGTTTTTGGACTAACAATGGGTTATCAGGTAAAGCCAGATTCCAGACGTCTATACCTGGGGATACGAGCTTCGTTTGGACGCTATAACCAGTGGGGATACATGAGTCCAAATCTTGAATACGGAACTTTCTTTAATGAATCTCATGCTGAACAGGGTGTTCTCACAGCAGGTATAAATTATTTTACAGGATTATTTGAAATTGGTAAATGGAAATTCAGACAATTTGTAAAACCTCAGGTGACAGTTGGTATTAACCGGTTCCAATATGATAGCTTAACTCTTCATGAAGGATATGGGCTTGACGGATTTAACAGCACTGCTTTATCAGGATCAAATCGCTTGATATTTACAATACAGACTCAATCGTATGCCCCGTGGAATTTGATAGGATTCCGCTTTGGCCCATATATTACTTATTCATTTGGAATGCTTGGAGATGCAGAAACGCGCTTTAAAACAAGTAAAGTATATTCACAGCTTGGTTTTGGGGTATTAATTAAAAATGAGAATCTGGTCTTTAATACGTTTCAGATATCCATTTCATTTTATCCGCTGATACCCGGAATAGGGCAGGATGTTTTTAAAATGAATTCGTTCAGAACGACTGATTTCGGGTTCAGAGACTTTGAAATCGGGAAGCCTTCTATTGTCCGATACCAATAAGATGCAATCATCGCTTTAGTCTTCAGATCAGTTCTTGCATGATGTGAGAATGATGTAACTTATTGCAAGAATGATGTAATGGATCACAAAATAAACGACCGTTTCTTTGTTGAATAATTAATTGTCAAAATAATCACATTAAAATTAAAACAATGAAAAAAGTATTTCTATCAATTGCTGTAGTAGCTTTTATGTTAGGAACAATCTCAACTACTTATGGCCAGGTAGCTGATAAAGAATCGGTGAAAGCCAGAGAAAATCTGAAGGAAGAGAAAAAAGATGTTGTTGACGCAAAACAAGACTTAAAGCTGGCACAAAAGGATTCTGTATCGGAGTATCAGAAACTAACAAAGGAATCTGAAGTTAAATTCAAAAGCAATGAGAAATGTATTGCTGATTTGAGAATTAGCATTCCAAAAAGTACTTCAAAGGATCAGGCCACAGACCAGAAAAAAGTCAGTGTTTTAGAACAGAAAAACAATAGTCTCAAAAGGGAATTGGCTGAATACAAAGTTGAAGGACAAATCAAATTTGCAACTTTTAAAAGTGAATTTAACAAAGACCTGGATAAGCTTGCAAAAGAACTTAAGGATTTTAAAACCTTATAATCTTAAAGGCAGATAATGAAGTAAGCTTTGTCAGGGGCTGATCATCCGATCAGCCCCTGATCTTCATTTAAGACCATGATGTTAAGTTCTCTGTGAAACAATGGAATGTAAGAAAACAGATCTTGACTTTCTGCTTCTCTTTAATCCAAAAGCCTGAATTCAAGATCTCATTGAGTAAGTTATGTCAAAAACATAAACTTTATTATCCGGCTGATTCACTGCCAAAAATGTATGTTCGATAAAGACAACCTTTCTCTGTTATGTGCTGCCAATTTGCATAGTTTAAGATAGCAGTTTGTTTTGTTTAGATGCGGTATTATTTCTCTTAATAGGCAGACCATGGTTAAAAGGACTGGCAATGGACGTTTTTGCATTATCTGTGCTTTAAACAAAAGCTAAAGCTGCAAAATGATGAGAACTTATTATAAGTGAACTTAATGGTATGCAGATCAAAATGTTAATGCTTTTCTACTTGTTTATTGCTTCCTTTTCAGCTTCTGCTCTCATCTCCACATTAGCCGTGATAAGAAACTCAACCCTGCGATTTTGATTCCTTCCTGCTGCTTTCTTATTATCATATTTTGGCATAGTTTCACCATATCCTTTAACAGTGATACGACTGGCATTAATACCTTTAGCAATAAGGTAGCCTGATACAGTCTTTGCACGTTTTTCAGATAGTTCCTGGTTGTAAATGTCACTGCCTTTGTTATCTGTATACCCCTGTAATTCAATATTTGTATCATTATATTTATTCAGAACGATAAACAACTTGTCAAGATTGGATTTGGAATCAAATGCAAGAAGCGATTTGTCAAATCCGAATAAGATATTGCTGTTGAATTCCAAAACTATTCCTTCACCTAGACGTTCAATTTTTGCATCAGGTACGGTTTTCTTCATTTCCTCAACCTGTACGTCCATTTTATGTCCGATTATTTTACCAACTGGTCCTCCTACTGTAGCCCCGGGTATTGCGCCCATGTAGCCATTCCCAGATGACTTGCCAGTTGATGCTATCACTCCTCCACCAACAGTAGTACCAATATCTGCTCCTTTATTTGTCTTATTCCAGGAAGTGCAACCGGATAGGATTGTTACAATGCTAAGAACAATTATCAAATTAATTTTCAACTTATTCATAATAGATATATTTATTTGTATTAAGATTGTTATACTGTTAGTTGCTTTCCCTTTTCCTATTTCAGTTAAATTTAGATCCTTAATTTCGGGAATGAAGTGCCATATTTCTCCAAAAGTAGGTTTTTCAGAATCAGGAGGTGTTACACAACTTTCCTAAAGATTTGTAAAATTCACACATTTTAAGGAGTTTAAGATGGTGATTGTTCTGTAATTGTTAACCTCCAATCATTTCTCTGGTCTGATTTAATCCTAACCCAGGGACTATTTGTGTAATCCATTGATTACCTTTGTGTTTAAGGATTTTTGCCACAAACCCAACCCGGCTGACGCCGGTCGGACGGGGGTCTCAAAAGGCTGGAATTAGCCGATTTGACTTTAAGTGTGAATGATGCAACTTTTTACCAGAGTTGTGTAACAGTTTCAGAGAATAATAGAATCAAATTTGTGGAGTGATAATTATATCACATTATCAGAAAATTAAAAATGGAAAATATTGAAAAAGCACTTATTCTCAAATGGTCTGTGAATAATCGGGATTTTCAGGTAGAAGTGTCTGGTACAAGTGTGACACACCTTGATGCTTTACGTTCATGGTTTCAGAAAGATAAATCCGGTAGATCGGATCTGAGTATTCCAGGTACCTGGTTTATTGATGATAAATAGGTTGTCGGGTATGAAGTTCTACTCGTGCTTTCCAATTGTAACAAATTGATAATATTCAAATGAGTCTCAAAATAGCCGGAATAATGTGTGAATTTTGTAATTTTTTACCAAAGTTGTATAACACATTTGAGTAAGTTTGTATTAAACTTTGTATAGTTAAACAAAAAAAATTACATTATGAGGAAAAGGATTTCTGCACATCATTTGAAAGAAATAAGGATGAGTGCAATATTGGAAAAGTGTATTTTAAGTTTTTCGCTGTTACTGATGAGCCTATTGACCCTGGCAAATCCTACCCTGGCCTCCAAGGAGCAAATAGGGATGTATAAAAACTCAAAAACGTGTGTTGTGCTTGAGGATGGTCTCAGTTTCTATAATGCATTTATAAAAGATGCAGTTCAGAAATACTGGAAATCTACTGAATATGAGCTTATCACACAGCAGGAGTTTGAAAAAAGACGATTTTCTTCAAAGTACTCCTTTTTAATGCTTATGCAGGGTGTTTACGATAAGGATCCTGGTGGTGTAAGCTATAATTACATAAGCCTTGTTCTGGGAGATACAACAACTAATTTGACTAAAATGCCGGAGTTGTGCAGTATTCCACTATCATATTCAGATAATTCTCTTCCTGACTATGAATACGTTATTCCCTCAGTTGTAAAATTTATGCAGAAACACGCTAAGAATCTTGAAACAGAACGTTTCATAATTTCTCTGAAAGGATTAAAATACTACAATGGCCTGACAAGTTTGAAAGGTAAAGTACTTTTATTAAATAAAGATTTTCTGTCCTCAAATGCCAATTCCCCTGATAAAATTCGCGCAGTTTATCCATATAAAATAAAACTGCTTACTTCCCAGGAAATTAAGGATGAAATCGCTTTAAATCCATCAAATACTTTATTCCATTTTCATGTGGGACCGAGTGAGAATTCCGGAGCAGGAAAATGCTTTGAGATGATTTTTGATCTGGATGGCAACCTCTGTTATTATAATTCCCGGAAGATCACCAATGATAATGAGGATGGTTTCAATATGAATGATTTTGCCAACCTGAAGTAAAGAGAATTTTAAAGTTCCAACCTGCGTATTACATTATCTTACATGTAAATCCAAATCAAAAATGTTATTAGAATTATATCAAATGAATTTTAAAATTTAAAAAAATGAAAATTCTGATAGTTGGATTTCTTGTATTATTCGGATGGTCAGCTTTATCGACTCACATCTACGTATGTAATCTTAAAGGTTTTTGCAATGAAAAGGAAAATGGCTCAGTTGGTAATAAGGTTATTGAAGAAATAAACGTTACTGACTCCTTAACAATACCCCTGGTGCAAGAAAATGAAGTAATACCCGGAATCCTTGTAAGCTATTTTGCATTCGACAATTCAGCTTTTAGCGCTGATTCTAAGACAGTTATGTATTATGATGTATCAAATGCCTACCTGAATAAACATTTGCAAGCCAGGTTAAGCATTATTGGTTATACTGATGCAATCGGATCTGATGAGTATAATTATGCTCTTGGTTATAGACGGGCACAAAGTATACAGCACTATTTTGAAAGTAAGGGCATGTCGGTAGGTAAGATAACAATAGAATCAAAGGGTGAGAAGGAGCCGGCAGATGATAATACAACAGTAGCAGGTAGAGCCAATAACAGAAGAACTGTAATAACGATAAAAAACTAAAAACATGAGTACTCTGGCAATTCTTTTAGCACAGACAAAAAGCGGGGCAACCCTGGTAATAATATCTTTATTGCTGGTTGCCGCAATAATTGGCTTTGTAACAGCATGGCTTTATTTCAGGTCGATTTATGTTAAAAAGATTAAAGTTGTTGAATCAGATAAACATGAATTGAATAACCGTATTGTAAACCTTGATGGAAATATTGTTGATCTGCAAAATATTATCATCGGAAAAGACACTGAAATTGATCACCTTAATCTGGAGGTTAAAGCACTCATAGCTCTTCATGAAGAAGCCGTTCATGAAACAGAGGATATGACATTGAAAAACAAAAGAACCGAACAACTGCTGTACGAAAAAGATGAGGCTTTAGTCAATATTGCCCAGCGAAAACATTTGCTGGATTACAAGAGTTTCGGATCAGCTGTCGAGGCTGATAAGGATGACCTGAAAATGATAAGCGGCATAGGTCCGTTTATCGAAGAAAGATTGCATGCACTGGATATCTTTACTTTCAGACAGATCAGCAAGTTTACCAGTCAGGATATCGCTACAATAAATGAGGCTATTGAATACTTTTCAGGCAGAATAGAAAGAGATGAGTGGGTAGCACAGGCTACAGAGCTTGTTCGCCGGAATGATATAAGGACGGAGTTGTTCCGACGTATCAGTGAACGGAAGGTGAAAATTCATTACGATAGAATTGGAATAGCAACCGAAGAAGAAGCAGATGATCTGACTACTATCAGCGGGATTGGTGGATGGATAAATGAAAAGCTTAACATGTTGGGTATATATACGTTCAGGCAGATCAGTAATTTTACTAAAGAAGATGTGGTTGCTGTTACAGAGGCAATTGAATACTTCCCTGGCCGAATAGAAAGAGATGAATGGATACTTCAGGCAAAGGATCTTGTTCGTATAGAAGGTAAAAAGTCAGATCTGCTTAAGCGTATAAGGGACAGAAAGGGACGAATCTATTATGACAGACTCGGAATTGCTCATAAGCACGAAGCAAATAATCTGACGCTGATTGACGGACTTGGATTATGGGTTGAAGAAAGATTAAACACACTGGGAATATATACATTCAGTCAAATAAGTAAGCTGACTCACACAGATATTGAAACCATTACTGAGGTACTGGAAATTATTCCTGGCCGGATCGAGAAGGATAACTGGGTGGGGCAGGCTGCTGAGCTTGCAAAAAGGCAATTGAAGGATAAATAACTAAATATCCACGCAAAAATCATCTTTGGAATTTTACAAAGCAATCAAAAACAAAATAGGATTTACATTTAATAGTGGAAGCCAGAATAATTGACTTTCTACTCTCTTCATTTACCGAAAGATATCACTCATTATTATTTACATAATACTACTAAAATGAAAACAGATAAAAAGAAAAAAGTACTTATTGCCCTGGACTATAACCCAACAGCACAAAAAGTGGCTGAAGTAGGCTTTTCGTTGGCTAGCTCGATGAATGCCGAAGTTATATTAATGCATGTAATATCAGACCCGATCTATTATTCTTCGGCGGGATATTCTCCAATAATGGGGTTTATAGGTTATATGGATATGGGTCCAATGGAACTGGACAGTATTGATATATTGAAAAAAGTATCTCAGGATTATCTTGATAAATCAAAACATCATCTGGGGGATAAAACCATTCAAACCCTTATAACGGAAGGTGATTTTGCTGAATCCATATTAAAAACTGCAAGTGACTTGCGGGCTGATATTATCGTAATGGGTTCTCACAGTCGTAAATGGTTGGAAAATATTGTGATGGGAAGTGTCACAGAAAAGGTTTTACATCACACCTCCATTCCGCTTTTCATTATCCCAACCAAAAAAGTCAATTAACTTGAGTGAATATCAGACTTTCGAAAAGTACAAAGGATTAACCGGCAACCAGGTAAAAGAAAAATTACTGGCAGAAGGCTATAACAGTCTCCCTTCTTCCAAACCAAAAAATTTCTTTTCAATAGCTGTGGGTGTTATAAAAGAGCCTATGTTTATTCTTTTAGTTGCTTGTGGTACTTTATACATGGTTATGGGCGATCTACAGGAAGGATTAATGCTTCTGGGTTTTGTTTTCGTAATCATGGGCATAGAATTCTTTCAGGAAAAGAAGACAGAGAAAGCACTTGATGCATTAAAAGATATCGCGAGTCCGAGAGCTTTAGTAATAAGAGACAGTAAAGCCACACGCATTGCCGGAATTGAAGTAGTAACCGACGACATTATTGTGTTGCAGGAAGGCGACAGGGTTCCTGCAGATGCAAAAGTACTTAGTTCTGTTAACTTGCTTGCTGATGAATCACTTCTGACAGGTGAACCAGTACCAGTCAGAAAGATCGATTGGGATGAAATTTTGAAAAACATTCAGCCGGGAGGCGACGATTTGCCCTTTGTTTATTCAGGATCAATGATAGTTCAGGGAAATGGAATTGCTATAGTAACTGGTACCGGACTCAATACCGAAATAGGAAAAATAGGTAAGGCACTCGAGGGGGTTAAAGAAGAACCAACCCGATTGAAACAGGAAATGGGATCACTGGTGAAAAAGCTAACAATTATAGCCGCTGTACTATGTATACTGGTAATTGCTGGTTATTCACTTACAAGGGGAAGCCTGGTAAATGGTATTCTTGCCGGAATAACACTTGCTATGGCAATGTTGCCCGAGGAATTTCCTGTAATTCTCACTGTGTTTATGGCCCTGGGGGCATGGCGAATGTCAAAAATGAAAGTCCTGACAAGAAAAGCTTCGGCAATTGAGACACTTGGGACAGCAACTGTATTATGTACCGACAAGACAGGTACCATTACCCAGAATAAAATGACAGTCACAACTCTTTTTAACGGGAAAGATTTTCTTACAATTGAGAAAACGAAAGTGTTTAATCCGGAATTTCATGAAATAATTGAATTTGGTATTCTGTCAAGTCAGACCAATCCCTTTGATCCTATGGAGAAAGCGATTACCAGTGTTGGCGATTTTTACCTTAAAGGAACTGAACATATCCATAGTAACTGGAAAATGGTCAGAGAATACCCTCTTTCCAAACAATTACTCGCTATGTCGAGAGTTTTCTCGCATAAAGGAACCCGCGAAAAAATTATTGCAGCAAAAGGAGCACCTGAAGCTATTTTTGATCTGTGTCATCTGGATGATAAGAATAAAAAACGTCTTTCAGCTGCCGTAGAAGAATTAGCAGCTAATGGATTAAGGATTTTAGGAGTCGCAAAAGCAAAAATAAATGAAGCAGGATTACCGGAAATTCAGCATGACTTTATTTTTGAATTTATTGGTTTGATTGGACTGTCGGATCCAATTCGTGAAAATGTTGTGCAATCGGTAAGCGAATGCTATAAAGCAGGTATAAGAGTAATAATGATTACAGGTGATTATCCTGTCACAGCCAGACATATTGCATCGGAAATTGGCCTTGAAAATCCCGATATGTGTATCACAGGTCAGGAATTGCAGTTAATGACAGATGTTGAATTAAGTGAAAAGATTAAAGGAATTAATGTTTTTGCCAGGGTTGTCCCGGAACAGAAACTTAAAATCGTGAATGCCTTAAAGAAGAATAATGAAATTGTTGCTATGACAGGTGATGGAATAAATGATGCCCCTGCTCTTAAATCAGCTAACATCGGAATTGCTATGGGTGAAAGAGGTACCGATGTAGCCAGGGAATCTTCTTCACTGGTGCTTATGGATGATAATTTTTCCTCCATTGTAGGAGCTGTTAAAATGGGAAGACGCATATTTGATAACCTCCAAAAAGCATTTGGATACACTTTTGCTATTCATGTGCCTATAGCTGGTTTATCATTAATCCCAATATTACTTGGCAATTTTCCGCTGATATTATGGCCGGTACACATTGTATTTCTTGAATTAATTATCGACCCTGCCTGCTCCATAATATTTGAAGCTGAAAAAGAAGAGATTAACATAATGAACCGATCGCCAAAGAAGACAGATGAACCTTTTTTTGGCGCAAAAAAAATCCTTTTCAGTTGTATGCAGGGATTAGGTATCCTTATAATTACACTCACAGTTTATTTTGTAGGCCTGCATTTTGATTATGAAGCTAAAGAAGTAAGAGCTATGGCATTTACAACACTGATAGTTTCTAACATAGCTGTTATACTAACGAATCGGTCATGGACCGATAACATTTTTAAAATTATAGCTACCCCGAATAAAGCTGTTTTATGGGTTACAGGCGGGGCAATTTTCTTCCTGACAATGATTTTAAATATTCCGTTTTTTCTAGATTTGTTTCAATTCCAGAAACTTACATTAGTAAATGTCATAAT
>JGI20214J51088_10000065_pt1 | contig 67750 bp, 66 predicted proteins | sample WetSurMetagenome_FD_51088 | JGI IMG/M metagenome (IMG submission 51088) | reverse complement strand
CTTTTTTATAAACAGGTTATGTTAAGAAGAGGACTTCCTTTCAATGTCGAGCTGCCAAACAAGGAGACAGCGGAAACGCTTCGCAAGGCCCGTCAAGGGAAGGATCTACACTCCTATAATAGTCTTGATGAGTTCTTCGATAAGATAGGCAAATAGTGCTCAAATTCCAAACTACAACCAAATTTGAGAGAGACTGCAAAAGGCTGCTAAAGCAGCATAAGGACATGGGGAAACTTCGGGAAATTATGGAGAAGCTCCAAAGGCAACATAAACTGGACCCGAAGCACAATGACCACCCCTTAACAGGGGAATTCAAAGACTCGCGGGACTGCCATATAGAACCGGATTGGGTTTTGATCTATCGAGTATCAGAAGATACCATCTGTTTTGAGAGAACCGGCAGCCATTCAGATCTTTTCAATAAATGAACCCGACATTCTGACGGGAAGTCACTGGAAAGCCCCTTCCGACAGTTATTCTGCGAACTCAATATATATGGCGAGATGGCCAGGGTGTTGAGTATCCGTAGAATCTCCGAACTCATAGAAAACAGTGTAGCGCCTGCTTTGGGGCAGTTATGTTGCATGATTTAGCTTGTATGGTTTTTCTAAAAGAGCGTCGGCTGTTTTTTGTTATGGTCTTCGATAATCTTTATGAGGTCTTCATATGAAATAACCTTGACGCCGAGGGACTTGGCCTTGTCCAGTTTTGATCCGGGTTTGTCTCCTGCTACAAGATAATTCGTGCTTTTTGACACTGCCGATGAGGCATGGCCGCCATGTTTTTCTATCAGGGCTTCGACCTCACCCCTTGCTACTGCCAAGGTTCCGGTAATCACAAAGGTCATCCCGTTTAAGGGCAGGGCGCCTTTTGCGGCTGAGGCAAAATCAGGGTTTTCGATATTCAGGCCAAGCTCTTTAAGTTTATCAAGCGTAGCGAGATTCTTGCTGTCGTTGAAAAATTCAGAGACCGACAAGGCGATCTTTTCTCCCATCTGCCTGATGCCTTCAATCTCTTCCTGTTTCACATGGTAAAGGTCTTCAAGTTTCGCGAAGTTCTTTGCAAGCTGTTTGGCCGCGTACTCGCCCACATGCAGTATGCCTATCGCAAACAGGAACTTTGCAAAGGTGGCGCTCCTGCTTTTCGCAATCGCGTCTATCAGGTTCTGCGCCGACTTCTCCGCGAACCTCGGCAATGCCACAAGATCTTCCATCTTCAGGCGATAGATATCCTCGAAGTTCCTGATAAGGCCTCGTGAAAACAGCAGTTCCACATTCTTCTCTCCGAGCCCCTCGATATCCATGCCGCCGCGTGAAGCGAAGTGTATGATTTTTTCCCTCACCTGGGCCGGGCAGTAAAGCGCAACGCATCTTGCCGCAACCTCTCCTTCTTCCCTGACGATATGAGAGCCGCATTCTGGACATGTTGTCGGGAAGGGGAAGTCCTTTTCTTTGCCTGTTCTCTTTTCTCTGACTACCATGATAACGTGAGGAATGACGTCTCCTGCGCGTTCGACTACAACGGTGTCGCCGATCTTTATGTCTTTTCTGGCTATCTCGTCCCAGTTGTGCAGTGTGGACCTGGATACGGTGACGCCTCCGATGCGCACCGGCTCAAAAACAGCGTAAGGTGTTATTACCCCTGTCCGCCCGACGCCGGCTCCGATGTCCCTGATTATTGTTGTGGCCTGATGAGCCTTGAATTTATAAGCAATCGCCCAGCGCGGCTCTCTTGTCTTTGAGCCGAGCTTCTGCTGGAGCGCAAAGTCATTTACCTTTATGACGGCCCCGTCGATCTCAAAAGGCAGATCCCCGCGCTTTTCTTCGAGCCTTTTCAGTTCATCTATAACCTGTTCTATGTTTTCGGTCCGCCTGATAGAGTATGTCGCCGGCAGCCGCGACTTTCTGAGCCACTCGATAAAATCGAACTGGCTTGTAAATGAAATTCCCTTTGCAGCCCCCATACCGTAGCATGCGAGGAAGAGCCTGCGGCCTGCCGTAATCGAGGGGTCAAGCTGTCGCACCGATCCGGCGGCGGCGTTTCTCGGATTGGCAAAGGGGGGCTCGCCTTTCTCTTCGCGCTGCCGGTTCAGTTTTTCGAACTCGTCGATATTCATATAGACTTCTCCCCTGATATCTATCTCATCCGGGATGTTTGCGGAGTCTATGCGAAGGGGAACCGCGCTGATGGTCCTGATATTATGGGTAACGTTCTCTCCCTCGTATCCGTCGCCGCGGGTAGAGGCCATGTGAAGGAACCCCTTTTGATAACTGAGTTCGATGGCAAGCCCGTCGTACTTGGGCTCCACAGTATATTCCAGCCCTGGGGCATTCTCAAGAAGCCTCCTGACACGCTTGTCGAAATCGCGCACCTCGTCATGGGAAAATGCGTTTTCGAGCGAAAGCATGTGTTCGGTATGTTTGACCTTTTCGAATTTTTCGAGTGGAGCCGAGCCGACCCTGCGGGTAGGGGATTCCGGCAGGATATAACCATATAATTCTTCGAGATCTTTCAGACTGCGAAAAAGCCTGTCGTATTCCGCATCGGAAATAACGGGGGCGTCGAGAACATGATAACGGTAATTATGATCGTTCAGCTCCGTGACCAGTTTTTCGATCTCGGATTTTCTTTCCGGGGGTATGGCTGCTGTCATTTCTCCTTAATGACCTCAAGCAGGAGTTCTATGGCGCTTAACGCAGCCTCGCTTTTGTTCTCATCCCTGGTCCCGGAAAGTCTCAGCTCGCGGCATTGCGAACCGAAGCTTCCGTTAACGGCTATATAGATCAGTCCGAGATCCGAGTTTTCGATTACGGCCGGGCCGATATTGCCTGTAACAGCCAGCGCAAAATTGGCTTTTGTCACAGCCCTTGCCCTCTCAGCCATAAATATGGCTGTCTCCCGGCTGACCACTCCATAGCGGCTAAGCGCTTTGCGAGGGATATGCAGCAAATCTTCCTTTGACGCAGTTGAATATGTAACGATTCCTGCCTTGAAAAAGGCGCTAGACCCGGGAAGCAGGGTGAAATAGTGGCTCAACAGACCGCCGGTGCATGATTCAGCAACAGAAACAGTAAGTCCGTCCGCGGTCAGGATATCGCTCATTGTTTTTATTATATTGAGGGCATGGCTTTCCATAACAGGTATATACAGTATACCTCAAAACGCCGGCGGGGATGAATCGTCAGGCGCAAAAAACAGGTGACGCCCACGCTTACTCTTTATTGTCCCGCGCTCTGGCCGGGATGTCCTGCCACCAGCAGGAAGAGGGCGGCATCACCTGCACTGCACCACACCTATAGGTTATCATTGTTTTAACTCATAGTCAACTGTCATTTATTTTTTTATTTTCGGGCAGGGGTAATCATAGTGAACCAACAAGCCCGGCAATAAAGGGGAATTCTTTATGGACAAGGAGGGCCTCTTCTTTCAGCAGTCTGACGGCCTCCGGCACATGCTTCAGGAAATAGGTCTTGTTTTTGGTCCGTGACAGATAACCGTATGCGCCAAGGGCCTGCATATGCCTTTGAAGCCTGCAATATATGAGGGATTCATTGAACTCTGCGGAACTGAACCAGGAATCCGCAGTTTTTTCAAGGAGCGACTGATAAAAGTTCAACAATCTTGTCCTCATATCGTCCGTGAGCGGCGCATAGGGGTCCCAAAGTATGGAAGCGATATCATATGCAGGCGGAGCCATGCGCGCGCCCTGATAATCGATTATGCGCGGAATGCAGACTTTTGTGATCATGATGTTCTGCGACTGAAAATCGCGGTGAATAATCCTTTTCGTGAAAGAGTCTGTTTTCAGCGCCAGACTATGGAATTCATCATTCAGGGCCGAAGTGTTTTCAATATTACGGCCGCAAACGCCCATGATGAATTTTTCGAGGAAGTAAGAGGTTTCCCATCTCAGGTAATCATAATCGAAGATGCGCGCTGCCAGGGTGGGACATTCTGAAACATGGTCCGAAACCGTGCCATGCAGCCGGGCAATAATCTCCATTACCCTGCGGTATAGCTGTTCTGTTTCCCCGGGACTTCGGGGGCATTTGCGCCAGCTGTACAGGGACATATCGCCCAGGTCTTCAATGAGGGCAGTTTTTGTTTTTCTGTCTGAACTCAATATTCGGGCAACCGGGATGCCGTATTTGCCGAAGAAATTTGTATACTCAATGTGCCTGTCGAAGTCCGGGTCGTCAGGGCCGCACTCCATTACAACTATTGATTGTTCAGTATCCCTTCTGCGATAATATTTTCTGTCCGAGCCTCCGGATCCGATCAGCAGGCCTTTGCCTTCGATATGAATGCCAAAGGCGGTATCCCCGGCAGCAATGGCATAATCGGTTCCGATGATCGAGTTTTCATGCTGCGCTTCTGCCGCAACTATTCCTCCGGGAAGGATTATACAGTTTCTCAGTTTCGCGGAATTGCCGACAACAGCCGTTTTCTCAATAATGATGCTGCCGTCGATAGCAACATCTCTGCCGACTTCCGCCGCAGGGGCGGCATAAACAGTCTCGCCTTCGTCCCGCAGTTTTTTTACGACAGCAGAGGCATAAGCGGAGGGGCTCCCGATATCGCTCCAGCCATGTCCTGATGTGTCGAATGTCCCTATCCGGTATCCGGCCCTGACCGCTTCAGTCCAGGCGACCAGAACACTTGAAGCCCCTTCCGGCAGAAACTTCAGGAAAGCGGGAGAATACACAGCTATACCTGAGAAGGCGACCAGTCTTTCATCTCCGGAAGGCTGCAGGCCTCTGCCTGCATCCATGAAGAGCCCGCTGCCGGTGACAAGCACATTGTTGATGGCAGGGCAATCAAAGGTTGCAAGTGTCGCAATATTACCGGAATGCCTGTGACGCTCAAATAATGCCGCGAGATTTATATCCGAAATAATATCGCCGTTATGGACAAGGAAGTTCCCGTATTCCAGAAAAGATCCGGCGTTTTTCAGCGCCCCGCCCGTATTCAGTATGACCGGCTCATGAAACAGCCTGATCTTTTCGCGGAACACCGAGTTTGCGATCCATGCCTCTATCAGCCCGCTCAAATGGTGAGAGTTGACGCCTATCCTGCTGAAGCCGGAAGAGATGACTTTTTCAATAATGGATTCCAGAAGCGGTTTCCCGGCTATGGGCAGCAGGGGTTTGGGAATATGGTTTGTCATAGGCCGCATCCGTTCGCCAAGTCCTGCGGCGAGGATAAAACATGTGTTCAAATTACTCATAAATGAGATATTTATGCCTGATCTGCTTTGAAAAGACGGAACATTCGGCCTGCCACCACTCCTCTATCCTGTCGGGCGATTCTCCTGAGTCTATGAGCTTTCTCAATCTGTCCGTGCCTGCCAGTATGTCTATCGGCATTTTGTCGGCCTCGTATTCGTAAGGCGGGTTCTTCCAGAAAGGCTCATCCGGATAAAGCCTGCGGATGACGCTTAGCGCGGTTACAGCTGTCTTGAAGGGCCTGAACTTTTCCCGGTCGGTAATATGAATCTGCGCTCCGCCGCATACTTTGCCGGCATGTTTCTGAAAGGTCGGTTCAAAAGAGAGGGATCTGAACCATACTCCCGGCAATTGCAATCCATTCAATTCATCAGCCAGACGCTCATTGTCTATAAACGGGGCCCCGAATATCTCGAACGGCTTCGTGGTCCCCCTGCCTTCACTCAGAAGCGTGCCTTCGAACAGGCACATGCCCGGATACACGAGGGCCGTCTCCATTGTGGGCATGTTGGGAGAGGGCAGAACCCAGGGGAGCCTGGTTTCATCGAACCACAGGCTCCTTTTCCAGCCCTTCATCTGTATAACATGCAGATCGAGAGCCGGATAAAATTCATTCTTCAGATAAAACGCGATCTCCGCTATAGTCATGCCATGTCTGACCGGAAGGGGGCGCAGGCCCACAAAGGATGAGAAGGCGGGCAAAAGGATATTGCCTTCGACGATTGATCCTGTAATCGGATTCGGCCTGTCGAGTACGACTACAGATTTGCCGAGTTCCGCGCATGCCTGCATACAGAGATCCATTGTCCAGATAAATGTGTAATAACGAGAGCCGACATCCTGAAGATCGACGGCAAGCACATCTATATCTGCCAGCATCCTGGCAGAGGGCTTTCTCCTGTCGCTGTAAAGGCTGTAGACAGGGAGACCGGTTCGCCCGTCGCGAAAGCCCTGCCATTCGATCATGTTGTCCTGGGTTTCACCCCTGATGCCATGCTGCGGGCCGAACAATGCCTTCAGCGCGAAGAGACTCGAATCCTTGAAGACTGCAACCGCATGCTCCAGCCTCCTGTTTACAGACGCGGGATGGGCAAGCAGCCCGACTCCGGCCCCTCGAAGGGTTCGCGGCCATTTTTTATCGAGCAGATCCAGTCCGCTGTACACAGGCATTCTACCTCACAATTATCTCTTTGTCCCTTCGCAAAAGGGTCCGAAGCGACATGGATTCATGCGCAAGCCCGGCAAATATAATCTGATACTGAATTTGAGCGAAGGCATGCTTCAGTGAACGCCGGGAACATTTGAGATCATCTCTATGAAGGCTCCGATCAGATTCCTGTTCGATGCCGATATGTTTGAGAATTCCATGCCGATTAAAACAGTATCATCAGTCTGCCTGATGTTTCTCACTATACAGTCCGCCTCCATTCCCTTTTCGAGAATGTTGAATGTCAGATAAAATTTACCGCCTGACGCAAACTCAAAATCAGGCTGGCCGGTCAGGGCCAGCTGACATCCCGTGCTGCTTATGTCCGAGATGATAACGTCGATTTTATGTACGGTCGCAGGATTAAGTATCTTGGCCGGTATGTTGAGTCTGAAGCGTTTTGATTTGCGAAACGGCATCACATCAACAGAAGTGGGATATTTAAAAAACATAAGAGGGGCAGGGAAAAACTGCATGGAGATTACAGAGGTTCCAAAACCGTATGCGTCGTCGCCCTTAAGGAACCGGATGATACAGTTGTCTTCGGATTTGAGCTTTATAGGTCTTTCGTTAATATAAGGCAGGTTGGTAAGCAGAAACATTTCGGCCTGCCAGCCGAGCACGCGAATATGCACGCGCTGCTCCAGCTTCGGCAGCTGAAGCAGCAGGGGCAATCCCGGATAAAATAATACCTTACTCATTGCGTAATATTGGCAACGGATCTTTCATCTAATCTGATACCTGCTTGAGGTTAGCGCACGCCTGTTTAATATCCATGCTGCAGGCCTTTTTAAAATCGGTCTGCGCTTTTCGGGCATAAGCCACACCCCTGTTGTAGTAGGCAGTGTAATTATTGACCTTGAGAGATATCGATTGGTTATAGTCCTCTATGGCTTCATCATACTGCCCGTTATGGGCATAAGCTATACCGCGATTCATATAAACATCTGCGAGGTTCGGATTCAGGGCAATGGCCTTTGTATAATCCTCTATCGCCTTCTCATTATATCCGCGTTTGTAGTAGGCCAGCCCCCGCCTGTAATACAGCTCAGTGTCATTTGTCTTTGTCTCCAGAACTTTACTGAAGTCTGTAATTGCCTCGGAAAAATTACCTTTTTTATAATATGTCATTCCGCGGTAATAATAAAGATCGATTACCTTCGGGTTATCGCCAATAACCTTGTTGTAAATACTGATCGCGTCATCATATTTGCCGTTATTGAATGCGGCGTGTCCTGTTTCAAGATAGTCCTGCGCGTTTTGGGCGGCGTCCGCCCCGGTATAAGCGAAGATAAGCAGCGCCACAAAAAGGGCAATTGCTACAACATATTTTCCAGTCATGGGTTCACTCCGTTTCCAGTTTTATTATTCTCATATATTATACACAACAAAAAGTATCAGTATACAACAAGGGCTTTTGGCGGGAACGCGTGCGAATCGAACACACCCTGCCAGTTTGTGGCCGGCAACACCGGATTTGAAGTCCGGGAGGGACACCAGAGCCCTATGCGCTCCCAAGGCTATATTAAGCCATTTGCCGCTTCCGTCGCAATCTCTTCTTTTTCCATTGTAGCCGTATTGTAGCAATTATCCAGAGCAGCGATAGCCGGACGGAGGTTTTCAGTATTCAAATGGGTGTATCTCATCGGCATCTTTATGCTTTTATGTCCCATCAGTTCTTTAATGCGAAGGATGTCTACACCAGCCTGAGCAAGACGACTGCCAAAGGTATGCCTGAGGTCATGGAAATGAAAATCTGGCACCTTAGATTTGACCACACATCTCTCCCATGCGTCTTTGACTGCCGCCAAAGAATGCGGGAATACTAACGTATTGATTGCCGATACCTTATGTCGTCTCTTGAGCATGGCGTATAGAGTTTCTGACATGGGAATAACCTTGAAATTGCCCCCTTTGCTTGCCTGAATCCTTACCTCACGCCGCTGCATATCCACGTTTGTCTTCCATAGAGCTTTCAGGATTTCACCTCTGCGGCAACCTGTATGAATGGCAAAGGTTATTATGTCCTTGAGCCACTCAGGGCTTGCCGAATCGATTAAAGCCTTTTCCTCTTCGATATCCGCAAAGCGTGTTCGGGTATTGTCGTATCCAGGGAAGCCAGCATCTGCGAACGGATTGAGAATGATACCATACTCTTTCCGCCATCTCTTACGGGCAACATTGTACATTGCCCTGCAAAAAGCGAACTCCAAATAAACAGTCGCATGCGCCGCTTCCTGACCAAGACGAAAATTAATATAATCCTCTACATCATCGATATCGATCTCAGTTGCCAGCATATTGCCAAAGTAGGCTAAAACTCTCTTGGATGTGCAATAATCCCGGCTGCCTTTAGATACCCCGAGGTATCGCCTCACCAGTTCACCAAACGTGATTGGCCGGGCCTGTTCAATCCAATAACTGCCATCGAGAATGCCTGGCAATACAGTCTTTGAGTATGTGTCTTCTGCCAGACGCTTGTTATTGGTGCCCAGAGACCCCGTTGCTTTCCTGCCTCTGTAAACTTTCTTGTACCACCAGATTCCGTTCCGTAAAAAAAGCCCTTTCATTTCCTACCTCCATTCCCGGAACATCTGGTAAGGGCAGGCTGATTGTAACCTTTTTGGCCTTTCTGCATCCATTGAACAATATCCTCCCATACGAACCTTACGGAGCTGTTAAGCTTGACACTCGGGATCTTCTCTGCCTCTGACCAGGCATAGAGGGTTACCGGCTTCACTTTAATACGCTCGCTCAGTTCTTTGGCTGTAAGGATTGTCATTTTATAGTTGATATGTTCATGTATTTGTATAGATATGCTCTTGAATATCTTCGCCTGTCAGAGTCATTTTTCAGTGAAGTTTTTTTTAGGCTGATGTTCAGAAAGTCTTTCATGGAGGGATTCTTTATTTTTCCCATATTAAAATCAGTAGATATGGCTAGATATAGATTAGTCTTTCGATATGAAAGCGAGAGATAGCGAAACAGAGTCTCTACAGCTTTCATTTTGGAAGCGGGGAAAAGCCTTTTTTGTGTCAAACGCTTTCGATTCAGAAGCGAAGTCGCTTTCAAAATGAGAGTTGCATTATGCATTATCGACTCTTTGACGCTGTCTTATAGTCGCGCCACTTTGGAGACAGAATATAGGAACTCGTGACACCACCAGAGCCTCTTAGGCCGCCAGGTTTATCAATCTCGATAAAACCGCAGAGGAGAAGGTTCTTAATCGCCCTGCTTAAAGTACTGCTACCGAAACCTGTTTTCGAATGCAGTTCACTGTATGAAATGGAGAATGCCCTTCTATAAAAATCAGCATGCTGACAATCCAGATGGTTTTTTCCTAAAAAGAAAGGCAATATTTTTGTCGCTGTCGGAGAGAGGTCATGATGTGCCATGCTATTGAGAAGCTCCCAAGGCATCTTAACAAATGGCATGGCACTTGACTTCTTTTTTCTCCCTCTGCCCACTATTATTACCGTCCTTCGCTACCAGCGTCCTTAATTCGATTCATGGCTGAACGTATACGCCTGAGCATCGTGACAAAATCGAGCACGCGAACATAAGGATTGGATAAATATTCAGCCGTTAGCAGCTCGAAGTCATCGTCAGCCGCAAATACAAAAATTACACGACCGCTCTGGTTTTGAAGCTCCGGGATTTTACCATGCATAGCGAGAAACGTTGCTTGATGGATATCGAGGATTGGAACAGAAATATGTGGGGTATTTTTCACCTTTTGACACCTCTTTCGCGTTCGTTAAGTCGGGAAGCCCTGCCTCACTTATTTTATAACTGATTCGCGCATTTGTAGTCAATGGATGTCTCTGTTATATAAGCGTAATTTAGCCATAAAGAGGCTATTTTTTGTAGGAAAAATCTACAAAAAATGCCATTAATAAAATTTTTATTTTCCCCAATATTGGATGTTCTTTTTTTGCTTTTTTAAGTAGTCAAGTTGAAACTGAAATGAACAATCTACGTATCACCTTGTTTTATATCGATTATTAGTGAGCTTTTCCCAGGCCATATCTTTAATAGGCGTGCGTTCTGTTATCGACGATAGTTAGTTATTGCTAATTAGTACCAATAACTATTTGATATTAAACATATTATTGATTTAAAAGCTTTTACATCTTTTCTTTGGATGAACCCATTTTTTATACAGATACTTCTAAAGCTATGCCGAATTAAACTATTCGACATTCAGGCTACAAAGTGTTAGAGTTTAATTTTTTTACGCTTATACACCTACTATATATATGCATGGTCTATTCGTAGGAACGATCAGGTCAGTTTCATAGTCTATTATGCAGACCACCCAGGATTCATCCCGGATATAGAATAACATCCTTTAACGCAGAGGCACCCAGGGGTATACATGATTCAACCGATGGGGTGGATAGACATACGTTCTTTGACAATTATGATCAATCAAGAAGACTTATCCGATATGAGAAAGTAACTTGTCGGACGAGTCATATCAGGAAACGTTCGATACCTGAAACGATTCATCAAGGAGGAAAGGGAATGGAAAGGGGATTTGTTGCTTATATGCGAGTCAGCACAGAGAGACAGGGGCGCTCAGGACTGGGTCTGGACGCGCAGAGAGCGGCAATAGTAGGTTATATCAAAGCTGGTCAGGGAAAGGTATCAGCCGAGTTTGTAGAGGTCGAATCAGGCAAGCAAGATGCACGTCCGCAACTTATCAATGCATTGACCGCATGTAAGCGGTACGGGGCTATCCTGATTATCGCCAAGCTGGATAGGCTTGCCCGCAATGTCGCCTTTATTGCGGCGCTCATGCAATCGGGCGTGGAATTTATCGCAGTGGATATGCCACAGGCTAATAAACTGACTATTCACTTAATGGCTGCGGTTGCAGAACATGAGCGAGAGGCAATAAGTGCAAGAACTAAAGCGGCATTAGAACAGACTAAACTTCACGGAGTTAGACTAGGTAATCCTCAAGGATTACGACCAGACGCGGCAGAGAAAGGACGTATAGTTTCTGCACTGGTAAGAACGCGGAAGTCGAGAGAATACGCCGAACAGTTTAGGCCGATCATTGTAGCTTATAAGGATGCAGGACTATCACTCAGGGCAATAGCTCGACGAATGAGCGAAGATGGAGAACTTGCTCCACGTGGCGGCACATCATGGACGGTCGCTACTGTTCGCAGGATTATTGCAGACATTTCACACAAAAAATAAATATATACGGACAGATGATGTAGGAATACTGTTTAATACAAAAACTCGCAATAATATGTGCTATAATTTGATGTTATTGACACATTAGATCTCTAACTTAGACCGCGAGCTGAACTTGCGAAATGACGTTTTTAAATTATTAGTGATAGGAGAAAAAATGAGAAAACTGCTTGTCATTTGTGTGATCTTTACAGTCATGGCGGGGTGCGCTTCCATTGGTCGTCCGATTGACCAAGCCGCTGTTGATAAAATTAAGATAGGTGAGACTACTAAGGATGAAGTATTAAGTTTGATTGGCTCGCCGGATAGTATCACAGAGATGGGTAGAGGGCAAGCGTACTGGCATTATCGCTATTCTCGCGTCGCCCTAGGTTATCGCCAGCACCAAAGGGTCATAATTGCCTTCGGGCCTGACAATATAGTAAAAAACATTTTAAGAAATCAGGGCGGGACGGAAATTCGAAAAGGGGTACAAACTGGCGAAAGGGTTGATATGCCGGATGTTGAGGAAAACAAAAGACCCAAATAGAGCAATTTAACTGTACAGGTTTAGAAAAGCGTTTACAAGTATAGACTGAACAAGACTAATATGGCCAGATTGGCCTGCCAAATTTTGTCTGAATCTCGGTTAAATGAGAACACCACAATAGAGTTTTATTTAAACATGAAGGTACACGACTGGAAATCGTGTGTGGGGCTAACACCAAACATAGGGTTCGAATGACTGTAGCCATATTGTAGCTTTTTTTGTAGCAATCAATAGAAACCATAGAAAATATAGAATTTATATATTGGCCTGATTCGCCTTGAAAAAGAAGAGGTTAGCGGGAGCCCTTACCAGATGCGGGTTTAATGATTTTGCATGGGTTCTAATTTGAAGTCCGGGAGGGACACCAGAGCCCTATGCGCTCCCAAGGCTATATTAAGCCATTTGGCGCTTCCGCCGCAAACCCGGCACGGAAAGAATGGATTGTCAGACATAAAAAGCCCCTGTTTGCCGATTATTACAGGCGAACAGGGGCCGTGACGCTTTATAACTGAAAACTATTTTTTGTGATCGTGACCACCACCGCCACGGCTTTGAGGTTTGGATTGCGGTTTGGCCTGTTGCGTTCTTTTTTGCTGCTGCATCGTTCTTTTTTGCTGCTGCGTCTTGTTGAGCTGTTGTCTCTTCTGTTGCTGCTGAGTCTTGTTGAGCTGCTGTCTCTTCTGTTGCTGCTGAGTCTTATTGAGCTGTTGTCTCTTCTGTTGCTGCTGAGTCTTATTGAGCTGCTGCTGTCTCTTCTGCTGCACATTGCCGGATTTCTGCATACTGCCGCGTTTTGAACGGTCAATGCCCTTGGAGCGATCCGACCTGATCTGTTTGTTTCTCATTGTTCTGATATCGTTTCTACCCTCATGCCGATACCAGCCATGCCTGTTCCAATGGTCATGTCCCCATGAACGCCAGTGATCGTGGAAATCCCAATAGCCGATCCTGTAATATCCTACCGGCAGATAGAAGGGATAGAACGGATCTATGGCGACAACTACCGGCGGAGCAAATCCGACGCTTACCCAGGGGGCGTTATATACACCTGCGGTGAACCAGGCCCCGTTGTAGTTTCTGTACCAGACACCGTTATAGAAGTAGACGCCTGCAACATCCGGAACCATATAAACAGGTTGATCTCCGCTCGGCACAACAACGAGTTCGGGGTCCTGAACGTCCAGAGGCGGCGGAACTCCTACCTCGACTTGAGCTACGGGGGCCTCAACGGCTACTACCGGTTCTCCGGGCGGCAGGCTGACTGTCGCCACGCAGCCTGCAGCGAAGAGACATACGGAAAGGCAAAACATCCAAAGCGCTACTGACTTCTTCATCTAAGCCTCCTTATTTTGTTATTACAGCGGTTGATAAATAAAAAATATCTTTCAGATCGCCTACTAAAATGATAACAGAAAGTTATGAATTCTTCATAATGAAATTATGAAAAATTGTGAATACTGCAACAGGCTGAAAAACTGAAGAATTATTGATGAGTCGAGTTTTATCGCGGTCGGGGTTAGAGTATTTCCAATATTTTCACAAGGCGTTCCGTATCGGAAAGGTCATCCATTACAACATCGGCCCCGGCGTCCACGAGGCTCTGTTTCTCATAGGGGCCGGTTGTTACAGCTATGCAGGAGGCGTTATAAGGCTTTGCGCAGGCAACATCGAGAGGAGTGTCGCCTATTATTATGCAGTCGGAGCGCTTGAAAACGCCGCCCAAAACCTCATTGAAACGCTCAACGGCAATGGGCAGAAGCATGTTTCTGTCTTCATGATCGCTGCCGAATGCGCCGGAGATAAAGAAATCGTTGAGGCCAAACGAACCGAGCTTTATGCGCGCTCCCTGCTCAAAATTTCCGGTGAGCAGACCCAGCCGATATCTGTCATCCAGCAGGCTGATGGCCTCAAGGGCTTCTATAACGCCGGGTTTCAAATGTTTATCGCTACTGGAAATCTCTATTTGCAGATGGTCCAGATAGGAATCCAGTATCTTGGGTATATAACCGTTGTCGGAAGAGAGCCCGATTTTGCGCAGACCTTCCCTGACTATCTGCAGGTCTGTCTTGCCGGCCATGGATATGTCTGCGAAGAGATTATCCGCTGAGAGGACATCCCTGAAGGCATAGTCCAGCGAACGAACCCCGGCGCCGCCGGATTCGAGGATAGTCCCGTCTATATCAAACAGAATCAGCCGCATTCTTATACAATAAAGACTGAATCTTCAGGGTGTCAAGGCGAACAGCGCCCGGAGCGATAGCGATTCTTTAACAGTATTTTTAGCGCTATAATAAAATTTACAGACGTGCGGTTAACTGAATACGTCAATTATTGGAGGGGTCCGGGAATGGCGGAATGTAACGAGGCAATGGAAAGATTCGATGCGGGCAATCTGCATATGCAGGAGAACCGCCATGAGGAAGCCATGGAAGAGTTCAGGGAAGCGGTGAAGGCCAATGAAGATTTTGCCGAAGCATATAATAATCTGGGCCTCGCGCTATTCTATCAGGGCCGCTTTGAAGAGGCAGTGTCCGAATTCAGAAACGCTCTCAGGATCAATCCCGATTTTGCCATGGCTCATACAAACCTTGGATTGGCGTTCCTGAACAATAAACTCACTGATGAAGCCATCACGGAATTTATCCTGGCGCTCTCGCTCGACTCAGACAATACCGAGGCTTACTACAATCTTGGAATTGCCTATGTGAGTAAAGGATTGATAAATGAGGCGATCAGGGCATATGAGGGATTTCTTGAGCATGCGCCGGAGCAATACGGCAATTATATCGAAGGCGTGAAGAAGATAGTGGAGCAGCTGAAGTTGAAGGTTGAGGGTGAAGGTCTTCTGTAATATCATCACATCAGTATTATTAATTGATGATTTCAGCCGGCGACGGCGAGTTATAAAATTTGCCTTTGCAATAAATTGAGTTCCTGATGCGCCTTCCTTAAATCAGGCGGCATGCGATGGGATCGTAAAGGTCGGCGAGTGAGTGGCCGGGCGCAGTCTGCGCTGACATAAAAAAGAGGCCTGAAAAGGGCTCGCAGTGCAACACGTATAAATGACCGGCATCAGGCGAAAACGAGTCTGCCTTTTGGCGCAGGGATATCCCGGCCCATTTCTTTTGCTGTTTCAATCCATTCGGCAATAACTATCTGAACATTTGTCATCGCCTTTTCATAAGTATCGCCATCCGACATGCAGCCGGGCAGTTCAGGGACTTCAGCTATGAACGCGCCGTCTTCTTCGCTCCAGAATACAATGATTTCATATTTATACATCGCTTTGGGCGATGAGATAGCAGGCATAGCGCGTGAGCGCAATATCATCAATCGGCCTCTCGGCTCCGGACCCAATATCAACCATTTTCCTGACGTCAGGAAAATGGTCCTCAACAGAATGGCCGGATGTTTGGCAGGCAATCTTCGCCTTGTCAATTACATTGGCAAAGTTTTCCCATTTGGTATAGCCCAGCAGACCCATAAGGTCTCGGGCAAGCCAGAACTCCTCACCGTCAATCTGATTGGCGTAATCTTCAAAGTTCTTGTGCAGCTGAATGATGATTTCACTTTCCATGCCAAGACCTCCGGATGTCTGTCATTCCTTATAAAACAACGTGGGCTGCAACTATTCAACTGATTTCACTCGTCTGCTTTTCCACCCATTCCATGGTGACAGATGCCAACTTACACCTTGCGCCTTTTCTTCTTCGGTTTCTCTATTGCAGGCAATATGCTTGTGTATTTGTGATACAGCTCAAAAAGAAATGCGACGCGTTCGGCGTCGGAGGCGAAACTTTTCCTGCCGTATGCGGCATCGACAGCTTTGTCGAGTTCCTGATGCGCCTTCCTTAAATCCGGAGGCATGGCGACAGGATCATAAAGGTCGGCAAGTGATGAGCCGGGATGCGCGGCGCGGGCGTCGAGAACACCCTGTACCGCTTTTTCGATATCAGCGACCTGTTTTTCGGTTGGATTTTCGGGCCAGGGGAAGTTGTTGTAAATGATAGAGATCGAATACTGGTAGTCACTTTTTAGTCGACCACCAACATATCTCATCCACGCCATATGCATTGTCGATGATAGTACCCCAAAGTGATAAAGCGTTGCTCTTGTTAATATTCTCAACTTATTGCTTGCCAGCACATCAGGCTGCAAGAAGCCGATTGGAAGATGTACTCGTCTCTCAGAGCTAACCTCAGGAACTACAAGATATGGCTCCTTAGGGATGTTCTCAACGTGAAAGCGTGTTGGAGTTCCGGCCAATTTCTTTGTTGGAAGGCTCTTGCTATTATTACGATATTGGCGAACTGCCTCTACTCGTTCCATTACTTTCGGCATAGTTCTCAATTGATTCGGCGGACAGTCACCTAACCAAAGCATCCAACGTTGAAAACTATTTATGAACTCATCGGCGCCTACCCACGGCCTAAACCAATTGTCAGCTTTCGGTTCTTCTTCCAAAAACTGCTTTTTCTCTTCAGCGGAAAATAGATAATATCCGCCATCAATCGGTTTATTCCCTATTCCCATTTCGAGAACTGGACAAATGGGTTTATCACGCCTTGCAAGAAGAAGATCGGAGGCATCAACAAGATAAGGGTTGATATTTGTGGCAACACGCGCCTGCGGCGCACTACTGAGTTCAGGGTAATCATAGATTGTTTTGCGGTCTGAATCATGCAAGGCAAATCCTATTATCACGCAATGCACAGCCGCCTTGCCTCGCGCTTCATTGCTCCATCTGAATGTGCGATGCGCAAAATGAATCTTAACGCCGAGCCGGAGTAAAGCGGACCATAAGACGCCAACTTGTTCGCCCTGAGTAATAGAATTGGTCGATACAAATGCAATTTTGACTCGATCTCGGAGACCGTCAGTCTTATCGAATAAGCCGTCCAGCATACCTGCTATCTTGTCATCACCCCGAAGGTAATGAACCGCCTTGAGATACCATGCTGTCACATAATCCAGTAGGCCAAAGCTCGCCACTCCACTAAAAATTTGCGTCATATCGGCACGTTGTGAATTGTTCATGAACTTAGCGCCTACAAACGGCGGATTGCCGAGTATATAATCAACTTCATACACTGAAACAACATCGTTCCAGTCCATTCTCAGCGCATTGCCGCAGACTATCTTTGCCGAGTGGATGAGAGGCAGGCGGCGGAAGTATTGCCCGAACTCTTCCGAGATAACCATATTCATCTGGTGGTCAGTCAGCCATAAAGCGACTTGCGCTATCTGAGCCGGAAACTCCTCTATCTCAATGCCGAAGAACTGATCTACGTCGACCTGTATGAGCTTGAAGATATTGAGATATCTTTCTTCGGATTTGCGGGCGGCGCGCAGTATCTCAAGTTCAAGCTTTCTGAGTTCCCGGTATGCGATTACAAGGAAGTTGCCGCAACCGCAGGCTGGATCGAGGAATTTGAGTTTAGAAAGCTTCTTGTGAAGCTCAAAAAGCCTGTTTGCGCTCCTTTTTGAAGATTCAAATTCCGCCCAAAGGTCGTCAAGAAACAGCGGCTTGATCAGTTTGAGTATGTTTTCTTCGCTGGTGTAGTGCGCTCCGAGGTTACGGCGGCGGTCGGCTCCTTCTTCATCCATTACGCATTGAAAGAGGGCTCCAAAAATAGCAGGAGATATGCGGCCCCAGTCGAGGCTGCAACAATCAAGCAATGTATCCCGCATTGTTTTATCGCACGACGGGATGGGAAGCGCTTCCTCAAAGAGCTTTCCATTAACATATGGAAAGCCGGTAAGCATTTCATCCAGGTTTTTCTGGCGTCTGTCTTCCGGCGTGTTCAGTATCTGAAAGAGGAGAGTCAATTGCGGGCCGAGGTCCGAGCCGTCTTCTTTTGTGCAGTTTTCGAGATAATCGCGAAAGGCTCCCGGCGGTTCAAACAGTGTAGTGTCTTCTGCGAACATGCAAAAGAGCAGTCTGACGAGCAACAATTCGAGCACATGCCCCGAGTAGCCATTGGCGCGCAGGCGGTCATGCAGTTTGCCCATGCGCTCAGCCGCTTTGATGTTGACCGGATCGCCGGCTTCTATTTTCTGTGTTGTATAGCCAGCGATAAATCCGAAGAGTTTTATGTTCTTGTAGAAATCCTGAAGCTGGAATTCAATCTGAGTGTCTTTGTCCAGATCGTAAAGTCGTATACGCGCAAAGTCGGAAACGATTATATAGCGCGGCAGGTCGCGTTCCTGCAATCCGTCGAAATAACCGACAGCCTGTTTATAGGCGGTATCGAGGTCGCGTCCCCGTGATTTATGCTCGGCAATGAGAACGCCCTTCCAGAAAAGGTCGATGTACCCGTCCTTCTTGACGGTCTGATCAAATAAAGGGAGCGCGCGGACATGTGTTTCAAATGAGGCGATACGCCTGCGTGTGACTCCAAAGACATTGAAGAATTCATTCCAGAACGTCTGGGCCTCGGCTTTTTCCGCCTTTTCACCCGCCCATTCGCGGGAAAAGGCAAGTGCCCGGTCTTTGATTTCATTTAGCGACAGTGGCATATCAGTATTGCTCCGTTATCCTCGGTAACACTGATGATTGTTTACCGGATGTTATTGACTCCAATCAATTATATAACCTTGCAGATAGGTTGTCCAGAAAAAATAAAATAGCTGCGTTTGCAAAGGTCATACAATTGTTCTTCAATATCAGTCTTGGCCGTGATGTTTTTTTTCGGGACAATCTTTTTTCCGTCTTTTTGATTTTTGAGGCAAGCGTAATAAAATCGGCGCAGAGATAAGGGCATTTACTTATCAGAAAAGAAGGCCGCGTGGTTTGAGGTAAAATAGGGCGGCTCGTTTTTCAGTATGGCAGAGACAGCGCTGTGCTTTTTGAATTCTCCATCGAGAAACTTCCGGACTCCCTTCCTGTTCCATCCCGCAGGATGTTTGAAATCGGTGTAGAGGGAGAGGTCTCCTTCATAGAAGCTGCTGGTCTTCAGCCCCGAAGAATGGTCGCTGCTGATCGGCATATTGAAGATGGCAAGGTTCAGGAAATCAATCTCTTTGCTGTGCTCCACAGTAAAGTCCAGGGTCTTTCGCGCGCATTCCGATGTTTCCTCCGGGGTCCCGAACAACAGATAAACATACGAAGCAATGCCCACGCGTTTCAGGGTCTTCAGGGCAAGAGATGCGATGCCGAGATCAACTCCCTTGTTCATCCGGTCGAGCACGGACTGGTCTCCGGATTCAATTCCGAGTTTGAGCATCGCGCAGCCGGAGCGTTTCAGCGCCATGCAGAAATCAAGATCAGTCAGCTCCCTTGTAATACGCGCAAAACCGTACCACGGCGCGCCGGGCGGATTATCGATAAGGGAGTCTATCAGGGCCGGACTAATGGCATTATCGAGCAGATGGATCAGGGAGGGTTTCATCTGCGTTACAAGAGATGATATGTCAGCCCTGGCCTGTCTGACGCCCACGGGAATATAGCAATTACCCTCCGCCTTTTCCGGGCAGAATGAACAGCGGTTCCAGAAACAGCCGCTCGCCCCGCTGTATGGAAGGATCGTTCCCGGAGAAAGATAAAAGGCGGTAGGCAATAATTTATAATCCGGGGTATAGTGAGACTCCGGTTTCACATGGATACCTTTGCTCTTCAGAATAGCGCTTTCTCCCGGGCCTTCAACAAACTGATCAATCAGCCCGGCAAAGGGATTATTCCAGCCCGGACGCCTCAGCCAGGAGGTGACAAGGCCGCCGCCGCAGATAATCTTCATTTCCGGGTATTCTTTTTTCAGGAAGCCGATCATAGCAAATGCGCATAACGCCTGGCTCAGATAATTGATGGAGAATCCAATAATAGCAGGCCGCTCTTTTTCTATCAGGCCCGGCAGGCGGCATTTGAAATAAGGATAGAATGGATTTCTTTCAGGCTGTTCCGCGGCCTTCAGAAGATCAGCGCTGCGGAGCGGCGAAAGTCTGCAGTCCTGGTAGTTCACGAGACTGAGCGCAAATTCATCCTTGCCGGCATACTTGCATATAACGCGATTGAGGTCCATGACCGCGCGGCGGTACCGGTCGATTGAGCGATACAGACGCATATCTCTCAACGCGCAGATATTTCTTGAGTAATTGCGCATGGCCCGTCCGGTCCAGGTGTCGGGATTGTCTTCCGGATTCGCAATGGACAAATCCATCAGAGAAAGCAGGCCTTCGATATTCGCGTCAAGCATGGAATGTTTAATGCCGTGACAGGTAAGGGCTCCTGAAAGTTTTGCAATTCCGGCCGGCGGTTCGCACGGCTTTGCAACCGGCGGATAGATCAGTAGCATACGTTCGGGCTCCCGGGGCTTTTTGTTTTATGAGGAATATACTGCAAGATGCTCATGCATTATTGTAAGCCCAATGATGAGGCGCGTTCCAGTCAGGAATAGAACTCTTGTTACCCGATTATCTTCTTAACCCGTCCGACAACGCCGCTTTCCAGGCGCACCTTAATTCCGTGCGGGTGGGTTGCTGAATTCGTCAACAGGTCTTTAACAATGCCTTCGGTCAGCTTGTTGGTTCGCTGGTCCTGCTTCTGGACAACGCCGACACGCAGGCCCGGTTTTATATCATCTCGTTTGGTTCCATCCATATCCGATTCTCCGGCCTCGTGTCCGTTCAGACCCTGCGCGCAGGGCTTTTTCTCCTGAATGTCCCGCTTTTGCCGCCGCTTTTTTCGAGCAGCATTACATCGGAGATGATCATCTCTTTATCCGCGGCTTTACACATATCGTAAATGGTAAGGGCTGCGACAGCCGCAGCGGTAAGCGCCTCCATCTCGACGCCTGTCTGCCCTTTCAGCTTAACGGTACTCTTTATATTGATCCTGTTGCTCTCAGTGTCGATATCAAATTCAATCAATACGGATGTCAGATTGAGCGGATGGCACATGGGGATCAGATCATGTGTCTTTTTGGCGGCCATAATCCCGGCCACCCTCGCGACCCCCAGGACGTCGCCTTTTTCGACCTTGCCCTGACTGACAAGCCTGATGGTTTCGGGTTTCATCAGTACAGATCCACCGGCCACTGCGATTCTTGCAGTGATTTTTTTGCCGGTCACATCCACCATGCGCGCATTGCCTTCTTTATCAAAGTGGGTAAGTTTCATCCGGCCTCCCGTTATTGGCAATATGTCACTGTATCACATCGGCGACCAGGCAGGACTTGCAGACCTGAAACCACTGGGTGTAATACGTTTTATCCCTTCACCATTGGCCCTGATCATGAATATGCCCTTTGAGCCCCGGAAGGTGGATGAAAAAACAATATATCTGCCGTCGGGAGAAAAAGAGGGATCTTCGTTATTGCCGTTTTTGGTGAGTTGGGTGGTCCCGGTTCCATCGGGTTTGATGATAAATATCTGGTTTCTGCCGCCGATCATGCTTGCATATGTGATCATATCCCCTGTAGGCGACCATGAGGGGGAGGTGTTATAGGTTCCCTCGTTCGTAAGCCTGCGGACGCTATAGCCTTGGGCGTCAGCTATATATATCTGGGGCCTGCCGGAGCGGTTCGATGTGAAGACTATGGATTTACCGTCAGGAGAAACGCCGGGAGATATATCTATCCAGGGAGAGTTTATCAGCCTGTATGGTCTGGATCCCCCAATGTTTCCGACCGATATGTTCGCGTTGCCGCGATTGGATGATGAGAAGAGAAACCTTCTGCCGTCGGGGAAAAAGTTTCCGGCAATACTCAGACCTGAGAGCGGCACATTGGTCTTGATTTCCCTGCCGGCATTGAAGTCGTAAATATACACACCCCATTGACGTTTTTTTTCAGAGGAGTAGAGGAGTTTTGAGCCGTCAGGAGACCAGCGAGGCGCCAGCATGAGGCCGCCGCTGGGGCCGAGCGATCTCATACGCTCACCGTCCCAGTCCATCAGATACAGCTGTTTCGAGCCGCGTTTCTCAGAGACAAAGGCAATTTTTGACCTGAATATCCCATTCTGGCCGGTCAACAGCTTGTATATATCATTAGCCACCGTATGGGCCAGCTGTCTCTTCATATCGCCCGACGCGGTATATTCTTTTCTCAAGGCTTCCTGGCCGTTGGCCACATCAAAGGCCCTGACAGTTATTCCTATGGAAGACCCTGCTGATGAAGTAACGGAGCCTTTTACAACCATCTCAACGCCCAGTCCTTTCCAGTTCATTGGATTGAACGGCTGGTCCGGCCTTTCGATATGGGCCGCCTCGTCAACGCAGTCGAATATGCCTGTAAAGAGCATGTCGGATTTGACTACGTCGGAAACGTCTTTTGCTCCGACAAACGTCTGAATGGCTATCGGAAGCTTTTTTACTCCGGGCGAAGTTATGTCGATATATACCTTTTCCGCAGACGCCGCTGTTGCCAGTACAGCGATCAATAGAATAACAGTTATGCCGGATGATATTTTTTTTATCATGATTATCTGCCTTTCTGTTGTGGATCGAAATTGATGCTTCTTTCCATCTCGCCCGACGGAGGTGGAGGGAGCGGTGATGAAATGGTCAAGGCGCGCAGGGCCTCCCTGTCAAACAGGGAGCTGCCCGATTTCTTTTCCCATCCCAATATTGTTATTTCGCCGTTTCTTGCGATCCTGATGGTAATAATTGCCCGGAGGCTGCGGAATTTGTTCAGGAAATCCGCGTTTGCCCAGTTTTTCGTTATTATAGTCGCTATCACCGAATCATAAGTGCCGCCGCCTGGGTCTCCACCGCCGGCAGCCCTGGCGCCGCCTTTCGACACGTTGACCTGTTTTCTCAGCGTAGCGTTTCTTTCCACCTGTTTTTTTGCCTGCAGGGCGGCAATCCTGTCTTTTGCCGTATGCGTCCTGGGTTCAGGAATTGCCTTGGTTACAGTTGGGGCGGCCTCTTCTTCAGCAGGCTCAACTTCTTTTTCTTTAACCTGAGGGGTTGCGGTATTGGTGGCGGCAACCGACCCTCTTACCGGCGATTCTACCAGGCTGACTGTTAGTGAAGTCATTTTGCGGGCCGGTCCGGTGATCAGTATATAGGCCACGATGGCAATTAGTACAAAAGAGTGAAATCCAAGCGAACAATAAAAGGAGCTGTAAATCCGGTTGTCTTTCATTTAAGCGAAAGCTTGGGCTCTGTCACCATGCCGAGTTTTTCTATCCCTGTCTCCCTGATATCTCCCATTATTTCGACAACAACTCCGTAAGAGACATCTTTATCGGCCTTGAGGAAAACATTCGGGTTGCGTTTGCTGATTGCTGTCAGCCTGCTGACCATTTCAGACCTGGACATCGGCTGTTCGTTCAGTAAGAGCGCTCCGCCTTTCTTTATTACGATTGACACCCTTTCTTCGGGCGGAAGCTCTTTGCCTTTTGCCTTCGGCAGATTCACATCGAGCCCCTGCTGCATAAGCGGCGCAGTGACCATGAATATGATAAGCAGCACCAGCATAACATCCACCAGCGGCGTTACGTTTATTTCGGACAAAGCCGTTCTCTGATGATTATTTCTCATGATCAGCTGAGGATGTAATCCTCAAGCTCCTCGGAAAAGTCTTCCATGGCTATTATCATCTGGTTAACCTTGCTGAGATAGTAGTTATAAAATATGACGGCAGGAATCGCCGCTACAAGGCCCATGGCGGTCGTTATGAGCGCTTCCGCAATGCCGGGGGCCACCACGGCAAGAGAGGCAGAGCCTGCAGCCCCGATGCCGGTGAAGGCGTTCATAATGCCCCATACCGTTCCAAACAGTCCTATGAAGGGTGTCGTTGTGCCGGTGGTTGCGAGAAAATGCATATATTTTTCGAGTCTGGCGGATTCGAGGGTGGAATAGCGCCTGAGCATGCGTCGCAGCTCCGGCTTGTCCGAATACGTCTTTTCAGCATACACCGATTTAAAGAGTCGTGAAACAGGACTCAGATCGAACCTTTTTGAAGCGGCAAACAGGTCTCTCGGATTACGGGTGACATTGAATGTCCTGATAAAGTTCTGGGTTTCGGTGTCGGCCCTTGAAAATAGCCGCCATTTGTAAAAGATGATTGTCCACGAAATGATAGAAAACATAAGCAGGATGATAAGCACGGCCTTTACGACGAGCCCTGCCTGAAGAACCATTTGTAATGCAGATTGTTCCATGTAGCCTCCTTGTCAAGGTTTAAATTTAGCCAAAATTCGGCTCAAAAGTCAAATATTACAAGGGGCTGTTATAATATTATTACTATCAGCGGCTGTTGTTGATTTTTCAAATATGCGTAAGGTATTCTGAACAATGGCTTTTACCGATATAATCAACGGCTTCAAAGACAAAAACATACTCATTGTCGGCGATATGATACTCGACCGGTACATCCTGGGCAAGGTCAACAGGATATCGCCTGAGGCCCCCGTGCCTGTGGTCGATGTGACAAGTGAATCGTACATGCTCGGAGGGGCCGCCAACGTGGCCAATAATATAATCGCTCTCGGCGGAAATGTTACTGTGTCCGGGGTGATCGGCAAAGACCGCCCCGGCGATGTTGTCCGGGAATTGTTGGCCGAAGCGGGGATCAGAAGCGACGGGCTTATAGAGGATAACCGGCCCACAACAGTCAAGGCCCGCGTCATAGCGCAAAATCAGCAGGTGGTGAGGTTTGACCGCGAAGATTGCCGGAAACTTGACGGCAAGCCGCTCGCAGAGTTTCTCGAATATATCAGGAAATCTCTTCCGCAGTTCGACGCAGTGATAATCTCCGATTACAGGAAGGGGGTAGTCAGCGCGCCCCTGGTCAAGGCAATCGTCAAATTTGCCCGGCAGAATAAGACATTTGTAGCGGTTGATCCAAAGGTCGGCCATTTCCATCTCTACAAAAATGTTTCGATAATAACCCCCAATATTATGGAGGCTTCTCAGGGGTCGGGCATAGAAATCAGGGATGAAAGCAGCCTGCTCAGGGCAGGCAGGGCATTGCTTGCAAAGCTCGCGTGCAAGTCGGTTCTCATTACCCGTGGTGAGGAAGGAATGAGCCTGTTCGAACGGGAAGGCAGGAGTGTCAGGATTACCCATATACCTACTGTTGCAGTGAAGGTCTTTGATGTGACCGGCGCGGGAGACACTGTTATAGCGGCATTTACGCTTGCTCATGTGGCCGGGGCGTCTCTTCACGATTCGGCCATAATATCAAACCATGCAGCCGGGATAGTTGTCGGTGAGGTCGGAGCCGCTGTAACCACGCCGGAAAGACTGATTCGCTCCCTTAAAACACATAAGCATTAATTGTATATGTCCAAGGCTATTGCTCTATATTCCGGCGGTCTCGACAGCGTGTTGTCCATACTGATCATGAAACGGCTCGGGGTTGATGTTGTCCCCGTAACGTTTGTCACGGATTTTGGATGTTCTGTTTCCAGGAGATCGAAAGGCAGGTCTTCCGGCGGAGCTTTCAACCCTGGCGGCCTGAATGTTGAAAAGCGCTATATCGGAGAAGCGTTCCTTGAGCTGGTGAAAAATCCGAAATTCGGCCATGGCAAAAATATGAATCCATGCGTCGACTGCAAGGCCCTGATGCTTAAAGAAGCGAAAAGGATAATGGAAGAACGCGGCGCCGATTTTCTCGTGACCGGAGAGGTCCTGGGTCAGCGGCCCATGAGCCAGAGGCGGGATGTTTTCCCGGTAATAGAGAGAGAAGCCGGGGTTGCCGGGCTGGTAGTCAGGCCCTTATGCGCAAAACTGCTCAAGCCTACTTTTGCAGAAGAAAAGGGTCTTATTAACCGGACAGAGCTGTACGGAATTTCGGGCAGGTCCAGAAAGCCGCAGATGGAACTTGCAGTCGAATTCGGACTGGTCGAATATGCGCAGCCCGCAGGGGGCTGTGTGCTCACCGATCCGATTTTTTCAGCAAGGCTGAGGGATTTGCTCGCAGACAATCCTTCTCCTTCCATTCGGGATATAAAGATGCTGCGGGTGGGAAGGCATTTCAGGGACCCTGACGGATTTTTCATTATCGTCGGCAGGGATGAAATGGATAATCAGGAGATAGAAAAACTTGCGGGGCCCGGTGATTATGTTGTGCAGCTGGCTGCCGATTTCGGCAGCCCGTTGACGCTGGCTGGAGCAGGCATATCAGAAGAGGGTCTGCATCTTGCTGCGCGGTTGTGCGCGCGTTATTCAGCGGCAAGAAATCTGGAAAGCGTCCCCGTCGTAATATCGCGGGACGGCGGGCTGCGAAATGTCGAAGCCAGGCCATCAGACGAACGCGAGGTGGAAAGATTCAGGATGGGTCTTTCTGAATGATGCTATACTAAAAGAACTTGAGGCAGAAACAGTAATTTGAACTGGAGAAGAGCGAGTTATGACTTACAAGATGGATATGACTGAGTTTAATGAAGTTACCGGAGAATTTAGCGGGGCCAGGAGGTATGACTACTTCCTTGCGAAAGCCGCCGAATGGAAAGAGGTCTGGACTCTTTCATCGTCCGAAGGCTCTGTTACTATGTGCGACGGTCAGGGTCATGAGTGTGTGCCTGTATGGCCCCATGCGGATTTTGCGTCTGCTCTTGCTGTTTGCGACTGGTCCCATTGCAAGGCGGAGTGTGTAAATATCGTGGATTTTATGCAGAAGTGGGTTCAGGGAATGGCCAGGGCAGGTTATTTCTTTGCCGTATTCCCGACTCTCAATAATACGGGTGTTGTAGTGAATCCGGACAAATTGCGCGAAGACCTGTCAAATGAAATCAAGAATTCGGCGAAGATAAGATTTCTTGGTTAAACCCTTACGGATATGCCTTTTGCCGGGGGTATTATTTGCCTCAAGGTTTGAATATGCCGGGTATAAAAATTTATACAACCAGTGAATGAGTCAGGCGGCGGTCCGGCCCGTCCTGATATTCGCCATGATGGTCTTGCCGCAACTGATCAACTCCGGGAGTAACCCATCTCTTTTCTGAATCACGGTAAAACATCTTGATCTTATTGCATTCGATACCCAGCTGCAAAATATGAGGTGGTATCATATCAAGGGAATTGTCCTGGTAAACAACTCTTATAGCCATAAATATCCCTTCCGCGACGAAGTTGGCTATAATAATATCAGTCTCCTGTGATTTTTTGCAATATACATGGAAATTGTATTTACAACCGCACTTCCACGCCTCTTGCCCTGAGATATTCTTTTGCCTCGCGAATGGAGTATTCCCGGTAATGAAAGATGGACGCAGCCAGAGCCGCATCGGCATTCCCGTCGACAAAGCCTTCATACATATGTTCGAGCGTCCCGACCCCGCCGGATGCGATAACAGGGATAGTCACCGCATTGGATATTGCGCCGGTCAAAGCGATATCGTATCCGTTCTTTGTGCCGTCGCGGTCCATGCTTGTAAGGAGGATCTCCCCGGCGCCGAGTTCTTCGGCCTTCATCGCCCACTTTATTGCGTCAATAAGCTTCATTTTTCTGCCGCCATGAGTCGAGAGCGCCCACGTTGGAGCGGGGAGGGCCGTCGGGAGTATAAGATCCTGCAGAGCCGTATCGGAAAACCAGTCTTCTCCGGTAGCGTCAGAAAGGTCATGGTCTGCCTGCTTTGCGTCTATTGCCACCACGATACACTGCGAACCGAAACGTTCCGCTGCGCGGCTGATAAAATAGGGGTCCTGGATCGCCGCGGTGTTGAGCGATACCTTGTCGCAGCCGGCGTTCAGAAGATTGCGTATGTCTTCGAGCGTCCTGATCCCGCCGCCGACAGTAAGGGGCATAAAAACGTCATTGGCCGTCTTTTCTACGACATCTATGATAGTCCTGCGTTTTTCGTGGGAAGCCGTGATATCGAGGAACACAAGTTCGTCGGCGCCTTCACTATCGTAATAAACTGCATTGTCCACAGGATCGCCGGCATCTCTCAGGTTGAGGAAGCTTACACCCTTGACCACCCTTCCGTCTTTCACATCAAGACAGGGAATAATCCTTTTGGCTAACATCCCTGTTCCGCTATTTTTATGGCTTCCCGCAGATCCATTGTTCCCGCATAAAGGGCCTTGCCTGTAATAGCTCCCCATAACTTCGGGATCGAGACAAGATTGCGTATATCAGCCAGAGATGAAATCCCGCCAGAAGCAATAACGGGAATCTTTATGCCATTAACCATGGCTTTCACTGCTTCTATATTCGGACCGCTCAGCATTCCGTCCGTTGCGATATCGGTATAAATAATCCCTCCGGCGCCCAGTTCCTGCATCCGGACAGCAAGGTCTCCCGCATCGACAGAAGTTACTTCAACCCAGCCTTTTACCGCCACAGAACCGTTTTTAGCGTCAATGCCGATAATTATCCTGCCGGGGTATCTGGAGCTGGCAGTCCTGACAAGATCGGGATTCTCAACAGCCACTGTCCCGAGGATTACCCTGTTGATCCCTTCTGAAAGCAGATGATCGATCCTCGCCATGGTGCGGATGCCGCCGCCGACTTCGATGTCCATCCCGACAGCCCTTCTGATTCTCAGGATGCTTTCGAAATTATGCTGATTGCCGGTGAATGCGCCGTCGAGATCCACGATATGCAGCAGGCGGGCGCCCATCGATTCCCATTTCAGGGCAGTTGCGACCGGATCATCGGAGTATACGGTCGAATCCTCTTTCTTGCCCTGGAGCAATCTTACACAGAGTCCGTCTTTAAGGTCTATTGCGGGAATTACCAACATCCTATACTATAACAAAAAGAGGTTAGAGCATGCAGGAGAATGAAACTTGATATCAAGAAAATTAGTTGTGGCTGTGGCAGCGGTGGTATTTGCTTTTCTGGCGGCATCTGATGCGTCAGCCTTAACGATACCGGAGAGGCTCGAATATGATCTTACCTGGATGGGAATACTTGCAGGTAAGGCTACTCTTGAGGTTGAGGATACCGGCCCGGATATCCTTTTCAAATCCAGAGCGGTTTCTTCTCCGATGGTGTCGGTTTTCTACAAGGTTGAAGATACGGCGGTCAGCTCCCTGAAAAAGGGGCGGCACAGGACTTTGCCGGGCATTTTATATAATTACAGGGTCAGGCAGTCTGAAGGACGGCACAGAAAAGACAGAGAGGTGATTTTTGAGCTCAAAAGGAAAAAGGCGACGCATATAGATCATCTCGAAAACAAGAGGCAAGAATATGAAATTGGCAAGAACACCATGGACGCGCTCACCTGTTTTTTCCATGTCAGGTTTTTATCTTTGGAGATAGGGAAGCCCGTTTACGCCCGGATATTTGATAATAAAAAATATTACAGGATGGAGGTGCAGGTGTTGAGGAGGGAAGAGATTACGACTCCGCTCGGCTCCTTCAAAACGATCCTGATTAAACCGATATTGCTTACCGAAGGCTTGTTTCAGCGCAAGGGGGATGTGTTGATCTGGCTCACCGATGATGAGAAACGGCTGCCTGTGCTGCTTGAGACCAAGGTAAAGATCGGCTCCATCAAGGCAACACTCACCGGGGGGAAGTACTGAAGAGCCTGCCGCATGGCGCTGATATCAGGATGTCCGTCATGAGTAGCCATCTCTCGTCTTGCCATGGTTCGACAGGCTCACCAGCCGGGGCATAATATGGCATTAACCGGTTTATCAGTCAACCGCGTGATGTTATTGTCATAAAGCGGATACGATATCTCCGCGCCGGGACTTCGATATGGCCACCCATGACGGCCTCTTGGGTTTCTAATGACAATTGTAGTTTTAAGTTACGCTATATCTCCGTTCCATGCCTTTATGTACAGCTCTTTTATTTCGGCAATCAGCGGGAATCTCGGGTTGCCGCCTGTGCATTGATCGTCGAACGCCAGTTCGGACAGCTCATCGAGTTTGGACATGAACTCCGCCTCGTTGACGCCTGCTTCCCTGATGGACCTCGGGATATCCAGGATTTTTTTCAGCTCCTGCATCCTTGCGACGAGCCCATCAACTTTTTCGTCGGGTGTCGCGCCCTGCACGCCGAGGTAATCGGCGATCTTTCCGTAGCGGTCTATTGCAAGCGGATACTTGTATTGAGCAAAGGCCGCCTGTTTCTTCGGCACGTCTGTCGCATTATACCTGATCACCTGGCTGATCAAAAGCGCGTTCGCCAGGCCGTGAGGCAGATGGAATGCAGCGCCGAGCTTATGCGCCATAGAGTGGCAGACACCGAGAAACGCATTCGCAAACGCCATGCCTGTCAGGCAGGACGCATAATGGACCTTTTCACGCGCCTTGACGGCCGCAGCCCCTTTCTCATATGCGTCGGGCAGATATTTATTCAGCAGTCTCATCCCTTCCAGCGCCTGTCCATTGGTGTACTCGTTGGCAAAGGTGGAGACGTACGCCTCTATGCCGTGCACCATGGCGTCTATTCCGGAATTTGCCGTCAGCTTCTTCGGCATGTTGAGTACCAGTTCCGGATCCACAATGGCCATGTCGGGCGTCAGTTCATAATCCGTAACCGGATACTTGATGCCCGTCACATCGTCGGTCACTACTGCAAACGGCGTCACCTCGCTGCCTGTGCCGCTGGTGGTCGGGATGGCGACCATCATCGATTTTTTAGGCTGCTCGGGCACGTTGTATATACGCTTGCGGATATCCATAAAACGCTGGGCAAGACCGTCGAAGGTAATATCCGGATGTTCGTACATTGCCCACATGATCTTTGTCGCGTCGATAGGGGAGCCGCCGCCCAGCGCGATGAAGACATCGGGCTTGAATCCCCTTATGCGGTCAAGCGCCCTGGTGACGCAGCTGAGAGTCGGGTCGGGCGCAACTTCAGGAAAGATCTCGAAATCGATCTTCAGCTCTTCCAGGATTGTGGTGATCTTATTGGTGTATCCGAGATCGAACAGGGATTTGTCGGTGACGATAAAAGCGCGTTTCTTTCCTGCAAGCTCCTGCAACGCAATCGGGAGGCATCCGTACTTGAAATAGATCTTCGGCGGAACCCTGAACCAGAGCATGTTCTCTCTCCGCTCAGCTATCGTTTTTACGTTGATCAGATGTTTGATGCCGACGTTTTCACTCACGGAATTCCCTCCCCACGATCCGCAGCCCAGGGTCAGGCTTGGATCGAGCTTGAAGTTGTAGATATCGCCTATGGCGCCCTGTGACGCCGGAGTGTTGATGAGGACTCTCCCGGTCTTCAGACGTGAACCTGCATAATCGATGCGGTCGATATTCCTTGCGTCGGTATAGATTACGGACGTATGGCCCAGCCCGCCGAAACGGACCAGCTTGTCGGCAAGATCGACGGCAGCCCTGAAATCCGCGGCGTGGTACAGAGCTAGGGTGGGGGATAGTTTTTCATAAGAGAACGCTTCATTGCTGCCGACTTCCGTGCATTCCGCCATCAGGACCTTCGCGTCTTTCGGGACCTTGATGCCGGCCATCTCTGCGATCGTTTCAGCGCTCTGCCCGACAATGTCCGCGCTGATCTTTCCATCTTTCAGGATAACCGCGCCGACTTTATCTTTTTCTTCAGGGGTTAAAATATAAGCGCCGCGGTCAATGAATTCCTGACGGACGAAATCATACACCGAGTCCACCACTATCACCGATTGTTCGCTGGCGCAGATCATTCCGTTATCAAAGGTCTTCGAAATCAGGATGCTCGAAACTGCCATGCGCAGATGGGCCGTTTCGTCGATGACCGCAGGCGTATTCCCCGCGCCGACACCCAGGGCAGGCTTTCCGCTGGAGTATGCAGCTTTCACCATGCCCGGTCCGCCGGTCGCAAGAATCAGATTGATCTTCTGATGGTGCATCAGCCGGTTGCTCAGGTCAATGGTAGGCTCTTCGATCCAGCCTATGATATCTTCCGGCGCGCCCGCTGCGACGGCAGCGTCCCGTACGGTCTTTGCCGCCAGGATGGTGCAATGTTTTGCGCGCGGGTGGGGTGAAAAGATGATGGCATTGCGGGTCTTCAGGGCCAGCAGCGATTTAAAGATGGCGGTGGAGGTCGGGTTTGTAGTAGGAATAATACCCGCAATAATGCCTATAGGTTCTGCGATACGCTTGATACCGTATGTCGTGTCGACCTCGATCACGCCGCAGGTCTTTTCATCTTTATACTTGTTGTAGATGTATTCAGAGGCGAACTGGTTTTTAATGACCTTGTCTTCGACTACGCCCATTCCGGTTTCTTCGCGGGCGGCCTTTGCCAGTTGAATGCGCATCGAACTTGCCGCTGATGCGGCTTTCCTGAAGATGGCATCGACCTTTTCCTGCGGGAATGCGGCATACTGTTCCTGCGCCCTTGCGACACGGGCGATCAGTTGCTCCAGATCATCCTGATGCTGATTTGCTGGTTTGTTTTCCATAGCATTGTCCCTCGATCATAGCGTTGATATTAATGATGATGATAAATATGACGATTACCCCGGCTTATTTATCCATCCACGGTCGGACATCTTCCGGCTGTATAGTCGATTTTGCCTGATTAAAGCGATATGGTAATCTCACTATATTTAAAGGATAGGTGATTATGATGTCCTTGTCAACCCGATGTCCGGGATTATAGCTTATATAAGCAGGAAGAAACAGGGGCAATAGTTGTTTCTTGAGGATTGCGTATTAATCATACTTGCCGGTTGATCTCTTGACAGACCCCGGTCTCATTATGTGTTATAAGATTCCGAAGCCTGTCTCTCAGTAAAGTTGCTTTACAGTCCGACGTAGCAGTCTCTGCCGCCTTCTTTCGCTGCGTAAAGTCGTTTGTCGGCAAGAGCTACCATGGCCCCGATCGAGAACTCATCCCTTGCGAACTCTGAGCTGTCGGCAAACCCGCAGCTGAAGGTGAACCGGATCTCGTGTCCTTCAAACATAAAAGTCTTGCCGCGCACTAGCCCCATTACTCGTTCGATCATCGCTGCTGCTCCCGAGCCCCTGGTGTTAGGGGAGACTACGATGAATTCCTCGCCCCCGTACCGGCCAAGAAGATCGTACGGCCTGATTGTGGAGCTTATGGTAAGGGCAAATTCCCTGAGTACGAAGTCACCCGCCAGATGGCCGTAAGTGTCATTTACCCTCTTGAAGTAGTCGATGTCGAGGATGGCTACGCAGAAGTTCCTCCCGCACCGCAAATACTCAGCTACAACTTCATCGAAACGTTTAAAGATATAGCGTCTGTTATAAACCTCTGTAAGCGGATCTCTGATCGCAAGCTCTCGGATACGCTGTTCCATGTTTTTTTCCCGGGTGATGTCGGCGTGCGTTCCGTACATCTTGAGCGGACGGCCCTCGTTATCGCGCTCGATGACCTTGCCGCGGTCGAAAACCCAGACCCATGAACCGTCCTTGTGGCGCATCCGGCTCTCGATCTCGTAATAGTCCGAGATGCCTTCGAAATGAAGATTGAGAAGACTTTTGGATTTTTCAACATCGTCAGGATGCGTAAAGCGTCTATTGGTGTCTATGGTCGTTGGCTCCAGTTCGGCGAGGGTATATCCGATGATTTCAGCCCATCGCTCATTGAACACGGTCTGGCCGGTCTGTATATTCCACTCCCAGGCTCCGAGTCTTGCAGCCTCGATAATATGCGCAAGACGATTGTGCTGGGTCTGTAGATCGTTTTGTAAATCGGTCCGGAGTTTTATCTGATCCGTAATGTCACCCATTACCGAGAGAAAATATTTCTGCCCCCGGCTGTCGATAGTATCACCCGAGAAGAGCCCATGGATCAGGTTCCCGTCTTTACGGCGGAGAACTACTTCGCGCTTTCGGAGGGCTCCTGCGCGCAGGAGTTTTGCTTTCCCGGAAAGCAGTTGTTGATCGTCCATGAACAATCCCAGTTCGAGGCTCGATTTTCCGATGACTTCCTCGCTGCTGTATCCAAATGTTTCGAGGAATGACTCGTTGACGTCGATAAAGCGCAGATCATCCACCCTGCTGACACCCATGGGCGCCGGATTGCTCCTGAAAAGTTTTTCGAATTTCTGGAGGGCATCCTGTTCCGCTGACATGAGGAGTTTTCTGGAATATGCCGCTGTGATGATGCCCGAGATAGTCTTCAGGGTTTCTATTTCGATCTCGCTCCAGCTTCGAAGGCGCGCGCATTCGTTGAAGCCAAGGAATCCGTGGACACGATTCCCCTCGCGGAGAGGGGCAACGATAATGGAGCGGATACCCTGTGGTTCGAGCAAGCTCCTGATATCTTCAGGCAGGTAATCGACATCATCAATCGCGCAAATCATTTCATTTTCCAGGATATTTTTCCAGAACGGAAATGAGGAATAAGATAGATTCTGCATATTGGCAATCTGCGGTTCGGCGCCTTCGGCGCACCATTCGTGGGTGTTTGTCGTCGTAGCTCCGTCCGCCGAGTCGAGGAAGAGATAACAGTGTGAGATTCCGAGATACTCGCCCACGATAGCCAGCGTCTTGTTCAACTGTGTATCGAAGTCTTCGCTCGATACAAATATGAGCGCAATTTTTGAAATGGCCCCTGATGCAGGCATAAACCGTCTCCTTTTGCGTTAATTATATCGGCGCCAAGCGTCTTAATAAAGCAGAGATAAGGCCGCGTCTTTATGAGGGCTATACTCCACAATGCTTAACGCCCAGGCTTATGGCTCGCCGGCTGCTTATTAAGCCTCCCCGGTAACATTTCCGAAACAGACATGATTCCGCAGCCAATCAAGCGTCCTCAAAAAAGAGGCCTGAATAAGAGATTTTACACGAAAGAGAAAAAAAATATTTATCCCGGAATTGTCGCTGGAAAGAAATATTTGTTACAAACAATAGGATGTCCGTCATGAGTATCCATCCCTCGTCCCGTTAAAACTACGCAGTATATTGCATTTACCGGTTTATCAGTCAACCGTGTGATATTATTGTCATAAAGCGGATACGATATCTCCGCGCCGGGACTTCGATATGCCACTCATGACGGCCTTCCCGGTTTATAATGACAATTTTTGGTTTATATCAGGCAATACGGCTTGAAGGAAAGCGCGGTATAGGGGGCTAACCATCAGGCAGCAACACTTACTTCCGGATTATCAGACAGCTGTATAGACCCCCCGTCGACAGGAAGCGCGGCTCCGGTGATTAAGCCGGCTCCGTCAGGGGCAAGGAATAGGCAAATGTAATTTGGCTTATTTATTTACAACATCAGACTGCGTGCTTTTTCACCCATTCGACGTATCGGTCCATCCAGTTCTGCAGGAACTGTTTGCTGTCAGCGCCGATGTTACCGGTATCGTCAAACAACCCATCCTTTGTCTGGATGAATGCTTCGGGTTGGCTAAGCGGCGGCATGTCAAGAAACACTAGAACATTGCGTAAATGCTGTTGCGCCATGGCAGTGCCGATGACTCCGATCGAAACGCCTATCACGCCGGCAGGCTTGCCCGTCCAAGCGTTTTGGCCGTAAGGACGTGAAGCGTGGTCGATTGCGTTTTTGAGAACGCCGGGTATCGAACGATTGTATTCGGGCGTAACGAACAAAACTCCATGAGAGTCCTTTATTTCATTTTTAAACCGTTTTACGGACTCAGCCTGGTTCCCGTCGTCATCCTGGTTGTATAGCGGCAGGTCGCCTATTTGAGACTGCCGGAACGAGAACTCAGGCGGAGCCAACTTTACAAGGGCATTAGCCAGTTTGAGATTAAATGAATCCTTGCGAAGACTCCCGACAATAACAGCGATTCGATAAGCGCTCATTGATATCTCCTTTTCCCTGTTTGAGGCGACATGTATACCGGCTCCGAAACCATTACCTATATTATATATACTTTCCTCTCATTCCTAATCCCTGAGCCTGTAAAACCGCGCACTCAGTGTTTTGCCGTTTCTAATCGTATCCAGATGATTGCCAATCGCATCGTCCAGTTTTATCAATCTGTCATCAGGATGCGGATGGGTCTTGAAAAGCAGAGCCACACTGCCTTCCTCCTTGCCTGTCTGCCCGATGATCTGAAGGACCTCCGGAAGACCATAAGGCTCGTAACCGGCCCGGGCGCTCAGCGCTACGCCCATAAGGTCGGCTTCATACTCGGCGCCTTTATCCAGACTGCGGGCGCAGACTTCGGCTCCGCTGCCGATCGCTTTTTGGATTAGCGGATTACCCTTGCCAAGTTGAGAGCCCAGCGCCTGGGCGCCCAAATCCAGCAGTTGAGACTGCTGCAAAAGTTTGAGGTGATGTTTCCTGACGACATGGGCGATTTCATGCGCAAGAACTCCCGCCAGTTGCGCTTCATTTTCGAGTTTTCTGTAGAGACCTTTTGTAATAATGACATAGCCGCCGGGCGCTGCGAAGGCATTGATATCTTCACTTTCGATGACTCCAAAGCGCCAGGGCAAATCTGCGCGTTCACTCTGGCTGGCAACCCATCGGCCCACCTGATTGACATATATTTGCAGAGACTCGTCTCTGACCAGCGGAGCGGCGCCCAACAGATTGCCTGTAATTTGACGCCCTATCTGAATTTCTTCCTCCTGGGAGGGGTTGCTCCAATTGAATGTCTGTTTGCTGTCCGCGCTGTTTTTCCCGGCAATAGTGCTTTTAACTGCATCCGTTATTAGCCCGAAACTAAATGCCTGCGCCTGCGGCACAAAAATAAAGGAGAGTATAAAAATAAGAAAAAAGTAAATTGCATTCATTATTTTTCTCCTCCCTCCTGCAAGTAGTCAAACTTGACGGCTTTCAGTCTGCCTTTATAGGCGAATTGCCTGCCTTGCTGGGAGTTCTGGGTATAGCTTTCCAGCTCTATCACTTCTGTCTCATTATAGCTGGCCTTTTTAAGGTCTTCCTCGTTCAGGCCGCGCACCCCGGATGTTGCGACTACTTTGCCCGTGCCTGCGCGTCCGCTCGCCAAAGCCAGCACCCCAGTGGCCTCATTGCCGCCGCTGCCGCCGCCGCGTTTAACCGCTAATAAACGCACCCAACCGCCGGCTTTCGCGGTTTTTACCTTTAACCAGGCGCCTTTTTTATTGATAATTTCCAACTTTTCGCCGCGCGCCATATTACCTGCTTTTTTTGCATCGGTATATGGTTCCACTCGAATAATATCCGCTTTCAGCGCGCTGCCGGCTTCGCCTGCCAAAGATATTCCCGGCATAAATATGACTGCCAGTAATAATGGAAATACAAATTTGATATTTTTCATAGTTACCCTCCATATATCGGAAATGTTTATAAATATCGGCTCCGGAATCAATAATCGGCAAATTCGTTTGTCTGTTTGGCCGGTATCTACTCAGTATATTCTAATTTAATGACTGCCTGGGCAAACAAGCTGCGCCATTGGCCGGCCAGAGGCCTGTCGCCTGTAATCCCTCCTTCGTGTAGTGTGTAACGGACTCTGGTGCTTGCGGGAAAGCCGCTGTTGATCAATATCGAAGATAATTTTCCGGCCAACTGATCCGCATCGGCCTCGACCTGTTGCCCGTATTGTCGCTGGTCTTTGGCATAAGTCCAGCAGACAACAACCATGTCTCCGAATAATCCCCAAATGCCGCCTTGTGTGCCTTTCAGCACATCAACGCTGCTGGTTGTATTGCAACTGCGCTTGATTCTCCATTTCAGTTCCTTAAGAAGGTCGTCGCTCAATGGGGCCTTGCTTTTTACCAGAATCGGCATGATAAGGGCCTGCAAATCGCCTTCGTCTATCTTTACGCCATAAGCCAGCCAGCGCTGCATCGCCAGGTCGGACGCCAGCGAGTAGGTTTCAGCGGCGCTGAAATACGTTACTGCCCAAAAAACCGGGCCGCAGAGGTCAATATAGGTGTCGGTGACATTGATACCGATATAGGAAATCACCAGCAGACCGATCTGGCTGAAGCTGAAAATTCTTTTTTTGTTGCGATATGTATCCATATAAACAGTCGCTGTAGTCAGCCAGATCAGCGCCAGACTCATCATTATATAGAACAGCGTGCCGCGCCATACGTGCAGATAATCGCCATGTTTAACGTTGTCTATGGCGGTCGCCAGGATATCCACTCCGGGATGAATCTTGGCCATGGGCGTGGCTTTCATATCGAACAGGCTGGGCGCGGTGGAACCTATTATGACGATCTTCCCGGTAAATTCATTTTGCGGGCGTTTCTTCTCTTTTATGGTCATATCCATAAAAACATCGCTGAAAGACACATATTGATGAGTGAAAGGTTTACCCCGCCAATTGAGCAATACACTCTTTGAATCTTCTACATGGTATCCCAGCTTTCGGCCTAAACTGAGCGCCAGTGACGGCAATTCCCAGCCATAATCCTCCTGGAAAAGACAATATTCCCTCACGATGCTGTCGTCATCAGGATAAATGTTGTTGAATCCTAAACGTCCCGAATCGATTGCCGCCTGGAAGTGAGGCAATATCAGGGCGATAGTGGCATTCTGGTCCGCCTGCCCCTTGATTTTTTCAGTTACGCCCGGAATCATTGAAGGTTTTATCGCGCTTAGTTTGTCCTGGTCTTCAGGCAATCTGACAAAAGCAAAAAAAGAGTTATCCGTAGAGGCTATGACTTCATTGAAATAAGTGTCACTCTCAGGATGTGATATGTCGGGGTCGCTGAATAAAATATCGAAGACGATTGCTTTCGGCTTTTGCGCCCTGATATTTTCCAGAAACTCGCCGAATACCTGGCGGGGCCAGGGGTAGCGTCCATATTCCTTCGCCATTGCCGCCAGACTGGCCTCATTGATATCCACCACCACAATGTCCTTATCAGGCTCTGGCACGATCAGGCGGATGCTCACCATGAAATCGAACGCCTTTTCGCGCATATTTTCGCCAAAATGGAAAACGGTAGCGTCAACCAGGACAAACAGGGAAAACGCAATAGCAACATAGATATAAAAAAGCTTGTTCGTCTTTCCTGCGGCGTTGGTTACCCAGTGGATGAAAAGGAGTTCCAGTCTCGTCAGGCCATGTTCTAATTTGCTTTTTTTCATAAGATATTTGTCAAGATTTGTGAATACACGGAAAGTATATATGAAGTGCAATATTGTGTGCAAGAAGAAAACCTCGGCAAAATGCAGCAGGGTAAAGATGTGCGCCTTCATGCTGGTTATCAATTAGCGATCTATTAATATACCATTGTCAAATCAAGAACTTTGACCCTCCGGCATCTATGTTCTATAATACCAAAATGCCTTATAGCGGTCCTGACGGCAAACGCCGCCCGGGGTTTTTAGACGTAATTCGGGAATGTGTCGTTCCAAAGGTTGGGAGCATATGTTTTAAACAAAACAGACGGATGAGTTTTGGCGAGCCTTGAAGTGGAATCCGCCGGGACCATAAAAATTGTAGAACGTATAGCTATTATTTTATGGACATACCCAGGCTAATCATAGTTTACAAGGAGATTAAGTATGAAAAGATTATCAGTCGCTTTATCGATAATTTGCATGTTGTTCGCAGGATTGGCCCAGACTGCCATGGCCTGCAGCGATATATTCATCAATCACCCGAATGCGCATATCGAAGCCCGGTCCATGGATTTCGGTATGAACATCGCAATGAATGACACCTTCGGGTTCATCGGACAAAAGAATACCACGGACATAATTATCGACGCTGATAAAATCCCTGCCGGGGACTTGACAAGCTGGACGAATAAATACGGCTACTGGGGACGGTACGCATTCCATACCCCCAAAGTCGATGACGCAATGAATACCGAAGGGTTGTCCATATCAGGGCTATATCTGGATAAATATACGCAGTATCCTGTATACAACCCTGCAGACAAACGCCCTGTGCTGGGTGTCTTTGATATGCCCAATTTCCTGGTCAGTCAGGCCAGGAATGTCGATGAGGCCGTAGCTCTTATAAACAGCCGCCAGATCGTGCAGTCTGCGGTAGAGATCAAACCCGGCATCTTCCTCAAGAATACCCCTCTTCATTATGTCATACGCGACAAGACCGGCAAATCCGCTGTAATTGAGTTCGTGGGAGGCAAGACCCTCGTCTACACGGGAGCCGGCAATGTTATGACCAACAGCCCTACATACCCGCAGCAGCTCGAAATGGTCAAGAAGTATGAGACCCTGAGTGTCGATAAAGACAACAGCCTTACCGGGATGCCCGGCGGGTTCGATTCCCCTGAGCGCTTTGCGCGCGGCCATATCCTGACCAAATCGTTGCCGGTTCCGGCGTCCACCCAGGAAGCCCTGTATCAGGCGGATTTCACTATATCATCCTGCTCGGTTCCATATTTCGGCAGGCCGGGTTCAGGCTATAGAAGCAATACGGTTTGGAAGGTTCTGAAAGACCTGGATCATGGTATTGTATATACAAACAACTCGGTCTATTTCCAGGGCGGAGGTAAAATCGCCCCGACTCATGTTGTAAATGGCGGCTATACGATTATTGATCTGAACGCGGTTGATTTCAACAAGATACCGTTAGAATTTGCGGGTGAAACAATTAAGCCGACCCCGAAGAACAGGGTTATTAAAGTCATCAGGGCCAACGAAATTCCGGAGTTCGGAGAATAGCAGTCCGGCGGAAACCATACCGACCACATGACTGGATTGTAAATTAGCGCGATTAGAGCGGAGCGATACGCTGAGAGGCGGAATTCCAGAGACAAACCAAAAGAAGCGATAAGTCTTTTGGTTTGTCTCTTTCCTCCCTATCTTCATAGCATCAATAGCTGTCTTTCCGAGCCTCTGCCGTCAGCATGTACACAACGCCTTCTTTTTCATTGATCGTATAAAAGAATCGGTAATCGCCTATGCGGTAACGCCATGTGTCCGGTGAATATCCGCGCAACTTTTTTATATTCGGCCCGAAATATGGATTGGAACGCAGTTGCGGATATACATATTCAGCAAGTTTAGCGCGTATACCGGCTGCGTAGCCGCTGAAATCCTTCTTCAGATCGCCCATAAACCGGTCGGTTTCAAAGATCCTGAACTTAGTCAACAAAGAGCCCCTTTTTCAATTTGGCCTGTTTATGGCCCTCGGTCAGCTTTTTCAACAGCCCGGTGTTTTGATTAATGGCCTCCATCTCAAAGCTGTCCGCGAAAAACTCTTCATGCAGGCGCTTGAGCGCAAGGGTTTCTATAAGGTTGGAGACACTGCGGTTATCGGCCCGCGCGGCGGCGGTAAACTGCTCATAGGCTTCATCGCTTAAACGCAGGGTTATGGTCTTGGGCATATTCATTCACCTTCTTTCATTTTGCTTTAAATATATTATAAACGAATTAAAATGAAATGTGCCGGGTTCCGGTAATATTTCGTGATATGCGAAAAAAGAACCGTCCCATTTTCTCCCCATACGAGACCATTTTCTTGCATTCTTATTAATCTGCAATATGAAAAGTATTCCAGAAAGCCTGAAACTGCTTTTCCGCTTTCTTGTATTCTTTTTCAGTTTCCAATAATTCCTTTTGCTTAATCTCGCCTGATTTCAATTTTCTCTGCGCCAGCTCGTACGTCAATTTCTTTATAAGATATTCCTGTTTTAATATCGTTCCTTCAATAGCCCCTGTATGATTGCGGAACCCCAAATTCTGCATTTCCCAGCCGGTGTTTCCAATCTTATCCAGTTTTTCTTTTGATAACTTATTCACCGACGCCTCTGTGAGTTTTCTGAAGCTGTCCAATGCGGATTTAATTTCGGCCAGACTTTCCAGAGACTGTTTAGAGGAAAATCTTTCGTTGTATGTATACTTGGCTGATTCATCGGGATTCGCGGATTTCAAATCCAGCTCAGCGTATGCCGGAAGGCTGACAGCAAGGATGGAGCAAATAATCAAAATACGCAACATATTTTATCTCCTTTCATGTAAATAACGTTAAGTTGATATGGCAGCGCCTTTTCTGCGGCCAGCCTGACTTCAGGGTCAGTAGTAATCAAGCTCATTTTAATCTCTTGGAGCCTGCCTATCTTTAGGGATGCTGACGACTCCGGCCCCATCAACAAGCCAACCCTTCCCGGTCTTGATTACCTTCAAGACCACCCTGTAAGTATCCAGGTCGGCCCCTTTCAATATCACATAATCGGAGTTGTCATCACACTTAAGGACAATAAGGTCCTTCTGCGGATAATCCTGGCCATCCCAGATAGGATCAAAACCCAAACCCATTTCGGGATCTTCCTTTTGCGCATCTACGACCATTTTCCTGTACGCCTTTTTGAAATCGGCTGTGACTTTCTTGTTTCTCCGCACCCACTGGAGCGTTGTTTCCCCGGCGCCTTCTTTATCGCAATATGCCTTATATTCATTCATAAAGCCGGCGGCAAATTCAGCTTTCTGCGTGCAATCCGCATGGCAAAGCGCCGGGAATAGTATGACTGCAAGCAAGCCCAATAAAATCTTCACGGTTTATCTCCTGTTCTTTTCATAACTGAATTAACTCCGTCACAAGGGGCCGGTGGCTTGCCTGTTTAAGATATCATTTTCCCAATCTTGCCTTCAGCGCAGCGTTGTATGGCAGATACTCCCCTTCCATTGGTTCATACCACAGGATCTTTTCAGTCATACGGTTTACCCTGAAACGATCTACTATGGGCGCTGTATTGGGATCGCCGGGACACTTGCCGCCGTGTTTTTCATGTATCGCAAAGTCGAAGCGGTCCTTTGTCTTACCCTCAGTCATAAAAGAGAGACAGGATAGGGCGGTCCAGCTGTCATAGAGTTTATCTTTCTTGATCTGCGTCGTTAATATATCCAGGGCTTGAAGTTCAGTAAGTTGTTTTTCCGCTAGGACATCGGAACATGGAAATATCATAAGAAGAGAAACGAATACCATCAGGAGCGACAATCTTGTTTTCATTGGATCCCCCAATATAATAATATTAAACTGATGACCGATATTTCCGTATTGTCCGTGCAATGTCATGGAACTATATCCAAAATATCATCGGTTATTTTCTGTAAACCTTCTCGTGGCTGCCGATGTCCAGCAGGATGACTTCTTTATCCGTTATCATAATCTTCAGCACGATGATGTGATATTTATCGGTCAGACTTACTGCCTGAATGTTTTTGAGCTTGCCGCTTAGCTGATGATAGTGGAGACTGCCGTCAAATGGATTTTCCTCAAGCGCTCGCAGAATATCGGCAAGCTTTTTTTTGAGATCAGGATACCGCTTTACAAATTTTTCGGCGGAACGGATAAAATAAGCTGTCCAGGCAAGGGTGAACATTTTTCAGTCTTCAAGCCCCAGTTCCTTTATAAGGTCATCTGCGCTTCCGCGCGTGACCTTGCCTGCTTTTACATCCGATAGTGAGGCCCGTATGCGGATGTTGAAAGCCTCATCCTCGGCGTCGAGAAGCTCCTTATATCTCTCTTCTGTAATCACTACATATTCCGGTTCATTATTCTTTATAACGTGGACAGGTCCTCTTGCAAGCAGATCATCCACGGCAGATATGCCGCGTCTTTTTATATCCCCGGCTGCAATTGTATTCATATGGGTTCTCCTTTTAGTGCTTAATAAGGTACTTATATTATACCATAACCAATCGGAAGGCTCAATCAGCAATATTCGCTGTCAGGCTACGATGTTTTTTGCCCTCTCTGTATTGATATATATCTTCAACCGAATGAATTAGCAAAACACGCTTCCATCAGGGCGGGCCGGCTACTGAACAGACAGGTCGGACATGTTTGCTTGGCTGTTTCTTCTCTCAACCAGACTTTGACTGTCGGTTTTGGAGTTCCACCAAATCAGTCCTATAATGATTACAGGAGTCGTTGACCATGACCGCCGGTAGGGGCTTACACCCTCCTGAAGAAACTGTGTCATCAGAATGATAAATTATTTTTTTTAATAACAACAGTCCTTGGCCTTGGGAGAGGGGGAGTCCGGTTATATCGTCGGGATATGCCCCTGACTTTTGCGGCGGGATACTCCAGGCCGCATGGCCCCGGACCGGCCGTATCAATATAACAATCAAGTCAAGATACTTGACATGAACTATATAAAGTATTATGATATAAACAAGTCAATTGAAAAGGGGTGAGCCATATGGCTGCGGATACCAGGGGCTATTACAAAACACTGGGTGTCAGCAAGGACGCTACTCAGGATGAGATCAAGAAGGCTTACAGGAAGCTGGCCCGGAAATACCATCCGGATCTGAACGCCGGCAACAAGCAGTCTGAGGAGAAGTTCAAGGAGATCAGCGAGGCCAATGATGTGCTCGGTGATGAGAAGAAGCGCGCAGAGTATGACAGTGGCGGAGCATTTGATTTCGGCGGGCAGGCGCATGAGGGGGTCAGGGGGTTTAATTTCGGAGGCGGCGCAGGAGCCGCTGATTTTTCGGATATATTCGGAGATCTGTTCGGCGGCGGCCATTATTCATATGAGCCCGAACGTATGCGGGGAGAAGATCTGCTTATGCATCTTGATCTCTCCCTCGAAGACGCGTTCAGGGGAAGCACTATGAGCATACCCTTGTCACGCAATGTTTCGTGCGCGGCGTGCGGCGGCAGCGGGGCTGAATCGCAGGAAACATGCTCCAAATGCAAGGGCACAGGCCGCATCCAGGAAGGGAAGGGTTTTATGAGGATGGCCCAGATCTGCCGCGATTGCGGAGGCAAGGGCAAAAAGACGACAGCCTCATGTAAAAGGTGTTCCGGCCGGGGGACTGCGGATCACTCGGAAACTATAAAGGTAAAGATCCCGGCGGGCGCCGACGACGGTTCGATCATCAGGCTTAAGGGCAAGGGCAACGCCGGTAAAGGCGGGCCTGCAGGAGATCTGATTATCGAGATTGCGCTCAGGCCTCACGTGATATTACGCAAGGACGGGAAGGATATTAATGTGCAACTGCCGGTCACGTTCGGAGAGGCCGCTCTCGGCGCAAAGATAGAGGTGCCGACTCTTGACGGGGTTTCGGTGATGACGCTGCCGGCCGGCACACAGGGCGGACGCCGTTTCAAGCTGGGTGGAAAAGGTTATATAGATTCTAAAACAGGCAGGCGCGGAGATCAATATGTTGAAATCAGGATTGCCGTGCCGAAGGACATTAACGACAAGACAAAAGATGCGATTAATGTAATAGAACAATCGTATAAAGAAAGCCCTAGAAAGCATATGGGGGAGAAATAATCATGGCAAGGAGACCGAAGGACGAATGCAGGCCTCTTTATCTGATAAGTGTTGTTTCTCAGATGCTCGAGGTGCATCCCCAGACCCTGCGTATTTATGAGCGGGAGGGCCTGATTACGCCGACGAGGATCAACCGCCAGAGGCTTTATTCGGATATGGATGTGCAGAAACTCCATCTGATTATAGAGCTGACTCGTGATCTCGGCGTAAACAGGGCAGGGGTGGACGTCATACTGAGGCTGCGCAAAAGGATAGAAGGGATGCAAAGAGAGATACTCGATATGATGCAGTTTCTGGATGACGATGTCAGGCATGAGTTTGAGAGGCGGCTGAGTATACTTTTTGGCGAAGAATAATTTCCGGATATCTGCAGGGCGGTTATATGAGGTATGCATGACAAGGAGGATTGATTTATGAGACTTGATAAATTAACGGTAAAAAGCCAGGAGGCGCTACAGGAGGCCCAGGGGCTGGCTGAAAAGAAGGGCAATCAGCAGGTGGATGTCGAACATTTGCTCTATGCGATTGTCAGCGATGATGAGGGTATATGCCCGCAGCTCCTCAACAAGGTGGGCGCTAATATTGCCGCAGTAAAGGCTGATCTCGACAAGGAGATCGAAAAAATTCCGAAAGTGTCGGGCGCAACCCCTATGGGACAGCTGTATGTTACGCCGCGGCTGAAGAACGTGATCGAAAAGGCGTTTGATGAGGCGCAGCATCTTACGGATGAATTCATCAGCGTCGAACATATATTGATTGCTGTTTTCAGCGATCAGGGGTCTGCAACGGCAATACTCAATCGTAACGGAGCCACACGCGCAAATATCCTGAATGCGATGAAGGAGATCCGGGGAACGCAGAGGGTGACTGACCCGAATCCCGAAGATAAATATCAGGCGCTGAAGAAATATGGCAAGGACCTTACCGAACTGGCGAGAAAGGGCAAGCTCGATCCGATTATCGGCAGGGACGAGGAAATCAGACGCGTTATACAGGTGCTGTCTCGCAAGACCAAGAACAACCCTTGCCTTATCGGTGATCCCGGGGTGGGAAAGACTGCCATTGCGGAAGGGCTCGCTCAAAGGATTGTCGCAGGCGATGTGCCGGAGACGTTGAAGAATAAGAGGCTTATAACTCTCGATATCGGCAGCCTAGTTGCGGGCTCGAAATATCGCGGCGAATTCGAAGACAGGCTGAAGGCTGTCATAAAGGAGATAGAGCAGGCCGAGGGCGGCATCATTACCTTTATTGACGAGCTTCATACGCTTGTGGGCGCCGGAGCCGCAGAAGGTTCTGTGGACGCGTCAAATATGCTGAAGCCGGCGCTCGCTCGCGGTGAGCTCAGATGCATAGGCGCAACCACTATCAATGAATACCGGAAGCATATTGAAAAAGACCCTGCGCTCGAACGCAGGTTCCAGCCCGTGATGGTAAGGGAGCCGTCTATTGATGACACGATTTCGATATTGCGCGGACTCAAGGAACGGTATGAGATACACCATGGCGTCAAGATAAAAGACTCGGCGCTGATTGCGGCGGTGATGCTTTCCGACCGCTATCTGACGGAGAGATTTCTTCCAGACAAGGCAATCGATCTCATAGATGAAGCAGCCGCAAAGCTGAGGATGGAGATAGACAGCATGCCTGTTGAGCTGGATGAGGCCGAGCGGAGGCTGCGCCAGATAGAGATCGAGAGACAGGCGCTGATGAAGGACGATTCAAAGGAGTCGAAAGACAAGCTGGCCAAGCTGGCTAAAGAGGCGGCTGAAATTCAGGCAACCCGTGATGTTCTGAAGGCGCAGTGGACGAGCGAGAAGGAGATAATCAGCAAGATCAGGGACATCAAGGAGCAGATAGACCAGACAAAGATCGGCGCTGAACGCGCTGAGAGGGAAGGAGATCTTTCAAAGGCGGCAGAACTGAAATACGGCAAGCTTATTGAACTTCAGCATACTCTTGAGACCGAGACCAGACACCTGGCCGAAACACAGGCGACAAAGAAGATGCTCAAGGAAGAGGTTTCGGAAGACGATATTGCCGAGGTTGTGTCCAAGTGGAGCGGTGTGCCTGTTACACGCATGCTCGAAGGTGAGGCGCAGAAGCTGATACACATGGAAGACAGAATCAGGCAGCGTGTTGTGGGACAGGACGATGCGCTCACTGCAGTTGCAAACGCCATAAGGCGCGCGCGGTCGGGCTTGCAGGACCCGAACAGGCCGATAGGCTCGTTTATCTTTCTTGGTCCTACAGGTGTGGGTAAGACCGAACTGGCGAAAGGTGTGGCTGAGTTTCTCTTTGACGACGAGGGGGCAATGATAAGGATAGATATGTCCGAATACCAGGAGAAGCATACCGTATCGCGCCTGATCGGGGCGCCTCCGGGCTATGTCGGTTATGATGAGGGTGGTCAGCTGACGGAAGCGGTGCGCAGGAGGCCGTATTCAGTAGTGCTCTTCGACGAGATAGAGAAGGCGCATCCAGAAGTCTTCAACACCCTGCTCCAGCTTCTGGATGACGGACGTCTGACAGACGGGCACGGCCGCACCGTCGATTTCAGGAACTCGGTCATCATAATGACCTCCAATATCGGCAGTACGCACATACAGGAGATACTTGAGGACCATGCGAAGAAACCTAAGGCCTACTGGAACGTTCATGAATACAGGCAGTTAAAGAACAGGGTGATGGATGACCTGAAGGCGTTCTTCAAGCCTGAGTTCCTCAACCGTGTTGATGAGATCGTGATATTCAATGCGCTTAATGCGGAACTGCTGAAGAAGATCGTCGATATACAAATTGGGAGGATGAAGAAATATCTGCTCGAAAAGAAGCTGGATATCACACTTTCCGATGCGGCCAAGGCGCACATTGCGGAGTCTGGATTTGATCCTGTTTACGGGGCCAGGCCGCTCAAACGCGCCATTCAGAACGAGATACTGAATCCGCTCGCCATGAAGCTGCTTGAAAGCGGCTTTGCGGAAGGTGATGTGATCCAGGTGGATTACGATGGAAGCAAAATGGTATTCAGCAAGGCCGGCGATGCGGCGGCTTTCAGCGGAAGAGATTAGTCACGGATTATTTTATCCCAAGATTGTCATTAGAAACAGAAAAGGCCGTCATGAGTAGCTATATCGAAGTCCCGGCGCAGAGATATCGTATCCGCTTTATGACAATAATATTATGCGGTTGACTGATAAACCGGCAAATGCAATATACTGCGTAGTTTTGGCGGGACGGGAGATGGATACTCATGACGGACATGCTAATTGTTTACAAAAAATATTTCTTTCCAGTGACAATTCCGGGTTTATCTAAACCTTCGTTATGATAGAGTCAGTCCTGTATTATAATAGTGAACCGGTAGCCGGAAAACCCAGGCCCTTCCGTCCTCGATACGGCATGCGCCGCATCTTTATTTAATTGACAGAACAGCCGTCTATTTGCAATAATAACAATCTTCAAGGCGAGCAGTTTGCGCCTTGTCCGCACATTTTTTTAGGGTTTCCCGGGTAGCTCAGCTGGCAGAGCAGGTGGCTGTTAACCACCCTGTCGGGGGTTCGAGTCCCTCCCCGGGAGCTTTTTTTGTCCGATTGATCAGATCTGTTTGAAAAAATCGTTGCCTTTATCGTCCACCAGTATAAATGCAGGGAAATCAACGACCTCTATTTTCCAGACAGCTTCCATACCGAGTTCCGGATAGTCTATGCATTCGACCTTTTTTATATTTTCTTCGGCCAGCAGGGCCGCCGGGCCGCCGATAGCTCCCAGGTAGAAGCCGCCGTATTTTTTGCAGGCGTCGGTCACCTGCCGGCTCCGGTTCCCTTTTGCGATCATGATCAGCGAGCCGCCATGAGACTGAAGAAGGTCCACATATGAATCCATGCGACCTGCAGTTGTGGGACCGAATGAGCCGGACGGCTTGCCCGGAGGCGTCTTTGCCGGGCCTGCATAATAGATCGGGTGATGTTTCATGTATTCCGGCAAGCCTTCGCCCCTGTCTATGCGCTCCCTGAATTTTGCATGGGCTATGTCGCGGCCCACGATGACGGTACCGGTCAGCGAAAGTTGCGTAGTTACCGGATATTTGGAAAGTTCGGCCAGAACATCCTTCATCGGGCGGTTGAGGTCTATCTTTATCCCCGTATCATGTTTACCGCGAAATCTTTCGGGGATAAATCGTCCGGGGTTGCGCTCCATCTCTTCCAGCCATATGCCGTCTTTATTGATCTTTGCTTTTATATTCCGGTCTGCGGCGCACGATACAGCCATACCGACAGGACATGAAGCGCCATGTCGCGGCAGGCGAATAATGCGGACATCAAGGGCAAAATGTTTGCCGCCGAACTGCGCGCCGTAGCCGAGCCTGTTGGCGGCTTCGAGCATCTTCTTTTCGAGCGCTATATCGCGGAATGCCTGACCTCCCTTGTTTCCTTCAGTTGGTAGTTCATCCAGATAACGCGTGGCTGCGAGTTTTACTGTCTTCAGGCATGCGTCGGCGGAAGGACCGCCTATAGCAAACGCTATATGATAAGGCGGGCAGGCGGCTGTGCCGAGAGACTTCATCTTCTCAATTAGCCACTTTTCGAGGGTGGCCGGATTAAGCAGCGCCCTGGTTTCCTGATACAGCATGGTTTTGTTTGCCGAACCGCCGCCCTTTGCGATGAACAGAAATTTATATTCCATGCCGTCTGTTGCGCTGATGTCTATCTGTGGCGGCAGATTATTGCCTGAATTGACCTCATCATACATATTCAGCGGAACTGTCTGCGAATAGCGCAGATTTTCTTCGGTATATGTTTTCCATATCCCTTTGGTGAGATATTCTTCATCCCCCCCGCCGGTCCAGACCTGCTGTCCTTTTTTTGCGATTATTGTAGCGACGCCGGTGTCCTGGCAAAAAGGCAGCTCAAACTTTGCGGACACCTCCGCATTGCGCAGCAGGGCAATAGCGACACTGTAGTCGTTGGAAGAGGACTCTTCATCGGCCAGTATTGCCGCCACTTGTTCATGATGCGATGTCCGCAGCAGGAATGACGCGTCCCGCATGGCCTGATTGGCCAGATACGAGAGTCCTTCCGTGTCCACCTTCAGGATTTCTTTCCCTTCAAATTCAGCTGTTGAGACATATTCTTTGGTGAGAAGACGATACTTCGCGCTGTCAGGACCAAGCGGATAGGGGGCCTGATATCTGAATTCCTGTTTTTTCGTTTCTGCCATCTTATCTTCCTTTTCTTCAGTCATGGCGCTTTGGCTGTTCCCTCCGCTGTTGTTCACTTTCTTATCAGCGGCAGGTATATTTTAAAGACTGTGCCCTTGCCGGTCTCGCTTTGTACATCAATATAGCCGTAGTGCTGCTTAATGATTCCATAAGATATAGACAGCCCGAGCCCTGTGCCCTTTCCAACCTCTTTGGTTGTGAAAAAAGGCTCGAAGATTTTTTCTCTTATTGCGGGATTGATGCCTGTTCCGGAGTCCGAAACCGAAAGCAGGGCGTATTTGCCGCACTTGCCGTATCCATGCGTCCTGATAAACTCTATGTCCATTTCAGCGGTATCCGTGCTGATAACGAACTCGCCTCCATTAGGCATCGAGTCACGCGCATTGGTTGCCAGGTTCATCAGCACCTGGTCCAGGAGGCAGCAGTCGCCCAATATAACAAGTTTTGTGTCGGAAAGGTCTAATTTCACGCGTATGCCCGTTCCCATTAAACTCAGCAGCAGGCGTCCTATATCTCTTGTGATCTCGTTCAGGTCAATCTGTTGTATATCGATGCTTCTGTTCCTGCTGAATGTAAGGAGGCTTTTTGTTATGCTTGCGGCCCTGTCCGATACCGCAATTATGTCTTCCAGATAACGGAATGCCCGGCTGTCCTTGTCGATATGCCTCTGTGCAAGAGTACTAAACCCCATTATGGCGTTGATTGCATTGTTGAAATCGTGGGCGATCCCGCCTGCTATCTGCCCAAGGGACTCAAGTTTCTGGATCTGCCGCAGCTGTTCCTCGATCATCTTGCGCTCGGTTATGTCTTCGATCAGTCCGTCAGCGGCAATGATTTCGCCTTCCTTATTGAAGCGAGGGGCGGGAGTGTTTTTGATCCAGCGGATCTCGCCGTTTTTATGTATGATCCTGTGTTCTATTGATATCGGGTTATATTCCAAATGCATTTTTTCTGAGTGTCTTATTACCGTGTCCCTGTCTTCGGGGTGTATCATCTGGTGCCAAAGATCGGGATTTGCCCTATATTCATCTGTTGTATAACCTGTAACCGAAAGGCAGCCTTCACCGTGCTCTGTTTCAGTCGGCCTGCCGTCTTGCATGCGGATTGTGTAGATATAGCCCGTCACCGCCTTTATCAGTCGCCTGTACCTCTCTTCGCTTTCCTGCAGCGCCTCTTCCGCCTGTTTGCGGCCGCTTATGTCGCGGATCGCGCAGATATGCACTGGTCGGCCATGTCTGACGAAAAAACGCCCGGTGATCTCGACCGGAAAGACAAGGCCGTTCTTTTTTCTATGCAGGCGAAGCGGAATTATCACAATTTCATTGGAGATAAGCGGCGTGTCTGTTGTAACCTTGCGGGTATCTTCGGGTTCTGCAGACAGGTCTGAATTTCTCATTGCAAGCAGCTCAGCATGCCCATAGCCATATAATTCAGTTGCGGCCCCGTTGGTTTCTATAATAGTCCCGGTCTCGTTATCGATGAGAAAGATGGCGTCTGACTCGGCTTCAAACAGTTCACGATAAAGAGCTTCGCTTTCACGAAGCTCCCCCTCGGCGCTCTTGCGCCCGGTAACGTCAATAGTAACGCCGATCAGTCCGCTTACATTGCCCTCCGAGTCCGTTAATAGCGCCTTGTTGAAAACGGTATCGCAGATGGAGCCTGAGGCGTTTGTCATCCGGATCTCAAAGGTCTGGACCGCCGGATTTTGAAAAAGCTCGATATCTTTTGAATGTAAGAATTCCGCCTTTTCGCGGGGCAAAACATCGAAAACCGTCTTGCCGACGAATTCCGGTTCCGTCCAGCCATAAACCTCTGTGAAGGCTTTATTGATCCCAAGATAGCGCCCATCCTTGTCCTTGTAATATATAGGTGGTGGAATATTATCCAGAAGAGATTTCAGAAACAGGCTGCTCATCGGAGCTAAATCTTCCGGGGGCGTCTGCAGCGGAGCTGCCTGCGAGTCATTATTGGGTGCGCTTGCCTGCTTTGGAGAGGCGTTTTTGCTGCCGGCCATACTACTCCTGTCGTCTGTTATATTTATAATTAGCGCTACCTGCCGCTATCAGACACAACCGTAATTATAATTATAACAAAAAACGGCTTTTGATGATCAATGATCAGGAACGACGGCGTTGCCGCCCCCGGCTTTTTCTGTTAAACTTAGCGTATGCGAGGGCTGTTATCCGTATATAGAGGTGAGCAATGAAAGTAGTTACAGCTGCGGAGATGAGAGAGATCGACAGGATTACGATTGAGGAATACGGCGTGTCCGGACAGGCGCTGATGGAGCGGGCCGGCGCGGCTGTCGCGGCGAGGGCAATGGATGTTTTTTCAGAAAGGAAAGCGGTTGTTCTCTGCGGCGGCGGCAACAATGGCGGCGATGGTCTTGTTGCGGCAATCAATCTGCTCGGCAGAGGGTGCGATGCCAGGGCTCTGATTCTTGCAGAGCCGGGTAAATTAAGCGCTGATTGCGAAATTCAGCGCGTGAAGGCTGAAGCGGCAGGGGTTCCGGTCGAATTCCGAAAAAGGGCTGAAAAGGCGGACTTCAACGATGTTTTTGTGATCGACGCAGTCTTGGGCACGGGACTCAGTAAGCCGGTTACGGGTGATCTGGCAGCCACATTCAGGCTTCTTAATGAATCCGGGGTTCCGGTATTGGCGGTTGATATCGCTTCGGGCATATCATCCGATACCGGACAGGTACTCGNAGACGCGGTTATTGCCGATTATACGGTAACCTTCGGCCTGCCCAAGAGGGGCCATTTTCTCTATCCCGGCGCCCGGTATTGCGGCTGCCTTTATGTAGAGGATATCGGGTTTCCTGAAAAACTTACCGGATCGAATACCATAAAGACCGAACTGTTTCACAGGGACGCGGCTCTGCCTCTGATCCCGGCGCGGCCCCGCAACTCGTACAAGGGAGATTACGGGCATATACTTGTAGTTGCAGGCTCAAGGGGAAAGACCGGCGCAGCCCTGATGACCGCAAGGGCATGCCTGAGATCCGGCTCCGGGCTTGTTACCATAGCGGTTCCCGAATCGCTGATGGATATTTTTCAGTCGAGGGTCACCGAGGAGATGGTCCTGCCCCTTCCTGATAAAGGCGACGGGACTCTTGACAGTCCGGCAAGCGAGGTCATTCTCGAATTCGCAAGCCGCCGGGCCGATGTTATTGCTATCGGGCCGGGCATCGGAGTATCGCCTGAAACAGAAGATATAATGAACACGCTTGTCCTCTCATCAGCCATTCCGCTTGTAATAGACGCCGACGGACTGAACTCACTCAATAATGCGCATGAAACCCTGGGCTCCGCTAAGGCCCCGATAGTCGTAACGCCCCATCCCGGAGAGATGGCGAGGATTTTGAAGCATGCATCGGAAGTCCGAAGTCAGGATTCGGAATTCAGGCTTCAGAAACCGGAGTTCAGGGATGAATCCGCGACCGGAATTGAAACAGAAGGAAAAGAGCAAAAAGCAATGGTGACCATAGAAGATATAGAGAAGGACAGGATCAATGCGGCGCTCTTTTTTTCGCAGGGCACAGGCGTATGCACTGTGCTGAAGGGCGTTCCGACGATTGTCGCCGACGCGGACGGCCATGCGTATATCAATACATCGGGAAATCCGGGGATGGCCACCGCCGGTTCAGGAGATGTCCTTACCGGCATAATCGCCTCGTTTATCGGCCAGGGGATGAATACTTCGTCAGCCTCGGCCCTCGGCGTCTATATGCATGGGCTTGCGGGAGATCTTGCGGCGGAAGACAAGGGAGAACAGTCGCTTGTCGCCTCGGATATAATCCTGGCCCTGCCCTCGGCGTTCGACAGCCTGAAATGAAAGGAGCATAAGATTGATTACAGAAATGATCTTTCCGGAAATATTCGCCGGACTGCCGGTAAGCGCCGTTTTTACCACTCGCGCCTATCAGGGAGGAGCAGATGATTTAAAAGGGCATTTATCGGCTGAGGCGCTGTTTATGCCTGTTCAGAAACATACAGGCAGGGTCGTTATAATCGACCGCAATTTGGAGCCGGTTGACGCCGACGCTGTATTGACTGCAAGAAAGAGACTTGTGGTAGGGGTGCGGACAGCCGATTGCGTGCCGATACTTCTGTACGACCGCAGCAAGGAGATAGCTGGGGCTGTACATGCAGGATGGCGCGGCTCGGTGCAGGGCATAATTCGCAACACTATTGCTGCGCTCCGCGAAAATTTTCAATCAGCTCCGGAAGACGTAATTCTGGCCATAGGACCGGGTATCAGGGGAACATGCTATGCTGTTGGCCAGTATGTGGCCGAGGCGCTTACAAATGCCACCGGCAAAGGCTCTTACATTTTCACGGTAGAAAGCAAAATCTGCGCAGACCTCCCTGAAGCCAACCGGTTGCAGGCTGTTTCCGAAGGAATACTGCCTGAGAACATCTGGATGTCGGACGAATGCACACATTGCCTGCCGGAAAAATATCATTCATACCGCTATTCAGGCGGAGCTCCGGGCAGGCAATATGCGTGTGTGTGTATCAAATAACAGCTGTAAGCTTTTAGCTTAATGCTCATTGCTTTTTGCCTGCGGAGCCGGGAGGCAGCTTCCGCTGCTCCATATACGGGTTCTAACTCTTGTTTGATTCGTCCGGCTTGAGTAACTGCGTACACAGTTCTTTGGCCTCTTTTATGATGGCAAGAGCGTGGATGCGGTCGAGCCGGCATCTTCTTAGCAAGGCCTGTTCATCCATCATCGCAATCTCTTTTGCAAGTATGATGTCACTTACAAAGAGCGCCTGCGTAATGTTTTTTGTCGCTGAAGGGAGTATCGTTACAGGATAAAGCCGCTTTTCTTCTATCATGGCTTCCAGACTTTCTTTTTCCGGATATCTCCAGCTCACTATTTTCAGCCCTTCGCATGCGGCATATTTGATTGCGTCGCTGCTGCAGCGCGTATTGGTCACAAGCCAGCCCTCTGTTACATGAGAATTCTTCTCCGATGACAACTCTAACGCTTTTCTTATATCATTGAAACGCGCATTGACGTAAAGGGCAATCTTGATATCCGCAGGCTTTTCGCCGCTCGCATGATGCTTGCATTCTATCACACAGCGGAGGTTGTCTTTGCTCGCAAGGACATCCACCTCATGCGTAACACAATATCCGCTGATCATCCGGTTAACCTCGACGCTGTATCCATATGCTGAAAGTATCCGTCCGAAATATTTTTCAAAGGGATATCCGGTCGGGCCGAGGTTGTATATCGCCCGTTTTATGGAATAGCGCATGCTGTTGGCTTTATTGTGCTGTCTGAGCAATTTCTTGGCCATCCGGTAAATATGTTTGGTGTGTTCGGAAGGAGTGACGCTGTCTGCCACCTCCTGCGCGATTTCGGCCGCCACATCGTCGGGGGCTCCCGAGCGGACAAGGGAGTTGACAAGTTTGTGAATATTGAAATCCTCGGACATGCCCGATGATTTGATAATTTTCATAGTGAACTCTATCTTATAGCGGGCAGGTAGACAGTCATGGTAGTCCCTGTGCCCGGTTCGGACTCGACGGTGATAATGCCCAGATGATTTGCAATTATTGAATGCGCCATGGCCAGGCCCAGTCCGATCCCCCTGAGAGAGCTCTTGTCTTTTGTAGTAAAGTACGGATCAAAAAGCCTGTTGATATTGTCGGCCGGGATGCCTATTCCGGTATCCTGAACCGATATGCTGACATAATCCCCGGGTTCAAGCGCTATGCCGGAACTGTCGGCAACCACCACATTGTCTGAGCTTATGGCCACAATACCATTGTTGTCTATGGCTTCTCTGGCGTTAATTATCAGGTTTTGTATGGCGTGCGATATCTGTCCCTCATCGGCTCTTATTTTCCACAGGGCGTCCGGAATGATAAATTCGTAATCTATACCGTTTCCGGAGCGTTCGGACATCGCTATCTTTCTCAGCATATCGGACACCGCAAACTCGGTCTTTTGGGGCTCGCCCCGTTTCGAAAAATCTACGAGCTGCCTGGTAAGCTCACGTGTCCGGCTTGCGGCGTCTTCAGCGCTGGACAAAAGGGCATATTGCCTGCTGTCGAGATCTACGCCCACCTTGCAAAGCGAAATATTGCCGAGAATGACGGATACAAGATTGCTGAAATCATGCGCTACCCCACCTGCAAGTATGGCTACAGCCTCGAGTTGGCGCGCTTTTAAAAGCTCATCCATCAACCCCTTGCGCCTGTTTACATCGCGATTGCTCGCCCGCCGTCCGAGCCACCTTCCGTCCTCGCCGAACACCGGCTGACAACTGTGGTTGATCCAGCTTACTTTACCGCTCTTGGTAATGATCCGGAAATCAAAAGTCTGCGGGCCTGCGTCGCTGTGCTCGATGTTGCTGTAATGGTATTCCACCAGCAGCCGGTCTGCCGGATGCGCCATCGCCATAACGAGATCCGGATTTTCTATAAATTCCTCCCTGCTGTATCCGGTTATACGCTGGCATGCCGGCGACACATAAACAAACTCCCGGTCCGACCCCATCCACTCTTCCCAGTCGTATGTAAAATCCGCAATCATACGGTATTTTTCTTCACTCTTCGCAAGGGCTTCTTCTGCATGTCTTAGCTCTGTGATGTCCCGGATGAGACCGTCGTAAGCAATAAGTTTTCCCGCGGAATCATACTGGCATACGGGCATATTTCGCACCCATCTCACGACGCCGTCCTTGCGCACGATCCTGTGCTCGAAAGGCGCGATATCCTTTCCGGAAAGAATACCGGCTACATGCCTGAGCACGAAAACCCTGTCATCCTCAAACACCATATTGATCCAGAGGAAGGTATTCGACACGAATTCCTCGGGCGAATAGCCGGTAATGGTCAGGCATCCGCTGCCGTGGATGGTTTCGACGGGGTTGCCGTCAATGACATGAACGCTGAAGATATAGTCTGAAACGACCTCTGTAATCCTGCGGTACTGCTCGGTCAAGATCCGCAGGAGCTCTTCGGACTGGCGGTTTTTGTTTTCAAGGTCGTCTACAAGGACCCTGAGATATGCTATTTCATAGGGCGTTTCGCCCGAGCTGTTTTCGTTATCAGTCATATCAGTGCGCTTAATCAACGACCAGGATATCTAATATCATGATAATAACAATTATATCAAATTGCTGACGATAATCATAAACACGGATCTGTTATCGGGAAATTGGACAAAGTCATAATCCCGGAATTGTCACTGGGAAGAAATATTTATTGTAAACAACAGGATGTCCGTCATGAGCGCCATCTCTCGTCCCGCCAAAACTGCAGAAGCTTTGTCTTATCATGACAAAGCCGGGACAGGGCTCGCGGTATGCCGGCAAAGAGTTATATAAGACCTTGAACCGGCGTACTTGCCGGGATTACATAGCCGGTTTCGATATGTTAAGCTCAAATTAACAGTTTGAGCGCTGCTTTAAAGGGAGAATTTGATATAACCGGACTAATTAAAACAGATATGCCGGAAAAGGCTTCAGGGTATGAAATAGCCGCCTGGATTTGCATGGGCGTCGCCCTTGTTCTTGTCCTTAAGCTGAGTCTGCTGCCTGCGCTTCTGGCAGGTCTGTTGGTATTCGAGCTGGTGCATATACTGGCTCCGAGGCTCAGATTCACAAAACTCATCGGGCATCGCGCGCGGCTTGCCGTAGTGTTCATTCTATCTTTCCTTATAGCGTTGGCTCTTTTTGCAGGCATATGGGGCGGCGTCGTTTTTCTGCGACATGAATCTGAAAACATGCCGGCCCTGCTGAACAAGATGGCCGAGATCATAGCAGACTATAAATCAACCCTCCCTTCGTGGCTTGCCTCATACATGCCGGCCGATGCAGATGAAATCAAGGCTTCGTCGGCCTACTGGCTGCGCAACCATGCAAAGGAGCTGCAGTCAGCCGGGAAAGAGGTCGGAGTTGCAGCGGCGCATATAGTGATCGGCATGGCAATCGGAATAATGCTGTCGCTCAGATCCGTGGCGCCTGATCATGAATACAAGCCGCTTGCCCGGGCCTGGGTTGATCGCATCGTTCTCTTCGGAGACGCGTTCAGGGCCATAGTCTTTGCCCAGGTGCGCATCTCCATCATCAACACAGTCCTGACGGCGATATATCTGCTTATTGTACTGCCTTTATTCGGCATTCATTTGCCCTTCATCCAGATAATGATAGCCATAACTTTTCTGGCAGGGCTCATACCTGTAGTCGGCAATGTAATATCCAACACCATAATAGCGGTTGTAAGCCTTAGCTTTTCGCTGACGGCTGCGGTTGCCGCCATTGTTTTTCTTGTGGTGATCCATAAACTCGAATATTTTCTCAATGCGCGCATCATAGGCGACCGTATCAAGGCGCGCGCCTGGGAGCTGCTGGCCGCAATGTTTGTAATGGAAGCGGCNTTTGGGCTTGAGGGAGTGATTGCGGCCCCGATATATTACGCCTATGTCAAGAGCGAACTGGTTGAGCGCGGGCTGGTTTGAGGATTAACTCATTGCGGATCAGACGCTGCTAAATCAGTCGGGACTGTATTCTTTCATAAATTTCTTGAATGCCGGGTTGTTCTCAAGAAGCCTGCCGCCGACCTCGATCAATCTGTCAACCTGTTCCTTTTCGAGCGCAAACGAGGTGGGCAGATTGTTAAAGAACACCTTTTCATCCTTGTCCTCCAGGTTATTGAACGACAGCTCGGCAATATAGAGTTTCATCCCGCTCCCTGCGGGCTCCGGTATCTTGCAGCCATTTTTGCAGTGAGTGTCAACTATATTTTGACATACGGCAGCCGCTTCCCGATCTTTCAACCTTTCCTGGAGCATCGATCTGAAAAGCTCGATCGTCTCAAAGGTATAGTTGCCCATCGGAATGGAAACCGTCTTAAGCCCTACAGCAAATATGCCGGGGATGCCCTCGTCCTTCTCAATCGTTTCCGTCGGATCGGTTCTGGCATTTACTATTATCACCAGCAGGCGTTTTATACTGTTCGTATCCATCTTTTCCCGCAAATCTTTTTTGTTGAGCAGATTATAAACCGCCCTCAGGCCCAGATTGTCGGCAACCCCGCCGTCTATCAGGTGGACATAGGGATGCTCGCTAGAATTCACATATGCCAGGTTGTTCTTTGCCGTCAAATAACGGCGTATATTTTTCCAGTAACCTTTTAAAGCCTCGCGGTCATCTTCAGAAATATTGAACGTGGCAGGGTTGGCGTAATTTTTCAGGCTGATGGGAGAGAGCAGCAGGGGAAAGGCCGAAGAGGCCGCCACAGCCCGCGCCACAGGCATCGGAAGGATATCGGAGCCTATATAATCAAACTGGCTGCTCGTGAACTCAAATGAAGCCCCGGTGACCATATTGGTCGCATTAATGATGAGGAAAGGCGGCTTGGCTTTCCGGACCAGGCTGCTAAAAGTTTTTGACTCGAAAATAGAGTCATGATAAAGCTCTTCCGCAAGTTCACTCCTGCCATAGGTAGGCGACAACACACGCACGAGGTTGGCGATTCTTAACAGATCCTGCCCCAGCTCTTTCTGAATATTGCGGTATAAAAACTTGTCTTTGAAATCGGTAAATATGCGGTCTCCGAACAGGGCGTAATATGCCCCTGTAAAAGAGCCTCCCGAGACAGTCGAAATAATATTTACCCTGTCCAGAAGCCTGTTGTCCGATCCGGGCAGTTTGGTGCTGTGGAGTTTATCCAGGGTTCCGTAGGAGAGGGCGGCGGCGCGTGTGCCCCCGCCTGAAAAGGTAAGCGCAACGAATGTGCCGTCTTTGTTTTCGGCATTGTCGAAAGTCTTGAAATCGTACCTGCCTGCGCTGCCTGCGGGATCGAGCGGCTGATTGAGAGGATAGTGCGCGCAGCCGGAAGCGACAAGGAACATCAACGCAATCGCAAGAATGATTGTTAAGTTATATTTCTTTCCGCACACCATTAACCTCGTATTCCTACAACTTATGATACCGTGAAATATAGCCATTGACTAATGAGCCTGTCAAGAGACGCTTGAATGTATTTCCGGAGTTCGTCTTTAACACACGCGATGTACGGTTATCAGACAGTCCCGGCGCCCGCCCGCCTCCAGCTTTCACAAAGATTTAACCCTTTTGTAATCTGTGCTTAATATGCGACTGGTATAGTAGCTTAAAGCTCTCACGGGGCTTCTCCGTGAGGCTGCATGAGCAGGTCAAATACACTTCGCGAAGAAAGGAGTTGTCGTCACAGGGTAACTGGTTGAACTGAGGATAGGGCGTAATCTTGCCATGTAAACACTTTTGAATTAAAAGGAGGATTTCGACATGAAATATCGCAATAAGATATTTACGGCAGCGTTGGCTGTCGTATTAACACTGCTTATAGCCGTGTCCGCATTCGCCGAACCTTGGAAGTTCGGTGTGATGGCAGATACCCAGTGGAAGACCTCTCCGGACGGAAAGAGCCCCAATAATGTTGCTGTTAGCGTCATAAACCATCTCAATCGGGAATTCATCAATCACAAGGTCAAGTTCGTTATTCAAACCGGCGACCTGACGGAAAATGGCAACGTTCTGGAAATGGATACGACCGCAACTTTCAGGCAAGCGCTATACAACGCAGGTATCGGCTTTTATCCGCTTCGCGGAAACCATGAAACATCTGCTGCGGTAGCGAATGAATTCAGACGTGTGTTTCCACAGACTCAGACTGGCCTGAACAATCAGACTCCGGCAGATGCTCTGGTGACAACCGCATACTATGGAGCTCCTCCTGCCGACACGAATGCTCCCTTTACCGTCGGCTCTAACTTCAACAGCCCTACGGCTATAGATCCGAATTATGCCGGGCTGACTTACTCATTCGACTTTAAGAACGCCAGATTCGTTCTCCTGGACGGGTTTACAATCCCGAACATCTCCTGTAACCTGATAGAGAATCAGCAGCCCTGGATAGAAAGCGCGCTGGCCGGCAGAGCGAAGGATACTCATGCCTTTGTTTTCAGCCATAAAGGATTGATCACCGAAAACCACAAGGACATTCTATTTGGACCGGGCTGTAACGGAAGCAGTTCCAACAGCTCCCCTGATGTCAAGCCTGTTGAACAGAATGCCTTTATGCGCAGCTTATCCGCCAATGGAGTCAGGTATTTGATGAACGGGCATGACCATATGCACAACCGTGCCGTTGTCACAAGTCCTGATCGCGCTTCAACCGTACAAAACATAACGACTTCATCCAATAGCTACAAGTTCTACATCCCGCTTGATCCTTCGAATGACGAGACCTATAACCTTCCCGCATTCGGTTTTCAGCGTGAGACCCCGATTTCGCAGGAACTCTTCACCGTAGGGTATTATATCGTCACGGTTGACGGGCCGAGGGTGACAGTGGATTATTATTCATCGCCAAACGGCTGCAGCGGCGATTGCGATCTTACTAACGACATCATTCCGTATACATTCTCAAAACGCGAAAGCTTCGGTTATAGCCTGAACGGCAAAGAATTTATTATCGCCCAGGGCAGTTCATATAAGCCTGTTCAGGACAAGTACCGGGATACAACTGCAAAGATTCTCTATGGCGTCAACGGCAGTGTTTCCGTGGTAAATGATGGAAGGGCAATGTCTAAAAGCGTCAATACGGGGTGGACTTCCAGGTTTGAAACAAAAGACATGGATTGTCGCTCCCACCACAAATGGGCGCGCTTCGGCAGGAACTACGGAGCCAATAAAACAAAAGATATCGAAATCCCGGCCAGCGATGTTCTGACGCTGTGGGGCATGGAAAGCGAACTGGGAAGCGAGCAGACAGATACCTTTACACTCTCAATGAGCTATGATCACCATGCATTGCTCCCGTATCAGCTAGGGCATGGACTCCTGGGTCTTGCAACAAAGAATGAAAGAGGGGACTGGATCAATGCCGTTGATATGAATACCGGCGGCGTCAAGAGGTTTGTCCTCGGTCCCTGGAAATCCGGCTATGCGCTCGGAACCTACGGAATTGATATAAAAACAAAGACTGCCTGGGCGGTCATCAATTACAATGCCGACTTTGCTGTGGCAGGTTTCAGACATTTCGGCAAATAGAAGTATTGACTCGACGCGCTCGCGTCTCGTGCGGAACTGAAACAGATTGTAACAGGGACAACCTCCTGATTATCGCTTGGCCCGATATTGAAATAGGAGGTTGTCCCGATTTTTCATAGAAAAGAAGTTCTATTGTCATTTCTCCCTGCGGTCGAAATCACAGTAAGCGCTCATTGCACGATTGTAGTTTACTGGGAGCTTGTCGAAACATCGGCATTCTCCCCTGAATATCTCATGAAATAAACCGGGAAACCTTGTATTTAACCTGCACAACATATTAACATTAATACGATTTTTCGCCTGCTGAGATTGAACAACAGGCGATTGAGGTAGCGGAAAGCCTTTCAGCCGTATATGCCTTGATATCGGGGGGACTGTTCCCGGCAAAAGGAGGGCGGCATAAATGGAAAAAGGGAAAGTCGCAATCGTCACCGGTGGTGGTCGGGGCATAGGCAAGGCTGTTGTCAAAAAACTTCTTCAGGATGGCTGGCGGGTTGTCTTCGCTGAAATGGATGCGGAGGCAGGCAGGGAAACACTGCAGGAATATCACAGCCTCGGAGAACTCGTGTTTATCCATGCAGATGTCTCCAGCGAAACAGCGGTCAACGCAATAATCAAAGAAACAGTCGATACTTTCCGCAGAATAGACGCGCTCATCAATAACGCAGGGATCATGATAAGAAAACCAATCTCGAAACTCAGTCTTGCGGAATGGAACAGGGTCATCGGCGTAAACCTTACCGGCGCGTTCCTTTGCGCAAAATATGCAGCGCCTCATCTTGCAAAGCAAAAAGGATCGATAATCAATATCGCCTCAACCCGCGCTCTTATGTCCGAACCTGACACAGAAGCATACTCCGCCACAAAAGGCGGGCTAGTCGCGCTTACCCATGCGCTGGCCGTGAGCCTCGGGCCGAAAGTGAGAGTAAATTGCATAAGTCCGGGATGGATAGAGACAAGCGAGTGGCAGAAGAAAAAGAACAGAAAAGTCGCCAAGCACAGTGAGGCGGATAATCTGCAGCATCCCGCCGGCCGCGTCGGCATCCCGGAGGACATATCATCAATGGTTTCTTATATCATCTCCGACGAGGCTGGTTTCATCACAGGAGCAAATTTCGTGGTCGATGGAGGGATGACGAGGAAGATGGTGTATGAGTGAGTGAGAGACAAATCCTCATCACCCTTGCAAACACATTATAATAATTATGCCCAATAAACATAAAGAACAACAGTCTATAGAATACCGTGCTTATCTGGTTGCCTATTTTGACATTCTGGGGCAGCGTGACAAATTAAGTAAATTAGCAACACCCCCTATAGAAGATGACCAGAAAAAAATCAATGAATATATTCAACAGGTACGGCAAATTTATGATCATATTACGAGTTTCAGAACAGATATTGTTAACCATATAGAACTCTTTTCGAAATCTGGTGTCGAAGACAAAGAAATACCTGAACTCCAGAAAACATTATTGAATAAACTGCGAGCTCATTCTACAAAAAGCTATCCTTTCTCGGATTGTATAATGATTCATATTCAACTCAGTAATGATGAAATACAGTGGGCTGGAAGAGCGATATTCGGAGTTCTGTGTGCAACCGCTGTAATATTTAATTCTTTTTTGGCAAGAAATATTCCAATACGTGGCGGGATTGATGTTGGTTTTGCATTGAACATTGGACCTAATGAGATATACGGTCCCGTTCTGGCTTCAGCTGTTTATCTTGAAAGCAAGGTGGCAGAATATCCAAGAGTTGTGATAGGCCAGCATTTGCATAATTATTTGACTGAATTGGCTACTATGGATTCCAAGTCAGATGAATCAATTGTCAATCAGATTTTAGCAAAGAAGTGTCTTTCGCTTATTGCTAAAGATAGTGATGGCCGTTTGATAGTTGATCATTTGGGCGATTATATTAGAGATGTTCTACAAAGAGGTAACTGCAAATTCGATTATGTCCTCGACGCCTATAATATTGCATGTAAACAATATGATCATTTTGAAGATGCACATAATGCAGCAAATTTGATTGGCAATGATAACCAGTCGAAGAATTGCTTAAAACTCATGAAAAGGTACGCCAGATTAATGAAATATTATGAGAATAATTTACCGAAGTGGAAGATGACTTAATATACAGGAGGGCGCATATGAGTCGCTTTTTCAGATTTCTTTGGAAATTTAACGCAGTTGTCATTGCAGCCGCAGGTATTTTGGCTATCTTTGTGCTTGCGTTCGCCGGTTATCACATTTTTCAAAACATCACCGCAACCAGGCATGCGACGCGCCTGATCAATGTGGATGCCGGCGACAATATCAAAGAAAAATGGTTTTATGGCCGCCCGGTAAAGATACTGAATTCAGACTCTATCATTTTCCCTTTGGAGACAAACCAGAGTTTTTCTCTGGCATATTCCGGCAAGCAGGCGAATTCGGTCAGAAACATGCTTTTCGTCAATCTGAAAACAGAACACAGTAAATGGCTGCTCGAATCGAATAATTCGCTGATTGCTCACTATGAACTCCTGAATGAAAAGAACGAGCATTTTGGAAACAAGGATATCATTGCCATTATGTACCTTATAGTCAAAGAGGACACCAATAAAGACTCACGTTTATCCGATGAAGACCTCAAAACCATAGCCATATCGGCTCCTGATGGAAGCCGGTTCACTGAGATTATAAGTAGTGTGAATTCCTTGCTCGGACATGCCGTTGTCGACAAATCGAAATTGTTTATAGCATACCAGTCAAACGATGAAGACAGACAGGTAGTAATAGATATGCCGGGATTCAGAATTCGTAGCTCCGCTGTTCTGCCGAAAGTGGAGAAATGAGCTGATTCTTTCACCTTTTTAATAGTGAGGTCAGTGTCATCACACAGAGTCGGGGCATGGGGTCTGCCCTTGACACTTGACATAACCGCCCCCTCAAACCTCCTCAACCTCATACGGCCTGATTTTTCAGCTCTTTTGCGTATTTCCTTGGCAGGCTCATAGCGCGGAGGTAGTTCATCTAGCATTATTTTCCGGCTGATTGAAGCTTTAACTTTCAATTTGACAGTTGGCTGTTGCTTCTTCATATTGATCCAAATTGACATTGTTGTAAATTAATATATAATATATGAATATGCAACAATATATTTCCCGCACAAGGCTTGAGAATCAAATACATACCTGTTTGGAGGAGGCTCCTGCTACCGTTCTGCTTGGAGCTAGGCAAGTCGGGAAAACCACTCTGGCGCGACTTGTTGCCAAAAACTATCGGGACGTTCATTTCTTTGATCTTGAGCGCGCTGCCTCTATTGCCGCCCTGGAACAAACCCCTGAATTGACCCTTAAGGAGTTGACCGGCCTGGTGATTATCGATGAAATTCAGAAAATGCCGTCTCTCTTCAGGGTATTGAGGCCGCTATGTGACAATCCGGAAAGAAAAGCAAAATACCTGCTGCTTGGAAGCGCCTCTCCCGCTATTGTTAAAGGGGTTTCAGAAACCCTTGCCGGCCGCGCCCTCTTTATTCAGATTCCGGGTTTCTCTCTTGATGAAGTCGGGTACGATAAACAGGACAGATTGTGGCTGCAGGGCAGCTTTCCCATGGCTTTCCTGAGCAAGTCGCCTGAATCGGCCCAAAGATGGATCGGGAGCTTTATCCAGACATTTCTCGAACGTGACATACCCCAGCTTGGCATACGAATACCGGCTCTGACCCTCAGGCGTTTCTGGACCATGCTGGCCCACTATCATGGCCAGATATGGAACGCGTCGGAATTGGGACGTTCGATGTCCCTGAGTCCGCTGACTGTCACACATTACCGGGACATTCTGTCTGGGGCTTATGTTTTGCGCGTTCTCACCCCCTGGCACGAAAATATCGGGAAGCGGCAGACCAAGGCGCCCAAAATATATATTCGGGACAGCGGTGTTTTGCATGGACTGCTCGGTCTTGAATCAATGAATGACCTGCGCGCGCATCCGCGCTACGGCGCAAGTTGGGAAGGCTTTGCCATTGAGCAGGTCCTTGCCCGCCTGGGTGACAAGGACGTTTATTTCTGGAGCACGCAGCGCGGCGCGGAACTCGATCTGATGCTTTTAAGACACGGAAAGCGGTGGGGCTTCGAATTCAAATGCAGCGATGCGCCGTCCATGACAAAATCCATGGGCATTGCTTTGCAGGACCTTGGCCTCGAAAAAATATGGGTTGTATATCCGGGTTCTGACCGCTATTCCCTGCATAAAAAGATTGACGCNCTGCCTTTGCGCCAACTGGATCATGCTGTTGAGACAGTAGAAAAAAATAGAGCGGAAGAAAATTGATAGTGAGCAGAACGATTTGACATATGTTCAATTTTATATTCTGTTCAAAATAATGGAACACGATAACTTATTGATCAAAGCAAAGATGACAAAATCGGATCCCCACGGACTTCAGCCAAATGCTCTTTTGGCTAATTGAAACTTTAACTTTCAATTTGACAAATACCTTAAAATAACAATATGTTAAAGCGTGAGTTGGCGGCCAAAATCGACTCCCTGTCCGGCAGTTTTCCGGTCATAATCATGGCCGCGCCGAGACAATCGGGCACGACAACGCTTGCGAAGATGCAGTTCCCCGTGCATAATTATATAAGTCTCGGAGATTTGGATAAGGAGAGGTAAAAATATGTGCAAGTCTGTCAAGTTGATGGCCGGATTTCTTTTTTTCATTGCCGCTGTTTTTGTTGGGGAGCTGTCGGCCCCGTCGGATTTATACGCCCAACAGCCGGGCGGTCTGCAACAGCAGATTCAGGGAAACTGGACGCTCATCTCAATTTATAATGAATGGGCTGACGGCAGGAAAGTCGAATCGTTCGGAAGCGCTCCGAAAGGCTCCATGATATTGACCCCTGATGGCCGCTTCTCGATTTTCCTCATAAAGAAGGGCATACCGAAGTTCGCCTCGAACAACCGTGTAAAGGGAACTGCTGCTGAGAATCGCGCCGTTATTCACGGAAGCACAGCATATTATGGCAGTTACAAGGTATTAAACGATAAAGACGGCGTTGTGAATTTGATTGTCGAGGGGAGCACATTCCCGAATTGGGACGGTCAGAAGCAGACGCGGTTTATGTCTGTCACCGGCGACATACTGAAAGTTGTCAACCCTGCGTCGGCAATCGGAGGAAAGGCTTATATAATCTGGAAACGCGCCAAATAGAGGTCCGCTAATTCCTTTGTCTCTTCAATTGCGCTGACGGATGGTGTGCGCCTGGATGATATCCGTAAAGGTGACGATATCTTTTCCTATATCAGCCGCAAGAAGGGCGGCTTCGATCAGGTTTTCTATCGCCGCATCATCGGCGCCGCAAATGAATT
>JGI20214J51088_10000064_pt1 | contig 67786 bp, 64 predicted proteins | sample WetSurMetagenome_FD_51088 | JGI IMG/M metagenome (IMG submission 51088) | reverse complement strand
TGGGGCGCCGCTTATGCAGGCCAGAATCATTATGTCAGGATCTACATGGGAATGCTCAGGCACAAGCTCGAAGCAGATCCTGCGCGGCCCATTTTCTTTATAAATGAGCCGGGAGTGGGATATCGCCTGCGTTACACGCCGAAAATCGATGCGGATCATGATGCGACAGTTTTGCCCGAAGCATAACCCTATCCTCTGACGCGTTCGATGCCCGTAAGCCGCTTCTCTTCATCCTTAACTATGACATGACGCCCTTGCCTGTCTCAACTATTCCGTGGTTGATCAATAACTTCTGTAATTTAGAGCATTTCTTGTTTTCATTGACACTTCCCCCTTGCAATTGCATGTGTATTTCACTAACATGTGATTAGATGATTGCGGAACAATCATCATGGTCGGATGAAAGGGAAGAGCATTTGTTTATCCATGGAAACTATTTCAGGGACATTTTCAACACCGTTCGTGAGGGCATTATCACACTAAAATGTGGACCAGATACTTGTAGCAGCGGACAGGGCTGCAGAAGTTACAAACAGTCCTCTTGCATTCCGCAGAAAACAGATAATGAATTCCAAGCCCGCCATCATTAATTCCATGATTAAGAGGTTCGAAAAGTCTATTCCCAGGCTGATCGGCAAAGAGACAAGGACAGTATGCTTAAGGAAGATTTAATTTTATCATGAAACCGGCCTCGCCTAAGGATCTTTTGAAAAAGATAAGAGAAGCGCTGGATAAACGATATGGAGAAAGGAACGCTGTTCGGCAATCGGGAAAAGGCAATGGGCGATAAGATCAATTAATTATATCAGCTGCGAGTACAGAGGGAAAGGATGAATTAGAAGATGAGCAATCAGAATGAAGGGCCGACGGCCTATGATGTGGGGAATTTTACCATCCGGGAGGTAACGGAATGCGGAAGGGCGATGCGGACCATTGGTTTAGGGGCTACGAGCATGGAGGAGGTTGCGGGCAGAATAGTAAGATACCTGCACGATACACTGATCGATGGAAAGACCGGCGAGCGAGCCTGTTCTCTGGTCCGTTTTTTCAAAACCCATGTCTACGAAGGTCTCGATGATGAACTTAAAAACTTTGCCCTGAACATGCTCGGAGGAAGCGTTCCCTTGCCGGAGACAAAGTGCTTCACCCTTCTGGGAACCGTCGGAGAAAATCAGGAATGGAACCTGAGAGGAACATCAAAGGGGCATAAGGCGATCCCGCTGCCAAGCGAGGAGGTAGTGCATCAGATTCCTATGATGCGAAATCTCATCAAGCAGCTGGGACTGAGCGTGCGTTCTGTCGTGAAGCCGGACCAGGCGCTCCTGCTGGATCTGGAGCAGAAGACCTATAATGTGTTTCTTGTTCCGGAAGCTCTAGGCAGCCTTTATGTTCCGGCCCAGAAAGAGTTTGTCGTTCCCTATGGGATAAAGTCGGTAATGGGATTTGGCGGGATGCTCCCCTCGCTTGATATCTTTGTGATTATAATGTTCCTTAAGGTTCCGATTTTGAGGGAAGCGGCTGATCTTTTCAAAAATCTGACGCTGAACATAAAACTGGCCCTATTGCCCTTTGAAAAGACAGTGTTCGTTCACCAGGGGAAACTCGAATGATAAGGCCCAGTGGAGGAGAATGAGGCATATGGAGAATGGCGGACCTGCAGCCGTTGAGAATCAGCTTCACAAGTCTCAGGTCTCGGCCTTGGAACAACTGCTCGATGTGTACGAGAAGAGCGTAATTGAAATAACATCCGAGCTTTATACCGAGATTGCCAGGCGCAAGCGGGTAGAGGAAGAATTAAAGGAAAGAGATCAATTCGTTGAATCCATTATTCAAAGTTCTGCGGTAGCAATTTTTGTCATCAATCCGGAACATAAAGTTATTTACTGGAATAAGGCATGCGAAGACCTCACCGGAATGAAAGCAGAGGACTTACTGGGCGCCAGTGATCACTGGAAAGCTTTCTATGATCATCCCCGTCCCTGTATCGCGGACATAATTATTGACAATAAATTTGATGAAATGACCAGCCTTTACACAGTCTTCACGAAGTCTATGCTCATACCCGAGGGGATACGCGCTGAGGGCTGGTATCCCAATATGGGCGGAAAAAACAGGTATATCGTGTTTGATGCTGCGCCTATACAGGATGATCATGGGAAAATATCGGCCGTCATTGAAACACTGCAGGACATCACCGAGCGCAAACGAGCGGAAGAAGCCTTGCGAGAGAGCGAGCTGAAATTCAAATCCCTTTTTGAGAATGCAGGCAATGCCATTTTCCTTATGCAAGAGAACATTTTTGTGGACTGCAACAACAAGACCTTGCAGATATTTCAATGTACGAGAGAGCAGATCATCGGAAAGACCCCGTATATATTTTCACCGCCACTCCAGCCTGACGGTCGTGACTCGAAGGGAAAAGCCCTGGAGAAGATAAATGCCGCCTTTGCGGGAAAACCACAGTTCTTTGAATGGAAGCACTGCAGACACGACGGAACCCCTTTTGACGCCGAAGTGAGCCTCAACGTTATAGAGTTAGGCGGTGTCCCGCAGATCCAGGCAATCGTCCGGGACATCACCGAGCGCAAGCAGACGGAAGAGGCGCTTATTCTTATCCAAAAGGCCGTGGAAAGCTCCAGTGAGGCCATTGGCATGTCAGATTCTCAGGGGAGCCATTTCTATCATAACAAAGCCTTTCATGACCTGTTTGAATATTCGGTTGAAGAGCTCAATAAACCGTTAGCGCCCGTCGTTGTGTATGCAGATCCTGAGGTGGGACGCGAGGTCTTCGGGACCATTTTGCTGGGCGCCCCCTGGATAGGCGAGACCATAATGGTAGCCAAGAGTGGGCGGCAATTCCCGGTTTTTTTGCGGGCAGATGCGGTCAGGGATGATCATGGCAATATTATTGGCTTAATTGGTATTCACACAGACATCACCGAGCGTAAGAAGGCAGAAGAGGAAATCAGGCAGTTAAAGGATGAGCTCGAAGAAAAAGTGAAAGAAAGGACAAAACAGCTCCTCGCCGCCCAGCAACAACTCATCCGCAAAGAGAAGCTCTCCATCCTCGGTCAGCTCGCAGGAGTCGTGGGCCATGAAATCCGCAACCCCTTAGGGGTGATGAATAACGCAGTTTATTTCCTGAAGACCGTCATGCCCGATGCAAATGATACCGTGAAGGAATACCTCGATATCATCAAACACGAGATCGAAAACTCCCAGCGGATCATCACAGACCTTCTCGATTTTGCCAGAACGAAAACGCCCCAGATTGTTCCCGTTACCATCAATTCATTGATAACACAATCTCTCGGCAAGTGTACTATCCCAGGAAATATTGACATAAAGAAGAATATTCCTGACCCTTTCCCCAAAATAAACGTAGACGCCTTTCAGATGTGTCAGGTACTGCAGAACCTCATCACGAACGGGATACAGGCCATGCCGGAAGGTGGCATCCTGCGCATTAGCGCACGCCAGGCGCAGGAAGAAGAGAACAAGCTACAAGCGTTAAGTTCAGAACAGGCCCTAAATGTAAAACCTGAGGCAGAAGTTCCGGGTTCCGGGGATTCACAACCTGCAAGCTGCAACTTGGAACAGTATCCTTGTTTTGCAGAAATCTCTATCACCGACACCGGCGAAGGCATATCCTCCGAGAATATGGACAGGCTCTTCCAGCCCCTCTTCACGACAAAGACAAAGGGCATCGGCCTGGGACTGGTAGTCTGCAAAAACCTCGTAGAGGCCAATGGCGGCAGGATAGAAGTGGAGAGCGAGTTGGGGAAAGGGACGACCTTTACCGTGATATTACCGGTAGAAGGGGAGATCAAATGAGCGAAAGAAGATAGACGGAAAGAAACTTCAGGCGCTCCTCGATAAAAAATATATATATATATTACTGGAGATACTATTATGGAAAAACAAAAGATTCTCATCATTGATGATGACCCGAACATAAGAAAAACCCTGTCCGACATTCTCAGGATCAAGGGATATGAACCGTTTATCGCTAAAGATGGGGCGGGGGGAGTGGCCGTCCTCGAAAAAGAGGCAATTAATCTGGTTTTAATCGACCTCGGACTCCCCGATATGCCGGGGCTGGAGGTGCTGGGCAGGATAAAGGCAGAGCATACTTTCACTGAAGCCATCATCCTCACCGGTAATGCGTCCCTCGATTCCGCTATCGAGGCGACAAACAAAGGGGCTTTCTCCTATCTGCAGAAACCCTATGATATGGATCAACTGACACTTCACATAAGACATGCACTGGAAAAGCAGGCGGCACAGGCGACAATTATCAGGCACAGTACTGAATTGGAGAGGATCAATGCTGAATTGAGCGGGAAAAATGCCGAACTAACGAATGAGATCGCTGAAAGAAAGCGGGCGGAAGAGGAAAAGGAGGGGCTTATCCTGGAGCTCAGGGAGGCGCTTTCTAAGATACAGACTTTAAGCGGTTTACTTCCTATATGTGCCTATTGCAAGAAGATACGCAACGACAAAGGACAATGGGAACAGATGGAGGTTTACATAAGGGATCGCTCGGAGGCTGATTTCAGTCATAGCATCTGTACGGACTGTATGAATAAGTTCTATCCGGGAAGTGACAAACCAGATTAAGTAATGGGCAATAAGATCAATAGTTATCTTATTAAGCCGGCAATGCGGAGGAGTTATGGCACTAAAACTGCAAAATCTCCGGCTTAAAACCCAACTTTTATTGCTCTGTTACGTAATGCTTGCCGGGTTTATCATTCGGCGGCAGGATAGCAGTGGAGAGCGAGTCGGGAAAAGGAACAACATTCCAGATAATATTGCCTTTAGGGGGTAGCAAATGAGTGAAAAAACAAAGGTGCTTGTAGTGGACGACGATCGCAGGATGGCCAGAACACTCTGTGACATCCTGAGGATCAAGGGCTATGACGTTGTTGAGGCAAACGATGGCGTAGAGGCTGTGGAAAAGGTGAAGTCCGATGCGCCCGATTGTGTGCTCATGGACATCAAGATGCCAAGACTAAACGGTATCGAAGCCCTGAAAACCCTGTGCGAACTGGATCCCAAACTTCCTGTAATTCTGACAAGCGCTTGCGCCACCGAAGAGCAGATACTTGAAGCAAAACAGCACGGAGCTTATGCGGTACTCAACAAACCGATCGATATCCAGGCCTTCCTTTCATTTCTCTCAGTGCTGCAGAAGGAGAAAAGCATTCTTATCGTGGATGATGATGCCATGTTTTGCAGGACGCTGAAAGATATTCTGCAAGCAAGGGGATATAAGGTAGAAACCGAGATGGACCCCGATAATGTCATCGACGATATGGAAAAGGAGTATAAGCTGGTTGTTCTGCTCGATCTCAAACTCGGCAATAAGGACGGAACGGATGTCCTGAAAGATATACGCGCGAAATACCCTGCAAAACCGGTAATCCTGATCACCGGTTACAGAGAGGAGATGATGGCTTCAGTCAGCAAAGGGATTCAGATAGGGGCGCACGCGTGTCTTTATAAGCCCTTTGAAATAGATGAGCTGATCAAGTATATAGATGAAATAGACAGGGAAAAGATGAAAGAGCTTCTTGAAAACGGCTAGGCTCTCAAAAGGATTTGTCCATTATGGAAAAAAAGAATATTCTTTTAATAGACGATGACCTCAATATAAGAAAAACCCTCTCCGATATCCTGGAGATAAAGGGGTATAAATCCTCATCTGTCGGGACAGGACGGGAGGGGCTTGACTTCATAAGAAAGTTCTCTCCCAAGCTGGCAATCATAGATCTCGGGCTTCCCGACATGTCCGGCCTTGAGGTGCTCAGCCGCATAAATACCGATAACCCTTCAACTGAAGCCATCATATTGACCGGAAACGCCTCACTCGATACTGCCATTGAGGCCACAAATAAGGGGGCCTTCTCATATCTCCTGAAACCGTACGATATAGACCAGTTGATACTTCATATAAAACGCGCCATTGAGAAGCAAGAGAACCGGGCGACAATCATCAGACACAGCAGTGAGCTGCAAAAGATAAACGCTGAGTTGATGAGGACGAATGCCGAACTCACCAAGACTAAAATATCCGAATGTGACGCCCGCGAATATGCAGAGAGTATCATCAACACCGTGCGCGAACCCTTAATCGCTCTGGACAAGGACTTAAGGATAGTCACGGCCAGTCGTTCCTTTTATGAGATTTTCATGGTAAAACCTGAAGAGACCGAGGGACGGCTTATCTATGATCTCGGCAACAAACAGTGGGATATCCCCAAGTTGCGGGAACTGCTGGAAAACATCCTTCCTCAAAAAACAACCTTTGAAAACTATGAAGTTGAACACGAGTTTTCAACCATCGGCAGGCGCGTAATGCTTTTGAATGCCCGGCAGATTCAAAGAGGGGAGGGAAAGGAAAGGATCCTCCTCCTTGCCATCGAGGACATCACCGAACGCAAGCAGTCAGAGGAAAAGATCCAGCAGATGGCCTTCCATGATTCCCTGACAGGTCTTCCCAACAGGAAGCTCTTCTCCGATCGCCTGGACATTGCCCTGGCCCAGCGAAATCAAAATAATGTTGGCGTCGCGATGATCGACCTCGATAATTTCAAGGACGTGAATGACACACTCGGCCATGATGTGGGAGATCGCCTTCTCAAAGCTACAGCAGAGCGGCTGAAGGCGACGCTGAGAAAGGGTGATACCGTTGCGCGCATCGGTGGCGACGAGTTTGCGCTGGTCCTTCCGGATCTGGAGGTAATAGAAGGTGCGATCCAAGTCGCACAAAAGATCGTTGACAGTTTTTGTAAACCCTTCCTCATTGACACCCATCAACTTGTAGTGACAGCGAGTATCGGCATCGCTGCCTCCCCCCATGATGGAACAGATGAAGGTATGCTTTTGAAAAATGCCGATATCGCAATGTATCAGGCCAAGCAAGCGGGGCGAGCCCAATACCAGCTCTATAAAGTACGATACTAATCGATTCGCCTGTTAAAAGCTTTTTAACTTAAGAATGCCTGATTTATTGCAAAAATCATCAAATTTCATCTACTGGCGATTTTACTGACTATCAGTAAGCGCTTTCAAACCTACCCCCTGACACAATAGATCAGATACTCTACATTGCCCTTCTGGCCGGTAATAGGCGGGGGGATGACGCCGATTACATTCAGACCCAGCGTTTCGAACTCTTCTTTGTCGCGTTCGATGACCGCGAGCCGCTTCTCTTCATCCTTCACTATGACGCCCTTGCCTGTCTCAACTATTCCGTGGTTGATCAATAACTTCTGTAATTTAGAGCATTTCTTGTTTTCATTAATACTTCCACCTTGCACTTGCAGACGCATTTCGCTAATATGTAAATGGACATATAGCGCATATAAAGATGCCGTCATGTATGGAGAGAACCTGTGTTCATTCACGAGGACTATTTCAAGGATATTTTCAACACAGTTCGTGAAGGCATTATCATACTTGATGATAACCTCAAAGTTATGTCGGCCAATCGCAGTTTCTTTAATCTTTTCAAAGTAGATGCTGAAAATACTATAGGCTCTGTTTTATACGATCTTGGAAACGGTCAATGGAACATCCCGGCTCTTCGCGTGCTGCTTGAGGATATTCTTTCGAAAAATACCACAGTCGACAACTACGAGATTATACATGATTTTGAGAGCATCGGACAGAAAATCATGCTCCTTAACGCCAGCAAGATCGTAGAAAAAGAAAACGACAGGCTTATAATCCTTCTCGCCATCGAAGACATAACCGAGCGCAAGGAAATAGAAACCGGCCTGGAAAAGACCCGGAAAGAACTGGCAATAATTAAACGTGCCGCAGATGAAGCCAGTGAATTTTCCGAGGGCATCATCAACACTGTGCGTGAACCCTTAATTTCTCTGGATCAAGACCTCAGGGTAGTCGCCGCCAGCCGTTCCTTCTATGACTTCTTTAAGGTAAAACCTGAAGATACTGTGGGACAGCTTATCTATGATCTTGGCAATAAACAGTGGGATATCCCAAAGTTGCGGGAACTACTGGAAACTATCCTTCCCCAAGAGACAACCTTTGATAACTATGAGGTTGAACACGATTTTGTCACCATTGGCAGACGTACAATGCTTTTGAATGCCCGACAAATTGAGCTAGGTACGGGACAGGAACGGATCATCCTTCTCGCCATCGAAGACATAACCGAGCGCAAGCGACATGAGAACCTGATAACAGAGTCTGAAGAGCGCTACAGGCGGATTTTCGAGACCGCAAGCGACGGCATAGTGCTTCTGAATAAATGCGATGGATCTATAGCATATGCTAATCAGGCCGTCGAGAAAATGTTGGGTTATTCCGAAAAGGAGTACATGGGTAAAAGCCTTCAGGATATTGGGGTATCGATCGATATGAGCGATTTCTCAAAGGTAATGCAGTCTGTGGAAAAGGACGGCATTGTTAATTATGTTGATGTTTCGGTAAAAACCAGGTCCGGGCAATATATTTACATGGATATATATCTGGTCGACAGGGCAAGCCTGGCGCAATGTAATATGCGCGAAATCACTGAACGCAAAAAACTTGAAGCCCAGCTTCTTCAGGCACAAAAGATGGAGGCTGTCGGGACGCTTGCAGGCGGCATTGCGCATGACTTTAATAATATCCTGAATGTAATCATGGGGTATGGCGGCATATTGATGGAAAGGATAGCGTCCGACAGCGCTTCTCGTGAACAGATGCATGAGATTCTGTCGGCGGCCGAGCGGGCGGCAAATCTTACCAGGCAGCTGCTTGTTTTCAGCAGAAAACAGGCTGTGGTCATGAATGCCGTTGATGTCAACGGAATCATCAGCGGCATTCAGAAGATGCTCAGCAGGCTGATAGGAGAGCATATTGAATTGCATGTAACCCTGGCAACCGACCGCCTTACTGTGCTTGCCGACACTGGCCAGATTGAACAGGTTTTGATAAACCTTGCCGCCAATGCGCGGGACGCGATGCCGAATGGCGGACATCTGACGATCTCGACGGAAACCGAGAAGATAGACGATGCGCTTGTAGCAAGCTATGGGTACGGCAAGCCCGGAACTTATGCTATTATTAACATTGCCGACACCGGCACAGGGATGGACGCTGAAACGCAGATGAAAATTTTTGAGCCTTTTTTTACCACAAAAGAGGTCGGTGAGGGCACAGGGCTTGGACTTTCAATATCTTATGGAATAGTTACCCGGCACAAAGGGCAACTTACGTGTTACAGCGAACCGGGCAAAGGCACGCTATTCAGGATCTATCTGCCGGTAATTGAAGATATAGCGGCATCCGATATAGGGGCTTCGACCATCGAAACCATACAGGGCGGCCCAGAAACCATCCTGCTTGCAGAGGACGATCTCCCCCTGAGAGAACTTGCCAGAAAAGTACTGGAATCATTTGGCTACAATGTTATCATTGCGACGAACGGGGAAGAAGCCGTTGAAAAATTTATGGTGCATAGGGACCAAATAAAACTGGTTCTGCTTGATTTAATTATGCCCAGAGCAAGCGGTATAGAGGTTTATGAGGACATCAAAAAAACGAGTCCGGGGATCAAAGTCCTGTTCATGAGTGGCTATACCAGGGACATGATCAGCAGAATGGGGCCTGAAGCGGAAATAGAATTACTACGAAAACCGTTTGCTTCTAACACTCTTTTGAGGAAGGTAAGAGAGGTTCTTGATCGCAAAAACATTTAGGTCTTGGCGATGATTAGTTGTTGGCAGGCAATGCCCGTTATCCAATCCCGATTGCCGATAGCAAGGGCTTTCAAACCTACCTTTTAACACAATAAATCAGATACTCTACATTCCCCTTCTGGCCGGTAATAGGCGAGGGGATGACTCCGATTACATTCAGACCCAGCGCTTCGAACTCTTCCCTGACGCGTTCAATGACCGCGAGCCGTTTCTCTTCGTCCTTTACAATGCCGCCTCTTCCCACCTGGCCCCTGCCGACCTCGAACTGCGGCTTGATGAGCGCGACAATCTCGCCCTTTTCCGAAAGAAATTCGATGACCTTCGGGACTACTTTATCGAGAGATATAAAAGAGACATCTATTGTGGCTATATCCACTGCGTCCGGAATTTTCTCTCTTTCGAGATAGCGGATGTTTGTGCGTTCAATCAGAATAACCCTCGGGTCCTGCCTGAGTTTCCATGCGAGCTGGCCGTAACCAACATCTACGCAATAAACACGGCTCGCCCCTTCCTGCAGCATGACATCCGTAAAACCGCCAGTGGAGGAACCGACGTCCATAGCGATCTTGCCGTTAAGAACTACGTTGAAACTCTTTATCGCAGCCTCAAGCTTAAGGCCGCCCCTGCCGACATATTTCAGGTCTTCACCCTTTATCTCTATCTGCGCGTCGCCGGCGACCATATCCCCGGCCTTGGTCGCAGGAGAGCCATTGACCATTACCTTGCCTTCCATGATAAGCGCCCTGGCCCTTTCCCTGCTTGTTACAAGGCCTCTGTCTGAAATAATCTTGTCGAGTCTCTCTTTTTTATCCGCCATAGTGGTTACCAATACTCAGGGCTGCGCAGAGCAGCTCAATATTAAAATAGACGAGGAGCATGCCGGATTGAGGACAGAAGAGCCTGAGTTATCCGGCCCAAAGGCTGCCAGTATGAATCAAATTACAATTATCACAATAAAAGCAACACCAACAATTAAGCGCTAATCTCTTCTGCTGAAAGCCGGTATGCTCCTCGTCTTGTCGGAGAATTAATTCATTGCGCTCCGAGACGGCTGCCCCCACACTATGCGGCATAAAGATAAATACTTAATTTGTTTTGAAGCCGGAGATGCGGCCGCCCATGATGTCATGACGAGAATGATTCAGGGAAAAGGGTTACTGCCCTGCCTTGCCCCTGACAAATTCAAGGGCCGTCCTGTAGATCCCCTGTTCGTCGAGCCCGTATTTTTCCCTGAGTATGCGCTGCGATCCATGCTCCACAAACTCATCGTCTATACCGATCCGCTTTACAGCAACATCCGTAACGCCGGCGCTGTTCAGACATTCAAGGACAGCGGAACCAAAGCCTCCTGCAAGGACATTTTCTTCCACCGTGATGATCTTCTTCGTCTTTCGCGCAATGCCTACTATAAGCTTTTCATCAAGTGGTTTAATGAACCGCGCGTTTACCACGGCTGCGCTGATTCCGTCATGCTTCAACATGTCCGACGCCTTAAGCGCAGGCAGCACGGTATTGCCGATGCCGAAAATAGCGACATCGGAACCCTCCTTAATAAGCTCTCCGACTCCGGGGATTACATCCGTATCCCGCCCGATATTCTGCAGCTCGAATGCCTTGGCGCGCGGATAACGGATAGCGGCAGGACCGTTATGACTGATCGCAAGCCTCAGCATCTTGCGCAATTCGGGCATATCAGCCGCAGCCATAAACATTAAATTCGGGACATTCCGCAGAAAAGATATATCGAAGAGTCCCTGATGCGTCGCCCCGTCCTCGCCGACTATCCCTGCGCGGTCGATAGCAAAGATCACCGGCAGGTTCTGCAGGCATACATCATGAATTATCTGGTCATACGCCCTCTGAATGAAGGTGGAATATACGGTAACAACCGGCCTGAGCCCCCGGCTTGCCAGTCCTGCGGCAAATGTTGTGGCATGCTGCTCCGCAATGCCGACATCGTAAAACCTGTCGGGATATTTTTCCGCAAAGGCCGCAAGCCCCGTGCCTTCCTTCATCGCTGCGGTTATGGCTATTACCCTGCTGTCTTCCGCAGCTATATCCATAAGCGCCCTGCCAAAACACTCGCTGCATGGAAGGCATTCCCCGAGGGTTTCATCCCTGTTGACGGCTGCATTGACCTCACCTGTCTCTATCTCGAACGGCCCGATGCCGTGAAAGACACAGGGATCGTCTTCGGAAAATTTATAACCCTTCCCCTTCTGCGTAACTATATGGAGAAGCACAGGTTCGTCCGAATTCATAATACTCTTGAAAGTAGTGATCAGCAGGGGGATGTCATGCCCGTCTATGGGGCCTAGATAGTTGAATCCGAGCTCCTCGAAAATACCCCCCGGAAGGATGAATCCCTTGAAGCTGCCTTCAGCCTTTTCCGCTATCTTGAGTACCGACTCCCCCATTTTGGAGCCTTTCAGACGTGTCTTTGTCTCCTGTTTCATCTTGTTGTAGAAAGAACCTGTAAGCACCCTGTGCAGATATGAAGACATGGCTCCGACATTCGGAGATATCGACATTTCATTGTCATTGAGGACGACTATAAGATTCTTCTTCAGATGACCGGCCTGGTTTAATCCCTCAAAGGCAAGACCCGCGGTGAGAGCTCCATCGCCTATTACGGCAATCACATTGTATTTATCTCCGAGCTTGTCTCTCGCCTCGACTATGCCGAGGGCCGCCGACACCGACGTTGAACTGTGCCCGGCGCCGAAGGCATCGTGAGGGCTCTCCTTCATATTCGGAAATCCGGAAAGACCTCCGAATTTCCTTAACGTCCCCATGAGCCCGTGCCTGCCTGTAAGCAACTTGTGAGTGTATGACTGATGGCCTACATCCCAGACTATCTTGTCTTCGGGCGAATGGAAGACATAATGCAGCGCAATAGTGAGTTCTACAACTCCAAGGTTGGAAGAAAGATGGCCGCCGTTTTTTGACACCACCTCTATAATAAGTCCGCGCAGTTCTTCCGCAAGGGTCTTTAATTCGTCCATTGAGAGACCCTTGAGGTCCTGAGGCGACTTTATCCTGTATGTAAGCATGCCGGCGGACTAACTCTTCCTCTCGTAGAGATAAGCGGCAATGGCCCTGAGCGGCTCGGCCCTATCATCAAATATCGACAATGAGTCCGCAGCTGATTCTATCAGCTGTTTTGCCTTTCGCCTGGACTCTTCTATGCCGTAAAGGCGCGGATAGGTCATCTTCTTGTTCTTTTCATCGGAACCCTTCGGCTTTCCTATGACCGAGGGGTCTCCCTCGATGTCGAGAATGTCATCCACCACCTGAAACGCAAGCCCTATGTTGGCGCCATAGTTATTCAGGGCATCGAGCCTCTCTTTTTCGGCCCCCGCAAGGATAGCCCCCATGCGCACGGAACACGACAAGAGGGCGGCCGTTTTGTGGCTGTGGATGAATGAAAGAGTTGCGGTGTCTGGTTCGGCATTTTCCGACAAGAGGTCCTGCGCCTGACCGCCGACCATGCCGAGAGAGCCTGATGCAACTGCAAGTTCATATATGACCTTGACGACCGAAGAGTCGCTTACCGACGCATGCCTGTAACGAGGATCTCCGAGCAGCTGAAACGCTTCTGTGAGCAGGCCGTCGCCCGCAAGTATGGCCATGCCCTCGCCGAACACCTTGTGGTTTGTCGGTTTGCCGCGCCTGAGATCGTCATTGTCCATTGCGGGCAAGTCGTCATGGATGAGCGAATATGTATGTATAAGTTCGATTGCAGACGCCTGGGGCACGATATCAGCGCCTCGGCCGCCGCAGGCCTCATAAGTTGCGATGCACAAAATCGGCCTGATGCGTTTACCTCCGGCCTTGACCGAATAGACCATGGAATCGTGGAGGAGACGGGGAGCAAATTCCGCCCCGAAATATGAGTCGAGAAACGACTCGACAAGTACCTTTTTTTCTTTCAGATAACTCTTCAGTTCCATCATCACTCCCACTCAATAGTTCCGGGCGGTTTCGAGGTGATGTCGTACACCACCCTGTTTACACCCCTGACTTCATTTATGATGCGGCTTGAGATTTTCTGCAGGACTTCATAAGGTATATGCGCCCAGTCGGCGGTCATGCCGTCAAGACTTGTCACCGCGCGCACCGCGATAACCTTGTCGTAAGTCCGTTCATCGCCCATTACACCCACGCTCTGCACAGGCAGTATCACAGCAAACGCCTGCCAGATAGACCTGTAAAGTCCGGCGGCCCTGATCTCTTCAAGGGCCACCGCGTCCGCCTCTCTCAGCATATCAAGGCTCTCTTCGCTGACTTCGCCTATACACCTGATCGCAAGCCCGGGACCGGGGAAGGGATGCCTCCAGCATATCTCATCAGGCAGCCCGAGTTCACTGCCCAGCACACGGGCCTCGTCCTTGAACAGTTCGCGCAGCGGCTCGATCAGCTTGAGTTTCATTTTTTCAGGAAGACCTCCGACATTATGATGGCTCTTGATTACAGCCGACGGTCCCTTGAATGACACGCTCTCGATCACATCGGGATATAGCGTTCCCTGGGCAAGAAATTCGGCATCGGAAAATTTCCTTGCCTCCTCTTCAAAAATGGCTATAAACTCACGCCCGATGATCTTGCGCTTCTTCTCGGGCTCGATCACTCCTGCCAGTTTCTCAAGGAAACGCTCCCGCGCGTCTACAAAATCCAGATTGATATGGAAATGATCGCGGAAGGTCTTCCTCACCTTTTCGGCCTCGTTTTTCCGGAGAAGACCGTTATCCACGAAAATGCATATAAGCTTGTCGCCTACCGCTTTATGCAGGAGCAAGGCGACAACAGAGGAATCCACGCCCCCGCTCAACGCGCAAATTATTTTCTTGTTCCCGACCTTCTCCCGAATCTCCGCGACCTGCCATTCGATAAAAGACGACATCTCCCAGTCAGGTTTGCATCCGCAAATATCAACGACAAAATTCCTGAGGATCGTCATGCCTTCATCGGTGTGGGCCACCTCCGGATGAAACTGTATGGCGAAAAATTTTCTGGTCCTGTCCGCCATGGCCGCAACAGGCGAGTTATCGGTATGCCCGATAACCGAAAAACCTTCGGGCAGCCGCTCGATCCTGTCGCCGTGGCTCATCCAGACCCTGGTGTTCTGCGAAACGCCCCCAAAAAGATCCGAACCGTCATCGATATTCAGCACAGCCCTGCCGTATTCGCGTTTTTCAGCCCGCGCTACCTGTCCGCCGAGATCGCGGGCCATAAGCTGCATACCATAACAGATGCCGAGGACAGGGACATCCAGACGAAAAACCTCGGGATCGCATACGGGAGCCTCCTTATCATAGACACTTGAAGGCCCGCCCGAAAGCACGATACCCTTCGGGTTGAACGCCCTGATCTTTTCCATGTCGGCATTAAAGGGGAATATCTCGGAATAAACCTTGTGCTCCCTGATACGCCGCGCAATGAGCTGCGTATACTGGGACCCAAAGTCCAGAATTAGTATCTTCTCAAGATTAGTCATAATTTAATTTTGATTGCAGCTGCCAGATCGATGATTTATAAAACATCAGGTCTATTGTTCAAGCTTAAACCTTAAATCAGCAATCTTCAATTTCTTTTAATGTTCTATCTGATAATTCGGAGCTTCCTTGGTGATGATGACATCATGCACATGGCTCTCTCTCAGCCCGGCATTGGTAATCCGGACAAAGCGCGCCTTGGCTCTCATCTCTTCGAGCGTCCGGCATCCGCAATAGCCCATGCCGGACCGCAATCCGCCGACAAGCTGATGCACGCTGCTCGATATCGGGCCTTTACACGGCACCCTTCCCTCAACGCCTTCGGGCACGAGTTTCTCTTTGGGCACACCTTCCTGTCCATAACGGTCCTTCGAGTGTCCCTGCTGCATGGCGCCGATGGACCCCATGCCGCGATATGTCTTGTAACTCCTGCCCTGATAAAGTATGGCCTCACCCGGAGATTCGTCGGTGCCCGCAAACAGGCTGCCGACCATAACGCAATGGGCGCCTGCAGCGATAGCCTTTGCGACATCTCCGGAATATTTCAGGCCTCCATCCGCAATCAGAGGGATGCCGGCCTTTGAAGAAACGCTATAGCAGTTTTTTATGGCAGTCAGCTGCGGCACTCCCGCGCCTGCGACTATCCTCGTTGTGCATATCGATCCGGGGCCTATGCCTACCTTGACTGCATCCGCTCCTGCCCTGATAAGTTCATCAGCCGCATCGGCAGTGGCTATATTGCCCGCTATCACATCCACTTCAAACCTCTTTTTTAATTCCTTGAGAGTAGTCAGGACACCCTTGGAATGGCCGTGCGCCGTGTCAATGGCAAGGACATCCACGCCGGCCTTGATCAAAAGCTCGGCGCGGACGATTGCGCCTTCTCCAACACCAATAGCAGCCCCAACGCGCAGCCTGCCGAGCGAGTCCTTGCAGGCATTGGGATATTTTCTTCTCTTCTCTATGTCTTTGATGGTTATAAGCCCCTTAAGATTCATTTCATTGTCGACTATCGGGAGCTTTTCGATCTTGTATTTGTTGAGGATTTCTTTTGCCTCATCCAGTGTTGTGCCGATTGAGGCGGTAATAAGCTTCTGGTGGGTCATTACATCCTTGACCAGTTTCTTGTCATTGACCTCGAACCTCAGGTCCCTGTTGGTGAGGATGCCGACAAGTTTGCCGTTCTCGGTCACAGGCACACCCGATATCTTGTACCTGGCCATGAGAACCATCGCATCGGATATGGGGGCCTCCGGCCCGACAGTGATCGGATCAACGATCATGCCGCTCTCTGATTTCTTTACCTTGTCGACCTCAAGCGCCTGCTTCTGGGCCGACATGGCCCTATGCATGATGCCCAGGCCGCCCTCGCGGGCTACTGCAATGGCAAGGCTCGAATCGGTAACTGTGTCCATAGCGGCGCTGATTATGGGCACTTTCAATATTATATTTCTGGTCAGGTTTGTGGTTACATCTACCTCGCCGGGCAGCACATCAGACTTGGCTGGTAAAAGGAGAACATCGTCAAAAGTCAATCCAAGCGGCAAATCATCGGTAAGCATCGCCCACCCCTTACAAATTTTGATTATAATTATAACACGTTAACGCATAAAGAAGAACTGCCGGAAAAATTCGGCTGAATAATCATTACATTAGATAAAGCCGCTTTCTCAATACAAAAAAAACCGGCCCCGCGGCCCGGAGCCGGATACTGCAACAGTCAGACTATCTCTACCAGTTCGATATCGAAAATAAGGTCTTTGCCTGCAAGCTGATGATTGGAGTCCAGCGTGACCGTCTCCTCAGCGATCTCCCTGATCGTCAGGGGCAGCATAACGCCGTCTTCACACTCTATAAAGAGGGTCTCACCAACGGTCTGTTCGACCTCCGGAGGTATCTGATCTTTTGGGAGAACCAGCAGAAGCTCTTCACGATACGGGCCATAGGCGTTTTCGGAAGGTATATGGATTGTAACAGACTGGCCTTCGGTGAGTCCCACTAAGGCGCCTTCAAAATCCTTCAGCAACTGCCCTGCGCCCAGCACAAACTCAAGCGGGTCACCCTCTCTCGACGAATCGAAGACATTGCCGTCTTCAAGCTTTCCTGTATAATGAACCTTTAGTGTGTCGCCGGCGCCGGCTATTTTCATGATAATTCCCCCACAATTTAATTGACTCAAAATGCCGCAGAATTGTTATTTTAACAGAAAAACCGTCCCTGATGGGAGCTAAATAAAAACTCTCATTCCGCCCCTGTTTTATCCGGCGCTTCCAGTTTCTCAATTTCCCGGTATACATCTCCGACACTGATCTCTTTCATGCATTTCATGTCGTTGCATTTCTTCATTCTGCAAGGAGCGCAATCCGCAGGCTTCCGGACTATGATATGATCAGCTCCATACGGTCCCGTTAGCCTGGGATCTGTCGGACCGAATATCGCTATCACAGGCCGTCCGCATGCGGCGGCTATATGCATGGGGCCGGAATCGTTTGTGATGACATATCTTGCGCCCCTTATCAAAGATATAAGTTCTCCCAGTTCAGTGCGGCCTGCAAGCGATACAGACTTACCCCCGCTTTTTTCGGCTATCAGCTCTGCAGCCTGCGCGTCCGCCCCGCTGCCGACAATAACACTCCTGATCTTCAGCATCGAGGCGAGTTCGCCGAATCTTTCCGCAGGCCAGCGCTTTGACCGCCAGCGGGCTCCGGGGACTATTACCGCATAATCTCCAAGCTCCTCTTTTATTTTGGCGATTCCGGCCGACTCCCGCGTCGGCGGGAGCGGGAACCGGACATTGCGGATATCGCAACCGAGCGCCTCCGCAACTCTCAAATACCTGTCCACCGCATGGATTTCGTTGCCGGCATCAACCTTGTGGGTATAAAAGAAATCGCTGCCTTCCCTTGAGTCGCTCAGACCTACCCTCACAGGACACCCGGTGGCGCCGGCAATCATTCCGCTCCTGAGAAGACCCTGCAGATCTATGACAATATCGAAATTCTCTCTTCTAAGGGCGCTTGCAAGACCGGACAGCTCTCCTATAGTCTCTTTGACGCTCCCTATCTTTTTCCATCTGTCCTTCCTGATTATCCAGAGTTTCGCTATCATGGGATGACCGTAAAGAGCGCCTTCACTGCCTTCAGCCACCACCCAATGGATCGCCGCGTCGGGAAAACGTTCATGCATAACGCATAAAAAGGGCAGGCTATGGATAATGTCTCCTAGGGAACTCGGTTTAATGATGAGGACCTTGCGCGGCCCCGCTGTCAGGTCTATTCTTTCCATCTCAGTATATATTTCACCGCAGCCTCCAGATCATCTACCGAAGCGTCGGCCCCGGCGCATTCATCATGCTGTCCGGTCTTCACATGAATACTTTTTGCGCCCACAAACCTGGCGAGTTTTATATCGACATCCTTGTCGCCTATCACAAACGACTTTTTGAGATCTATGCCGTGTTCCGCCCTCGCCCTTATGAGCATGCCCGGCTGGGGTTTGCGACAACCGCAATGGTCATCCGGCAAATGGGGACAATAATAGAAATCCATGAAGCCGTATTTGTCGACAAAAAAGGCGTTCACTTCTTTAACGAAAGGTTCGCTCACAATTCCCCTGGCTATGCCCGACTGGTTGCTCACCCCGATCAGNTCGAAACCGGCGTCCTTCAACTCTTTCAGCTTCTCCAGCCCTGGCAGCGGGCTGAAATCCTCCCAGCTATTTAGATACCCGGCGTCTCTGCAGAGGGTCCCGTCCCTGTCGAAAAAGACGGCCTTCTTTTTCGGCAGCATACGCCGCACATTATCAAAAACCTCTTCCGATGTCAAACTGAACATGCATCGTATGTAATCCTTGTTGCATTTTCTCATGAAACAGGGGCTGCATTCAATATCCGTCCGGACTATGGCGTTGCCGTGTCCCACAGGACCGGTCAATTTCGGGGAAGTAGATCCGAAGATGGCCACAAGAGGTGTTCCCACGGCATAAGCAATATGCATGGGGCCGGAATCGTTTGTGAGAAACACATCGCTTTCAGCGATCAGCGCGGCAAGCTCACGCAATGACGTGCGGCCTGCAACCGAAATCTTGTTCATGGGTATGGTCCTGAATATCTCCCCGGCAACATCCGTCTCATCCTTGCCGCCGAATATTATAACGCTGCCGCGGGTTTCCTTAATAAACCATACCGCCACCTCGGTGAAGCGTTCAGGGAGCCATCTTTTCGAGGGCCCGAATGCAGAACCGGGATTGATCCCGAGAACAGGCCGCGCCAAAGCCGAAAGAGTCTCCCTGGCAACTGACAGCTCATTAATATCCAGTCTGAGACTCGGCTCCGAAAATTCGGCATTGATCCCCGCCTCTTTGAGAAGATTCAGATAATAATCGATGTGATGGAGTTTGCGGTCTCCGTCCTCGTGAGGGATTGCCTTTGTGAGCAGAAAACCCCTGCCATCCCTATCGTAACCGATGCGCTCGGGGATACCGGCAAGGAAAGCAATCAGCGCCGCGTCAAAGGCGTTCTGCAACAAAATGGCCTTCTTAAACCGCCTATGCCTGAGGCTCAAGGCAAGTTGAAGCCTTCCAAAAAAACTCCTGTAACTCTCCTTGTACAGGATAATCTCATCTATATCAGTATTATTCTCGAACAAAGGCGCAATACCGGGCTTCACAAGCAGGCTTATGTGCGCTGCCTGATGCGCTTTGCGTATAGCCTTCAGCGCAGGAAGAGTCATTATTGAGTCCCCAACCCAGTTAACGCCCCTTATAAGGATATTTTCTCTTTCTTCCATGCGGATATTCTAACATTTCACCCATTCGACTTTCAGATAGATGAAATATCGCCGATTTCCCAACCTGCCTCCTGTTGGATTCTTATGCAATAATGATAGAATAAAACAGGGAATCGGAATGAGTTCCAAATAAACCGTTATCCGATTTCAAAAACATGGAGGGCTCATTGCTTAAGAATATTACAGACCCTAAAGAACTTCGTCCAATGTTGCTTTCGCTCCTTTCAACAAGCGGCACTTTGGCGGGCCTCAGCCTGGCGATGGTAGGCCTTGTGAATCTCAAGATAAGCAATACGCAGGTAGGGTCTCTTGCCGACGACATGTTTCTTTGCGCAGCTCTGGGATTCGTTGTCGTTTGCGCCTTCACCTTTTTTGCCCTGAGACATATTAATTCCGAAAAAGTGCACCGTTGGACCATGACTGTCGACCATATATTTCTCAGCTCACTCGGAATGTTGATATTGGCAGGTATCGTAACTGTTTACGAGCTTATGTAACGAGGAGGGAATAGAGAGCTGTCCCCCGGCTCTCCTCCCCCCCCTGCGCTAAAGCAGTACGCCCTCTTTCCACCCGATCTTGACGATCTCGATGTTTTTAAGGTCTGAATTCCCGAGTTTATATTTTTTGTCAGCAACGTTTATATGATGAGGGGTCACGTCCATTGTCCTGTCTTCACCGAAATGAGCCATGCGCTTCAGCCGCAGCAGCTCGGCCCCAACCGCATCCACAGCCACAGGATCTGTCCCGACAATTAATCCCTTGTAGTCCCAAACATATCGCCTGTCAAAAAAGTTTGCGCCACGGCCATAGAACTGAGGGGTCAATGCAACCTGGATATTGAGCCTTGTCTTGCCCTTGACCACCGGAAGCGTCCAGATCTTCCCGAGGTCGGCGCATCCGTCAGGATGATATTCCGATGGCGTCGGCACGAACATTATATAGTTTTTCAGGCATGTCCCTACCCCGGACCAATGATGGATGCGGAGCGGCCTCGCATTAACAAGAGCAGTTGAATTCTGGAACACCTTGTTGGCGCGGACGCCTTTATCGTCAATCGAAAGATTCTTTTCATCAACACCGGCTTCCAGTACTCTACTTTTTATGGCCTGCTCCAGCTCTGCCGGTGTGCGGAGATGTCGCCATGCATTTGTCTTTATACCGACAATATCGGACCTCTTAATCAGCGATTTCCAGCCGGCTTGCGCTGTTTTCTTTTTTGTGATCGCTTTTACCGCGTCATCCAGCATGCCCTGCAGTACAGCTTCATTTATCTTTCCATCCTGATCGATAACAGCGGCGTTTCTGACAACTATAACCCTGGACTTTGCCTGGGCAAAGACGATTGAAGGCAGCCCGGCTCCGATCGCCGATGTCAGAACGATGCCTGCGGTCCCTTTGAGAAAATCGCGGCGGGTAATGGACTTCCCTGTTTTCATTTTACCTCCCCTATTCGGCCGGTCTGGCTCTTGATCATTTGCGCTGCGTATTTTTCATCCGGCGCGTCAAAGACTACAGCCAGATATTCCCCGCGTTTTTCGACCGCTGTCCATTTACCGTTTTCTGTCTTGACGGACATTCCGGCTGCTCCGGGCATATATGCTTTTTTGAAGCTATTGAAAGCGTCTGCCGCTATGGCTTGCGACGGATATCTGATAACGAGCAAATACGCCTTGTCCTTCCCGCGGACATATTGTCCAAGGGCCGCGTCAACATTTCCGGATAATTTAAGAATGTTTTCATATGCAATAAAAAAACGCTGGTTCATAAGAATATGGCTGTGAAGAAACCATGCCTGTTTTTTTTCATACTGCGACACCTTGTCCGGCAGCAGGGCAAGTATTTTGGGCAGCCCCCCAGTCTCTTTGACGGCAGAAGACACTTTGCCGCCGAGACTTAAAGTCGCCGCTTCCACCGCAGTCCCGGGTTTGTCTCCATAAACGCTGACAAAATAATTCCCTTTCCAGAAACGCAGCAGTCCGCCGCCGAATTCGGATCCCTGGCCGACTCCTGCCCCGGGATCATCGCTCTCAAAGGAAAAAATTCCATAGGCGTCAGCGGAAGAGTCCATATTGAAGATTTCGAGGGTAATAGACGGCTGGCCGGATTTCCCGTATTGCAGGACTGTAAGCGTCCGCATATTGAATGCGATAAACAGCTCGGCGGCGCCATTCATATATTTGTATGCGGTTTTAGAATCGTACAGCGTGGGGCCTTCAGCGATTTTCCATCCGTATATTTCAGCAGGCCACATGGCGGAAACCCCTTTCATGGCAGCAGCATTATCACAAAACGCCGCGCCGGAAATAAATACCGAGTATACAAAGATAACCAGGCCGATTATCAATGCTTCAAATTTTTTCATGCTTATGTTACCCCGTTTTTTCATTGGTTGCCATATATAGTCCATTTAATAAGTCATGCATGCCGCGTTTAGTATACCCGCTGCAAGCGAGAACACCCCAAGCAGAATACCTTCAGACAGAACGCCTTTTTCTATTCCGGCGGGCAAGCTCCTGAATAAGATCCTGAGAATGAAGAAGACGATCAGCTGCACCACGAGCGCCACGCCGCCCCAAATTATCATATCCAGGAAATCGACGCTATTCATAATAGCGCTCGAAAGGGGGATGATGAATCCGACAAGCGCCCCGCCGAGACTGCAAGCTGCGGCCACATTACCTTCCCTGATAAGCTTGAATTCCTTTTGCGGAGTTATCGCAGTATAAATGATCAGGAACAGGGCCGTAAGGGCCAGGCCCGCTCCAAAATAGGATATAAAATTAATCATGCCTTGAAATTGAGCGTCGAGTTCCATTATCCCTCCCTGTAAAAAAAGTATTAAGAAGTTGCTTTACCTGAAATAATGCGGCACAAAATTGCTCGTATTTTTTGTTATGAATGACTCATCCTCCCTGATTCCCATGCCGCAGGCCAGGTTATTCACTATCCATGAGCCGACCACCGCATACCTGCCTTCAAACGAAGGCAGCTCGCTTATGGCCTGATAAATATAAGCCCCGTCGCCGTATGTGCCTTCGGTCGTAATGACCTTTTCGCCACGCCTGAACTCTATATTGGCGCCTTCGCGCGACAGCATCGGCTTTTTCACATAGTTGCCGCCGAGATCCTTTGAGTCGAAATAGCTGGGCAACAGGTTCTTGTGCCCCGGGAAAAGCTCCCAGAGTATAGGCAATATGCCCTTGTTCGAAAGCAGCATCTTCCATGCAGGCTCATAGAACGTGATGACATCAGGCGTAATCTTTTTGCCGAATTCATCGGCAAGCAGCCATTCCCAGGGATAGAGCTTGAACATGTAATCCACCGGCCGCTCATCAAGGTCCGTAAATTTCTTCAGCTCTTCGTTATAGCCGATATCTTCCATATAAATATGTTTTGTCTCAATACCGGCCTGAGAAGCCACATCCCGCATATATTCGACTGTGACAAAGTCCTCTTCCATGTCCTGTACGCAGCTGAAATACATAGTCGCCACTATCGGCATTTTCTGCTTAATGGCATTAAACGATTCGGTAAGCTTTTCGTGGATCGAATTGAACTGGTCATATTCCGGGAACATATCTTCGAGCCAGACCCACTGGGCCACACTCGATTCATAAAGCGATGTCGGCGTGTCGGCATTGAATTCGAGCAGTTTCGGCTGGTCCTTGCCGTTATATGAAAAATCGAACCTGCCGTATATGCTTATGTCGTCGCGATTCCAGGACTCCTTTATAAGGGCTGCCGCATGTTCGTCCAGTCCGAGCTTCGGAAACAGATTATTGGATATGACATGATCGGCGGCATCGATGCACATATCGTAAAGCTCCTGGGTAACCGCCTCAAGATAATCTATCTGGCCCGATGAAAACTCATAGCAGACACCTTCGCTCCAGTAGCAGCCATCCATCGAGTGAAAGGTGAAGCCGAGCTCTTCAAACTGCTTTTGCCAGCCTTCGCGCTGTTTGACTTCCAGCCTTTTCATTATGAACCCACCCCATGTGAATGGGATGAAGAGCCGAAGCCGCCCCTTGATGATGAGGATGACCGTGATGAACTGATTCTTGATACGGCCCCTGCCGAGGTGTCGCCAGGCTTAAGGTTATAGGCGCCCTGCCCGGGCCTCGTTTCAACGGGATTATTATATCCATGCGGATAATACCATGGCCTGCCGCCGATAAAATAATAATGAGGCCCATGATATCGCCTGTCATCCTGCTGATATGCGCAGTCCTTGCTGTCCCAGTCTTTTTCGCAGGCCTCTTTGGACGCATAGATCTGTTTTTCTGTCTTCTGTTCATCATCACCGCATCCGGAAGCCATAAGACAGGCAGACGCAATGAGCGTAAGGGCTATCTTCCTTGATTTCTTCATGCCTACCTTCCCCGCAACCGGTTTTATCATCACGGCAAGGAACAGTCTATTTGATAATAATACAATACCTCCCCGATCTTAACAAGGCGCCGCTTGACATTTTCATTTTTATTTGATAATCTATATTTGTTAATAATGAATATAATTTAAAAACGGAGGGCGATGGAATGCAAAGATACAAGGGGCTGGGACTGAAGCTCACACCGCAGCGCCTTTCTATTCTTGCTTATCTGGAGGACAACAAATGCCATCCGACAGCCGATGGAATTTACAGGCATGTGTCGAAAAAATTTCCGACCATGTCTCCGGCGACCGTCTATAACACACTTGAGGCGCTTAAAAAGCGCGGCATGTTAACAGAAATTACCATTGACTCCGACAAAAAGCATTTTGATCCGGACACCAGCCGTCATCATCATGCCATATGCACAAGCTGCAAAAAGATAGTCGATATTCATACTGATTTTGACCTCTCGACGGCTGAAAAAGAGTTATGCGGATTTAAGATTACAGGCAGTCATGTGGAGTTTTACGGTCTTTGCCGTGATTGTTCAATAAAAGGGGCGGCAAAAAAGAAGTCTGCTATTGAATCCTGTCAGACTTGACAGCCCCCATATTTACTAATAGCATTTATACAAAACATTTACGCGGGAAAAGGAGGTTTTATGAAAGCTGTAGAACTCAAGAAAGATGTTTACTGGGTAGGGGCCATTGATTGGCCGGTGCGAGATTTTCATGGTTATGAGACGCCGCGGGGCACGTCATACAATAACTATCTCATTATGGACAACGAGGTAACACTCATCGACACTGTAAAGTACGACTTTGCCGCCGAGTCGATAGACAATATCAGGGCCATTGTGGACCCTTCCAAAATAAAGCATGTGGTAATCAATCATATCGAGAACGACCATGCCACAAGCATCGACAGGATAATGGAGTTATGCCCGTCTGCCACCATCTATATAACCGCTAAGGGCCTCAAGGGCATTTCGAGGTTCTTTGACCTTTCCCAATATACGGTCAAGATCGTAAAAACAGGCGACACCTTAACCATCGGCAAGAGAACTCTGCTTTTCCTCGAAACCCCCATGCTGCACTGGCCGGATTCGATGATGACATATTGCAAAGAAGACAAGATCCTCTTCAGCCAGGACGGCTTCGGCCAGCATATTGCATCAGCAGAGCGTTTTGATGATGATTATATTGCCACCCATTCCGTTGCCCAACTGGAAGATGCGATAAAAGACTATTACGCTAATATTCTTATGCCCTTCGGCCAGATGCTAAAGGCCAAGATCGCCGATATAACCAAACTCGGGCTGGAAATAGATATTATTGCGCCGGATCACGGAATCATCTTCCGCGAAAATCCGGGCAGGGTGTTGCAGATGTATCTCGACATGGCAAACGGGAAGGCAGATCTGAGTGTTGCTATAGTTTACGACACCATGTGGCACAGCACTGAAATAATGACCGTGCCGATCCTTAAGGGTATAACCGACCAGGGCGTCGCCGCAAAGGTAATTAAACTGAGGGCGACCCCTACCAGTCAGGCCATCAAAGAGTTCTGGAAGGCTCGCGGTGTGCTGATCGGAGCGCCTACTCTTAATAATATCATGTTCCCGACCCTGGCCGACTTTCTCTACCATCTCAGGGGTCTGAGACCGAAAAACAGGATTGCAGGCGCCTTTGGCAGCTTTGGCTGGGCAGGCGGAGCAGTCAAAGAAGCCTATGAAATGATAAAAACTATCGGCCTGGAGACGGTTGAGCCCGGACTCGAAGTCCTCTATAAGCCATCACCCGAGGATGAGCAGAAATGCTATGAATTCGGAGCGGCCTTTGCGGAAAAAGTAAAAAAGTATCACAAGAATTTTGAATAAGGAGAGAATAGTTATGGTAAAGACAGATGAAAATCTTCAGGAAGCTTTTGCCGGCGAATCTCAGGCCAACAGAAAATATCTGGCATGGGCAAAAAAAGCGGAACAGGAAGGATACAAGAAAGCGGCAAAGCTCTTCAGGGCAGTCGCTGATGCCGAGACCGTTCATGCCCACAATCATCTCCGTGAACTGGGCGGGATAAAGAGCACAAAAGAGAACCTCGAAGCAGCCCTTTCCGGCGAGGTGTTTGAATTCGAAAAGATGTATCCGCACATGATAACTGAAGCAAAAGACGAACTCAGAACCGGCGCGGAAAGATCTTTCAACTTCGCCAATGAAGTAGAAAAAATTCACGCGGGACTGTACAGGAAAGTCCTCGGTGAACTGCGCAAGGATATTGACATAGATGCGGACTTCTATGTATGCCAGGTGTGTGGCCACACTGTGGAAAACGAGCCGCCTGATGAATGCCCGGTCTGCAAGTCGAAGAAAGCGGCATATAAGAAAATAGACTGATCGATGCATAATGGGAGGCGGCCGGAATACAGCCGCCTCCGGTATTTATATTCGCCGCAAAACAGGGGAGCCAGGATGAAAATAGTCGCATTTCAGGGAAGCCCGCGTGAGGGCGGCAACTCGGACATCCTATTGAATGAAGCCCTCAAAGCTGTAAAAGAGGCCGGCCATGAGATAATCCTTTTTAACCTTAACACCATGGATATCTCGCCCTGCCAGGACTGCGGCCAGTGTGAAGACAGCGGGGTCTGCGTTATTGAAGACGACATGGTAATTATCAATAAAGCCATACGCGAAGCGGACCGGATAATCCTCGCCTCACCCATATTCTTTTTCGGACTGAGCGCCCAGACAAAGGCGATGGTGGACCGCTGCCAGTCCTTCTGGTGCGAGAAATATCTATTGAAGAAACCTATACCCGAAGGCCCTCTTGGCAGGAAAGGGCTACTGATAGTTGTCGGAGGGATGAAGAAAGAGACCGGCATACAGTGTTGCGAGAGCACGGCAAAGGCCTTTTTCAGGACGCTGAATGTCCCCGCGCATGAAAGCCTTGGGTTTCTTGATATAGACGCCAAGGCCGCAATTATGCAGCATCCGACAGCGAGGGCTGACGCACATGAAGCCGGCAAGAGACTGATAGCAACCTGACAAACCCGGGATAAAGCTATCTACATAATTGGCTTTAATCCGGCCCTGTTATCTTGCGCCCATATTACTTCAGCGATAATGTCCGGCCTTACGAGGCGCACGGAACTGCCTTTTATCAACATCGCCGTTGTAGTAATGCCAAAGCCGCTTTCGCTCATATCCACCAGCTTGCAGCTCCACAACTTTCCGGTGGAATCCAGCAGTTGAGTGGGAATGTCGATTGAATGTCTCGCTTTGCGCCTGTTGATATTATAGGTAATGATTTCTGGTTTCTTGCTGCCGAACAGCTCCGATAGAAATCTCATATTGTCTCCTTTAGATTTCAAAAAAGATTGATACGGATATATCTCTATCCCCTGGAATACCTATTCCGACCCGGCCTGTATTTTGATTGTCATTATCAGGATCAAGCTCCCTCAATACGCAAACAGACCACCCCCCTAAAAACAGAAAAACCGAGCCCGCACAGAAATAACTCCTCCGCGCGACTCGGCTGATAAAAAAAATTGAAACAACCTTCAACTCCCTCTCCCAAGAAGTGTTCCGGTCGTCTCCCAAAAATGTAAACGCCAAATTCCTACATCATTTTAATTACATTATCATTAATAATTAATTGCTGTCAACCAACGGCCAATAACGCTTTTCAGGAGCCCCTTCAATCAACTTTATATATCGCCCCAGCCGATAAACAGATTCCCGGCAGCGAAGTTGGGATCGCTCGTCAGGTTGCCGGCCTACAAGCGAGATTAGCGCTATGCCGACGCCGCCCCAGACGGCATATGCAATACCTACGGGAATCGTGCGAAGCGTCAGCGACAGGAAGAAGAACGACGCGCCGTAAGCAACATGGGAATGAGATGTACACCTGTAGTTCAATGACTTCCATATCGGAGCCACAATAACCGCCGTCACCATACTATATCCGGAAAACTTATTTCCGTCCTCCCCTCATGAGGAATAGTTGTGTCATAATAAACAACTCAATTAAATGGTTATGATTAGACATTATCAAAATTATGCGGTTAACAATATTAGTGATAAAATAATATAGTGGTGTAAAATAGTAGGATAAATATGAAAAATATTGCATTGTTATTGATTGAAGGCGATCCTGCAGATACGGAGCATATCAGAGCTCTCATGGCGGGTTCATGGCATACACCGATAGACATCACGGGCGTTGATAGTCTTTCAGCCGCCGTTGAGCATCTTGACGGTGGCGCTATAGATATAATTCTTACCGATCTTAACCTTCCTGACAGCCATGGACTTGATATAGTTCGCAAAATTCACGAAAAAACCGCGGATTTACCGATTGTTGTATTGGCCGGCCCTGATGATAAAGAACTGATGATAGAGGCGGTAAAATCAGGAGCGCAGGACTATCTGATAAAGGGACAGCTTGATGAAGATAGTCTTATTCGCTCAATTCTCTATTTGCTCGAACGACATAGCCTGATTCGTGAACTGGAAGAAATATCCATTACTGATTATCTGACCGGCCTTTATAACAGGCATGGATTAATGGTGCTCTCGCAAAAACATTTGGGCCTGGCGACCAGATTCGATAATATATTATGGTTGATGTACCTTGAACTGGATAATATGAAATGGATTAACGATAATCTTGGACAAGAAGAATGTGATAACGCATTAATTGACGTGGCTGAAATACTCAGGCGCACGTTTCGCGAGTCGGATGTGGTCGCCCGTATTGACGGCAATGAATTCGTAATAATAGCGGTCAATGAAGTTGACGCCAATTCTCAGCAAATGCTTGAGCGTGTTCGGGAAAATATAAATAACTTCAATGCAAAGACGGGACGGCCGTACAAATTATCTGCCAGTATGGTATTGGTCTCTCATGCCGCCGTAGCCGGCTACAATATTAAGAAACTTCTATACATAGCGCATAAAAATATGTATGAAGAAAAGAGTAAAAAGAAATAGCAAGACGAGACGCCCGGAGGCAGGTACAAGAACCGGCGTCGCAGCATGCATATGTCCGGCTATTAGCGGGGCTGCCGGTTATCCCACTATATCCAGTTTTCTGACGCGCAATTTTACTCCGAGCGATTCACAAAGCCGTCTGCACTTGCCGACATCCACACCTTCCATATCAACGACCGTCGCTTTGACTTCAGGTATATATAATTTTGCCTCGCGAAGAAAATCCACAACTGCGGAGAATGCTCCTTTGAACGCCGGCCGGCAGATTCTATCGTAAGTATCCTCGTCCTGCGCATCCAGGCTCACTGAAACTGAATCAACAAGGTCTTTCAACTCGGGCAGGACATTCTTCTTGTTTATGAGGCAGCCATGGCCGTTGGTATTGATCCTGACCTTTCCGCCCCTCGCCTTTACCCATGCCGCTACTGACTTGATGATGTCCAATCTGAGCGTCGGCTCTCCATACCCGCAAAATACGATTTCGCTGTATAAGGAGGGATCGCCGATTGCGCGCTTCAGCTCTTTTTCGGTCGGTTCGCCTTCAAGCCTGAGATTATGACCTTTCACAAAATCCGACTGGTATCTTATGCAGAACGCGCATTTGTTGGTGCATCTGTTTGTGATATTCAGATAAAGGCTGTCGCGTATTTTATAAGCTATCTTTCCCTCATCCGGCTCTCCTATTCCGAACAGTCTCTTTGCGTTGAGCGATGTTATACGGTCGATATCTTCAAGGGTAACTCCTCTCAGCCCGGCAAGGAAGTCCGCCGTCGCTATGACATAGGCCGGTTCATTCCTTTTCCCGCGATAAGGCACAGGCGCAAGATACGGGGCGTCGGTCTCGACAAGCAGCCGTTCATCCGGAACGGACTTTGCCACCAGTACGAGTGTATCCGCTTTTTTGAACGTGACCGGGCCGGCCATGGAGATATGGAACCCCATTGCAAGAGTCTCTTCGGCCATCTTCATATCTCCGGAAAAACAATGCATGACGCCTTTGTTTACTCCTGAGCGCCTGAGTATTTCGAGCGTGTCTGCTTCAGCCTCTCTGCTATGCACGATTACAGGCAGGTCCGCCTCGCGCGCAAACCGGAGCTGCGCCTCGAAGACCTCTCTCTGTCTTTCCCTTGGAGAAAGATCATAGTGATAGTCGAGGCCTATTTCTCCGATAGCAACAATTTTCGGCATTCGGGTTGAATCGTCGCAATCACCGTCCGGCTTTGTCATGCGGCCTTCGGCGACCCATGCCTTGATCCGGCTGAAAACATCGTCCGAGAAATCCTTCGCGTCGTGCGGATGCATGCCGACCGCAGCATATATGAAATCATAATTCAGCGAAAGTTCTACGGCGCCCGCGCAACCGGCCTCATCAGACCCGATGGTGATAACGGCCTCGATGCCGCTGTCCTTTGCGCGCCTGATCACCGCATCAAGGTCTTCAGCAAACTCTTTCATCTCAAGATGGCAATGCGTATCAATCATTCATGCAATCCCCTAATAAAATAAGCTGAGCCCGGAATCCTGAGCCGGGGCCGGCTTAAAAGCCCCCTGTTTGTCCACAGACATACGGACTGTGAATTCCGTATCGCTTATTCTAACCCTTTATTTATGGCGATATCCATAACCGAATCCTGCCTGATTGAAAATAATACTTTGAAAAATTTTCATTTTGCATTAAAATCAATATTATGGATAAAGAACTGCTGGGTCAATTATTGCTGAAAGCAAGGGTAATCAGTGAAAAGCAGCTTGAAGATGCGCTTAAACTCCAACAGGCGGAAGGGCATAAGATCGGGTCTGCGCTTGTAAAAATGGAAGCCGTATCTGAAGAAAATATGATCACCTTCCTGAGCAGGCAATACAATGTGCCGCCCATAAATCTTACGAACTTCAAGTTTGATCCTGCCCTGAGAAAATATATTCCATATGACATTGCCGTGCGTTACCATGTGATACCGCTTACCCTCGCGGGCGGAAATCTCCGTCTGGCTGTCGGCGATCCGTCGAACCATATGGCTATTGAGGACATCAAATTCATCAGCGGTATGAATGTCTCGGTTTATGTGGCGGTGGAGTCGAAGATAATGGCGTCAATTGAGCGATATTATCCCGACAACGAGAAGATCATCAGGAAAACCGCCGACACGCCGGCAGCCAATAAGGCAGCCGCACAGGCACAGCCGGAACAGGTAGGCCGCACACTTGATAAAAAGCTCGAAGAGCTGACTGTAACCGTTGCGCCCGAAAAAACGGAAAGCAAAGACATAGAGCAGCCGGTTGAAAAGATGCTTAGCGGAATGCTTATAAATGCAGTCAAATACAGGGCAAGCGACATCCATATCGAACCGGGAGAAGACCTGCTGCGTGTTCGTTTCCGTATCGACGGTGTGCTCAAGCCGGTGCTGAAACTCCCGATTCAGATGAAGAGCATGATGGCTACAAAGGTCAAGTCCCTTTTTAAACTCAACACCTCCGAAAAACAGATGCCCCAGTCCGGCAGGACAAAATTCAGGTTCGGCGATGACAAGGAAATAGACTGCAGAATATCCACATTCCCCACGCAATATGGAGAAAAAATCGTTATCAAGGTTATTGACAGGGCAAGCTTTTCTTTCGATATATCAAAACTGGGCTTTGATGAAAATCAGCTGCGAAACTTTACTGAGGCAATAGAAAGGCCCCAGGGTATTGTGCTTATATCCGGCCCGTCAGATTGCGGCAAGACTTCCACTATTTACGCGTCTTTGCTGCATCTGAACAAGACCGGCATCAATGTAATGACAGTCGAGGACCCGATAGAAGTTAATCTGTTTGGAACCAACCAGAGCCAGATCAAGCCGGAAATCGGACTTACTTACGCTATTGCGCTCGAATCGTTACTCAGCCAGGATCCCGACATTATTGCGATCGGAGAACTGAAAGACCGTGAAACAACAGAGATCGCGGTTAGAGCGGCCCTTTCAGGCCATCTGGTCATAAGCTCCCTGCCTGCCAATGAATCGTCAGGAGTCCTTACCCGCTTGATCAATATGGGGATAGAACCTTTTACCATTGCCTCCACTGTCTCATTATGCGTGTCGCAACGCCTGGTAAGAAAGATTTGCCCAAAATGCAAAACCACTCAGTTATATGATGAGACTACCCTGATGAAGATAGGCTTCCCGACCGATCTGCTCGGCACATTCGACTGTTGCTACGGCACAGGCTGCGATTTCTGCCATAACACAGGCTATTCCGGCAGGACTGCCATATTCGAGACACTGCCTGTCAACACCGCTATTCAGGAACTGCTTATGCGCAACCCTACGACCGCCGAAATCAGGCATAAGGCCATAATGCTTGGCGTCACCACATTGCGCCAGAGCGGCATCCGCAGGGTAATAGACGGCACAACCTCTGTTGATGAGATTCTCAGGGTCACTTTCGCCGATTAAGGCTGCCCATGACCGAACTTATTAAACTACTCAGACTCATGAAGGAAAAAGGCGCTTCGGATCTGCATATAACAACCGGAGCGCGTCCGAGACTCCGGATATCCGGCAATCTTACGGCCGTTGAGGATTATCGCGAACTGACTCCCGAAGACACACGTGAGCTCTGCTGCGGGTTCATGACAGAGGCCCAGCTGAAAAAGTTTGAGTCGCAAAACGAGCTGGATATCTCTTTTGGTATTCAGGGTTTGAGCAGATTCAGGACCAATATTTTTTTGCAGCGGGGAGCCGTTGCAGGCACATTTCGCGAAATACCGTTTGAAATAAAAGGCCTGCGTGAACTCGGAATACCCGAGGTTATTGACGAGACACTGAAAAAGAAACAGGGGCTTATACTCGTTACAGGCCCTGCGGGCAGCGGCAAGTCCACTACCATGGCGTCCATGATCGAATTTATCAACGCAATACGTGAAGCGCATATTATCACCATTGAAGATCCCATAGAATTTCTACACGGCCACAAGAGATGTATTATCAACCAGCGCGAGCTCGATTCCGACACACATTCGTTTTCTTCGGCCCTGAATTTTGTCATGAGGCAGGACCCCGACATTGTGATGATAAGCGATCTCAGGGATTTGAGCGCTGTCGAGGCGGCCCTCAATCTTGCAGTGTCCGGGCATCTCGTTCTTGCCAGCATGCATACAAATTCGGCAATCCAGACAATCAGCCATATAGTCGAGCAGTTCACTCACCAGAATCATGATTATGCCCGTAGCCTCATTGCCGACTGCCTCGAGCTGATCATTTCGCAGAGGCTTATCAAAAACAGGCAGGGCGGCAGGGTTCTGGCATCAGAGATACTCATACCGACCAATTCCACCAGGACCTTGATGAGGGAAGGGAAAACGGGTCAGATTTATGCCATCATGCAGACCGCCCGCTCAGGCATGATGACAATGAACCATTCGCTGATAGAACTATGCAAGGCAGGGATTATCGGTTATGACGACGCCCTCGTCAACTCTACGGCTCCGGAAGATATCATGGCGAAACTGCCGCGTATGGAATATGGGCCTGCCAAACCGGCGGCTCCCGGGAATTAATCCGCAGGAGCCCGGAAGAGATTATCGGCTTCCTCATTTTCACATGTAATAATCACTACAGAATGTTGACATTCATATGTTTTTATTGCTACTGTAGTCACGTATAATGCAAGTCAGGTCTGCGTCTCCTGTACTGGTTGGCGACAGGCCGTTTGGGATCGTTTTGAAGAACCTGGCCGTGTGGGATATTCGGACTTAATGGTTTTTTTGTTGGCGGGACATTTAAACGGAAAGTAATAATAACAGGAAAAGGGATATTAAAGAGAAAAGCAATAAGTCAGTTCCACATATGTTTATATTTTCTCTTTAAAAGTTCAATCCTGCAATTTTTGAACTTTTATCTATAAACCGGATATTAACGATGTTTGATTAATCAAACTGGCGGAGGTATCGACAAATGGACAGAAAGAGAAGGTTATTCGGTAGAACGCTGCTTATAACTATTGCCGCATTATGTATATTCCCAATATTATCCGTCAATAATACAGAAGCTGTTCAAAAACATGCGGCCGGGGACGAGAGCAGGATAGATAATCATCTTCTGCAGTTCAGGGCAGGCAAACACATTCTTGGCTTTACACCAAACAAGGCATATCTCGCGGCAATGGACCATGCCCTGAGCGTAGAGTTTCTCGGCACAAAAGGAGTCGCTCCAAAAGCAGACGGAAATGTTTCATCGGGTAAACTTTATAAAACCCTTCCATTGGGCAAAGTGACCTATGATAATCTTTGGGAAGGGATAGGCCTCACATACGAGGCAGCGAAGGGCGGGATAACCGAGAGCGTATATCGTGTCGCTCCCGGGGCGGAAGTGTCGAATATAAGATTGAGATACAATGCGCCCGTTGAATTGCAAAAAGACGGGAAGTTGAAGATAACATTCAGCAGGGGCTACATGACGGAAACCGCCCCGATTGCCTGGCAGGAAATAAACGGCAGGCGGATTCCTGTAGATGTAGCGTTTAAACTTTCGGATGGAGAAATTGGGTTTAGCGTCGGCAAATATGATAAAAACCGTCCGCTTATTATTGACCCCATATATTCATGGCACGCCTTTTACGGAAGTTCGGGCAACGACGAAGGCTACGGCATTGCAGTATACGGCGGCAATGTATACATCGCCGGATACAGCAGCAATACATGGAACGGACCAGGCGGCGAACCCCCGATTCATGCGCATAGTGGGAACAAAGACATTGTCATCCTTAAACTCAACAGCAGCGGAACTTACCAATGGCATACCTTTTACGGCAGTTCAATGGATGACGAAGGCGACGGCATCGCGGTGGACGGCAGTGGCTATATATATATCGCAGGAACAAGCCTGGCAAGCTGGCAGGGTGACGGCAATACTGAACCCAAACATGCGCATAGCGGGGGCGCTAATATTTTTGTCCTTAAACTCAACGGCAGCGGAGCATACCAGTGGCACACCTTTTACGGAGGGTTAGGAGCGGATTACGGCACTGGAATTGATATTGACAGTAGTAATTATTTATATGTAGTCGGGCACAGCAGCGCGACATGGAGCGGGGACGGAGGCGTCGGCCCGATCAATGTCTTTACCGGTGGCCGCGACATTGTCGTACTAAAGCTGAACAGCAGCGGCTCATACATTTGGCACACTTTTCACGGTGGTCCGGGCGAAGACTACGGCTATGGCATTGCAGTGGACAGCAGCAACAATGTTTATGTAACTGGACAGAGCAACGTGAACTGGAATTCGTCCCCTATTCACAGTTTTAGTGGAAATATAGATATTGTCATCCTGAAGCTTAGCTCGGGCGGAGCATACCAGTGGCATACCTTTTACGGAGGCTCCGGCGACGACCACGGTTATGGCATTGCGGTGTACGATAGCGGCAACGTCTACGTCACCGGGTCAAGCCTGGCAACCTGGCAGGGTGACGGCGGAACTGAACCCCTCCATGCCTATAGCGGCAGCTCGTATGATATTGTCGTCCTGAAACTCAACGGCAGTGGGACATACCAGTGGCATACCTTTTACGGAGGCTCAGGTGATGATATAGGCAATGCCATTGCTGTTGACGACAGCGGCTATGTGTATGCCACCGGATCCGCTCAGTATACCTGGAACGGTCCGGAGAACTCGGAGCCATTACATCCCCATAGCGGCTATTTGGACATTTTCTTCCTTAAACTCGACGCCGGCGGCGCATACCGGTGGCATACCTTTTATGGCAGTTCAGCCGGAGACTCAGGCAACGCAATTTCGGTGAGCAACGGCAATACATTTATCGCAGGAGTAAGCTACGCCGCCTGGAGTGGAGACGGTGGAGCTTCGCCCCTTAATGGGTATAGCGGCAATAAAGACATATGTGTGCTGAAGATGTCGCTGACAAATGACCTCACTGCAAAATCCAATGGAACCGGGGCCGGCAGCATGACTTCAACCCCGGCAGGCATCAGCTACAAATATCCGGCTGCGAAAATAGGGGCCGCCTCATTCCCCGAAGGATCCTCGGTTATACTGACCGCAAAGGCCAGCGCAGGGTCTTTAGTTTCCTGGCAAGGGACATGCAAAGCGGCGGGCGGCACGGAGTCTGGAAACAACACGCTTACCGCCAAATGCTCCATAAAGTTAATAAAGACTGCTGCGGTCAACGCAAGATTTACGTATCAATACCCCAAGTTAACGGTCAATGCAAAAGGAATCGGCTCAGGCAGCGTGACGTCAAAACCGTCGGGCATATCTTACAATTATCAGGCGAGGAAAACAGATTCGGCCAATTTTCATTTAGGCACGACTGTCGTTGTGACTGCTACGGCGAATACAACCGCTGTAGCATCATGGCAAGGGACATGCAAGGCGGCAGGCGGAGTGGAGACGGGAGACCGCACTAAAACGGCCAAATGCTCCATCAAGATGACAAAGCCGGTTACAATAACAGCCTACTTTTTGAAAGCATATAAGATAACTATAGATTCAGCAGGCTCCGGCTCAGGCAGCGTGACGTCAAAACCATTTGGCATATCTTACAAATATCCGGCGAAAAAAACCGATTCGGCCCGATTCATCCTGGGATCTACCGTAATATTTACGGCAGCGGCAAATAGCGCCTCCGCTGCATCGTGGAGAAAGACCTGCAAGGCTGCCGGCGGCACAGAGACAGGCAACGGCACAAGAAAGGCAATCTGCGCCATAAAAGTGACTAAACCAACTGCAATTACAGCAAGGTTCAGGAAGTTATAACCCTATTGAAAAATAGCGGCTTGGGTTGACAATGAGAGTGGGAGCCTGATTACATCAGATAATCAGGCTCTTTTTTTCTATTTAATGACCAGTTTTACAAATCTGTATGCTCCATTATGTCTCGCCTTCCTGCACCCACTTCTTCACGACAGGCGGAGAATAACTGCTGAAGCGGTCCAACAGAACTTTTGGATCGCTTTCTACGATTAACATCTGTCGATGGGCCTGCTTAACAAAACGCTCACTGGTTGAATGGTCAAGAAACGCGATAAGAGCATTGAAATAGCCTTCAACATTAAACAGCCCACACGGTTTCCCGTGAAAGCCGAGCTGTGCCCACGTCCAAATCTCGAATATCTCCTCAAGCGTGCCGATTCCGCCCGGAAGAGCGATAAATCCGTCCGAGAGATCGGCCATCATGGATTTGCGCTCATGCATCGATTGTGTGACATGCAGTTCCGTGAGATCATAATGCACTATTTCCTTGCGGACGAGAGATTTGGGTATTATGCCGACCGCCCGGCCCCCAAGCTCAAGAACCCTGTCCGCAAGTGTGCCCATGATCCCTATACCGGCCCCGCCATATACAAGCCCAATGTTCCGGCTGACCAGCTCTGTTGCAAGAGCCCGGGCAGCGTCCGAATAAGATTCAAGCCTGCCCGAACTCGATCCGCAGTAAACGCAAATATTCTTAACTTTTTCCATAATCTAATAATATAACACGTCAAAATCAATTTGGCATTGACTGCTCTTTCTGCAAACTCATTGGTGATTGTTTGAGTATCCCCTTATGCGGGGACATTACCGACGCATCAGGTGACGGTTGAGACCCTGAAGCTCTATTTCAGCAAGCTTAAACCTGCCGGAATCCTTGCGGTTCATAAATCGATCGCCATCTGAACCTTGCTCCTGTTCTGATGCGCGCAAGCGCCGAGCTGCTTATGATATGCTCCATCTTGCGCGCTCAATTATGTCCTATACTATTGATTAATAAACATAATATCTCCATTGCACGGTCCGGGACAGGGGGGCTTGACATTTTTTCCAAAATGGTTATAATAAAAATTAGCACTCGTCGACTTGGAGTGCTAACAACAAATCTGCTGACGAAAGGAGACCAATTATATGCTTTGGTCAAACATTGGAAGACTCATCGATCCGTGGCGTGAATTAGATTTTGTGAATCGTCCCCGTCTGAGGGTCCTTACACCAGCTACCATCGATTTCCCGGCAGCCAATATATGGGTTTCGGGAGATAAAGCGGTCGTTTCTACCGAAATACCAGGGCTCGATACAGACGCCCTTGAGGTATCGGTGGTTAATAACCTTCTCACACTGCGTGGTTCCCGACAAACGGAAGAATTGAAGGAGGGAGAAACCTATCACCGCCAGGAACGCTGGAGCGGAAAATTCGCAAAGAGCATCGAGCTGCCGTTTGCAATTGAGTCCGGGAAGGTTGAGGCAAAATTTACAAAGGGCGTGCTGTATATCAGCCTGCCCCGGGCAGAGGCGGACAAACCCAAAAAGATCACCATCAAGGCAGAACAATAAGGGAGGCGGACACTATGAAAGAGCTTAAAGATCAAACCCAGGACAATGCTGAACGCACAAGGGAACGGCGTCTGTATACGCCTTCAGTTGACATAATCGAGAGAGAAAGCGACACCCTGCTGCTCGCGGACATGCCGGGCGTGGACGAAAACGGCCTCGACATCACGGTCGAGAAGAGGTCTCTCACCATATACGGGAAGGTCGACGCCGAGATACCTGAAAAGCATACCCTTGTATCTTCGGAATACGGCATTGGAGATTACCAGAGATCGTTTACCCTCTCTGATGAGGTGGACACGGAAAAGATTCAGGCGACAATAAAGAATGGCGTCCTACGTCTCGTATTACCCAAGGCGGATTCGGCCAGGATCAAAAAGATCCCTGTAACCGCAGGGGTTTAACACTTTACGATATTTTGAGAAAGGAGTGAATGGATATGACAATTAAACACCTTTTTCCAGTTGCAAAGACGAGCCCGGAGCCAAGCGGGGAAGAGCATCCCATAATGTCGCTGCGTCGTGAGATGGACTCGATGTTCGATAACTTCTTTCGCGGTTTCGGTTTTGAGCAGGCGGAAGGCGCGTTGCAGGCCTTCAATCCGAAGATAGATGTAACCGACACCGAGAAGGAAATAAAGGTATACGCCGAACTTCCGGGTATCGACGAAAAAGACGTGGACGTTTCAATAACAAAAGACACCCTTACCATAAGAGGGGAGAAAAGGGAAGAGTCGGAAAAAAAGGAAAAGGATTATCATCGCATCGAGCGTTCGTACGGCTCATTCAGCAGGACTTTACATTTGCCTGTTGAGATAGAGGCGGACAAAATCGACGCGCAGCTCAAAAAGGGAGTGCTGACTATAACCCTCCCCAAATCAGTCAGGGCTGTGGAGGATACAAAAAAAATACAAGTTAAGGTAGAATAGAAAAATAAATATCCGGGCCGTTAACCGAAGCCGGGAGGCCTGCCGCAAGGCGGCTCCCGGCTTCATGAAATTTCAGTGTAATCATAATTTTTTATGACAAATTAACATGCAGCAGGAGGCGTAAATGAAATTCACCAGGAAAACTGCCCTGACGGCGGCAATCTTCACATTGGCCGGTATTGTGATAGGCCTTGTCATTTCGACGAGTTTTAATATACAGTCCACTGCCATTTCGCAACCCGCCATATCAAAAGAAGCTATAGATACGCTGTCAAGGGTCAACCAGGCCCTTGCCGAAGTGGCAGCCTTTGCAAAGCCTGCGGTAGTAAACATCTCTTCATCACAGGTAGTTACACAAAGACTGCCCGGCCCGTTTTTCGACGATCCGTTTTTCAAAAGATTCTTCGGTGAAGAATTCGGCCAGAACCGGTCCGGGAAATTCAGGCGGTCGGGACAGGGCTCGGGCGTCATCGTGGATAAAAACGGATATATCCTGACCAACAGTCACGTCGTCAAAGGCGCGGACGAGATCAAGGTGAAGCTTGCGGACAAGCGTGAATTCAAGGGCAAGGTAATAGGTATGGACACACGCTCGGATATAGCGATCATCAAGATCGACGCTGATAACCTGCCCGTGCTGAAACTGGGCGACTCTTCGCAAATGAAGGTCGGTGAGACTGTGCTTGCCATCGGAAACCCGTTTGGACTGAATCAAACCGTAACATCGGGCATAGTAAGCGCGGTCGGCAGGGCGGATGTGGGAATAGCGGATTATGAGGATTTCATCCAGACCGACGCCGCGATCAACCCCGGCAACTCGGGCGGCGCGCTGGTCAATATAAGGGGTGAGCTGATAGGTATTAATACCGCAATATTCAGCACCTCGGGCGGATACCAGGGCGTTGGTTTTGCTGTGCCGACCAACATGGCAAAAGTGGTAATGGACAGTTTGCTAAAGAGCGGTAAGGTCGTCAGGGGCTGGCTCGGCGTGCAGATTCAGCCGCTTACACCTGAACTGGCAAAACAGTTCAACCTGACCGGCAAAGACGGCGCGCTTGTCGGCGATATAACTGACGACAGCCCGGCGGCAAAGGCAGGCATTCAAAGGGGCGACGCTATTATCGAGTATGCCGGTAAACAGGTGACAAACCCGTCGGAGCTCAGGAATATGGTGGCAGCCACCGCTCCGGGGAAAAGGGTTTCAATGAAGATCCTGCGTGACGGCAAGCAATTATCAGTTGCAGCCACTATTGCGGAACTGCCTGCGGGCCGGCAGAAGTCTTCGCAAAGTTTCGACAATCTGCTTAACGGGGTGCAGGCGCAGGACCTGACGCCTGATTTGAGAAGCAGGATGAATATCCCGAAGCGCGTGAAGGGAATAATCGTAACCGGGGTTGCGGGCGGCAGCGCGGCTGACGGAGCGCTGACCCAGGGCGATGTAATAATGGAGATCAACAGGAAAAAAATAACCTCGATCACTGATTATGAAAAGGCGGTCTCCAAAATAAAGGCGGATGAGGACATCCTGCTGCTCGTCTACAGAAAAGGCGGTACAATATATATGACCTTGTCGAACCGTTAACGCGAAGGCTCATACTTGTTTGTATAAAAGGGGATGGCCAAAACCATCCCCTTTTATACCTGATTCTGCGGCTGATGATTATGGCGGATTTATTTTATCGGCATAAAAAGATCCTGTCATGGGGAACCGGAAGGCAAATGGAATGAAGGATTGACTATATCTCTCTCTAATTCAGCAGTTGGTAATTGCCCCGATATTAACTATACTATCAGAGGTCTCTAACAACGTTAACCGGGAGATAAAGAATGGCCCGCCTAAAAACCAGGAAATTAACGTTAACTGTGTGGTCCGCTTCCGTTATTTCAATCTTTCTTGCGCTTTTTTTCTTGTCCTGGATGAGCTATCACTTCCTCGAACCCCTGCCGCCAAAATTTCTCGTAATGGCGACGGGCCGGGAAGGCGGTTCATACACGGCCTTCGGTGAGCGCTATAAACAGGCGCTTGCCCGCAATGGCATTAATGTTGTGCTGCGTCCCACCTCAGGGGCAGTGGAGAACCTTAAACTCCTTTCGGACAAAAATAATGATGTGCAGGCGGGCTTTGTGCAGAGCACAGTCGGAGTCATCGACGAGGCGTCGAATCTTGTGTCATTGGGAGGGCTGGCCTATACGCCGCTCTGGATCTTCTACCGCAGCAGCGATACCTTCGACGATTTGACTTTTCTGCAGGGCAAGCGCATTGCCATAGGACCGGAGGGAAGCGGGGTACAACAATTCTCGACCGAATTCCTTAATGTCGCCGGGGTGACTTCACCGCCCTCCATATTACTGGATATCTCTTATGCCGAAGCGGAAAAAGCCCTGCTTGAAGGCAGGATCGATGCTATAATGACCTTTGGCGCTCCTGACAGTCCCCTGATCCGGGAATGGCTGCGATCACGGGATTTCAAGCTCTTGAGCCTGAGTCAGGCGGAAGCTTATGCGCGCCGGTTTCCGGACCTGTCGCATGTTATATTGCCGAAAGGCGTCATTGATCCGGCAAAAAGACATCCGGCGGACGATGTCGAACTCTTGTCTCCTACAACAAATCTGATCGTCCGGAAGGATCTCCATCCCGCTCTCGTCTATCTGCTGCTGAAGGCTTCCGTAGAAATCCATGGCGGCGCCGGCTGGGTCAACAAGGCCGGCGAGTTTCCCGCCCTTGTAAAACAGGATGATCCGATCAGCGAACAGGCCCAGCGTTTTTACAAATCCGGGGGATCATGGCTTTACTCTTATCTGCCTTTTTGGGCGGCGACATTCATTGAACGCCTGAGCCTGATAATGATCCCCCTCGGCATTATCATCCTGCCCATGATCGGGCTTTTGCCCTGGATATATACCTGGCGAAACAGGTCGAAAATGTACCCCTGTTATCGGGATTTGAGAAACCTTGAAAAAGACATCCTGGAGAAAGGAGCGGCCGCTGCTATCGATGAGTTCGTATCCAGGCTGGACCGCATTGAAAATTCTGTAAGCCGCATACGCACTTCAGTTGCCTTTTATGACGAACTTTTCATATTAAAGGAACATATACAAATCGTCCGTTTGAAGCTGGATTCGCTGGCGTCTGCGTCTAATCCGAAAGAGAACTCCGAATATAAAAATAAATAAGATGTAAAGCAAAATCGTTTTATCCCGAAGATGTCTGGTAACCCAATACATTATTGAGAAAACATATCCCCTTGGATTACTATTAAACAATTTGGGAGAAATCATGAAAAACGCTTATGTGCATGGCTACGACCCGAAAGAGAACAGGCGACTGCAGGACCAGGCAGAAACACTGGCGGATTTGTTGCTTTCCGACACTTCATATCCTGCAGGCAGCCGAGTACTGGAAGCAGGCTGCGGTATTGGCGCGAAAACCGTGACTCTTGCCGCTATCAGCCCGGACGCTTTATTTACATCTATCGACATTTCTAAATCATCCGTAACCCAGGCCGCTAAAGCTATAAAAGAAACCGGAATCATGAATGTGAGTTTCATTCAGGCAGATATCTTCAGTCTTCCCTTTTCCGATGAATCTTTTGATCACATCTTCATCTGTTTCGTTCTTGAACATCTCGCCAATCCTGTAAACACACTGCAGGCGCTGAAAAAAGCGCTTAGGCCGGGCGGCACAATTACATTGATAGAAGGCGACCACGGCTCGACGCATTTCCATCCTGACAGTGAAGCGGCTCACAAGGCCATTCAATGCCTGGTTCAGCTACAGCGCAAAGCCGGAGGAAACGCAAACATCGGACGGACATTATATCCGCTGCTCTGCGAGGCGGGGTATGGCCCGGTTCATGTGTCTCCGCGCATGGTCTACGCCGATTCAAGCAGGCCTGAAATGGTCGAGGGCTTCACAAAAAAGACCTTCACAGCCATGATTGAGGGTGTACGCGAACCGGCCATAGCTTCGGGGCTTATCGGGCAATCAGAATTTGACGAGGGTGTTCGCGATCTATACCGGACAGCTGAATCCGACGGCGTATTCTGTTATACCTTCTTCAAGGCTGTCGGGGTGAAGAAGTAAGAGTTTATCTAGTGCGGCCGGTTTATAGGCATCGGCCGAAGAATTTCGACCTGATGTATTGCCGGAGAATTATTTAGAAGTCGACAATATCAATATGACAACCGTCATGGATCTCCATCTCTCATCTCGCCAAAACTACGCAGATTATATTTTCATAAACGAAACTAAAGAAAGACCGCCAAGTATCTATTATCTCAAATAGAATATGGCAACCAGCGCCGAGACTTCGATATGAACATCCATGACGCCTGTTTGGGGTTTCTACTGACACTTTCAGAATAAAACCGTATTGATGCACAACAAAACAGTTTTATATCTTGACAAGCGCAATAATAATATATATAATACATTTATGATGTATAACTAATTTGTTTTATATCTGATAGGGAGACATATAAATGGCTGATTTTATTGTCGGAAGTGTTGTAAGGGATGAGGATTTCTGGTTCAGGGAAGATTTTATCGCTACTCTCTGGAAATCTCTTAATAAACATAATGTCCTTCTAGTGGCCCCCAGAAGAATAGGAAAAACCAGTGTAATGTACCAGCTGCTTGATCATCCAAGGGATGAATGGCTTGTGGTCCATCTTAATGTGGAAGAATGCAAGACCCCTGAACAGTTTTTCATTGATCTTGTCGATGCGGTTAATGAGCATCAGCCTGAATACTTCAGTCGTTTGCTTGTCGGCAGCTGGGAGTATCTCAAAGGGCTTTTCAGTCGCGTTGAATCCATTGAAGCTTATGATATAAAAATTAAACTTCGCAATAGCGAAGATCTCGGAAAGAGCTGGAAAAGCCGCCTCGATGAACTAATGGCTCGGGTCTACCGGTCGGGCAAGCGCGTTCTTTTCATCATCGACGAGCTGCCCGATATGCTCAACGCCATGAGATTGACTGAAAAGGATAGCTGCACAGCCTTTCTCCACTGGTTCAGAAATACACGGGAGCAATCGCTGAAAGAGAATGTTAGATGGCTCGTAGGAGGTTCGGTTAATCTGGTCGCTGCCCTGGACAGGCACAACAATGTAAATCTTATAAACGATCTGAAAGTGGAAATCCTGCAGCCCTTCGATGAAAAAGAAGTCAGCGATTTTGTCCAGGGTATGTTCAAGAGCTATTCCGTCACCTACGAAGAAAAAGTGATTCCCTACATCCTTGATCTAATCGGTTCGCCAATACCTTTTTTCATCCAGATGCTGACGGAAGAACTTTACCGACACTGGAAGAAGAAAAAAACTCCTTTATCAGTAGATGATGTGAACACTGTCTTCAATAAGACATTACTGGGCGATACAGCGCGGGATAAACTCCAGCACTATCGCAGCCGTCTTGACGTTCATTACCCGGAAGAAGACCGGGAGGCTGCGCGGCGAATACTGAACCATCTGTCACAAACAGATGCTGGAGCAAAACGGGAAGTATTGTTTCAGCTATTCAGGCAAATAGAAGAGCGCAGGACCGATGCCAGACAAGCCGGAGCTCTCGATGATTCATTCCAGAGGCTCATGCTATATCTGCAAAGCGATTTCTATGTTAATGATATCGGCAACGGGCAATATGATTTTTCGAGCCGTCTCCTGAAAACCTGGTGGAGGAAATATTATGGATACGAATCCGGCTGCTGATAAAGTTCAGAACATCCTCCCTATTGGTATTTACAGGGCAAACATAACGCCTATAGAGCGGCTGCTTAAAACGACTGTTGGCAGGCAGGAACTCCTCGATAACTTTATAGAAAAGCTTGAGCGCAACGCAAGAAAGCGCGGAGGTCAGCACTACCTGTTTATCGGACCGCGAGGTATCGGTAAGACGCATTTTCTTACCCTTGTAGAAAACGCGGTTGAGCAGAACGAAAAGCTGCGAAGCCTTTATACCGTTGTTCGGTTCTCCGAGGAAAACAATCGCATCCTCTCCTTTGCCGACATCCTTCTTAATATCATCGATATACTCGCTGAAAAAGAGCTGGACGGAGAATGGCGTAAGCTGCATCAATCTCTTGTTGAAGCAGACAAAGATGAAGACATCATAGACGCCATTGTACCGAGGCTTAAACGGCATGTCAAAGAGACCGGAAAGACCTTATTGCTTATGATCGAAAATCTGGACAGCCTTTTCACGGAACAGATGAAAAAGGAACAGGACATACACCGGCTCAGGAGCTTTCTTATGGATTCTCCCTGCGCCGCGCTGATAGGGACTTCTCCGTTTTACTTCCCAGGTCTGTACAGCAACAAGAGCCCATTCTATGATTTCTTCGATATTACTTCATTGGAGAATCTTACTGAAGACGAAACTGTCGATCTTATACGGAAAAATCTTGAATGGGAAGACCGTAAGGATATACTTGATACTTTCGATGATTTTCTTCCAAAGATATATGCGCTCCATACCATGACCGGCGGCAACCCGCGGCTTACCGTCCTGCTTTATGAACTGATTGCCCATGACAACCTTCTGGACGTCAAGATCCAGTTCCTGAAGCTGCTTGATCAGATATCGCCCTTCTACCAGGACCGCCTGAAAGAGCTGGCTCCGCAAGAACGCGCGCTCCTTGAGACCATAGCCTTGATGCGCGATACGCCCCGGACACCTGCGGCAATAGCCGGAAGACTGCGCATGAAGCCTCAACAGATTTCATCCCTGCTCAAACGTATGACCGAGGCCGGTTATCTGACCGTACTCGAAAACCCAAGAGACAAGAGGTCACGCTTATATCGCATAAAGGAAGGATTCTTCGACCTCTGGCTTGCCATGAGTGAATCACGACTGCATCGGAAACGGCTTAGCTATCTGACGGCCTTTTTTGAAATATATTACCGGGATCGCAAGGAGCGGGAACAGAAACGAAAAGAACTATGGGCGAAACTCGAAAAGGATTTGGAGTATCCGAAACAGAACTTCCATGAACATCTCGCCTATCTGTCTGATGTGGGTGATGAGTATGAAAAATGCAGTTCAAAGATCGAGCTTGCAACCCGCGCGTTCAAGGACGGCGACGCAACTGAAGCCAGCGAACTTCTAAAAGAAGTAGAATCTTTAAAGCCAACCAATGCAATGTTATGCTGGATAACCGATAAAGCCAATAGCTGGATTAAAGGTGATAATGATTCCGATCTTGATGTCCGGAAATGGCTCGACAATATGGTCGAATATTGGAAGACACAACGTTCAGGAGACCTAGAGAAAGCTGTGGATATAGCTCAACGACTTGCTACCGATCTGTCAGGCAAGGGTCTGCACAAAGTGCGGATAGAACTATTAAAGGATGCTCTGCAAAATACTCGTAACCCAGCCGACAAGATTCCCATTCTATTGGACATAGGCAACAGTTATAAAACACAGGGTATGTTGACAGAGGCTCTTGATTCACTCAATCAAGCCCTTGATGTATGCCGCAAGGAAGGGGACCGGAAAGGCGAAGGAGTAACGCTGAACAATATCAGCCAGATTTATAGTGCCAAAGGAGATTACAACACCGCGCTGAAGTATCTTGAGGAGTCACTTAACATTACTTGTGAAATCGACGACCAAGCAGGTCATGCGCGCTCACTTTTCAATATCGGCTGTATTGAGTTCAAAAGGAATAACCCTGATAAAGCCATAGAACTGATGACGGAAGCATGGCAGATAGCCATTAAATTGAAACATGCGGAAGCGTTGTTCAAGATTGGCAAAACATTGGGCGAGATTCAGATAGATCGAGGGCTAAGGGATGAAGGGTTGAAGACTCTTCACATGGCATACGAAGCGGGAAAGACAGCTGGATTCCCGGATGCTAACAAAGTCAGGGCTACTATCGATAAATCTTCCGCAGAAGATAAAAAGAATGATTGAAATTTCAGGCAAGGGCGGCCATATTGAAGTCCCGGCGCAGAGATACAGTCTTCAATTTACGAAAATAATACCCAAACGGAGACTCCTTGTCAGAATTGATAAGAAGTAATCTGCGCAGTTTCGGCGGGACGAAAAACGGTCGCCTCTGCCTGGGCTATAATTCATATTGTCACCAGGAACTGAAATGGCCGTCAGGGGATGGTCGTAGCGAAGTCCCGGCCGGGATATCGTTTCCGCTGAGCTTAATAATCTCATGCGGCTGGGCCAGATTTCATGGTAATTGTTATATTAGTCGCTGGTTGGTGAGCCTGTCGAACCGCGGCGGAACGAGAAATGGATGCCCCTGACGGCTATAATATTTATATCCCAAGTTTTCTTATAATAACAATCGGGACTAAATTGACAATGCGGAGGTTGCAATGAACACACCTGCTTATGACAAACTACTTTCAGAAATATCGGAGCTGTGTGACCGGCTGGACACGTCAGCTTTAATTGAAATCCTCAAACTATTGAAAGCCCCTGTGTATTCCAGGGAAGAACTGGAAGGCATTCTCCTCTGGAATGACTATCTACCTATGATAGAAGAGACACCCTATTCTCAACAACAAAGGTATCTTCATTTCCTGTGGGAAACCATCGACAAGCTGCCGCTATGTTCTTCGATACCCTTTTCAGTCCCTTTCAGAAAGATCGTAGCCGAAAGACTCTTCAAAAGCTGCGGCAGGAATTTCATCGCCGAAGAAGGCAATCGCTTCAATTTCGGCTGCAATATCGAAGCGGGCCGCGATGTCATATTCAACAGGGGAAATTACTTCGACACCAAGGGAGGCATCTCCTTCGGCGATTTTTCGGCTGTGGCAGAGTTCGTGAAGATCTATTCGCATACTCATTCTGAATCCAATCATGAAATACGGTCTTACAATAAAGTCCGCATCGGCAGGTATGCGAAGATATATTCAGGCGCCGTGATATTTCCGGGTGTTACCATCGGCGATCAGGCCATAGTCGCTGCCCTTGCAGTGGTGTCTCATGACGTGCCTCCAAACACTGTTGTGGCCGGAAGCCCGGCCAAAGTCATTCGCGAGCGCAGGACCGAAGGCAACACGGAGGAAGCCTTGAATCATTACTGGCTGCATAAAAGGGCCTTTCAGACAGACTGAATAAGTTCATTTATTGGCATATGTCGCAACAATATCTCACACCGAAAAGATGGTCCAATAACGTGAGCGCATGAGGATAATCGTTGATTTAATTTTATTATTTTGAAGCTGCCTTTCTTTAGCGGTCTTGCTGTAAGGAAGTTACGGTTTTTCATATCGAATGACTATGCCGATATTTGTATAGCCGGCCGCAGAAATAATTCGTCATCCTTTTCACTTTTTTTTGTGTTTATCGCCTGACAAGGCAAGAGCTGCAAGTATTCCCGCTGCTACGCCGATCAGCAGGGCAAGGCCGATCAACGCCGCATTCGGCAAGGTGACCCTGTAAAACAGGAAAGTAGTCTCCACGGGCTGAGTATTCTGGAGAACAACAATCAGGACCAAAACAACTGCTATGAAAGCGATAATAAGTTTTATTTTTTTCATCTGGATTCCCTCCTGCCATTCATTATTGCGACCTCCGCCGGAATAATTTATCTTTCAATTCAATTAAATCAAACTATTCCTCCAAAGTCAAGTAAAAGGGACGCACACTGAATATATGCCAGTCGCCCTCATCGGACAAACATACCCCCTGCGGCGCACAATTATAACCTTTCCAGCAGGGAATAAAAAATCAGATTTGTTTTCCGTAAAAAGTATGTATAATCTATATATCAGAATTACCGGATTCCATAATTCGGATTAATAATCGTTTGGGGAGGGATTGTATGAATTTGGTTGAACGGGTAAAAAATATCATTGTATCGCCAAAAACAGAGTGGCCAGTGATAGCAGAGGAAACTTCGTCTATTGCGGATATTTACAAGGGATATATCATTATCCTGGCGGCAATAGGTCCAATCGCTTCTATTATCGGGATGAGCGTTATCGGTGTGAACTTCGGATTCGGCACATGGAGGGTTCCCATTCATCAAGCTATTATTTCCGGCATAGTTCAGTACATTATGATTCTGGTCGGCGTATATGCTATGGCCTTCATTATTGACGCTCTGGCTCCCTCATTTGCAGCCGAAAAGAATATGGACCAGGCGTTCAAGGTAGCCGCATATTCCTCTACACCCAGCTGGCTGGTAGGCATTTTCAGCATAATACCCATATTGGGTATCCTGGCGATTTTGGGGCTTTATGGATTGTATCTTCTTTATCTGGGACTTCCGGCTCTGATGAAATGTCCGAAAGAAAAGGCCCTTGTATATACGATCGTTATTGTTGTTGCTGCTATAGTCATCTTTCTTGCAATAGGCCTTGTTGGAGGCTTGCTTATTCCAAAACCGATTCCTACCATTAACATCCGATAACAATGGCGGGGCGCTCAAAGAGGGTTCCAAATTAGGAGAAGAGGGTGAGGACAATCTGGTTATCCTCACCCTCTTCTATATTGACAAACGGCGAACCTCCGGATTGCGCTTACGGACTATAAGACTTCCTCGTCTTCAATCCTCCATGCCGGATCTACTATGCAAAGGAATACAAGGGCGGTTTTGCCGGCATTATGAATATACTGGATCGCGCCGGGCGGTATATAAACGGCTTGCCCGCTCTGGACGTTCGCAGACTCATCTTCGATATGCATGATACCTTCACCCTCAATGATATAGTAGACTTCAGACGTCTTTAATCTGTGAGGTATCGAGGTTGCGCCAGGCTTTATGACTGCATGGGCAAGGCTGTATCTCAGATCCAGACGTCGGTCTTTTACAGGATGCAGCAGCTCACGCAATACCGCATTGTCCCTGGATATGAACTCCTCACACTGTTTAAGGTCTTTTATGATCATTCAATTTACCTTGAGCGCTAAAGACTGGCGAGATATTCTTCCCACTCGATGGGGAGAAGGTTCTTTTTCTTGTTATTACATTCCTTGCAAGCAGTGACCAGATTGTTTTTGACCGACCTGCCGCCCCTTATAATCGGAACTATATGATCCATGGTAAGCTCTTTGGGCGATGTCTGAGAGCCGCAATAATAGCACTTCCCGCGGGAAAGTCTGTTTTTCCACCACGCGCTGCCGCGAAGGACCCGCGCCGCATGGCGCTCGCGTTTAATGTCTTCATCCGACATTTCCGGGACAAACGCCATTACCTGCGACCTCTCCTCGCCTCCTCTTCTTCATAAAACTTCCTGTAGAGGACTTCCCACTCAGCGCTTCCTTCCGTAAGCTTCCTTGAAAGAGAAAGCAGCTTTTTTGTGACAACGTCGTGCATGTCTTCGCCGACCTTGAGTTCAACGACGATGGTGCGCTTTATCTCGCGGCGGACTTCGCTTTCGTCCGCCTTGAGGTTGATGAGCTTGTTGTCGAGCATGCCCTTGAGGAGCACGTGAGAGGTGTGGCTGATCTTGTCGTCCGAAAGCATCATAATATTACGTTCCTCTCCCTGACTATCTTCTGCTTGGTCATGTCGAAGAGCCTCCGGTAGTCGAGTCTGCCCTTTTCGATCTCAGGCTCGAATTTCTTGAGTATCTGACGGACCTCTTCGTTGATCCTGTCTTCTACCGTCAGCTCCTCCAGGAGAAGTTTTTCTGTCTCGACCAGCAACGTCTCTGCCGGCACAGCTGAATCAACAAGCTCCTTTTTCAGAAGATTATCGACAATCTTGCGGCTTAGGGAAGGGACCCAGCTTTTGGGTATCCTCATCTTACCTTTCCATGAACGGGATCAGGGCTATGCTCCTGGCCCTCTTGACCGCAGTGGTCAGCTCTCTCTGGTGTACGGCACAGGTTCCTGTCACCTTGCGTGAAAGCAGCTTGCCCCGCTCCGTCATGTAACCGCGGATTACCTTTATGTCCTTATAATCGATAAAGGCCGATTTATCGGCGCAGAATCTGCAGAACTTCCTCCGCTGGAATCTCTTGGGCTGCATCCTGTTATCGCCTCTTGTATTTGGTTTCATCATTTAGAATGGCTCCACATCTGTAGTTTCATCAGGCGCATGCATGTCGCCTGGAGTTGCATCACCGGAATGGCTCTCTTTTTTGGAAAGGAATCTCACGGTGTTGGCAATCACTTCCATCTTGCTCTTCTTCTGTCCTTCATACTCCCACCGCCTCTCGCGCAGCCTGCCCTCTACAAGCACCGATCTGCCCTTGCTGAGATACTGGCCGCAGGCCTCGGCCTGTTTGCCGAACACTACACAGTCGATAAAAAGGACCTCGTCCTTCATCTCATCGGCCTGCTTGAATTTGGAGTTGACAGCGATCGGGATGGTGACGACCGGTGTTCCCCCCGGCGTATATCTTACCTCGGGATCCTTGGTGAGATTGCCTATGAGGATAATCCGGTTAAACATTACGCCTCCTCTGTGCCGGCGGCAGGGGCAGCAACATCTTCTGGAGTGGCAGGAAGTCCGCTTATCTCTTTAGGCAGCGCGGCAATCTGCTTCGGGCCGAGTTTGACCACCATAAACTTGAGCACATCGTCGAGCACCTTGAAATATTCTTCAAGCTTTTTGATACCGACAGGCTCTGTCTTGTAGATGAGCAGAAAATAGTTGCCGATCTTCTGCTTGTTCATCTCATAGGCTAGTTTCCGTTTGCCCCAGGCGTCGACCTTGAGCATATCTCCGCCTGCAGTTTTGATAATCTCTGTCAGCTTGTCGATGATCGCCTTCGTGTCGTCATCGCTCATGGAAGGATTGATGATTACTACAGTTTCATACATATTCATCTTTGTAGCCTCCATCTGGATATATAGCCCATTCTCAAAGGAACGGGCATGGAGGGACACCTGTGTTCGCTGCAAAAAAATCGGGTTAAGCGTGTCCGTCAGGTTATGTTTATAACATATTTTAGGCTTTTAAATCAAATGATTTTATATTCCTTTATCTTCTTGCTGAGGGTATTGCGGTTTATGCCGAGTATCTTTGCCGCTGCCACCTGATTGCCTTCGGTTTCGTTAAGGACGATACTGAAGAGGGCCTTTTCCACCTCGGTAACGACCGTATCATAAAGATTGGCCTTTTCGAGTTTCTTCATCTCCTTGAGAAAACCGTTCAGCTTGTCCTCAAGGAATTCCTTTACAGAGACTGCATGGTAATCGTGACTGAACAGGTCGCGCCTCTCGATTATGCTCTCTCTGGACAGTATGGCAGCCCTCTTGACCAGATTTTCGAGTTCCCTGACATTGCCCGGCCAGTCATATTCGACAAGGGCCTTGTCAGCATCCTTTGAGAAGTCCTTTGGCGGCAGATCAAAGGCCCGCACCGATTCCTTGAGAAAATGGCGGGCAAGGGCCGGTATATCTTCCCTTCTCGCCCGCAGGGGCGGGGCAGTTATCCCGATGACATTGAAGCGGTAAAAAAGGTCTTCCCTGAATGCCCCGTTCTTGACCTGCTCGGCCAGGTCCCTGTTTGTGGCTCCGATGATCCTGACATCAGCCTTGATAACCTTACTGCTGCCGAGCCGGCTATATTCCTTTTCTTGCATAAAACGCAGTAGCTTTGCCTGCAAATCTATTCCGAGTTCCGATATCTCGTCAAGGAAAAGGGTTCCGCCGTCGGAGGCCTCGATCTTGCCGGCCCTCTTTCCGTTGGCGCCGGTGAACGCGCCTTTTTCATGACCGAACAGTTCTGATTCGAGCAGTTCTCCCGGTATCGAAGCAGCGTTGATCGCCATAAAGGGGCCAAATCTTCGTTTGCTGTTGTTATGGATAGCGCGCGCGATCAGCTCTTTTCCCGAACCGCTCTCGCCTGCCACCAGCACGGTCACATCCTTTGGCGCCACACGTCCGATCTCCTTAAAGATCTTGAGCATCGACTTGCTCTTGCCGATAAGCTCCGAATTCATGTACTCTTCCCTCGTCTGCCTCAGAGATAACAGCTCTTCCCTGATGGCGATCTCGCTGAAAGCCTTCTCGACAATTATCTTCAGCTCATCTATATCAAACGGTTTTTCAAGATAATCATATGCGCCTTCCTTCATCGCGCTTACGGCGCTCTCCATCCTGCCATGCGCGGTTATGATTATTACAAGCGCGTTGGGGTTGAATACCCTGATCTCCTGAAGGGCGTCGATCCCGCTGCCGTCGGGCAATACGAGATCAAGGAGTATGAGTTTGTAATTATCGAGTTCCCTGAGCCCGTCTTTAATGGTATGCTTGACTTTGATCTCGCAGCCGATAGGCTCGAGGGCCTTGCTGATTACCCAGGCTATACTCTCATCGTCATCTATAACAAGAATCCGCTTATTCATTTCCCTGATCAAACCGCAATATATGCCAGATATGACTGCTGCCGAGTTTACAGATAATCAAACCCGCGACGGTTAAATGATCACTGAGGCGCATAGTCCAGAATGACATAATAGCACAAGCCGCACAAAATTAGGCAATAGCCGGATCAATCGGCAAATAGACGCTGAAAGTCGCTCCCCTGTCCTGGTTCTTTACCCTGATCAGGCCGCCATGATCTTTTATGATCTTTTTTGAAAGGGACAGTCCGAGACCGCTGCCCTTTTTCTTCCTTGTGTAAAAGGGCATAAATATCCTGCCTGTGTCCTCGCGAGGGACGCCTACTCCCGTGTCGGCGAAGCTGACTACAACCCAACGTTGCTTCTTCATCTTTTTGCTTTTTTTGCCGGAGGAGCTGTATGTGAGCATGTACTCGTCGGAGAACCTCGTGGAAACGGTCAATACCCGTTCATGCCTTACAGACGCCATTGCTTCAACCGCATTTTTGACAAGGTTGATAAATACCTGCATGAGCTTGCCTTCGTCGCCCATTACACAGGGCAGACTGGGATCATACGATTTTTGAAGCCCTATTTTTTCCGCATTTATGCCGGCAAGCATGACTTTTATCGCATGCTCGACCGCCTCGTGAATATTGATCTGCTGAAAACGCGGCAGCCTCGTCATGGTCAGGTATCCGAGGAGCACAGCATTGAGACGGTCGGCCTCTTTCAGTATCAGGTTTACACACTCCTCAGCCTCCGGCCCGGACGGATTGGTCCTGAGTATCTGGGCAGCCCCCTTTATACCGCCAAGAGGATTTTTTATTTCGTGCGCAATAGAACCGAGGAGATAAAGGAGATGATCGAACTGGTAATCGTCCCTTTCCGATATCGAGCGGTTTTCGCGAATGCATATAATGACCCCGCCGATTTTGTCCGGGGTATAGAAAGGGGCTATATGCAGATCGACATTCAAAGGTCTGCCGATATCCAGTTCGGTCTCTTTGCTGTTATATGATCTACCATCTTTCAGAGAATTACGCAGCAGTTTTGCGATACCGCCGGCCTTGGGGAAAAGCCTGGTAAAAGTACTGTCCTGCATCTCCCTGAAGCTCCTGCCGAAAAATTCCTCGCCCGCCTTGTTGATAAAGGTAAGCCTGAGCCTGGCATCGAACAGGCAGAGCGCCTCGTCGATGTTATTGATGAGTGTTTCCAGAGAGATCATGTGCGATACAAACCGGCAGAAACGATATATTGCTCAACAGGCTCGGGCAGCAGATATTTTATGCTCCGGCCTTCCCTAAGCAACTGCCTTATGGTTGTCGACGCAACATCACAGGCGGTCACATGTATTACTCTTGCGGTTCTGCCGCCCTTCAGGCGATAGATACCCTGTCCGTCTCCTTCGGAAAGGTCTATAAAAGGCGAGGCTTTGAGCTCGTCAGTCGAAAACCCCGGTCTCGTCATGACAATGAAGTCTATCAGACCGACAAGCCGCTCGGGTTCGCGCCAGACAGGCAGATCGAGAAAAACATCAACGCCCATGATCAGGCAGAGTTCGTCTTCCGGATACATCCCGTTGAGTTTCATTACAGTGTTGACGGTGTACGACTTAGAGGTGTAATTCATCTCAATATCGGAAACGCCGAACCCGGGGTTCGACCCGGTGGCCAGACATGTCATCTTGTAGCGATGGTCCGCAGCTGCGATTTCAGCGGTCTTGAGCGAAGGACTGCCGGACGGTATGAAAATGATCCTGTCGAGGCCGCACCCATATCTGACCTCTTCGGCAACTCGCAGATGACCATAATGAATTGGGTTAAAAGTGCCGCCGAATATGCCCAGCTTCATAGTTGTTCCAGGAATATTTATTTGCGTTTACAAACAGTTTCCCGCTATCCCCTATTCCACAGGGATAGCGGTGGTTTCATACAGCATAAACTTTATCCTTTACAGCCGCACAGACAAGCGTTGTTCAGGGGAGAGGACTATTTACTTATTTATGGCTATTTGTCTAATCCCATCTTGTCGAGAGCGTCGTCTCCCCTGGCCTTCATCATAGGGGCTTCTTCCGGCAGATAAAGCATTACTCCGCCCTTGACCGGCCTGATAACAATCTTGTTTTCCGCTGCGAGCCCGGTTGTAACCTTTATCGGGTCTTCGCCGTCATAATATTTTTTGAAAGCCTCATTGAAGCCCGAATAAACCGTATGGATACCCTTATATCCTTCTTTCCTGAGACTTACAATCGCCTTCTTGATGAATTCCTCATGACTAAGTTTTTCCGGCATTGTGTGTCCTCCTTATGCTGAAAGTATGGGTAATGGGCCAAATGCCGTTCAGGCCGGCGCACATTTACCCATTTACTGATCTACTCTTGTTTTATTCACTGCCTCAATTGCCCGCTTCCGAAGACAATAAACTTCGTACAGGTAAGTTCCTCAAGCCCCATGGGCCCGCGGGCATGTATCTTGTCGGTCGATATGCCGATCTCGGCGCCAAGCCCGAACTGAAATCCGTCATTCAGGCGTGTCGAGGCGTTCACCAGCACAGCGGATGAATCCACTTCCCTGATAAACCTCATCGCCCTTTCGTAATCCTTTGTTACAATAGTGTCGGAATGCGCCGACCCGTAACGGGCGATATGGTCCATCGCCTCATCCATATCCTTCACAATCCTGATATTAAGTATAAGATCAAGATATTCCATAAAGAAATCTTTATCAACCGCAGCCTTTATATCCGGCGATATCGCGCGGGTTTTTGCGCAGCCCCTGAGTTCCACCCCGGCATCCACGAATCGTTTTATCATCGCCGGGAGGAACTGCCCGGCAATAGGCTCGTCCACCAGAAGGGTTTCCGCAGCGTTGCAGGTGCCGGGTCTCTGGACCTTCGAGTTAAAGCAGATATCAGAAGCCATGGCCAAGTCTGCGTCACGATCTACAAATACATGACATACGCCCTTATAATGCTTGAGGACGGGGATCCTTGAATTCTCCGTCACAGTCCTTATGAGTCCCTCACCGCCACGCGGAATGATAAGATCGACTATGCCCTCGAGCTTAAGCATCTCCATAATCGCCTCGCGGTCAGGGGTGTCGATAAAGGTAACAGCCCCTTCATGCAGGCCTTCCTGCTTCACAATATCCCTCATGATGCCGACAATGATCCTGTTGGAGTTGATGGCCTCAGAGCCGCCTCTCAGGATAACAGCGTTGCCTGCCTTCAGACAGAGGCTTGAGGCATCGGCCGTGACATTGGGCCGCGACTCGTATATGATACCGATTACGCCGATAGGCACGCGCATCCTGCCCACTTCCATGCCGTTGGGCCGTCTCCGCATCTTTATGATCTCTCCGACCGGATCAGGCAGCGCAGCTACTTCTACCAAACCCTGAGCCATGTCGGCAATGCGTTTTTCCGTCAGGGTAAGCCTGTCCAGCAGGGCCTTTGACAGACCCTTGCCGGCGCCGAATTCGACATCCTTCCCGTTCGCCTCAATGAGTTCAGAAGCGCGATCTTTGAAAGCCTCTGCCATACGCAGAAGCATTCTGTTCTTCTGATCGGACGAGGCCTTTGCTATGCTGCGCGCCCCCAGCTTCGCATCTTTAGCCTTATCTGTTACAAATTCCCTTATATCCATAACAACCTCTTAAACATAGCTTATTACAGTATCATATCGTAATCATAATAACATAACCAGAAATATATAGAAAAGCAAGGGGTTGCCTGAGAAATAACCGGCTTCCGGGTTTACACAAAACAATTTATTCTGCAGCCATAGAAAATTCCGCATCCCTGCCGCTTACGGGGCATCTGAACGCCAATGAATAGGCTGTCAGTTTCATCCCTTCTTTGTTCTTGTTGCCTTTGCCATACTTTGGATCACCCATAACAGGAAAACCAAGCATATCAAAATGGCGGCGGATCTGGTGAAGACGTCCCGTCTTTATAATTACATCCGCCACAGAAGTGTTGCTCGTCGGGTCGAAGGATATAACATCATATTCCGTAATCGCCGACTTGCCGTCGAGCGGCAGATCAATGATATCTTTTCGGCCTCGTTCCTGAAGATTTCCGAGTACCTCGACCCGATATTTTTTTATAATGAGGTTTTTCTGAAACAGTTCGGATAAACACGCAGCGGTCTGTTTGTCGTGGGCAAATATCATTACACCCGAAGCCTCACGATCCAGGCGATGCACAAGGAATACCTCACGCTGATTCCTGAAAAACAGCTCGACCTGCCTCATGAGCGAACAATGATCTCCGAATTTTGTGCCCTGAGCCATAAGACCTGCTGGTTTGATCCAGGCGCTATAGGATTTTTTATCGCCAAGCAATCGGGCTTCAGGAGGACAAATCGATAGCAGGCCATCGTCATAATAGAATTCGATATGGTCGCCGGGCTTCAACCATGCCGTCGCAGACCGCAGCCTTATAAGCCCGCCCTTCTTCCTCTTGATCCAGAGAGCGCCCTTGTTCATCGCATCCTTGACCCTGGTTTTGGATATGCCGGATTGCGCAGCAAGAAAATCAGCGGCAGTCCCGGCTGAATTTTGATCAATAGTTATTTTCAGAATGTATGAATTCATTGATAAAATTCCTGAATATGCCGAGGCGCACACCAGCTTTCGGCAGAAGAGATTAGTACTTTATTTATATTCTCAGCCTTTATAACGATAATAACAATATAATTCACAGTGGCATGCGTCGGGCCGGATAACTCAGGCTCTTCTGTCCTCAATCCAGTGTGTGCCTCGTCGTGAGATAACTTTCATCTTACATGAAAAAACAAGCTGGCTGAGATGGTTCTGAGCGACACCATAAAGTATCCGCGATCAGTCGTCTGTTCAATAAACGGGATATTTCAAACGATTAGACGGCCAACACAGGTGGTGAAAAACGTCGCATTCAGAACCATGAAGACGGTTTGTCTTTTCATGATAATATAAATATGCAATCTCCCTACTTGCCCGCGCCCTTCTGAATCTTGACCCAATCGTCCTTCAGGGTTACGATACGGTTAAACACCAGGGCTCCGGGTTTGGAATCCACACTGTCCACACAGAAATAGCCCATCCTCTCAAACTGGAAATGAGCGCCCGGCTTTGAATCCGCTAGCGAGGGTTCTACCATGCAGGCAGGCAGGACTTCGAGAGATTTCGGGTTCAGATAATCGGTAAAGTCCTTACCCTCTTCCACCTCATTAGGGTTCGGCCTGTCGAAAAACGCGCTATAAAGACGAACCTCCGCCGGGATTGAATGTCCGGCAGAAACCCAGTGCAACGTGGACTTTACCTTGCGTCCGTCGGGAGAGTCGCCTCCGCGGGTTGCAGGATCGTAAGTGCAATGGACTTCGGTAACCTCGCCGGAAGAGTCTTTCACAACACTCTCGCACTTGATAAAGTAAGCGTACCTGAGTCTAACTTCGCGGCCCGGCGTCAGGCGGAAAAACTTGTTCGGCGGGTCTTCCATAAAGTCGTCGCGTTCGATATAGATTTCCCGCGAGAACGGGATCTTGCGCGAACCCGCAGCAGAATCTTCCGGATTGTTTATGGCGTCAAGATATTCCTCGCCTTCAGGATAGTTGTCTATGACCACCTTGAGCGGCCTCAACACACCCATGACCCTCGGCGCGCGTTTGTTCAAATCTTCCCTTACGCAGAATTCGAGCATTGCGACATCCACAAGACTGTCCTTCTTGCCCACGCCTATGCGCTCGCAGAAATTTCTTATCGCCTCAGGTGTATAACCACGCCTCCTCATCCCTGCAAGGGTAGGCATGCGGGGATCATTCCAGCCGGTCACGAATTTTTCATTTACCAGCTTGAGAAGCCTTCTCTTGCTTAGAACCGTGTGGCTCAGATTCAGCCGCGCAAACTCATACTGATGTGGATGATAGATGTCCAACTCATCGATATACCAGTCGTAAAGCGGACGGTGGTCCTCATATTCCATAGTGCAGATCGAATGGGTTATCCCCTCAATCGAATCGCTCTGGCCGTGCGTGAAGTCGTACATAGGATAAATGCGCCACTTGCTGCCGCTCCGGTGATGGTCTGCGTGTTTGATCCTGTACATAACCGGGTCGCGCATGTTTACATTGCCTGAAGACATATCGATCTTCGCCCTGAGTGTCTTTGTGCCGTCGGGGAACTCGCCTGCGCGCATGCGGCGGAACAGATCGAGGTTCTCGTCCACCGACCTGTTGCGATAAGGGCTCTCTTTGCCCGGCTCCGTAAGGGTGCCGCGATACTGCCGCATCTCTTCAAAGGTGAGATCGCAGACAAACGCCTTACCCTTTTTTATAAGCTGTTCGGCATAATCATATATCTGATCGAAATAATCCGAAGCAAAATACAGATTTTCTCCCCAGTCAAAACCGAGCCAGCGGATATCCTCTGTAATAGAATCCACATATTCCTGCTCTTCCTTGCTCGGGTTCGTGTCGTCGAAGCGCAGATTGCACCTGCCATGGAATTCCTGCGCGAGTCCGAAGTTAAGGCATATGGATTTGGCATGGCCTATGTGCAGATAGCCGTTAGGCTCAGGGGGAAAGCGGGTTATGACCTTGCCGTCATTCTTGCTGTTCCTGACATCCTCGGCCACAATGGCGCGGATAAAATTGGGCGGCGGGTTAAGCGTGGGATTGCCTGATGTCTCTGATTTCATTGCCCTCATACCTCATACTGTTGATTGAGTTATATTTTAACATAATCGGCTTAACACGCCTGCAGTATAAAGACCTGTGGGTAGGCAATATTCGGGGCTTTCGGCAGACACTTCGGCTCTGAATCACGATTAGAAGATTTAAATAGCATTGGGAAACAATATTATAGCCGCCCCTGGCATCCATATCCCGGCGCGCCAAAACTCCGCAGTTTATCTCATAAATATGAGTAATAGATAACCGCATGATATTATTTCTAAAAATAGAATACTGTATCCTGCGCCGGGACTTCGATATGGCCGCCAAGGGCGGCAACTTTAGTTTTCTAACGACAATTCCGGGACAATATTTCAAGGCCGAATGATCAGACAACCGGGATTTTGGTCGACTGATTATGCTAAAATAACCTTCATGCCGAAGTGGCGGAATTGGCAGACGCGCCAGGTTCAGGGTCTGGTGGTCGCAAGGTCGTGCGGGTTCGAGTCCCGCCTTCGGCACCATTTTTTGATTTTCCCAAAATCAGAATAACAACAATCCCTATCTTAAGTAGCGCAAAAAATGTTAAATGATATCTTTATATAGTTTATGAAGATTTGCTTCGTATAATATTATTAACAAACAGCCTTCTTTCCGGGGGAATGAATGTTCAGGCCCGTTATTAAGAGTCTGCGAACCCGCCTTATAATGCTTATTATATTGGCGGTCATCCCTGCGCTTATACATATTTTTTATACATCTCATGAACAGCGTCAACTCCGGGAGGCTGAAATAAACAAAGAACTGATGAGCACGGCAAGACTGGCTGCGCACAGTCTTGATCAACTTTTCTCAGGGTCGCGCCAGCTCCTTGTCGGCATAGCGACATTGCGGGCAGTGCGGGATTACGACGCCGATTCTTGTAATGCTTATTTATCTGCCATCAGAAAGAATCTCCCGATGTATGCCAGCCTTTCGGCTGTAAAACCGGACGGTGATGTTTTTTGCAGCGCATACACTGCCGCGCTGAAACTGAATGTAGCGGACCGTCCTTATTTTCAGTTGGCTGTCCGGGAAAAAGGTTATGTCGTTGGCGAGTACCTGATATCAAGGACTTCCAATAAACCCGCCATAACCGTAGCCTTACCCGTGCTGGACCGGGGGGAGGCGGTAAGGGCTGTTGTTTATGCATCGATTGATCTGGGCCGGCTAATGGAAGACATGGAGAAGATAAAAATATCTCAGGAATATGGGGCGACGCTGACGATAGTGGATCGCAACCTGACTATCCTGTACCGCAATCCCGGTCTGCAGGAATGGATCGGAAAGAGGGCTTCGGATACGGAACTCTCGAAAAAAATAGACGATCTTAAAGAGGGGATCGTTACGGCAAAGGACTTTGACGGAGTCAGGTATGTCTCTGCATTTACAACTATAGAGGGGCTGAATGAGGGGATCCGGATCAGGTACAGCGTTTCGCAGGCAGCGGTTTTTTCGAGCATAGACCGTATGCTCGCGGAAAATCTCATCGCGCTTTTGGCAATAACCCTTCTTTCGCTGATTGTCGCATGGTTCGGCAGTGATTATTTCGTAGTGCGCCGCATGCGGTTACTTCAGAAAGCTGCAGCTGATCTGGGGAAAGGGGATCTGAAGGCGCGGGTCAAGGTGGACGGGGTAGATGAGATAGGCCGGTTGGGGAATGACTTCAACAAGATGGCCGAGGAACTCGAGAGCCGGACCCGGAAGCTGCAGATATCAGAAGAAAAATACCGCACCCTTTTTGAAGAGTCAAAAGACGCCGTTTTTATCAGCACGCCGGATGGCAGATATATCGACATAAATCCGGCAGGAGTGGCATTGTTTGGTTATGCATCCAAAGAGGAGATGCTGGGGCTTGATATAAATACGGATATTTATTGTGATCCCAAAGACAGGCAGGTGTTTAAGCAGACGCTGGAAGAAAAAGTTTTTGTGGTTGACATCGAACGGAGGGTGAAAAGAAGAGACGGCAAAATCCTTACTCTTTTGTCATCAATCACAGCCGTCAGAGACGAGCAGGGCAATGTTGTGGAATATCGCGGCATTAGTCACGATATCACCGAGCGCAAACAGGCGGAAAAGGCCTTGAGGGACGCCGAAAAACGTTTTAATGAAGAACTCCAGGCACAACACAACCGCCTTGCAAATACCATTGAGGCCACAGGACACGGCGTCTGGGAGTGGAACATACCGTCCGGCGAGATCGTGGTCAATGATCGATGGGCTGAAATCATCGGATATCCCCTCACCGAACTGTCGCCGATAAAAATCGAAACCTGGGAACGCCTCGCCCACCCTGATGATCGCAAGGAAGTCAGGGACCAGCTAAATCTCCATTTTGAGAGGATAACGGACTATTTCGTATGCGAGTTCCGGATGCGCCATAAGAACGGCGCATGGATATGGATTCGCGACCGCGGCAAGGTCATTGAGCGGGATGCCGAAGGTTGCCCGCTCAGGATGTACGGAACGATTATAGACATCACCGAGAAAAAGGCCATGGAAGAGCGGATCCGTGAGCTTTCGATCCGTGATCCGCTCACCGGGGTCTATAACCGGCGCCATATTTTTAAACGCCTCGATGAAATCGGAGCCGAGTATTCCCGGCGGGGGAGGAACTTCTGCGTATCCATCCTGGACATCGACCATTTCAAGGCGGTGAACGACACTTACGGCCACCAGGCGGGAGATTTCGTCCTCAAGGAATTCGCGCATACCATAAGCGCCGCGATCAGGCAGTACGATCTCTTTGGCCGGTATGGAGGCGAGGAATTCATCATCGTTTCCCCTAGCGTTGAATGGCCGGAAATAGCTGCGATGGTCGGGCGAATCATGGGGATGATGCGCGATAAGGCTTTCTCGTTTGAAGGACATGAGATCCGGTGCACCTTCAGCTGCGGGCTCGCCGACAGCTTAGAGTTCGAGAGGGATCAGTTTTCGATCGGGGTCATGATATCCCTTGCCGACGAACGACTCTACGCCGCAAAGGAAGAAGGAAGGGACCGATTAGTCGGCCCATAAAGAAACGCAAGAACAGGACAAAGTTGTTTTTCTGTTCAAAAAGTAATTGCTATTGCCTTATCACAGGATTAACGATTCCCGAGTATAGCCATTATAGGCATACCAAAAGTTGTCAGTAATTAAAAACCCTGAATGAATCCTGCTGGGCTGAAAATTTCCTTATGCTTTTGATATAGGAGCTACCCTGCAGGCTCCGCATTGACCACCGATAAGAACGGCTTCTTTAGGCAGTCCCCCGTGAGTAATAACATCAATCTCATACCAGATTTTTGTCGTTTTTGTGCTTTGCACAGGGACCCTCCAAAACCGTTCCCACCACGCGCATTTGGCCCCGATGCATTCAGATCGCATTATCCCGTTTTGTGTTGTCATAAAAATCATAGGGCAACAAAAACCTTTAGTCTCCCCTGTAAATACCATAAATTCTCCCTTCTATTAACGTTATTTACAATAAGCCATATTTTGCACATAATTCCATATTATGCCGGATGATTCCTTAATTATCTTGCCTGAGCCCGTTCCGCATGTCCCACATGGGCTTAAATATCCTCCTTTTTATCCATTCCCTATTCTTTATTATAAGCGGATTTTCGGCATTACCCTCGTGTGCTGAAGCTCTGAAACCTTTCCCCGAGAGATAAGAGCTTTTGCCGGACTGATCAGGAAACAGGACAACAGGCAGTTGACATAAAACAGCTGAAAGAGAAAAATATACACAACCAGAGTAACTGATCTGGCAAGAACGGGTTTCCTGTACAAAAGCAAATGACAAAACAGAAATGACCTTTAATTGCCAAGTTTTTCTATAGACTCGTTAGCCCGGATTTTAAGGAGTGTGTTAAGGCCGGCAATATATGTTTTTTGTCCTGCGCATTCAATTCCTTGTTTTTTTCAGCCAGGGGCCCAAAGGCCCCGCGGAAAAGACGGCATAAAATTTTCTCATATAGGCTTCGATTTCTTCTATAGTGGTCGGAACTGGAATGTTATTTATCTCATCGTAAACAACAAGATTTTCAACATTGAGGCCCTTTTCAATATCTTCCTCCGTTACCGGACGAATGCGCCCTTCAAGCTCCGCCAGGTACAAGGCTATTGGACTCAGGTCTTTTATCCTTTCAACCCTGCCTTCTTCGTCTCTCATCAAGCCTCCATTCCACTGTAATATAGTTTATCCCTTAGCAGTACTGCCGTTCAATCCCTTTTTCCTGACTCTGGTCTTTCTGAAGCTCTTCCTGGGTAAACGTCCTGACTACACGGGTCGGTTCAGCTTCCGGATCATACTTCTGAATCGGCAGTATACGGTCGCCCGACTGCAAAGCCTCCGTTAACATATCTTTTACTCCCCGATTCATAAACTCCCTGATCTCCGGGTTCCTGTATGTATTATCAAATATCGAGTTGAGCGCCACTGAAGTTAGTGCCGCCTGCTTTCTCTGCTCCAGAGACGCGTTCGGCGCCATTGCGCTGAATTCCCGGAATCTTGCCTCCGTTGCACCCTTGTTTTCCACGTTAGAGTTCGGATTTAAACCGGCAAGTTTATCGCTGCCTTGCTCTGTCTGCGCATGCCCCTTGTTGTCCGCAGGCTGCCAGGATGTATGGTCGCCGGAGGGACCAAATATTTTCTTTTTGAACCAGTCGAGTCCTTCTTCTGCTTTCTTATAAAACGCATCTCCTATACTTTGCCATGCTTTTGCCTCAGCCTCATTTCCTTCTCCGACTAACCGGTTGCCCTCCACTACTGCTTTGCCCGTCTTTTTGGCTGCGTTTATAAGTCCGTCGCCCATATCTTTATGCGCCGCTACATCCATTTCATTTGTCGCCAGTGTTACTTCACCGGATTTTAATACCGCCTCTCCTATTTTTTTCAGGGCCTCCCCTTTTTGTTTAACATCCAGCGCAATCGAATCTTTGATCACTTCGCCGCGTCTTCCTATGGTATCCTGTATATTCTCAGTCGGTTGTTGCAGCAGGGCCATATCCCGTTCTGTGGCTCCGTTAGCTCCGATTTCGCTGTTTTTCATCGCTATATACTCAGCCGCTCCATACGCCTGAATTACGGCAGGGGCCACATTTTTCAAGATGTCTATTCCATGGACACTCAGTCCAAGAGGATTGCCGTTCAATTTATTCAGCACATATGTTTCCCGGCTCATGATTTCTATTTTTTTTGCCTGTTCGGGTTTGTCCGCTCCAATAGCGCTGCCTGCCTTGTCAAAGTCAAAAGCCTGCAGATAGTGGACTGCCCCAAATCCTTCCTTATACTTGGGCTGTCCGTTTACGTAAATGGGGTCTCCGTTCTTGTCACGATCAACTACCGGTTTGCATTTCGCGTATTTCTCCCGCTCCGGATGCCAGTACAGCGGTCCGACTATATCAGTGTCACAGGTGATTTCGTAGTAACCCGAATTTTTCAGTCTTTCCCATTGCTCTTCGATTAAAGCATGTCCTATGCCGGGGCCGTTGAATCCTATGCCGGTCACTCCTGGATTGTTTGCCGAGAGAAAGGCGCAGTTGGCCGCCCCCTTTGAAAATCCGGTGCAGAATGTTTGCTCCCCGGGGTCCCTGTTGCGTTTATAAAAGTCCTGCGCGTCATGAAATTGCAGCGACACTCCTGAAAATCCCAAATCAGCGTTGTCTATCCAGCTCTTGCCTGTGAATCCATCCAGTTGTTTGAAAAAACTGTTTTCACCTATTTGAGTTCCCATGGTCCCGCGCATGACAAGGGCCACATTCCTGCGATCTTCCTCCTCATAAAAAGCGTATGCATAAAAGTCGGTTTTGGGATTATGCGCAAAGTCTTTGAGCCGCAGATCGGAGATGTTACTGTATTTGCCGTCTTTGATGTCCTGCAGCATCTCGTACTGCTCTTTGTTTGTGAAACCGCCCCATTCGCCAAAAGAGGGGATTATTTTGTTTTCATTTATGGACGCATCTCTTTTTTCCAACAGGGCTGTCGCTAAAGCTCGTAACGATAACTCCTTTTTAACAAAACCTTCTATGCCCGCAATATTCATATAGGCAAACTGATTCAGAACTTTTGCCTCTTCTTCGCTCATATGAATTGCCATGTTGTGAGCCTCCTCTTAATCCCTGAAAAATTTATGCAGATCTTTACTACTGCGTATCGTGACAGGTTCTTCTTGTGATGACCACAACCGGAAACAACCAGGCACTCTCTTTGAGTTGATTACTGATGCATATGGCTCCGGATATCTTGCCTCCGGATCGAATTTTTTTATAGTTTTCTTGATATATGGATCTGAATTGGCCAGATAGTCTTTCTTATCGACTTTATCGATAAATATTGCATCAAAAGAATAGCTCTTACTTCCAAAATCAATAACAAACATCTTCAATATTTTGTAAGCTTTTTCCACTTCCACCTCTTTATTGAATTGAGAGCTGTCCATGAAGATTTCGATATTCAGGTTGATAGAGGCCTTACTTCTGTTTTTTCTGATCTCGAATACTTGTTCAAAATCTAAATCCTTCTGCGCATATCCTCCTCCGCCAAAATCATAACTTACTTTCATATCGACTGATTCGCCGTAAATTTCCTTCATCTTTTTCTCAATAGCCACTTTCCCCTGATAATTCCATTTCTCATTCAGATAGTAATCTCCATAATCCCCCGGCTCGCCGGCCTTATCCAGTTTCGACTGGTCCCTGACAATAAAGATGATTCCCGGCTGTCCTTTGGGCATCGCTTTGGCTATGTAATGAGCATTGCCCATGTCCCCTTCCACATAAGGCGGCCCGACAAGAAACTCTATGCCGTATTTGGCCTCCAAATACGCCTTCATGCCCTTCTGCACTTTTGGCGCCCTGCTGTCGCAGCCGGACAGAATAAACATTAATAGCGCAAGAGTGATTAACGCTATTTTCATCAGCGTTCTGTTTCTTTTGCATATATCGTTAATCATAGGGCCCTTCCCCTTTATCAGTTCAGGTGTGTTTATATTTTCTTTTTCCGGAATATATATTACTGTTATTCAGTCTGTTTACGCTACTCATGCTTGTCCTCTGCTTCGAAATGTTCTACAATCAAGGGCCGTATCTTCTTTAACAGCCTGGTTGCTTGTTCTTCATTCGCAGGCTCAGGCATCTTTTTGATTATGTTGTCAATGATAAGCGTCAGCGGCTCTAACCCCTTCTCTATATCCTTTTCCGTTACCGCCCTTACTCTTCTGTCCACCCTTGTGCGGTGCATCTCCATGTCGAGTTTCGGTATCTCCG
>JGI20214J51088_10000062_pt1 | contig 68095 bp, 41 predicted proteins | sample WetSurMetagenome_FD_51088 | JGI IMG/M metagenome (IMG submission 51088) | reverse complement strand
TGATTGCCGGTTTACTTGATCTTTCAAAAGCGCTCACCGCTTTTGGCAACACCATCCCGACATCTTACCTTAGGCTTGTGCCGCACCAGGAGGCTCCGACAAATATCTGCTGGGGCGACAGGAACAGGTCAGTGCTTGTTCGCGTTCCGCTTGGCTGGTCAGGCAAACATAACATGATCAGCGATGCTAACCCTGCTGAACCGCTAAGCGATGAGGAAAAGTCGTCACGTCAGACAGTAGAATTGAGATCACCTGACGGCTCGGCTGATATTTACCTTCTTATGGCAGGACTTGTTGTGGCTGTTCAGCACGGACTGGAGATGGATAACGCGCTTGAACTCGCTGATAAATTATATGTAGATTATAACATCTTCAGGGAAAAAGAAAAAGCCACCGGAAAGAAACTGGAGGCTCTTCCGGCATCATGCTATGAGTCGGCTGAAGCACTCCTCAGACTGAGAAGCTATTTTGAAAAAGATGGTGTCTTTCCTGCAGGTATGATTGACAATATTGCCAAAAGGCTTAAGGCGTTCAATGACGACAAGTTGAGCGAAAAGCTATTTGGCAATAATGACGAGATAGCAAAACTGGTGAAGGAATACCTGCACTGCAGTTAAAAAATAGGATTAAAAGTTTAGAATTTCATGCCTGCAAGGATACTGATACTTGCAGATCTCTGATTAAGTGGGTCTGATGCGGAATAAATCCCTGATCCGTATTCATACCGACCCTGGATGAAAACACTTCTTTTGGGATTAATCTTGTACTTAATCCCAAAACCTGCCATCCAGCCATTTTCAAAGTCTTTTATCGAAATGGAGTTATCGGTGTATTGATGGATAACATTATACCTGTCCTGGGTTTCATAATTTCTTCTATAGCTTGTGCCTGAAAAATATGTGAAGAACCAGCCGGCAGACATATATGGAACAAATTTCCCCTGTGAAAGATTAAACTGCAGATATAACGGCATCTTAAATGCAAGATAATTTATAAAAACGTCACTTCTCGTGGTGAGGTATGGGTAAGACAATTCCTTTTGAATGTTATAGATGTACATATTATTCCTAATGAATAACAATTCGGCTTGAAAGTCAATCACATCCTTTACTCTGGATAGCTGTTTTTCCATATACATTCCTGCCGAAGGAACAAATGTGTATGACGACATTTCCGGCAGATACAGATCGACATAACCTTCCTGGCAATTGGCGACATATTTAACGCCGGTCATGCCACATGTTACGCCATAACTTACCCTGAGCTTCCCGGCATTGCTCATCTCTTCATATTCCTTGTTCTGGCTGGTTTCGGAGTAAACTCCGGACCCTGCACCTGAAGATACATTATACATTGCAACAAGGCTGGTGATTGACTTTTGATTGAGTGAAATGTTGGCAGGTATTTTAAATCCCTGTTTAGTCTTCATGAGTTGTGCAAGGAGATCCCTGTAGTTTGATGTATTGACAACATTCCCTGAAAGAACAAGATCTACTTCATTTTTTGAGAGAGGGGTAAACTGGGCATCTTTTGCCTCAACATACATTGTTTTACCATCGTGAAACAGATTTACCTCTCCCGATGCCAGGCATTCAATAAAAATGTTTTTTCCTTTCAGCCTCTTTGTATCGTATCTGCTACCGTGAATGTATCCGAATGACTTTATCTCTCCGGGTTTGTAGATGAGTGGACGGGCCAGTTCAAACCATTTAAAAACACATTCTGAGGGCGTTTTGTCCTTTTTCACGGATTCAATCCTACCATGAATTATGCTGCCGTCATTTCTTATAATGTAACCATCAATAAATACTTTCTGGGCTCCGGCATTATAAAAGCATGAAGAGGAGATTGTTATCAGAAATAATAAAAAATATTTTCTCATTGCAGATTCAAAATGGGATCATAAACATACATAATATATCTTATAACTCAAGCTTCTTTACAACATTTTATTCTCTATGTTCTTAATTGGTTTGAAATATTTTTTGTTATTTTTACTCTTCGTCTGAATGGCAATTTTATTGATTTAATCTTATTATCGGAAGCAAATTTTTATCTTATGAATATAAGGCTCAAATTACCCTTGGTGGTTGTGGCTGTTTTTATTTTATTTTCACACTGTGAGGACAAAACAACTAAGAGGGACTACCCATTAATTAAAGATACTGAAGTAATAAACATTACTTCTTCAGGTGCTACTTTCACCGCTGAAGTGTCTGAAGCCGGAAATTACCCTATCACTGAGCATGGATTTGTTTGGGGAGAAAATAAAAATTTGACTGAATCCTATTCAGATAGAATTTATCTGGGTTCTTTCAGCGGGACCGGAAATTTTCAATCAGATATATTCACTACCCTTGTAGCCGGGAAACAATATTATGTCAGTGCCTTTCTGAAAGCCGGCGATTACCTGGTTTACAGCAAACCTGTTGTATTTATAAGCCTTGGCAGCCAGGCTCCGGTAGTGACCGGATTCTCGCCTAAAGCGGCAGAATGGGGTGACACCATATTTATTACAGGAAAGAACTTCAGTAACAGACTAGGCTCTAATGTAGTAAGTTTTGGTTCAGTTGATGTGTCTTCTCTATATTCTTATTGTGATACTTTGATAAAATGCAGATTTCCATCCGGTGTCACTGCAAAAAAAAGCTCAGTTTCTGTTTCTGTGGTTGGCAATAAAGGGACCATTCCCGGTGATTCGATAAGCTTACTTGCCCCTGAACTGATATCTTATTATCCAAAAGAAGCACGTTATGGTGATACAATATCTATTAAAGGGAGACATCTTACTGAGATTTCCGATTCATATCTCAACGGGTTATATTTTGGGACTGTGAAATCGACTTTTCTGGCTAACGCAACAGACACTCTCATTAAAGCCAGGGTGCCCGAAACGTTGGCAACAATAAACAATTCAATAAGCATTAAAATTAATGGTATAACTCTGAATCCGGGTATTGCCTTCACCCTGCTTTCTCCTGTTATTGACAGCATCAGCCCTGACACTGCCTCCTGGGGCAATAGTGTCAGACTTTATGGAAAGTTCAATTCCAATACTTCTATGAATAGTGTTACCGTTGGAGGCGTAAAAGCCACTGTTTCGGCCCTTAGTTTAAAATCGATCCAGGTTGCGGTACCTGCTACCTTAACTACTTTTGCTAATTCTGTTATATTAACCAGCGGCCCATTTACTGTAACATCGCCGGAGTTGCTTTACCTTACTCCGCCACAGATAAAATATTTCACTCCTGCAACCGGTTCAAGTGGCACGCAGGTTAAAATAGGAGGTAAATATTTTAAGTCCGGGTTAACCAGGGTTTATTTTGGAACCACAGAGGCTACAATTAAGAGTGTAAACGACAGTGTAATTTATTGTTATGCTCCTTCCCTGGCAAATGGAAGTTATCCGGTTAATGTAAGTGTAAGTGCCTCTACCATTACTGCCAAAACACATTTTGTTGTCTCAAATCCTGTTATTACGTCTCTCTCTCCCACTTCAGTCTCCTACGGAGATGTGGTAACCGTTACAGGCTCTGGTTTTGTTACGGGGATGACCTGGTCTCTGGGATCATATGTAATTACACCTGCTTTGATTAATTCAACCCAGGCTACTTTTACAGTTCCTTATACATTAATGTATACTCCTTTAAAAGTTTCTGCTTCAAATACGGTTAATAGTGTAGTTGCAACAACTACCTCAACTGATTACCTGACGCTTAAAGATTTTACTGTAACCTCAATTTCTCCATTAACCGGTAAAGGGGGAAGCGTTCTTACCCTGACAGGAACTAATTTAAACCCAAATTCTCTGTCTGTACGTATTGGATCTGTTAATACAACCTTATCAGATATTACTACTACTGGTGCTACCATTACTGTGCCAGGAGTGACAAATGGAGAGTTTGACATTACTATTTCTACGGGAGGAAAGGCTTTGGTTTATCCATCTAAATTTGTAGTTTCTGAAGCTGCATGGACACGTCTTAATGATCTTCCTTTTATATATGATTGTGGATGGGTTATGGATTTTGGTGATGATGTATTTGTTTTTACCAAAGCCTCATCAAATACAGAAAAAAGTTTATACAGATTTAATAATAATACTCTTGGCTTTGACAAGTTGGATGGCGTTTATAATTCACAGATAATCCAGGGGTATGCAAGCGTTATTAAGAATAAAGCCTATATAGTAGGGCAAGCCTCCTCCGGAGGAGATATACTATTGGAGGAGTTTGATACCATAAGCAAAAAATTATCATCATTATCATCTTTTCCTGGAGAGAAGGCTTTCATACCTATGATAATTGCCGACGATTCAGTATTATATATTGGTGGAGGAGAGAGCACTTATCCATATTATGTTTATTTCACCTATCAGTTTTGGAAATACAGCCTAGCGACCGGGAAATGGACGCGACTGCAAAATGTGCCGTATAATATCCGTGCCGGGAATCAGTATTGTTCCAATAATAGAATTTATTGCTTGGCTGATGATAGGTTCGTTTATGAGTATAAGCCTTTGTCTAACTCATGGGAAATGATAACCGGCTCGTCTTCACCATTAAATCCCTATGGAGGTACTGCAAATTTTTCAATTAATGATAAATGGTATATTGGATTCGGAAGTTGGTTCGGCCTTGATTTTTATGATTATTCCTATGAATCAATGTCTAATGGATTTGCAAAATGGGATCCTTTGATGAATAAATGGACATCAATTGAATACGTTCCAATAACTGCAAGAGGAATGCCTCTTTCTTTCAGCGCAGGAAAATATGGTTTTATTGGTGGAAGTCAGACAACGACACGAGTTGATTTCTATTTGTATGACCCCTCAAAAGAATAATTTACTCTACTATAATGAACAACCTGAAATTTCTTTTTGTTGTACCAGTTCTTCTGTTAAGTGTTAATCTAAGGGCACAGATTAAATCAATCACTTTTGGGGATATACCCCTCGAAGACGTGGAAATGACATCATACGATCCTGACCTGGGAGCAGATGCTGTCTATCTTGAAAATTTTGGAAGAGTGCATCTGACATTCTCGGCAGAAGGTGGGATACAGACTGTCTTTGAGTGCCATTCAAGGATAAAGATCCTGAACAACGACGGATTTAAGTATGCTGACTTCAAAAAAACATTCTATAATTCAGGTAAAATCGAACGAATTCAGGCAGCAACATACAACCTGGAAAACGGGATGATTGTTGCCAGCAAACTGGATAAAAAGAATATTTATTATGGCAAGGCCTCAAACCAGCGGAGGAGCATTAGTTTCACATTCCCGAATGTAAGAGAAGGATCAGTCCTGGAGTTGAAATACACCTACACATATTACGGTTATTTTGATTTATACCCATGGTCTTTTCAGGATGAGATTCCCGTGCGGCGTGGCGGATTTACAGCTGATATACCGGGTTATTTCACCTATAAAATAACAGCCACGGGTGACGTGAAGAATGTCAATTACAGCAGAACGGAAGACAGGGTTAATTTCGGGAACGATTATGTCAACGGTGTGTCCGCCTCATGGGACTATTCAAAGATGCCTGCTTATCGACCGGAGCCATACAGCACCGGATCAGATGATTTCTTTGCCAGGGTCAATTTTGAATTGTCAAAGATAGAGATAACCGGCCACTATTATAAGGATGTCTCTCCATCGTATGACAAACTTGCTGAAAAGATGATCGATGATGAGAGCTTCGGGCGTGTCCTCGCTTCGGATTTGTTCCTCATGAAAAAGGCAAAAAAGCTTACTGAAAATGCAAAGAGCGACACAGAAAAGCTGAAAATGATTTACGATTATGTAACCCAGAATTTTGTATGGAACGATAGCTTTGATGCTTTTGCTTCTCAGCCCCTCAAAAAAACAATGAATGAACAACGTGGTAACTCGGCGGATATAAATATGATCATGATTGCCATGTTGCGGCAGGCTGGGGTCAATGCCGATCCTGTAATATTAAGCACACGCGAAAACGGGATGCTTAACAGGTTTTTCCCGATACTTCAGCAATTTAATGACGTTATTGCAAGGGTGATGGTTGACGGTAATGTTTACATGGTTGATGCCACAGACCCGCTGAGACCCTACAACATGCTTCCATTTGAATGTCTCAATGATGTGGGCTGGCTCGTTACCAGCGTTGGCAGTGGATGGGTAAATCTCAAAAACGATGAGAAAGAGAGCAAAGTAACCAGCATGAATCTGAGCCTTTCTGACAAAGGCGTTTTCAATGGTAATGTTCAGTCAATATATTCGGGATATGATGCTTACACTTTGAGGCAGTATTTGAAACTGGCAGGAGAGTCGGGGTACATCGATATAAGGCGTCATGAGCATGGCAACCAGTTGTTTGAGAACTTTAGCTGGAAAAATGTCCCTGATCTTGACAAACCTATCCAGGAACAGTTTGATATAACTATTGAAAATGCTGCTATTCTCTATAATGGGAAAATTGCCTTTAAGCCTTTCTTTGAAAATGGAATAGCTGTTAATCAGTTTTATTCTGAAGAGAGACTTTCTCCTGTCGATTTTGGTTGCCCGAAAGACGAAAAGTACAGCGCCACAATTATTATCCCTGACGGATATACAGTTGAAGAGTTGCCTTCCTCAATTAAAGTATCTCTTCCCGGGAACGGAGGCACTTTTATCTTTGAAGCATCTGTAGATCAGAACATAATAACTGTTCAGGTATCAACAACAATCAGCTCAGTAAGGTTTAAGCCTGAGGACTATAATCTCCTCAGGGAGTTTTGGGCACGTATTATACAAAAGCAGGAGGAAATGATCATTCTCCGCCCTAATGTTTAACGTCATTTTATTTAAGACTGATGAGAAAGACAATAATATTCCTTCTGGTACTTTTTACCCTGGCACCATCGGCAAAAGCCTATCGGTATGCTTTTGACTCAATACCTGCACCACTCCTCAAAAATGCCAATGCCGTAGTGCGCACGGATCAGATGGTATGTGAACTATACAGCCCCGGCAAGATGCGGGTCAACTATAAACAGGCAATAACTCTTTTAAATAAGGTGGCCGACCGGTGTCGCTCAGTATATATACCTTATGATTCATACTCCTCAGTTTCATCAATAACTGCTCATGTTTATGACAGAAACGGAAAACTTATTGACATATTGAAAAAAACGGATATCCAGGACATGAATGTTTCTGAGGCCCTGGCTTCTGATGAAAGGGGAAAATATTTTTTGTTTCCTAAGTACAGCTACCCATATACCATTGAATATGAGTATACTGTTAATTATTCCAGTTTGTTGGGGCTTCCTGACTGGGAGTTTCAGCCTTTCACTGACATATCAGTTGAAGAGAGCGGAGCTCAATATATTATACAGGATGATATCAGTTTCAGATACAGGGAGTTTTACCTTTCAAACAGCGCTGACAGCCTGAAGTCCGGAGATAAAAAAATATATACTTGGGTTGAAAATAATATCCCCGCATTCAGGAAATGGTATTTCACTTCACTTTCAATGGCACAGCGGCCCCGCCTGCTTGCTGCGGTTGATGAGTTTCGCTATGCAGACCGTGATGGAACATATAAGTCATGGAAAAGCTATGGTGACTGGACTTATCAGCTTATAAGGGATCTTGATGATTTGCCACCATCAGAAGTACAAACTGTTAAATCACTTGTAGCAAATGCTCAGGGAGATAAAGATAAGGTCAGGATACTGTACCGATATATGCAGTCAAAGACACGATATGTATCAATTCAACTTGGAATCGGAGGCTTTAAACCATTCGCAGCAAGCTTTGTTTCAGAAAAAGGTTATGGCGACTGTAAGGCGCTTACCAATTACATGATGGCTCTCCTGAAGGCCGCAGGTATAAAATCTTATTATACATACGTTAAATCAGGAGAACACAGAAATATTGTACCCGATTTCATCTCCGACCAGTTCGATCATATTATACTTTGTGTCCCCCTTGAAAAAGAGACTGTCTGGCTTGAATGTACCAATCAGCTTATGCCGTTCAATTACCTTGGAGGTTTTACTGCTGACAGAAGTGTTCTTCTGATTACCCCTGAGGGAGGCAGAATTGAAAAGACACCTCCGATTGAAAACAACACCACTATAACTACCGGAGTTCTGAATGTCAAACGGGGAGGTAATACAACTGCCGAAGTTACTACAGAAAATCACGGAATTTATTATGATGAGAGCATGGAATATCTTAACATGTCAGAGGATGAGATAAAGCGTTCGCTTAACCAGTCTATTCCACTCGGGACTTTCAATGTGACAGATGCAAGTTTTACAAACAACAATGAAGAGAACCCTGATTCAAAGATAAGTTACAAGTTAAGGATCAGAGATTTTGTTGTATCAGGACAGAACTATATTCACTTTTACCCGAACATAGAAAAGATGGATTTTGAGGCTTTTGACTCCCTTGGAATACGGTCATTCGAAACAACTGTCAATACTGACTCAATCACTTTCAACATCCCGACAGGGTACGACTTTGAATTTGTTCCGGAGGATGTTCAGGTAAATACCATGTACGGATCGTTTTCAAGGAAGCTGACCGTGAGTGGCAGCAGTCTCATTATGTTGAGGCAACTGACTATAAATAAAGGGAGATACAATGCGGAAGAAGCAAAGGGATTTTATGATTTCATTAAATCTGTTGCCATAGCTGATCATCAAAAGGTGATATTGAAAGACAAAGAGTTATGAGAAGATTTGTCTAATGAGCCTTTTTCAGGCAATTGTCTCCAGTTCTTCAGCGGCCGACTTGATGCTTGCATTAAGCTCGAATCCCATAAGGAGTGCGATTGAGTTAAGATAGAGCCACACCATCATAACAATCAGTGTGCCTATTGATCCGTACAGTTTATTATACTGCCCGAAGTTATTCACATAGGCCGAAAATCCCAGCGAGGTAATTATAAAAAGGATTGTTGCAAGCAATGATCCGGGAGAAAAATACCTGAACTCTTTCTTTTTTGCAGGCACGAAATAGTAAAGGGTTGATATGGCCAGAAAGAGGGTAATGATGATCAGCACCCATTTTAATATCATAACCAGGTAAAAAATAAAACTCATTCTGAGCAGTCCGACAGCAATAAGCTTTTTTACCACTGATTTACTCAGAATGATAAGCATGCCTGAGAATGAGAACAAAATGAGGATGATAAACAGCATCACTACCGCAATTTTACGCTGTTGAAACCAGTTACGGCTTGTGAACCCGTGGGTTGAGGTGTTAAATGCATGCATCAATGCATGTATACCGTTCGTTGAAAAGACTATAGTAGCAAAGAACATGAAAATAAGAAGAGTTCCGCTCTTTTGCGTTATCACTTCAACTATGGTGTTTTCAAACACACTGTAAAGATTTGATGGCATAAGGTTCTCAAACACTCTTACAAGGTCAGATTGAAAATTCTCAACCGGGATAAAAGGGATAAGAGTAAAAAGGAAAATAAATGCCGGCAGCACTGCCATTAACATGTTGAATGCTATTGATGAGGCGCGCGTAACGAGTGCACCCCGTCCAAAGCCTTTAAGGACAAAGTGAACAACAGTGTCAAGTGGTGCACCATTAAAACCCGGTAATTCGGCTTTTTTTATCTTTAACAGAAATGAGCTGTCAGGTTTTTTCGAACCTTTGTCCATATCAGAAGGCTTTTAAACTAAGATCGAGGCTTTTAATATGATGAGTCAGTGCTCCTATTGAGATGAAGTTAACGCCACACTCAGCATAATCCCTTACGTTGGCAAGTGTTATTCCTCCTGATGATTCTGTTTCTGTTCTTCCGCCAATAATTTTTACTGCCTCGGCAGTCAGAGGTACTGTAAAGTTGTCAAGCATTATCCTGTCTACCCCGCCTGTTTCAAGTATCTCCCGTACATCGTCAAGGTTCCTTGATTCGACCTCTATTTTGAGATTCAATCCGTTCTTTTGCAGATACTCCTTTGTCCTTTTTATTGCTGCAGTAATACCTCCGGCATAATCAATATGATTATCCTTAAGCATTATCATGTCATATAATCCCATACGATGGTTAGTTCCGCCTCCAATACGCACTGCTTCTTTTTCAAGGGATCTCATCCCAGGCGTGGTTTTGCGGGTGTCTATTATCATTGCGCCGGTGCCCTCCACTTTTTTCACATATTCGGCGGTAACTGTTGCTATGCCGCTCATCCGCTGGACGATATTCAGCATTAGCCTTTCTGCTTTAAGGATAGATATCACTTCTCCTTCAACAATCATAAGCACCATTTGCGGAGCGATTACGTCACCATCGTTTGCCAGAACAGTAAGTGTGAGGGAAGGATCTACAATATGAAAGACCTGTCGGGCAACACGCAAACCTGCCAGAATGCCGTTCTCCTTTGCAAGAAGCCTGGCCCTTCCTTTAGTTCCCTTGTCAACAGATGCAAGCGAAGAGAAGTCGCCGTCGCCAACATCTTCCCTGAGGGCCCTGTTTATAAAATCGGTAAGTTCATCAATGCTCATCATCAGGCTCAATTCGTATCTGGTGAATCAGCGGCATGGAATTAACCTTCTTTAGTAAGAAATATACCCTGAAATTTCCCTTGTCGGTAGTAAGGTTGGCAATGGCATATTGCGCGTCATTCTTTGCCCCCTGATGCCTTATAGTAAATTCGCGGGTGTGATATTTTGAAAAGAAATCGCCTAAAATATTTTCAGCAACATTCTTGCTGTAGAAATCTTCCTTGTCGAGAAGTAGTATCTCAACAGTACTGTTGAAATATTCAGCAAGAGCAGATGAATTACCTGCCTTGAAGGCAAGTGATATCCCGGCAGGTATCTTAATCTGATCCTGAGCTGTTGATATTGAAAGAAATGCAAATAATAATACCGGTATGGTAAAAAGTCTTTTCATTTTTCCTGTTTTATAATATTTTCCGGTTTTCACAAAGTTAACTATTTATGCTAAAAAAGAAAACGCAGCATAAATAAAGCCTCTGTGACTTTACATTATGCCCGAATTGTTATATTTGTTTCTACCAAATTTGGTGCCGAAAAATGAAACTTGTTCTGCTTCAAACAGGGAAGACCGATGAGGCATATATACGCGATGCTGTTGCTGTTTATGAAAAACGCATAATAAAGTATTCGCGCTTTGAGATTGTGACCCTGCCCGATGTCAGGAACGCAAAGAACATGCCAGCCTCAGTGCTGAAGGAGAAGGAGGGGGAACAGATGCTTGACACTCTCAGATCTGATGACATGGTAGTTCTGCTTGATGATAAGGGGAAAGAATATACCACCTTACAATTCTCGTCTTTCCTTAGTGAAAAGATGATGTATTCTAAAAAAAGGGTTGTTTTTGTAATTGGTGGTGCATGGGGCTTTGATGATAAAGTGTATGCCCGGGCAGACCATAAAATGTCACTTTCCAAGCTTACTTTTTCGCATCAGCTGGTACGTTTATTGTTTGCAGAACAGTTATACAGGGCATTAACAATTATTGCTGGTGACCCTTACCATCATGAGTGAATTTAGAAAAATAAAAATTATAGGGCTAATCGCTCTTGCTCTGGCACTCACTTCAGTCACTGCCGACAGGTTGTATTTCAGCAATATTGAATGGAGGTTCAGAACAAGAAAATTCAATCATGAACTTGAACTGCGCCAAAACAGAGCACGGAACCTGATTCTTGAGACTGAAAAGTATCTTGTTTCAGGAACCAACCCTTCATCACTGGCACAGACCGCTTTGAGCAGAATACTTTCCAGGGATGAATTGGTGTTGCTCGTTTATTCGAACGGAAAGATAGCTTTCTGGTCCAATAACTGCGTTAGTTTTCCTCCTGTCTTCAGCGATTCAATAAGCACAAAAAAACAGATATTCATAAGCAATGAGTGGTTCATTCCCATTTGTCATAAGGTTCTGAATTATGATATTGTCGCCCTGGTAGGGATAGGGAAAAGCTACTCCATATCAAACGAAATGCTGAGGTCTGGTTTTCTTGAGAGTTATGGTCTGCCTGAATCAACCGGCCTGAGCTTTGCTGAATCGGACTCCAGGTTTCACGTGGTGGATAAGAACGGGGCATTCAGTTTTTCAATACTGTTTCCAAAGCCAAAACCGAACACAGCCTTTCTGGTTGTGCCGCTAATACTATGGGCGGGCCTTTTTATTACCTTATTGCTGCTTATAAATGTTGTATCTGTCAGGTTATCAAAAAAGGGATACCCATACCTGTCACTTCTGATTGCAATTGCAACGCTGACCCTCATTTATTCAGGAATCCTGGCCAGTGGTAAACCAGACTCTGTTTATTCAACTAAACTATTTTCAAAATTCATCTTTTCATCAGGTGCGCTTGTTCCTACTGTAGGGCATCTTTTTATTATGAGCATTCTCTTGCTTAATATGACATATTTGTTTTTTAAGCTCCTTCCAGAGAAAAATGTCTCTGACCAGATGGGCTATCTTGATATGGCTCGTACTACAGGTATCATAGTTGGTGCACTTATTATTTTTTTCTTCATCAACAATATCTTTATTAAGCTGATTTCAGATTCAACAGTTAATTTCGAAGCTTATAAAATACTTGATATCAACATAATAAGTGTTGTTGGGATTTTGTCAATCCTTCTTATGCTGTTCATCCCTCCGGTGCTTATTTTAAAGGCGTTCAGACTACAGAGGGCTCTTCCAACGGGCACAGTTTTGCTTATGACACTTATATGTGTGGCGATTGTTTTTGTCAGTGCTGCCCTTGCAGGAGTAGATGTAAATGTCTATAGCATTCTGTTTATAGTTTCCTCTTCGGCTATTTTGCTTATGTGGGAAAGAACCTCCCTTACACTTTTCAGTCTTCTGGCTGTGCATGCCGCTTTTGCCGGTATATATGCCACTTCGGTAATTATCAAATACTCAGAACACAGGGGCGATGAGGCAATGAAGGTTATGGCTGTTTCAATTGCCAATGAGCATGACCTTATTGCAGAGTCGTTGTTGATGGATATGTGGCCTTCGCTTGAAGCCGACACCACTCTGCGACGAATGATGCGAAAAGAATTCTTTGCTGGCAAAGATGTCACAGCAATTGACAAATACCTCTCAGATCATTATTTTACAGGATATTGGGAGAACTATGACCTCAGTGATATAGTATGCTTTGACGACTCCAAACTTGAACTGCCGCTTGAGGCGGGAAAGACATCAAACTGCTTCTTCTACTTTGACAACGAGGTAAAGGAACATGGTTATCCCATAACAGGAACAGGGTTCTCGTTTATTGAGAAAGAGATGGGCCGCGCCGATTACCTCGCACCGCTGTTTTACTATGTTTCGCCATTCCTTACCACAGGCCTCTTTATAGAATTGACGAATCACATCGAAACGTACCAGGCCGGATATCCTGAGCTGCTTATTGATAAAGCACGACAGCGCTTTCCAAAGCTTAAAGGAGTCTCTTACGCCAAATACTCTGAGAATAACCTGCTTTTACAATCAGGTGATTGCCAGTATGAAAACAAATTGTTCCCTGTCGATTTTAAAGATAGTGAGTACCAGTTAGTAAACCGCGATAAATACCATCATCTCCTCTATAATCGCGGAGATATGACCGTAATTATAAGTAAACTTGGAATTACAGCATTTGACAAAACCATCTCATTTGCTTATCTGTTCATTATCACTCTTATACTTACCCTGGTAGTGATAATGATCTTTATGGGCAGTTCGCATGGGTTTTTAAAGTTTGACAGTTTCAGGCGCAAGCTCCAACTTGCTTTTGCATCTGTTCTGACGGTTGTCTTTATCATTGTTATTATTGCTGCCCTTCTTGTAAGTGTCACCAGGTTTACTGAGAATCATACGCATATTCTCAGAGAGAAGATAAAGTCTGTTGCTCTTGAGCTTGAGCTTGATATGGTTCCTGAAAATATCAGGGCTAATGCTGCAAGGAATAATGGAAGCGGAGACCTGGCACCTCTGAGCTCTCTTCTTGTAAAGCTGTCAAATGTGTTCCTTAGCGATATAAATCTGTATGACCCTTCTGGTGAGCTTATTGCCACCTCCCGCCCGGAGATATTCATGAAACAGCTTGAAGGCACAAGGATGAATGCCGATGCCTGGAGCCAGCTGTCAGTGAGCAACAGGATGGAGTACATTAAGGAAGAAAGGATAGGTAATCTTAAGTTCCTTTCAGCATATATGCCTCTGTTCAGCAATGACAACAAGCTTGTTGCTTTTGTGAACCTTCCGTATTTCAAGATGCAGGATCTCCTTGCCGGTGAGATATCGTCACTTGTTGTATCTGTCATCAATTTCACCTTCCTCCTGATGATGCTTATCCTGTGGCTTGCCGTATTCATCAGTGACAGGTTAACTACACCGTTGCAGCTGCTGCAAAGAGCACTGGCATCTGTTGAGCTCGGCAAAAAGAGTGAGCATTTGAAATACAACAGCAAAGATGAAGTAGGCGACATGGTAAAACAGTACAACCGGATGATTGATGAGTTGGATGAGAGCGCCAAAAAGCTCGCCAGATCAGAAAGAGAACTTGCCTGGCGGGAGATGGCGCGACAGATAGCGCATGAAATCAAAAATCCGCTTACTCCTATGAAGCTGAACGTTCAGCAGCTTCTCAAATGGTGGAAAGATGACGTTCCTGATTTTAATAACAGAATTGAGAGATTCACCGGAAACCAGATTGAATACATTGATAACCTTTCTTCAATTGCAACGGCATTTTCGAACTTTGCCCGGCTGCCTGGCGCTGATCCCGTTGAAATGGATCTCATCTCTCAGCTAAAGATGACTGTTGAACTCTTTAGCCAGACTGAGGGCGTAAACATTAACCTCAGATGCGGCAACCTAACAAGGGTTATGATGATGGCCGATAAGGAGCATATGAATGGTATCTTCTCCAACCTTATAAAAAATGCAATACAGGCGATACCGGCAGGACGAACAGGCAGAATAGATATCAGCGTATCAGCAACCACTGGGAAAGCTCTGCTGGTTTTCAAAGATAACGGACAGGGTATACCTGAAGAACTTAAATCTAAAATGTTCACACCTAATTTTACAACTAAATCTTCAGGTATGGGACTGGGACTGTCGATTGTAAAACGTTATGTTGAGACAGCAGGTGGTATTGTATGGTATGAATCGTCACAGAATGAAGGGACATCGTTCTTTATTGAACTGCCTGTTTTATTTTATGTTGAAAGCAAATAAAAAGAAGACCATAGAAAAAACACACACGTTGTTATATCAGATTTTTATCCTTATCTTTAAACGTTCGGAGATTATTTGTTCTAATGTCTAATAGGTTTTCTAACATAATCAAAGGGCTTTCTGCCGCAGTTGCTGTTTTTGTTCTTACGGGCGGTAATTACACCTTTTCCCAACAAAATATTACGGGACCGATAGTCAATGCATACACAAAGGTTGTTTCAGTAGGCACTAACAGTGTAACTGTATCAGATGCATCAGCATTTGCAGTAAATGACACCGTTCTTCTAATCCAGATGGCAGGTGTGGTTATATTGGCCGATCCCTCAACAGACACCGGAGACCTTCAGACAAAATTAGGCTCTCCCGGCAGATATGAGTTCCTGATAATTTCTTCTGTAAATTCAGGGACCAAAACCATTACATTTACACAGCCGTCGCTCTCTAACTCCTATGATCCGGCAGGGAGGGTGCAGTTGATAAGGGTTCCCACTTACAATGATGCAACGGTTACATCGTCACTTACCTGCGCCCAGTGGGACTCTTCCAGTTGTACTGGTGGCGTGCTGGCTATAATATCAAAACACAAGCTCACGCTTAACGCTTCANTGAATGTTACTTCTAAGGGGTTCAAAGGAGGGGCCTCTACCCAGGGCCCCGGTGTATGCCAGGAGACAGGCCCGGAATACAAGTTGAATTTTTACAATGCCTCATCAACCAATTCGGGTTTAAAGGGCGAAGGTGTTGGTAACAAGAGTTATTACGCAACAACATTTGACACCTATCCTGGTTCAGCCAGGGGCATGGCTCCTTCATTCTCGGGTGGTGGCGGAGGTAACGGCCATTACTCAGGCGGAGGCGGAGGATCGAACTATGGGGCCGGCTACCTTTCTTCAACCAACCTGACATCAGGGGGCGTTGAAGTAGGTGGCACTTGTGCCTGGCAATATAATGGTGCTTATGGAGGCCATTCATACTCTAATTTCAACATTAACGGAGGCATCTTCCTGGGCGGTGGCGGTGGCGCCTCAACATACAATACATTGCCAGCTACTCTTTCAAATGGCGGCAATGGTGGCGGTATAGTCATTATCATGGCTGATACACTGGTTGGCAATGGCCAATATATCTATGCCAACGGAGGCTCAGCTGCTGAGACAACTATAAATGGAAACGCGGGATCGGGCGGCGGCGGCGGAGCCGGGTCTATTGTAATTCAGGCTGGAGTCATTATTTCCAATCCAATACTTGCAGCCAACGGTGGCAAAGGCGGAAATAATATTAATTCTACAGGAGGCACCGGCGGCGGTGGCGGCGGCGGCTTGATTTATACCAGAGCAACATATACAGGCACCGGAACAGTTACGGGTGGCATCGGAGGCTACTACAGAAACACTGAGATTCCGGCAAATGCCTCCGGTTTTAACGGACACGACGGTCTTATATGGACCGGGCTGCAGCTTAATCTAAACGGATTTCTATTCAATGCGATCTATTCCCTGCGGACAAAAACAACAAATGAAGTCATCTGTGCAAATACGGTACCACCTGAAATGAAAGGGACACAACCGGTAGGTGGAAATGGGACATATGCTTTCCAGTGGCAGAGATCTTCTGATAACATTACATATTCAAACATTACAATAAACGGAACATCAATAGACTACACTCCTACAGCGACAGAGACATCCTCAGTATATTTCCGCAGGAAGGTTACAAGCAACGGCTTATCTGATTACAGCGTGCCGGTATATGTTGAAGTACAGCCTGCCATATCAGGTAACACCATCGGTTCAAATAATACCATCTGTTATAACCAGGATCCTGTGGCAATTGTACCAACCGGGACCATTGGAGGAGGTGATGGCAGTAGCTATGTATACTCATGGTACCAGAGCCTTGATAATTCAACCTGGACACTGGCTGACGGTGTTTCCGATGCAGGATCATATGACCCCGGAAAGCTAACGCAAACGCATTACTATTACCGTGTGGTTAACTCCGGAACATGCGTTGGTATAAGCAATACCGTAACAATTACTGTTCTGCCTGTAATAGGCAGTAATACTATCTCATCTGATCAGACAGTGTGCCAGGGTACTGCTTTTAGTGCACTTACAGGCTCATCACCATCAGGAGGAGCAGGCAGTGGCAGTTACACATACAAATGGCTGGAATCAGCCGACAAGGCAACATGGAATGCAGCTTCCGGAACCGGAACACTTCAAAACTATAGCCCCGCGGCCTATTCTGCAAACCAGACATTTTATTTTAAGCGTGCGGTCATGTCGGGCCCGGGTGATGTCTGCCGCGACACTTCTGCTTACCTTACCCTGGTACGTTATCCTTCTGTAACAGGAAATACCATTAGCTCTTCGCAAACAGTGGTATGCGCCGGGACAATAATAAATGATATTACAGGCTCTTTACCATCAGGCGGGAATGGAATTTATGCTTACCAGTGGCAACGCAGCCCCGACGGTTCATCATGGGGCTCAACAGGCAAGACAACCCAGAATATGACCGGTGAACAGGTGACAGCCACAACCTATTACAACCGTATCGTAACCTCATCAGTATGCCCTGCGTCAACGAGCAGCAGTATTATGATTACTGCTTATCCGGTGTTATCAGGGTATCAGATAGCAGTTGACGCTGCCGGGCATGACACAATACTTACCGGAACAGCTCCTGCAAAAATAAAAGGCACCACAGTAACTGGCGGCACAAACGTATATAGCTATTCATGGGCAATATCCACCGATGGAACCAACTATTCAGACCTGGGTGTGTCAACCCCTGACTACCAGCCCGGAGTACTTACTGTGACTACCTGGTTCAGGAGAATAGTAATATCCACGCCATGCACTGAGCAAAGCATACAACGCATAACCGTATTGCCTCAAATATCATCAAATACCATAACAGGCGCTCAGTATATTTGCAGCTCAGAAACACCGGCTTCTGTTCAGGGTTCGTTACCTTCAGGGGGGAATGGATCATATAAATACCTGTGGCAGATGCGTGATACGCTTACCAAAGTCTGGTCAAATGCAACAGGCACAAATAATTTGATTTCATACAACCCAACATTGCTGAACAGGGATACGGAATTCAGACGCATAGTCACTTCCGGCGAAAACAAATGCTGTGTTGACACCTCACTTGCGGTTACTGTTCAGATTGACGTGATGCCTGAAGCAATAACAGCAGGAGACGATGTTGAACTTCTGCCATACCAGTTTGCAACCTCCCTTAACGGTAACTTCACCGGTAAGGGTACCGGACAGTGGACAGTTGAGTCAAGTGATGGAGACCCTGTCTTTGCTGATAATAACGACCCTAAAACTATTGTTACAAAGCTGGGCTTTGGTGATAACGTTTTCCAGTGGCAGGTGATAAATAATAAATGCCATGCTGAACCGGCTTATGTAAAGATTACTGTTCCCAAAGTAATTATTCCTGAAGGCATTTCACCGAACAACGACGGAATTAATGATTACTTTATTGTTACCGGACTTGAATTTACTACTAATGAGCTGGTAATAATCAATACAGGGGGAGCGGTAGTATATAAGACAAGGAATTACAGAAGTGATGACCCTCAAAAAGCATGGTATGGCATTGACAATAATGGCAACCAACTGCCTGAAGGGACATATTATTATCTGCTTACCATAACAGGTGCTACAGATAGCAGCGTTCCTCATTATGTAGCCCATATAAGCGGCTTTATTATTATCAGACGATAAGATGAAGAGACTGGCATATATAATTGCAACATTGATGTTGATATCTGGCACAGGGATTAATGCCCAGCAGTATTCAATCTCGAGTCAATATCTCACTAATGGTCTGGTCATAAACCCCGCGTATGCCGGCTCAAGGGGAGCAATGAGCGTAAACCTTTCCTATCGCAGACAATGGGCACAGATCAAAGGCGCTCCGGAGTTTGAAAATATTACTGTGCACACTCCTGTTACAAAAAAGGAAAAGGTGGCAATGGGATTAATGATAAACCGGACTGCTTTTGGCATTACCAGGACAACCGGTGTCTACGGTTTTTATGCCTATAGCATTCCAACCGGGCCAGGCCGCCTGGCTTTTGGTCTCAAAGGAGGCCTTGATATTACTAATGCGAACTATGGCGACGCCAATGTTGTTGAGCCTAATGACCCGGCCTTCACAGGTACAAAATCTTATACTTTACCAAACATCGGATCGGGAGTTTATTATTATACCGATAAATTTTTTGCAGGACTATCAGTCCCTTCCTTCCTGAGCTATCACCAATCAAAAAACAGTGAATATACTGTGTACTATAATTACAAACTTGACAGGATTTTCCTCTCAGGAGGCTATCTGATTGATGCATCAGAACTGCTGAAGATTAAGCCATCTTTTCTTTTAAGATATTCTTTTGTTGATCCTCTTGAAATGGATCTGAACGCAAATTTAATCTTTGCTAATACACTGTGGCTTGGAGGGTCATACAGAATTGCTGAAAAGGCAGTGGTAGCTCTTGTTGATATTCAGGTAACGCCTCAGCTCAGGGTCGGGTACTCATATGATTACCCTGCCGGTCATCTGAATAGTTATACCACCGGTACCCATGAAATATCAATACGGTATGAATTTGAATTTAAAGTAAGCGCTGCTTCGCCAAGGTATTTTTAAAAATATGAGATACAGCCTCCTATATAAATTCATCGTCTCTTTGATGGTTGCAACCCTGCCGGTTTTATTGTCAGGGCAGAGTTCATACGAGGTAAAGCAACTGACAACAATCTCCGGATCATCAGATGATATTATTGCAGCTGTTATAAAAAACGGTATAGTCTTTTGCTCGAACAGAAAGACCAGCCCGCTGGTCACAAGAAAGAACCTTCAGGGGCAACGGCTTTATGATTTTTATTTCGCCCCATTTAACTCAAAGAAAGAAGTTGGTAAACCGGAACCTTTTGCAAACGAGCTGAAAGGGAAATTCAATCTTGGCCCCGGAAGCTTCAGCCCTGACGGTAAAGAATTTTATTTCACAAGAAATTACAACAGCGGTAAGAGCCGCAAAGTAAAAGGCGAGACTGATAAATACGGAATTTTTATTGCTCATAAAAGCGGTGCTGACTGGATTAATGTGACTCCGTTTGATTATAATGATCAACGCTACAGGTTAGCCTATCCGTTTATTTCAGGTGATGGCAAATATCTCTTCTTCTCTTCAGATATGGACGGCTCGCTGGGCAAATCCGATATATTTGTCTGTGAAAATATTGATGGGAAATGGAGCCGGCCGGTCAATGTGGGTCCCGCTGTAAATAGCAGTTCTTCAGAAGTATATCCGTTCTTCAGCAGTTCAGGGAGATTATACTTCTCTTCAGACAGAAAAGGTGGAAAGGGAGGACTTGATATTTATTATTCTATTAAACAGGGTGACGGATGGTCAGCTCCTATACTGATGGACGAACCTATTAACTCAAAAGGCGATGATTTTGCCTTTTACACACTATCATCCGATCAGACAGGGTACTTTTCATCTGACAGGAACAGAAAAGGGGATGACGATATTTATAGCTTTAAACATACCATCTTAAGATGGGCTGCCTGTGATACCCTTAAAAAAGATTCATATTGTTATGAGTTTGTTGAGGAGACAGCTTTGTTAAGCGATTCATCAGGCATGGAGTTCAAATGGCAATGGGATTTTGGTGATGGCACCAAAGCAGATGGAATTACAGCAACTCACTGTTTTGCCGGCCCGGGCAGCTATTATGTTCAGTTGAACTTTATCAATCTGATTACTGGCAAGGTGGAACTAAATCAGGCTTCCTACCTGCTGGATGTTGAAAGAATTGTACAGCCATACATCACATCGCAGGATGTGGCCATTGTAGGGGAGGATTTAAAAATGGATGCCTCATTGACTAACCTGCCGGGTTGGGATGTAGATACCTACTACTGGAATTTTGATGATGATACATATCTGACCGGCTCAGAAGTGTCAAAGAAATTCAAACGTTCAGGTAAGTTTAATATCCAGCTTATTATTAGCAGCATACCGGATGATGCAGGTAATGTTAAAGAGGCATGTGTGTGCAAAGACATTGTTATTAAGGAGAGGAAAAAATAGTTATTAAGTCAGTTTATGCGATCAATAAAACATATAGCAGCTTCCGTCTCAGTGTTGTTTCTGACCTTATCAGCTATTTGTAGCGGACAGGCAGTACCGGGTAATGACGAAAACATACCTTACCTGATGACATTCGGAAAGGATGGACACGAGACTTCGTGGGGGGACGACGATTTTTCGGAGACTTTCTTCTTTACAATACCAAAAGAATATAAGGAGCCTTTTTATATAAGGGTTTATGACCCGGATGTGGGAGGTAACACTGATGAACTTAACGGGTATTGGGACACAAAGATGCAGTATACAATCCTTGGGGGAAAGGGCTGTTACACTAACCCGGATGCCAAAGGTACTGATCCTGTTGGAAACTATAAAAGCGGGACCGTGCTTGCTTCAAGAGTATTCGGTGTGGATCCTAAATACGATGAGAAATGGTTCACCTTTGGCCCCTTTAACCCTGCTGATGGTGAGTATTATCCAAAGTGGTCATGCTATATATTTAAGATTGTCTGTGACGGTATATCTGGCAATGATGGAAACCTCTATAAATATTTCCTTTCAAAAAAGTCTGATGATAATGTTCCTATCCAGGGAGCAAATGCATTTACCCATGAATATACTTTCAGGATGTGGAACAGTAATGATACCTCATACGTTTCTCACATTTACCCTTATATCGACAGCGGCTGTATTTATGTTAGACAGCGGAACTTCGACTGGGATAGCGATGGCGATTTCATAGTCGTATCGGTGGTCAGAAAAGGACAGAAACAACCAACATCAGGAGACAATGACTGGGCGGAAGGAAGAATACAGGTGCTGCCTGATGAAATAGGCAAATCACTTGACTTTAGATTTTACAAGAGAAAAGATTTTCTGGTTAAGAATAACAATGTGGTTGTATCAGTGCAAAACCAGTATGGCGAGAACCTTCCATTCTTTACGGTTCCTATTGGGGGTGTTCCGGTTTATAAGCCCAGAATAAAAGTGACAAAGAAATAAATGAGCTTGAGATGAGATTCAGGACTTTACTTTTTGTTTTGAGCATCGCGGCTTTTTCCTTTCCGAACGATGCTTTTGCCCAGTCAAACAGTTACAGATATTTCAACAGCTCCAACGGGCTGCCCGGGAACTATGTTAACACTATCTGCCAGGATAGCCACGGAGTGCTCTGGCTTGGCCTGGAAACGGGGCTTTTCCGACATGATGGCTTTGATTTTTTTCATGTCCAGTTACCTGATACCCTTTCAACTGGTTACCCTTGTTCTTCATTTTGCGACGCACAAGGGACAATGTGGTTTGGGTATTCTGACGGGAGTCTTTATTCATATTCCCCGGGAGGAAAGCTATTAAGAATTCCGGTTCAGGCTGACAAGATCACAGGTATTATATCCGACAACAGAGGCGATGTGTGCGCCCTCTCTCAGTCAGGAGGCATCTTTAAATTTGAAAGGGGGAACAATGCTTCTTATGTTAAATACCGTCTACCACGCGGTTTGAGTGCACTGCTTGATGCTTCTTTTATCTCTGCCGACAGCCTGCTGGTTGCCACTCAGGATAATCTTAGTATCTGCACTATTTCAGGTGACAGCCTTAAAGTGGTATCCTCATTCCCTGAACTGGAATATGAATGGGTACAGACGATTGTTTCACTTGATAAAAACACCTGGGTAGCCGGAACCGATGGCGCCGGAGTATTCCTTATTAGAAAACGGTCAGAAGGATTAATGGTTTTTCCGGTATATGGAGTGCCACAGCTTGATAATTCCAGGGTAAGAGATATTGCAGCAATTGATGATCATTCTGTGTATGTTGCTACACGTGATACAGGTGTGGTTAAGCTTACTTTCAACAAGGACTACACTTCTGTCTCCGGAGAGAGTAGCTTCAATACCTCCTCAGGCCTTCAGGAAAACAATGTACAATCACTTTTCAGAGACATGGGAGGCAACCTGTGGATTGGTTTGTTCAGCAAGGGACTTGAGGCAGTGACTACAAATGCATATTCATTTTATACCCCCTCTTTCAGTAAAGAGATACGGTTTATAGGATCCGACGGGACCAGGATAATTATGGGCAACCGGCAGGGTATCTTTAACTTTAATCCGGTCACCTGCCAGTTCTCTGACTTCAGAAATCTCTCATCCGGGCTTGGCGGAGCACCTATCAGCGCATGGCACCATACCTCCGACGGGTTTCAATGGATTGGGACCGATGGTCAGGGCCTCTACAGAATCTCTCCTGACGGGTCAGTCCGTTCTTTCTATAAGGCGGTAAACCCTGGATCAAACAGGATTAACGGCATTGATGCAGACAGCAAATACATATGGCTTGCAACGCTCGATGGCGTATTGGTTTTAAACCGCAGTGACGGATCACTGAAGCAGAAATTCACAACAACCGATATGCTCCCTCATAATAAGATTCTGGATGTAACTGTGACCTCAGAGGGAGAGGCCCTGGTAGCAACGGAAACTGACAAACTGTGCTATGTTAAAGTAGGTGAAGGCGTACGTAACGGCAACCTGGCAATGACAGGTTACACCAGAAATACTATCCAGTCTATTTCAATTTCAGGCTCTGATAATACAATAAATGTGGGAACTCTGGGGAATGGCCTTTACAGATTCAAAGGCGATACCCTTTTCAATGTGACCACTCAGGAAGGACTATTGTCAAATTATGTTTATAGTGTTGTCACTGCCCCTGACGGACGCATCTGGGCCGGCCATGAAAAAGGGTTCTCGATATGGGACCCTGCCAATGGCACCATAAGAACATATTCTAAAGATTTTGGGGTTAATGGCGACTGCCTTCCAAACGCTGTTTATAAAACCGAAAACGGTACTATTTATATTGGTACAACTGATGGAGTGGTCGTATATAATCCGGAGAAAGAAAGCAAAGAAAAACCTGCTCCAAAAGCCACTGTTATTTCTGTAAAAATAGACGGACAGGATTATATGTGGCAACCATCATTTATTCTGCCTTATAAAAAGATTCATACTGTAGAAATTCATTATTCAGGGCTTAACTTCAATGACCCTCTCGATGTTGTCTATCGTACAAAACTTAAGAATTTTGATGACGATTACTGCCAGCCCACGGAGGCCCGAAATGTTACCTACAAGCTTCGCGACGGGCATTACAGATTCACTGTCATTGCAGCAATGAAAGATAACAGCTCTCTGACAAGCCAGGCAGGATTCGATCTTACAATTAAAAAACCATTCTCCAGGAGCTTGTGGGGTACAATCATATGGTTGTTATTGCTGACAGGTTCTGTCTATGGAATAATGAGGCTTCGCGAGCGGACTATCAGAAAAAGGAAAGAATTCCTTGAAGAAGAACTTGAAAAACGCACCCGTGAAGTGCAGGAACAAAAAGAAGAGCTGTTCCAGAAAAACACTGACATAACGGAGAGCATCAAATATGCAAAGAGGATACAAAGCAGTGTTCTTCCTGATATATCACGTTTGTCAACCGTGTTTAATGAGGCATTTATATTCTTTGCTCCGAGGGATATAGTAAGCGGCGACTTCTACTGGTTTGACTGGATTGACAAGGAGAGGTTCCTTGTTGTTTGTGCCGACTCTACCGGGCACGGTGTTCCGGGTGCTTTCATGTCAATGATAGGAACAGCATTGCTTCAGGATATTGTTACAAGAAAAAAGATTACACGTCCGTCAGCAATTCTCAGGGAGCTTGACAGGCAGATATTCTCCACGCTAAACCAGAACCAGGAGGTTGAGGCAGCAAACGATGGCATGGATATAGTTATCTGTGAGTTTAACTTCGCAAACAGACATCTTACTTTTGCTTCAGCAATGAGACCCGTGATCCTTATACTTGATGGTGAACAGCATTATGTCCGTGGGAACAGGTCTTCAATAGGAGGCGAATCAGTTTCTGAGAAATTCTTTGACGACCAGGAATATTCTCTCAGGGAAGGCGATATCGTCTATCTTTTCTCTGACGGATACCCTGATCAGTTCGGCGGAAAAGGAAACAAGAAAATGAAGATCAGCCGTCTCAGAATCTTAATTGAGGAGATAAAAGGACTACCGCTTGATGAACAACACAAGCGTCTGAGAGAGTTCTTCTATGACTGGAAAGGTGATTTTGACCAGGTTGACGATGTCATGTTCATGGGGATTAAGATGTAACAACCTTTTATCTGGTGAATATGCCGGTTTTACCAAGCACAATCACACAGGTTGAGTCAATATTGCTTTCATGACCTTTTCTGTCTTTTACCCAGAAATCGTAATAGAGCGTATCGGTGTCTTTATAGATGAAATAAAGAAGGGTTATATCTATGGTCCCTTTCAGTACATGATTCTGCCCGATTGGTTCAAGATAAGGAATTCGGTAAGATGAGGGTTTCAGAAAGTCGCCGTCGCCAACCTCTGTAAAGGTGCCGTTAGTCTTGCGGAAAAGTTTGAGAAACAGGTTGGTTGTGTCAGCGGTTGATGTACTGTCAGGATCGGCAAGACCCAGGTCACCGTCGCCATCTTCAAAATAAAAAGTCATAACACCGGCTTTGAGATTATTTCCCAGAATGTCAGTTGAATCAAAAAGCCTGAAACTCCTGAATTCAACTGAAGGAGTATCCGGGAGATTCTCTATTCTGGTACATGCTATGGCCATGATAGCTGGTATAAGGAGTATGACTGGCTTTATCTTCATAACTTTTGCTATGCCTCAAAAATCAAACCAAATGTACCTATTTTTTCCTGAAGTATATTTTTACAGTCACTCCTGTGAAATTGTATTTTTCCCTTAGCCTGTTTTCAACAAATCTCTTATAGGGATCTTTAATATACTGAGGCAGGTTACAGAAGAACACGAATGAGGGATAAGGTGTCGCAAGCTGCGTTATATACTTGATCTTGATATGCTTCCCTTTTGTGGCAGGAGGAGGTGTATCATTCACAATTTTAAGCATCACCTCGTTAAGCTCGCTTGTTGAAACCCTCCTGGCCCTGTTTTCGTAAACGTTTTGTACAAGGTCGAGTATCTTATGAATCCGCTGTTTTTCAAGTGCTGAGATGAACAGAATGGGGTAGTCAACAAAAGGAGCAGTACGTGACCTTATTGCTTCCTCAAACACCTTTGTTGTTTTTGTCTCCTTTTCAACAAGGTCCCACTTATTTACCAGGACGATGATGCCCTTGGTATTCTTCTGCGCTATGCTCAGGATACTGACATCCTGTGATTCCACCCCTCTTGTGGCATCAAGCAACAGCAGGCATACATCAGATTCTTCAATTGATCTGATAGATCTCAGTATCGAATAAAACTCAATGTCCTGTTCTACTTTTGCTTTCTTTCGCAGACCGGCTGTATCAATCAACAGGAATGTATGGTTGAATTTGTTATATTTAGTGTAAACCGAATCCCTGGTTGTGCCTGCTATCGGAGTTACAATATTTCTTTCTTCTCCCAGAAGGGCATTGATAAGAGATGATTTACCAACATTTGGACGACCTACAATTGCAACTTTGGGTACATTTTCCTCAGGAGTTTCAATGGTCTCAGGCAATTGTCTGACCACCTCGTCACACAGATCCCCTGTGCCACTGCCGCTTATCGAGCTGATGGCAAAATAATTGCCAAGGCCGAGCCCGTAAAACTCATTTGCATCAAGAAGCCTGTTTGTGTTATCTACTTTGTTTACAACAAGTATTACCTTTTTCTTTGATCTGCGCAGCATGTTTGCGACTTCTGAGTCAAGGTCGTGAATGCCGTCCTCNACGTTAACCATAAAGAGAATNAGATCTGCTTCGTCTACGGCAATCTTCACCTGCCGGTTTATCTCGCCCTCAAAGATGTCTTCGGAATTCTCAACGTAGCCGCCTGTGTCTACAACAGAAAAATCAACACCGTTCCATTCAGCCCTGCCATAATGACGATCCCTGGTTACCCCGCTTGTCTCGTTCACGATGGCATTTCTGGTCTCCGTAAGCCTGTTGAACAGGGTTGATTTGCCAACATTTGGTCTTCCTACAATTGCTACTATTTTGCTCATTCCTCTTTACCTCTTTTAAATATATCCGAATTTCTTTAACATGCCCTGACTGTCTCTCCAGTCTTTGGCAACCTTTACATACATCTCCAGAAAGACCTTTTTACCAAGAAAAGACTCCATCTCTTTCCTTGCAGAAGTCCCCACACGTTTTAGCATCTCTCCACGATGACCAATTATGATGCCTTTCTGGCTGTCGCGTGCAACATAAATAACAGCGGCAATTCTTACAAGATTATCCTCCTCGTGATAACTTTCAATCTCAATCTCAACAGAGTAGGGGATCTCCTTCTGATATTTTTCAAGGATTTTTCCTCTTATTATTTCGGAGACGAAAAACCTTTCGTACCTGTCGGTCAGCTGGTCCTTTGGAAAATATGGCTCTCCTTCAGGAAGTGCTGAGAGAATATTGTTCATCAATGGCTGCAGATTGAATTTGTTTGTTGCAGATATTGGTATTATTACCGAATCAGGTGCAATGCCTTTCCATTTCTCAACCAAAACTTCAAGATCATCCTGGTTTGTCAGATCTATCTTATTAATGACAATGATCTTTGGTACCGCCGATTCAAGTATCCTTCTGAGAAAATCCCCATTCTTATCAGTGGTCTCAATAACATCAGTGACATAAAGTATCAGGTCAGCATCATCAAGTGCAGACTCAACAGAGCTCATCATTGCCGATTGCAGTTTGTATTTCGGATTAAGTATACCGGGTGTGTCTGAATAGACTATCTGGTAATCTTCTCCCGAAAGGATACCCATTATTCTGTGTCGTGTTGTCTGAGCCTTGGGTGTCATAACAGAAAGCTTCTCGCCAATGAGCATATTCATCAGTGTTGACTTACCTACATTTGGGTTACCCAGAATATTTACGAATCCTGATTTGTGCGGCATAAGCAGTGTTTTTATTTGAACTGGCCTCGTTTTAGAATGCTGACCTCTTTGTCAGTCAGATGCCTCCATTTGCCCCTTTGAAGATTCTTCTTGGTCAGGCCGGCAAAGAATACCCGGTCAAGCTTTCTGACTTCATAACCCAGTTTCTCAAAGATCCTTCTTACCACATGGTTCTGGCCTGAGTGTATCTCTATTCCAACCTGCGTGTGGTCATCGGGCTCGGCATATGATATTGCATCGGCAGATATTGTCTCTTCGTCAAGCTCAATGCCTGAAACTATTTTCTCCATATCGGCTTTTGTGACCTCACGGTCAAGAAAGACATGATATACCTTTTTTATCCCATACTTTGGATGAGTGAGCTTTCCTGTCAGATCGCCATCGTTTGTAAGAAGAAGTACTCCCGTTGTTGATTTGTCAAGCCTGCCTACAGGATATACTCTTTCGTCGGTGGCATCCTTTATAAGGTCAAGCACTGTAAATTCAGCATGAGGATCTTTAACAGTGGTCACGTATCCTTTTGGCTTATTTAAAAGGATGTAGACTTTTTTGCCCGGTTCAAGCTTCTTCCCCTGAAATGTTACCTTGTCATCGCGGGTTACCTTTGTTCCCATCTCAGTGACAACCTTTCCGTTAACACTCACTAAACCTCTTTTTATCAGTTCGTCAGCTTCTCTTCTTGCACAGACTCCACTGTTGGAGATATACTTGTTTAGCCTCATCGGACCCTCTGACTGGCTCTCTTTATCCGGCCTTTTTTTTGATGTGCTGCGGCCGGCATTAGTTCTCTTTTCCATCTTTATTCTTTCAGTGTGCAAATTTACAACTATTTACCGATTTCCCCTTTAGATCTTTTTTTGCACCTTTGCATATAATACAATTAAAGACTCATGACGCTTATAAAATCTATTTCAGGTATCCGCGGTACAATAGGAGGCCATCCTGGCAATTCTCTTACTCCGCTTGACATTGTAAAGTTCACATCGGCATACGGCACATGGCTTAAACGCAACACCTCCGGACCCCTTAAGGTTGTTACGGGAAGAGATGCCAGAGTATCCGGCAGCCTTGTCGCTGCAATAGTGAATAACTCTCTGATGAGCCTCGGGATAGATGTGGCTGACCTTGGATTAGCCACTACACCTACAGTTGAAGTGGCGGTTACAGGTTTGAAGGCCAGCGGTGGCATAATACTTACAGCCAGTCATAATCCGGCTCAGTGGAATGCACTCAAGCTGCTTAACGGCAAAGGAGAATTCCTAAGTGCGGCAGATGGCGAAGAAGTACTCAGAATTGCTGCAGCAGAAGAGTTTGACTTTGCCGAGTGGGATAAGCTGGGAACACTGACAGCAGACCCAACATGGTGCGACCGGCATATCAGGGCAGTCCTCGACCTTAAATATGTTGATACTGAACTGATAAAGAAAGCCGGATTCAGAATTGCTGTTGACGCTGTAAACTCAGTGGGGGGGATTGCCATCCCTGCGTTGCTGAAAGCCCTTGGCGTTGCTGAAGTGATTGAGGTAAATTGTAACCCTACCGGATTATTTGCTCATAATCCGGAACCCTTGCCTGAACATCTCGGAGAGATATCAGAGATGATGAAAAAAACTAAAGCCGATGTGGGATTTGTCGTTGATCCTGATGTTGATCGCCTGGCCATTATATGTGAGGATGGATCGATGTTTGGTGAGGAGTACACCCTGACTGCTGTTTCTGATTTCATACTCTCAAATGAAAAGGGCACCACGGTATCAAATATGTCTTCATCAAAAGCCCTGAAAGATGTAACTGAAAAACATGGCTGCAAATACTATAACTCGGCAGTTGGTGAGGTGAATGTGGTTGCTGAGATGAAACGCGTTAATGCTGTAATCGGAGGAGAAGGTAACGGAGGAGTGATTTATCCTGCACTGCATTACGGACGCGATGCTCTTGTTGGCGTAGCCCTCTTCCTGACACACCTTGCAAAATCAAAACTTAAATGCAGTGAGCTGCGGGAAAAATACCCTGATTACTTCATGGCTAAGAAGAGAATGGATCTGACAGGTGAAATAGATATGGATAAAGTAGCTGCCGCAGTTGCACATGAGTTCCCCGAGTATGAGATGGACCGCCGCGATGGCATCAGAATAGCCCTCCCTGACGGATGGTTCCAGGTAAGAAAATCAAACACCGAAGCTATTATAAGAGTCTATACAGAAGAGAAAAGCAGGGAGAAGGCCGATAAACTGGCTGAGAGGGTCATAAACCTGATTAGGTTAATTTAGGTTAATCTTTTTATCAGGGAGCAATTAATAAGTAATTTCAAAACCAGGATTGTCGGGATTATAACTTTACCTGCAAATGAACAAGAAGAATATTATAGTTATTTCAGGCATAGTTGTCATTGCAATAATTGCAATGATAGTATTGAACAGGCTGACACACAAAAAGAACCTCAGTCTGCTGTTTTCACATGCCGTGAAGTCAGATTTTGAAATCGTGGTGTCAACAACCGGCGAGCTGCAGGCCGAAAACTCCCTTGACATAAAAGGACCGGAGGGGTTGCAGAGCCGTAATATTCGTTTTGGGGGAATAAAAATTCAGGATCTTATACCTGAAGGAACTGTGGTTCATGAGGGCGATTATATCGCAACGCTTGACCGCTCGGATGCCGACAACTCCTTTAAGGAAGAACTTGACAACCAGGAGAAATATGAGACTGCGATGACCAAGGCAATAATTGACACTACAATAACCCTCGGGGATCTGCGTGACGAGATGGTGAACCTGAAGTTCGCCGTTGAAGAAGCACAGATAACTCTTGAGGAATCAAAATATGAGCCTCCAACAACAATTAGGCAGGCGCAGATATCTCTCGACAAAGCCAGGAGGTCTTATCAGCAGGCTGTCACCAACTATGATCTTAAAGTCAGGCAGGCCATTGGCGACGTCAGGGAAGCAGAACTGACACTTGATAAGCAGAAACGCAAGGTGAACGATATGCGCACTGTAATAGATAAATTCACCATCACAGCTCCTGCTCCCGGAATGGTGATCTACAAGCGCGAATGGGATGGATCAAAGAGGCAGGTGGGATCACAGATATCCGCATGGGATCCTGTGGTAGCCACGCTTCCTGACCTCTCTTCAATGATATCAAAAACCTATGTGAATGAGATTGACATAAGCAAGGTAAAAGCAGGTCAGAAGGTCAGAATTACTGTTGATGCTTTTCCTGAGAAATCATATACGGGTGTTGTGTCAAGTGTGGCAAACATTGGTGAACAGCTTCCCAATACCGATGCTAAGGTTTTTGAAGTGATTACCAAGGTTGACGGAACGGATCCTATTCTCAGACCCTCGATGACTACAGGGAACCAGATAATTACCAGGACATATAAAAATGTTCTTAACATACCGCTTGAATGCGTGTTTGCTACCGCTGACAGTATCCCGTTCGTTTACACCCGTAGCGGATACCGCCAGGTTGTGGTTCCGGGAGAGTCAAATGAAAACAATGTTATTATTGAACAGGGACTTAAGGAAGGGGAGCAGATATACCTCTCAGTGCCGGAAGGAGGCAATAAATACCGACTCACAGGGAACGAACTTGTTTCTGTTATAAAAGACAGGATAAAGGCAAAGAGAGCTGAAGAAGCCAGACAAAGGGAAGAGGCTGAGCGGATGAAGGCCATGAATGAGGCTGAACAGCCACCCATGGAACAACCACCAACAGGCAAGCCCGAAAGGATGAGACAAGGGAGAGGCATGGTAAAGGTTATTCAGAAATAATAACCCGGGCATCGATATGCTAAAAAGATATCAGCACGACATACAAATTGCAGTTGAGTCTATTCTTTCGAATAAGCTTAAATCTATTCTTACTGCCCTTGGCATTATTTTCGGCGTTGCAGCTGTAATAAGCATGATGGCAATAATGAAAGGAGCACAGAAGGAGATACTTGACCAGATTAAAATGGTTGGGGTAAATAATATTGTTATCAGTCCGATTGTACAGGAAAAATCATCAGAATCAGAAAAAGGAGAGAAGCAGGTAAGTAAGTTTTCCAAAGGACTCAGCATACTCGATGTTGATGCAATAAGAAATACCCTGCCCTCGGTCAGGAGGATAAGCCCGGAAATATCATTCAACTCAACCATACTTCTTAACGGAATGAGGTATACTGCAAAGCTGGTTGGCGTGGCAGACGACTACTTTGAGCTTTATAACCTTCCTCTCTCAGCTGGCACAATATTTAATGAGTACCAGGAAGAGAATGGCATTCAGGTTTGCATTATAGGAGCCAACATCAGGGCCAAATTCTTCAGCCAGGTAGACCCTATAGGTCAGTATATCAAATTCGATAATGTATGGCTTAAAGTTATCGGTGTGCTTGACAAAACCACGGTGTCACTGACTGGGTTTGAAGACAAGGGAGTAAATGTCTATAACGATAATGTATATATCCCTATCCAGACAATGCTTCTGAGGTATCAGAACCGGGCCCTGGTAAACACAAAACTTGCATCGAAGGCCTCCACTATTAATATCTTCGGAGGAGGTGGTCATGGACGTGTAATAGTGAGCAGCTCTGATGCAAATGCTGAGTCTGAGACAAATTATAACCAGCTTGACCGCATCGTGGTGCAGGTGAAAGAGACCGAGCAACTGACCCCCACCACAGAGGTACTCAGCCGCATGATGCTCAGACGGCATTCAGGGGTAAAGGATTTTGAGATCACCGTGCCGGAGCTTCTTCTTAAACAGCAGCAACGGACAAAAGATATTTTTAAAATAGTTCTTGTGGCCATTGCTGGGATATCCCTGATTGTTGGAGGAATAGGCATTATGAACATAATGTTTGCATCCGTGATGGAGAGAATCAAGGAGATAGGTACACGTATGGCCATTGGCGCCAAGAAAAAAGACATAGTGGTCCAGTTTCTATCAGAGGCTGTTCTTATAAGTGTTACCGGAGGCTTTATTGGCGTATTCCTGGGAATAATTCTTGCCTATGCAATTCATAAGGTTGCAGGCATAACAACAATTATTTCATTATTTTCTGTGGTTATTGCTTTTGGTGTCTCGGCAGCCGTGGGTGTCATCTTTGGATATTCTCCTGCCAAAAGAGCTGCTGAAAAGGATCCTATTGAGTCTCTCAGATACGAATGATCAGTGTTATGAAAAGGATAATCTTTTTGCTTTTTGTATTAGCCATACCTGCTGTTCAGAGGATTAGGTGCCAGGAGGTCAAACGCCTTACCCTTAGCGATGTTATCAACCTGTCAGAAGAGCAGTCTCCCAATGCCCTGATGGCCAAGCACCGTTTCCGCTCAAGTTACTGGGAGTACCGCACCTTTGTTGCCCAGTACAGGCCTTCACTCACCCTCGGTGGCACACTGCCTGATTATGCACGTTCATACACAAAATATACCTCATCAACAGGTTCTGAAACATATGTTGAAAGGAACTCACTCGAGTCTTCACTCTCATTATCTCTTGCCCAGAATATAGGCCTGACAGGAGGCAGCGTCTTTCTGGCCAGTGACCTCTCAAGACTTGACGATCTTTCTGACCAGCCGTTCAGCATTAAAAACGGGACTACTGAATACACAACAACTCCCTTGAGCATCGGGTTGATACAACCTATATTCAGATATAATGAGTTCCGCTGGCAGAAGAAGATTGAACCGTTAAAATATGAACAGGCAAAAAAAACTTACCTGAGCAATATTGAGGCTGTTCATCTGATGGCTGTAAGATATTTCTTCAACCTTGCATTGGCTCAGATTAACAGCCAGATAGCCACATCAAACCTTCATAATGCCGATACACTATATAAAATTGCCAAAGGACGGTATAACCTGGGTACTATTTCTGAGGATGAGTTACTTCAGATGCAGCTTACATACCTTAATGCCGGCACTGCAATTAACGAGGCTGAAATTGACCTTCGTGACTCCGAGCTTAAGCTGAGATCATTCCTTGGATATAATGAAAATGTAAGACTGGAACTCATTGTTCCTGATTCTATACCACCACTTCAGGTTGACATGGAACTAGTACTTGAATATGCCGAAAAGAACAATCCTGATCTTATAGGCTATCAGCGCGATGTGCTTGAGGCTCAGAGCTCGGTGGCACAGGCTAAGGCAGAAAAAGGGCTGAATGCCAATCTCAGGGCATCTTATGGCTTGTACCAGCTTGGAGGAAATATTCCTGACGCATATGCAAAACCTAATGACGGTCAGATAGCCTCGCTGACATTTTCACTTCCTATAATTGACTGGGGACAGGGTAGAGGCAAATACAAAATGGCAAAGTCGAGTCTGGAGCTTGCAGAAGTACAGTCAGAACAGTCACGCATCGACTTTATTCAGAAACTCATGCTTGATGTCCAGCAGTTTAACCTGCAGGATGACCAGGTAATGATAGCTGCCAAGGCTGACACTGTTGCTGCAAAGATGTTTGTTGTGACCAAGCAGCGCTTTCTTATAGGTAAGATAGATGTACTGGAGCTAAATAATGCCGACACAAAGAAAGACTCAAACCGTCGTGCCTATATCGAAGCTCTCAATAATTACTGGACATATTTCTATAATCTCAGGGCAGTGGCACTTTATGATTTCGTGAACCAGAAGCCATTGGATGCTGATTACAGGGGCCTGGTAAAATAATTTGCGGCACATAAATACGGTATGGTTATACTGCCGACAGTTTTTATGTTTGCTATCAGTTCTGTTTCAAAAAATAAAATTATATATTTGCGCCTCATATTATGCAGAAAAACAAAACCTATAGAACAATTATAAACGCACAATCAAATGCAGAATAAAGGATTTATATCATTCCTGGCTATTGCACTAGCCCTGGTCTGCCTTTACGAACTTTCATTTACGGGAGCATCTTACAAGGTTAAAAAAGAAGCACGTGCTTACGCTGTCGGCAATCTTGAAAAAGAAAGCAACTATATTGACTCAGTTGCTCAGCTTCCAAAAGATAAGTGGAGTTTCTTCGGGTACACCTACAAGGAAGTACAGTCAAAAGAAGCAAACCTCGGTCTTGACCTCAAAGGCGGTATGAACGTTACTCTTGAAATATCAGTTGATGATATTTTAAGGGCGATTTCAAACTTCAGCACAGACAAGACATTCAATGAAGCCATCGTGATGGCGAAACAAAAACAAAAGACCAGTCAGGAAGACTTCCTGAGACTTTTTGTGAGGTCTTTCGAAGAGATTGATCCTAATGCACGTCTTGCTTCCGTTTTCGGAACAGTTGAGCTTAAGGACAAGATCAATTTTAATACTACAAATGCTGAGGTAGAGAAAGTTCTTTCAAAAGAGATCGACGGAGCTATTGACAATGCCTTTAACATTCTGCGTAACCGTATCGACCGTTTTGGTGTCATACAGCCAAATATTTCACACCTGTCACAGAAAGGACGCATCCTTGTTGAACTTCCGGGTGTCAAGGACCAGAAACGCGTTCGTGCTCTTCTGCAGGGAACAGCAAACCTCGAGTTCTGGGAGACATATGAAAACTCCGAGATTATCGGATACCTCATGCAGGTAAACTCTTACCTGTCAAGCATAGTTCCTACAGTTACCCAGGCAGCCGATACAACAAAAACCGGAAAGACAGGCGAAAAATCACTTATTGAGCTTGTTGGGAAAGATACTACCAATACAGAAGCCGGCTCTGATCGCGAAGTGTTCAATAAGAAATACCCGCTCTTTGCATATCTTACACCTAATGTGGCTCAGAATCAGCAACCAATACCCGGTGACGTTATTGGCTATTGCAATGCCAAGGATACAGCAAAAGTGAATAAAATAATGAAGTTACCCCAGGTAAGATCACTTCTTCCAAGGGAGCTTATTCTTCGCTGGAGCCAGGCTCCTTATGAAAATGACAAGACAAAATCTGTCTATTCACTTCATGCATTAAAGATCACTACCCGTGACGGACGTGCTCCTCTTGATGGTACAGCAGTTACATCAGCCCGTCCTTCCACAGGCGCTACCGGATCAAGGATCACCGTTGACATGTCAATGACACCTGACGGTGCAAAGAAATGGTCACAGATCACAGGCGACAATGTTGGTCGTTGCGTTGCTGTTGTACTTGACAATTACGTACGATCGGATCCACGTGTTCAGCAGCAGATCACAGGTGGTAACACTGAGATCAGCGGTAATTTCACTATCGAAGAAGCAACTGACCTTGCAAACATCCTTAAGTCAGGAAAGATGCCGGCACCGGCTCACATTGTACAGGATACAGTTGTAGGTCCTTCTCTTGGTAAGGCAGCAATCCAGCACGGTCTTTCCTCAGTCATTATAGCATTTGTGGTGATCCTGCTTTATATGATCTTCTTCTATTCAAGATCAGCAGGAACAGTAGCTGATATAGCTCTGATAGTTAATATCTTCTTCCTGATGGGAGTGATGGTCTCACTGAATGCGGTACTGACACTGCCTGGTATAGCGGGTATCGTACTTACAATGGGTATGGCCGTTGACTCCAACGTGCTTATTTTTGAGCGAATAAAAGAGGAACTTCGTGGCGGTAAAACAGTCAAAGCTGCAGTCGCTGCGGGTTATAAAATGGCAAGCTCAGCAATTATTGACTCTAACCTTACAACCCTTTTTGCAGGTATTATCCTCTTCTTCTTCGGCTCAGGCCCGATCAAGGGTTTTGCCTCAACACTGGTAATTGGTATTATAACATCTCTCTTTACTTCAGTGCTCGTTTCACGCCTTATTTATGAATGGCTGCTTAAGAAAAACGTCAGTCTCAGGTTTACAGCTCCTTATACCGCCAACTGGATGCACGGTAAAAAGATAGACTTCATTAATCTAAGAAAATACGGGTATATCTTTTCCGGCGCTATGACAATTCTTGCCCTCGTATCTCTTGGTACAAAAGGACTCAGCAAGGGAATCGACTTCACAGGTGGTCGTAACTATGTGATCAATTTCGAAAAACCAGTTGTAACTACCGATGTTGCAAAAGCACTCGCTGTAGACTTTGGATCAGAGCCAATGGTTGTTACTTTTGGCGCTGACAACCAGGTTAAGATCAGTACAAAATTCAAGGTTGACGACCCTACTGCAGTGAATGAGGTAAACCATATCCTTTATAAAGACCTGAATAAATTTGCTGTAGGTAATCCTGATGAGGAAACGTTTATCGCTAACAACATAAAGAGCTCTGAGACCGTTGGGCCAACTATTGCAAAAGATATTTCAAGAAAAGCAGTATATGCTATTATCCTTTCACTTATAACTATGTTTTTATATATCTTCGTTCGCTTCCGCGACTGGAGATATGGCGTGGGGTCAGTTGTTACCCTGGCACACGACGTAATAATCGTTCTGGGTATATACTCAATCCTGCAGGGAATAATGCCATTCTCAATGGATATTGACCAGCAGTTCATTGCGGCTATCCTCACCCTGGTAGGTTACTCAATTAACGATACCGTGGTTATCTATGACAGGATCAGGGAGTATCTGCCATTGTACAGGAAGCGTCCTACACATGAAGTATATAACATGGCAATAAACAGTACTCTTACCCGAACCATCAATACAGCAGCAACTGTGTTCTTCGTTCTTGTTGTTATCTTCCTCTTCGGTGGTGAGGTGATACGAGGATTTATCTTTGCAATGTTGTTTGGTGTGGTATTTGGTACTTACTCTTCAATATTCATTTCCACTCCGGTTCTTTACGAGACAACAAAGAAACAGAGGGAAAAGGCTGATGCAGCACTGCTAGAGATTGCTAAAGTGAAATAAATTCACCATATATAATTGAAATGAGGCTGCCTTTTGACAGCCTCATTCTTTTTTTTACTCTGCAGAGTTGGTGTTTTATTCTTTTATACCTTTGGGCAAATAAAATTTTCCTACATGGGGGTAAGCGGCTCGGAAATACTGGTTATAATTCTCATTGCACTGTTGCTTTTTGGTGCTGACAAACTTCCTGAAATTGCCAGGGGTCTGGGAAAAGGTATGCGTGAGATAAAGAAAGCCACGGACGATATCAAGCGTGAGTTTGAAGAGAGCACCCGTGATGTGAGAAAGGACCTTAATGATGTAACCAACACTATTAAGAACGACGTCAATGAGGTGAAAGATACGGTTGATAAAGACGTAAGACGGAGCGCCAATAATATTAATGATAATCTTAACGGTTGAAAAGCCTTAAGTAGAAACAGCATAGGATATGTTGACAGCAAAAGGAATAACAAAATCATACGGCAATCTCAGAGTTCTAAAGGGCATTGATCTTGAAATAAATGAAAAGGAGGTAGTCTCTATCGTGGGAGCCAGTGGTGCAGGAAAAACAACGCTTCTGCAGATACTTGGCACACTTGACCGTCCTGACAGCGGCGAGGTGATGTACAAGGGGCAGAATGTAAACAAGCTGAACCAGCGCGCTCTGGCATCATTTCGTAATAAAAACGTCGGTTTCGTCTTTCAGTTCCATCAGCTTCTTCCCGAGTTTACTGCTGTTGAGAATGTTTGTATTCCGGCCCTTATTGCCGGCATACATTATAATGATGCTGAAAAACGTGCTACGGAACTTCTTGACTTTCTGGGCCTCAGCGGAAGGCTAGACCACAAGCCAGCCCAGCTTAGTGGTGGTGAGCAGCAGAGGGTTGCTGTAGCCCGCGCAATCATTAACAGCCCTTCGGTGATTATGGCCGACGAGCCGTCAGGTAACCTTGACACCGAGAATAAAAAAGAGCTTCACAGATTATTCTTCCGCCTTCGTGATACTTTTGGACATACTTTTATCATTGTCACTCACGATCCCCAGCTTGCTTCAATGTCAGACAGAATTATCCGAATAAAAGACGGGCTCATAACAGATGAGACATAAACATTTCTTTATCACGATTACATAGGTATTGTAGTATATGTTGGGGTTGATTAATATCTGAAGGCTTATGGCTTTACAAACCCTGAAATGAATTTTTCTTCAGAAAATAGAATTGCCGTATTTATTAAAGCTAAGTGAGAATAGGCCTGAGGGAAATTGCCTAAAAGCCTTTTGGTTGAGAAATCAATACCCTCACTAAAAAGGCCTACATGGTTAGCATATGACAAAAGATTCACGAAAATGGATTCGGCTTCCTCTTTCATACCTATTTTGTACAATGACTGAATTAGCCAAAATGTGCAAATAGTAAATGATGTGGACGGTTTTCCGAAATCATCTGAATTTACATATCTGTACATTAACCCCTTATTAAATAAGGCATTTTTAACTGAGATCACTGTTTTTTTAAATTTTATATCATCAGAAGTCAGGAAACCATATTCCTCCATAAGTAAAAGAGAAGCATCAACATTTGAATTACAATATGTCTGAGTAAAAGTCTGCAGATCTTCTTTCCACCCATTTTTTAAGACATCTTTTTTTATATCGTCTGCTATCTCTCTCCATGTTTCTGAATAGTGCCTTTTGTTGAGTAAACCGGCAATCCTGGATGCCCTATCCATTGCAACCCAGCACATAACTTTTGAGAATACAAAATGTTTCTCATCGTTTCGTATTTCCCAGATTCCTTTGTCAGGCTTTTCCCAGTGAGTAGAAACTGTTCGGGAAATATTCCGGACAATCTCCCATAAATCTTCAATTTCATCCAATGTTCCTGTGAAGAACTCATAATATTGATAAATAACGTTTAACAGATATCCAAATACATCATTTTGACTTTGAGTATATGCGGCATTCCCAATTCTTACAGGTTTTGTCCCTTCATAACCTGCTAAATGATCCAGTTCAGTTTCAGGAAGCTCTCTCTCTCCCCTTATGCCATACATTATTTGGAATGTGTCATGCTTTGATTTAATAATGCCTTTCAGATAAGTTAAAAATCTTTGAGCCGACTTATAATGACCCAATTTTAGTAATGTATCAATTGACATAGACGCATCACGTAACCAACAATAACGGTAGTCCCAATTTCTTGCTTTGCCAATTTTCTCAGGCAGGCTGGTTGTTATTGCTGCCAATATCGCTCCGGTAGGCTGGAATGACATCATTCTTAATGCTAATAAACTCCGGGTAATTTCGTCACCGTACTTTTCGAATTTTTTGGAGCGATTGGCAAAATTCAACCAATATACTTTTGTACGTTGATATTCAAGATATACTCTGTTAACATCGATATCAATCAGCTTCTGATTATATGATAGCAGAAGAAAATGATTTTTGGTAAGGGAAATTTCTTCTCCTTCAATTATATCATTAAGATTTATATCGGAATACAGGTAAATGCAATCTGTGGGCTGGACTCTTGAGAATGTTCGTATATGGTTGTCTTCTATTACGTGAGATACGTCTTCCCGGGCATAATTAAGAACAGGACGATAGCTTACAGTAAAAGATGGAGTACCTGAGATAAGCCTTAAAAAACGATAAATTTCTGACGGTGTATAATAATCATAATCAGTTGTTTTGTACCTGGGCATAAAGTCAATGACTTCAAAAGTGCCTTTTGATGATTTATATTCTGTACGAAGAATATTAGTCCGGTATAGGTATTTTTGAGTGACAATATAACTGTCATCAACATTCAGACTAAAGAAACCGCCTTTTTTGGAATCAAGAAGTTTGGCGAATACTGAAGGTGAATCGAAGTCAGGAAAACATAACCAATCAATGCTTCCTTTATCTGAAATGAGAGCGGCACTCCTGCAGTTGCCAATAACACCATAATTCAAATTGTTCATTGCTGATTTTTATTAGTGTTGAAATATTAAAATTCCAATTACCACAGAAGTAATTTAATTGGCAATACTAAGATAGTAATGAAAATCGTTTGTATAATACTACACCATGTTATGTGTGAATCAGTTCCTTTTGACTGCAAAATTTTGTATATTTGTTTTCACTCAGGACTTTTTGTTTTTTGAATAAACAACTAACCGGGAAGTATAGACCCCAGGCTGTCGGAATTTAAGTAAGTGGGATTGATTGCAAAGTATAAGAATGGGAAAAGCAGGTTGATTTTACTTGATTATGACGGGACGCTTGTTAATTATGAGTCTCTTCCTGAGAAAGCAAGACCGAGTGGGCCTTTATTGTCAATTTTAAGAAGAATTGCAGACAATCCTCAGAATAAATTAGTTATAATAACCGGCAGAGGATATAATGATATTGACAAATTATTAGGTAATCTCCCAATTGATATAATTGCAGAGCATGGTGCTTTGATCAAAGAAAATGGGGAATGGACAAAACAGTTAGTTGACAAGTGCTTATGGAAAAAATCACTCATTCCCTTATTTAATCATTATTCTACTATATGCCCGGGATCATTTGTTGAAGAAAAGACGTTCGCGCTGGCATGGCACTACAGAAATTGCATATCAGAGTCTACATACAAATATTCAAGAGAGCTTATTGGATTATTGGAAGAAAAGGTTGGGGACCTCAATTTGAAAATATTTGATGGGAAAATGGTCATTGAAATAATGACAAAAAAAATAGGGAAAGGGGAAGCTGTAAAAAGAATAATAGGGCAAAGAAACTATGATTATATTTTATCTGTTGGAGACGACAATACAGATGAAGAGATGTTTGCCTTCCTTTCAGACAATAAAGACGCGGTAACAATTAAAGTTGGTAATGGTGATACTGTTGCAAAATACAGGATAGATGATGAAAAAGGTGTAATCAAACTACTAAAACAATTATCATTATGCGGTTAAATCTGGCACTTATTTTTTCAATAATTATTGCTATTGGGCTAGTCGCTTTTGGTTTTACTTTTTTTCAGATTTCTGCTGAAAGGGATAAGCTAAATAGTGAACTTGAAGCACGGACAACTGAGATTGTTGGGAAAATATTGGAAAATGAAGATTTGTTTTATGGCAGAATAAACTCAGGAATTAATGAACGGTTTGTTGATAGTATTGACAATAAATACAATATGCTGGGTATGGCGGTTTATTGTAATAACGATAGTATTATTAACTATGGTTTTTCAAATAAATTAATTGGTCATTCTGCTAAGTATATTTCTCAATCAATTGCCGCTGGTGCTTCATTAGGGAATTTTATTAATATTGGTGGAAAGAGCATATATCAGTTTATAAAGCCAATTAAAAGAAATGATGTAACTGCCAGCGCTGTTGTCTTTTATACTGATGCTGAATATATTGAGAAAATCGTTAAAAGTATCTGGCTCCGAAATTTTATCCGATGGTTCATTCAGGCATTTTTAGTGTCTTTTGTTACAATATTGGTGATCCGTTGGGGAATATTCAATCCAATAAATAAGGTCGTAATCTGGGCAAAGGCTATACGGACAGGTAGCTCTGAACAAATAAAGCAACAACCATTGGGTAAGTTTCTTATGCCTTTGCGCAAAGAGATTGAATACATTGCAAAGGTGATGTACGAGGCCAAAGCCAAAGCCGAAGAAGAAGCACGATTAAGAACAAGCGCTGAAGCTATATGGACGGCTGAACGACTGAAAGCAGAGATGAAGAATATATTGCATGAAAAGAGGATCATTGTTGTTTCCAACCGTGAGCCATACATGCATATCAGGGAGGGCAAGGAAATCAGGTGTATTGTCCCTGCAAGTGGGATGGTAACTGCTTTGGAACCAATTTTAGATGCATGTGGTGGTCTCTGGATTGCATCAGGCACTGGAGATGCCGATAAAGAAAGTGTTGATAAAAATGACAAGGTACAGGTTCCTCCTGACGAACCAAAGTATACATTAAAAAGATTATGGCAGACAAAGGATGAGGAGGATCATTTTTACTATGGCTTTTCAAATGAAGGGCTTTGGCCATTATGCCATATTGCTCACACCCGCCCGATCTTCAGAAAAGAAGACTGGCGTTTTTACAAAAAAGTAAATGAAAATTTTGCCAAAGCGGTTTTGCATGAAACGGCAGATGAGGAACAGCCTTTTATTTTAATTCAGGACTACCATTTTGCATTACTTCCTGAACTAATCAGAAAGGGGAAACCAAACGCTAAAATTGCAATATTCTGGCATATCCCATGGCCTAATCCTGAATCATTTGGTATTTGTCCGTGGGAAAAAGAACTATTATTAGGATTGCTGGGGGCTGACTTAATTGGTTTTCATACCCAATATCATTGTAATAATTTTCTTGACAATGTAAATAATGCCCTGGAATCAAGAGTCTCCTGGGAAAATTTTTCTGTTAATATTGGGAGCCGGACTACTTTTATTAAACCTTTTCCCATTAGTATCGCATTTACCTTAAAAGACCTTGATGTTAATTCACGGAAAATTGAACCGGGTAAATTATTGAATGAATATGGGATAAGTTCACAATATTTTGGGATCGGAGTTGACAGGATAGATTATACAAAAGGTATTGCAGAAAAATTCCTGGCTATAGAACGGTTTTTTGAAAAGAATCCGTCATATATCGGGAAGCTCACTTTTATCCAGATTGGTGCTCCGAGCCGGACCCTGATAAAGAGTTATTCTGATGTGGTAAGTTTGATTGAAAATGAGGCTGACAGGATTAACTGGCGCTTCAAATCAAAAAACTGGAAGGCAATACTTCTGTTAAAGCGTCATCATAGTCATGAAGAAATAGCTCCTTTTTATTCTACAGCAGATTTTTGCATGGTGACATCTCTCCATGATGGGATGAACCTCGTGGCTAAGGAATTTATAGCTTCACGAAGTAATAATGATGGTTCTCTTATCCTGAGTCGTTTTACAGGAGCATCACATGAACTTCAGGGAGCAATCATAATTAATCCTTATGATACAGAGAAAACTGCAGACGCAATAAAGTATGCTTTGGAGATGACACAGGAAGAAAAATGCCAGAGAATGAAACAGATGAGGCAGGTTGTGCTAACACAAAATATTTATTCCTGGGCAGCAAGCTTACTTAAAACATTGATAAATATCCATAACTAATATTGTTCCATATCTCATTGAGCATTTTACTTTAATAATATATCCTGCAGGATATAGAAAAATGCCCCAGAAAAGAATCCTATCAGGGCAAGCCAACTTATTTTTTTCAGATACCAAAGGAAATTTATCTTCTCCATCCCCATTGCTGCCACGCCTGCGGCAGAGCCGATTATTAGCACACTTCCGCCGGTTCCGGCACAATAAGCAAGAAACTCCCAGAAATAATGATCAGTTGGATATAGTGCCAGATCATACATGCCCTGTGCCGCGGCTACCAATGGGACATTGTCAACTACAGACGATAATAGCCCGATAAATATCACGATGATATTTTGGTTCTTTATTGATCCGGTTAATGTGCTTGAAAGATTGGCCAGTATCCCGGTTGATTGCATGGCTGAAATTGCAATTAAGATTCCAAGGAAAAAAAGGATAGTGGAAGTATCAATTTTCTTTAATGCACTAGCAACGGTGTATTGATGCTTTTCTTCATCAGCTTTTGAACGATGAAGCAATTCAGTAATTATCCATATTATTCCCAGACCAAAGAGAATCCCCATATATGGAGGCAATCCGGTCAGCGTTTTAAAAACCGGCACCAAAATCAGAACTCCAATTCCTGAGAATAATATAATCTTTTGATGAAGTAACGATAAATTATTTGTCCTGATCCTATCCTCCTCAGGCCTCTCAATGTTGCCTTTCATCCTGAACGATACAATTATTAATGGAATAATAAGGCTTACGAGACTTGGAAGAATTAGTCCTGAAATGATTCTGAAGGCAGTTACTTGCCCTCCGATCCACAGCATTGTTGTGGTAACATCTCCTATCGGAGACCATGCACCGCCGGCATTAGCTGCAATAATAACTATACCTGCAAAATAAAGGCGCTCTTTTTTATCTTTCAGAAGTTTTCGTAACACCGAAATCAATACAATGGTTGTTGTAAGATTGTCAAGTATGGCTGAGAGAAAGAAAGTTAAAAAGCCAATCGTCCAGAGTAACCTTTTTTTATCATTGCTCTTTATTTTTTCTGTTATAATGCTGAAGCCATTATGCGAGTCAATTAACTCAACAATTGTCATTGCACTAAGAAGAAAATACAATATTCCTGAGAGATCTCCAAGATGTTCTGTCAGTCGCTCAGTAACCAGATGATGGTCTGAATAAAATACAATATATGAGAGCCAGCATAACACACCTGTTATAAGGGCTATTGCGGCTTTGTTTATTTTTATAAGGTGTTCCGAGGCAATCAGAACATAGCCTCCTATAAATATTATTAATATAAGGATATTCATATGCCACTCATATTATTTGCTTGCAATAATTTATAATCACCCGTGACTCCTAATCCAAATAAGGCAAAATCATACTTGACGGGATCAAGTGGATCCATCTTACGCAAAACTTCGTCAAGCTCCTTCACAGCCTTTGCATCATTTTGTTTGCGCTGAAGCAGACCTATTCTGCGTGCAATATTGCCGCTGTGTACATCCAGAGGGCACGAGAGTATTGCCGGTGATATGTTTTCCCAGATTCCAAAATCAACGCCGGCATTATCCTTACGTATCATCCAACGGAGATACATATTTATTCTTTTTGCAGCAGAGCCAGCCAATGGATCAGACAAATGTTTTAGTGATCTCTCCAAATGCGGAATTGAAAAGAACTCCTTTTTTAACTCATGTATGGCAGGTTGCAGAGAATTATTCGTCTGGTATTCTGTGAAAATCCCTTCAAGCCCTTTTTTTTCTTTATACAGATGTCTCAATCCGGCGATGAAACCCAGCAGGTCATCGCTATTGAATGTGCGATGCACAAAGCCATCAATTTTTTTTAGTTGTAGATCATTATGATTAATAATAAAGTCGTAAGGTGAGTCCCCCATAAATGCAAGCATCCTCCTGGCGTTTTTGACTATCGATGTTCTGTTGCCCCATGATATTACTGAGGTTAGGAATCCTGAAATCTCAATATCCTCCTTTCTGCTATAATAGTGTGGTATCTGGATAGGATCTGAATCAATAAATGACGGATTATTGTATTGACGAACCTTCTCATCAAGAAATTCTTTCAGCTCTTTCAGGTTATATTCCATGACCATATCTTTACATATGACAAAAATAACAATATCGGTAATGGTTAGATATATTACAAAATATTTACTTTATTATGAAAAGAGGAATGGTTTTAAACCACCCCGGTATAATTTTTACTATATGCAATTGATCAGAAGCAATAATGGCAAACGATTACTTCAGGTTTAAGCAGTTTACTATTAAACAGGGAGGTGCCGCTTTTAAGGTAACAACTGACAGTGTGCTGCTGGGTGCATGGGCAGATTTGGAAGGCAATGGTAAAGTGTTGGATATAGGCACAGGCACAGGACTCCTTGCTCTTATGGCAGCCCAGAGATGTTCATCTTTGATAACTGCAATTGAGCCTGACATGGAGTCGTTTTTACAGGCTGAATACAATATTTCAGCATCGCCATGGGCTGATCGTATTTCATTGCTCAACTGTTCACTACAGGACTATGTTCCCATTGCGGCCGGTAAGTTTGATGTAATAATTTCAAATCCTCCGTATTTTACCGGCAGCCTGCACAACCCTGATCCTAGAAAAGCCATGGCAAGGCACACTGCAACAATGCCTGCTGAATCACTGGTAAATACAACACTTTTCCTTTTATCTGAGGGAGGCAGGTTAAATCTGGTTCTACCTGTTGAGGCAGCTGCCAGATTAATTGAGATGGCAGGCAAAAACGGACTCTGGTGCAACAGAATGACATTTGTGAAGCCCACACCTCAAATTAAACCCAAAAGGGTCTTAATGTGTCTTGAAAGGGTAAGGAGAGACTGCAAAGAATCAACTCTTATTATTGAGACCGGAACGAGACATTGTTATTCAAATGAATATACTGACCTCACAAAAGAGTTCTACCTCGACATTTAAGGGCTATCTCAACATAACATTTACAGGTAACCCGTATTCCTCCTCCATCTTAATGCCTGCCGCTTCAAGCTCGTCAAGGATAGGATTGTATATTTCAGGCAGCACAGGACGGTGAACACCTGTGAGTTTTATCCTGCCTTCGAGAAGCTGTTTTACAGCCATAGCCGCCGGCAAGGCAACTGTGCGGGCAATAGATGTATTGGTAGCCGGACTCCCGAAATCGAGCATACGTGAGCTTATCACCTCTCTATGGCCATCCTTGTACTTTGCAAGGAAAAGATGCTGCATCACAATCATGTCGCGTTCGTTATCGTTAAGCCACATCTTTTTTATCATCAGGTCAGAGGTTATTTCAAATGGAGATGTGATGGCATAACCCATTGATTCATCGCTGAATAACCCCACCCATTCAAGTGCCTTAATGGCATGTTCAGTTGGATTAAGACCCGGTTTGGACATCAGTTCGTTTTTTATATCAGTACCTTTTATACCTGCCTGGCCACAAAGGAACTGTCTGAAACTCATCCCTGAAAAGTCCTTTTTCTCGTCACCTACGAGGTTAATTCCTTTTATGAGGTCAAGAGCCTCGCACCATCCGGGGAATCTGAAGGTGCCTCGATACATTGTCTTCACACCCATTAATCCATAGATATCGATAAAACTTATTGAATCACGGTTAGGATATACTTCCAGATCGCCCACCCCGGGGAACGGGTGTGTAAAGCGATCTTTGAAAAGATCAATAGGATCAATATTTACCTCTTTGCCATGTTTAAGATAATGGGCACCGTTGCGACTTGCGAGGACCACTCCTTTAGGGCTCCAAGAAAACTTGTATCCGAAAGGATTGTCATTTGACTCCGGGGCCGGCAGTGCACCGCAAAGAGAATAAAACTCTTCAATCTCACCACCCTGAGATTTGACCTTGTCTATCACCCGCATTGCCGACATGTGGTCAATCCCCGGATCAAGACCCACCTCATTAAGGATAATTATTCCGGCCTGTTTAAATTCCTCATTCATCTCCATCATTCCTGGCTGAATGTATGAGGCTGTTACAAGATGCTTTTTATATTTGAGGCAAACTTTTGCTACTGTAAGATGAAAAGCATAGGGCAGAAGGCTTACAGTGAGATCATGTTCTGACACCATTCTGTCAAGTCCTTCGGGATCATCCATTGACCAGTCAACAACTTTGCCTGCCTTATGCCCTGCCACCATCTCAGCTGCTCTGTCGGGAATAGGAGAGGCAACAGTAATAAAAAATCCTTTTTCAAGCAAATACTCAATCATGGGCTTTGAGACGAGTCCTGCGCCAAGAATCAATACCTTGTTTTTCATCTTTTTTAAAAATTTGATAGCCAAATGTATCGTTTAAAACACACTGGAATTATGATAAATATTAGGCAAAACCAAAATTAAACTGCATGCTTCCTATAACCGTAGAGCAGTAGCATGCTACTGCTCTACAACTTTTCAACAATAATTTAAAAATCCTTTCATGCCAGCTTGTGGGATTGTATCTTTGTTGATATCGCTATACATTAGTAAGAAATGGAGAGTCCGGTTCCAGGAAAATATGTTGAGACACCGCTGATGAAGCAGTATTATGCTGTTAAGACAAAACATCCGGATGCAATCCTGCTTTTCAGGGTAGGCGATTTTTATGAGACTTTCGGCGAGGATGCCATCAGGGCCTCAGAGATATTGGGGATAACACTCACACGCCGGGCAAACGGATCTGCCTCATCTGTTGAATTGGCAGGCTTTCCCTATCATGCACTTGACACCTACCTGCCTAAACTTGTGAGGGCAGGCCAGCGCGTTGCCATTTGCGAACAGCTTGAAGATCCAAAGCTTACTAAAAAGATTGTAAAGAGAGGTATCACTGAGCTTATTACTCCGGGCGTCTCATTCTCGGAGAACGTACTCAGCCATAAAGAGAATAATTTTCTTGCTGCTATTCATATTGATCATCAGGCCAGCGGCCTTGCTCTGCTTGACGTATCGACGGGAGAGTTCCTTGTTGCCGAGGGCACATCGGAGCATATTGAACAGCTTCTTAATAACTTCCAGCCCAAGGAGGTGCTCTTTGAAAAACGAAAGAACGAGCTCTTCAGGGATACATACGGAACGCGTTTTTATACATATAAGCTTGACGACTGGATCTTCACTCCCGATGCGGCAAACGAAAGATTGTTAAAGCAGTTTGGCACAACTTCATTAAAGGGATTCGGAGTGCAGGGATTGTCATATGGGATCATTGCTGCCGGTGCTATCCTGTTTTACCTTGATATGACGCAGCATGAGAACCTGAGCCATGTAAACAGGATATCGCGCATCGAGGAAGAAAAATATGTCTGGCTTGACAGGTTCACTGTCCGCAATCTTGAGTTGTTTCATTCACCCTACGAAGGGGCAAAGACACTTCTTGAAGTCATTGACCGTACGGCATCGCCGATGGGAGGAAGGATGATGAAACGCTGGATAGCTCTCCCGCTTAAGGATATAGATGTGCTTAATAAAAGACTTGATGTTGTTGGCTTTCTTATTGCACACGAGACCTTCCGTGAAGCGCTTGAGGGTTTTATAAAAGAGATAGGCGACCTTGAAAGATTGCTTAGCAAAGCTGCCGTTGGCAAAGTTAATCCGAGGGAGGTGGCACAGATCCGGAAAGCGCTTATCGCTGCCGATGGAATGAAAAAACTATGCGCAGAGTCGGGTTGTAAGCCAATTGAGGAGATTGCAGCTGTAATAAACCCGTGTGTCGCCCTGGCAGAAAAGATAGGCATGGAACTGATGCCGGAGCCTTCTGTTGCAGTGAATAAGGGAGGAGTGATTGCAGAGGGTGTCTCACCTGAACTCGATGAGCTGAGAAAGATTCTTTACAGCGGCAGGGATTATATAGAGGAGCTGCAGCAGAGAGAGATACTGCGCACGGGTATCAACTCCCTGAAGATAAGTTATAATAATGTTTTCGGTTATTATATCGAAGTCCGGAATGCCCATAAAGATAAGGTGCCCTCTGACTGGATCAGGAAACAGACACTGGTGAATGCCGAACGATATATCACTGAGGAGCTTAAAGAGTATGAGGAAAAGGTGCTCGGGGCGGGTGAAAAGATCCTTGTTCTGGAGACACAGCTTTTCAATGCTCTGGTAACCTCAATAACTGAATATATGCAGGGCATGCAGGCCGATGCCAATGCAACCGGACAGCTCGACTGTCTGCTCTCTTTTGCGTTGGTGTCAATGGAAAATAATTATGTCAGGCCGTTTCTTGACAACTCTGAGGTTCTGGATATAAGGGACGGCAGACATCCTGTTATAGAGCGCCAGATGCAATCGGGAGAGAGTTTTGTCCCTAATGACCTCTATCTTGACAATAAGGAGCAGCAGGTGATCATTCTTACCGGACCTAATATGTCAGGTAAATCGGCGCTACTCCGTCAGACCGCACTGATAGTGATACTTGCACAGGCGGGCTGTTACGTTCCTGCCAGCAAAGCCAACATCGGCATTGTTGATAAAATATTCACCAGGGTAGGAGCCTCGGATAACCTGTCACTGGGTGAGTCGACCTTTATGGTTGAGATGAATGAAGCTGCCAGCATTTTAAATAATATCTCTGACCGAAGTCTCATACTGCTTGATGAGATAGGAAGGGGCACAAGTACATATGATGGCATCTCAATTGCCTGGGCAATGGTTGAGTATATTCACGAGCATAAATGTAAGGCAAAGACATTGTTTGCAACCCATTATCACGAGCTAAATGAGATGGAGAGCTCCTTTGCGCGTGTGCATAATTACAATGTGTCAATTATGGAGCTTGACAGGAAGATTGTCTTCCTGCGTAAACTTAAGAAGGGTGGCAGCGAGCATAGCTTCGGGATACATGTGGCCCGGATGGCAGGGATGCCAAAGAGCGTAGTTGCCAGGGCAGAAGAGATATTGAAGATGCTTGAGGCTGATAAAGGTGATCACAACCTGTCAAAACCGGTGGGTGATATCGGACCAAACCGCGAAGGAATGCAGCTTAGCTTCTTTCAGCTCGATGATCCCGTTCTCAAACAGATCCGCGATGAGCTTCTGGGGCTCGACATAGACAATCTCACTCCGATGGAGGCACTCAATAAGCTATACAACATTAAGAAGCTTCTGAAATAGGAATACCCCTATCCCCTCCCGATAGCTATCGGGACCTTTCCCCAATGTGGGGAAAGGGTGTCCATACTATTAAATTTAGAATATACTTTTGCCTATCTGTTTCTTCAAAAATTATAGAGGACACACTCCCTTCCACCGTGCCGGGGGAAGGGCCGGGGTTAGGGGCAGTCCCAAGTAATTACCGAGATCCTCTTCTTCCCGTCCATCTTCACACTCAGGCTTTTGTCAAACTGAATATGCTTTACATATTTCCCCTGTTCAATGACTTTCTGCTTTTTTAATATGTCCCAGTTTAGAACTGAGCCTCTGTCATTGTGCTGAATTGAGAAATAGCCCACGTTCATTGATGTCACATTATGAAAAAAGTGAGAGCCGGATGAAGCATCGAGAGGGAAATTCTCCAGGCTGGTCTCGATTATTACCTTTGCATTGCATATCTGCGGCCAGGTGACCGGAATACCAATCCACCTGTCGCGGGTACCCCATCTCCCGGGTCCCAATAAAATATACTGTTTGTTATTCTTAATCATCTCATCGTTAATGGCACCTATCTCTTCAGCAATTTCAACAGTTTTTGATTTATCAAATTTCTCCCTGTCAACATAAATCACGTCACGGATATTGTTAATATGGCCATTGCCCATGCTTTTCTCAGTATAAAGGAAAATGCGCGATTTGTCTATTTCATCCATATTCACTTCATAGTCGTGAGATGCACCAATTATGGGCTTTATCTGCAGCAGGTAAAGAGAGGCTTTAAAGTCTTTGTCTTTGTTAAGGTCAATTGCATATTCAATCTCCACGGGAGAGCCAAGTGCCTCTTTAACAAGATCGAGAATCTCAATAAGCGTTTCAGCCAAAGGGATATATCTGTATTTTAAAATGTCAGCAAAATTGATGACACGTGGGCCCGGTTTATCTATCCCCGGTGACATTGATTTGTTTTCTGCTGAATAGACAGATGCGCAGTGTTTAATGACTCCATGCCGTTCGGCATCCTCAATGCTTAAACGTGCAAGACCGGCAGTGTCTCCTTCAAGAAGATTAAGCTCCTTTTTATTGAGATCAACAGCAAGAAATTCAATCTGGGAATTTAAATACTGATCTTTAGGAGTATTGTTTTCAAGATTTGGATATCTGGGTGAAAACCTGAATGCTTTTTCACCATCAACCACATATGTTCCAAGCCCCACTGCAATCACAGCAAAGCCATCCTCAGGCTTCATGTAGCTGTAAGGGTAATAATTGTACGATTGACTTACACCGCTTATATGAGGGTAATATGTGTTTTCATATTGTTCACCGACAACCTCCTGGATGATGACAGCCATTTTCTCCTCTTCGATCTTATAGTTAATGGCACTGATATAGCCACGGGCAGTGTCTGAATAAATTGAGGCGTAAACAAGTTTGATGGCATCCATCAACTGGGTTAACCGGATCTCAATGTCAGAGTTAATATTAGGCAGCAGATATGTTTCAAAAATCCCGGCAAATGGTTGCATCAGCGAGTCTTCAAAAAGCCCCGAAGACCTTACTGCCAGGGGTTTGGTTATTTTTTCAAGAATAATACGAAGTTTATTTATCAGGGCCGGTGAAAGTTTACCTTCAGTAAACTGTCTTTTGATCTTTTCAAAATCTGTCTCCGAATAGATTTTACTTCTCAATTTGTTGTTGTCAAGAAAATTTTCAAATTCATCTGTGCCAATTATGAAGGTTCGTGGTGCTTTTATATTTATTCCCGTTACATATTGTGAGATGTCAAAATTGTAAATGAGAGTGTGAATAAAAGCCAGCCCGCGTCCTTTACCACCAAGGGCGCCCGGTGATAATAAGATGATGTTACTCTCTTCCAGGATCAGTTTTTCGTCAAAATCAACAATTTTGCCCTTGTTTTTTTCGTATTTGAGGCTTTTAACGACGGATATCAGGTGATCCCTCATGCTTTCGGCGTCTTTGAAATCACTTACTCTTCTGGGAGCAATCTCCCTTGCCAGGTTGATCTCCCCTCTGGCAGCGAGCCACATTGAAAAGTGATTCTTTCTGGCATGATACAATAGCGATTCTGTTGGAATGGAATGAAGCTGTTCTTCAAATTCATTCATGTTTTTTGCGCTTCCAATGGCTTTGCCTGTGGCGTCTTTGTAAATAAAATCCCCAAATCCGAGGTTAAAACTTATGAAGTTCTTTATCTCTTCAGCAAGTGAATCAGAATCCTTATTAATAAAAACACAGTTTAACTCCTTTGCTTTCCTCTCATTCTCTTTGTCTGATGATTGNATAATAGTGGGGAGATCAGCAATCTCGTCCTTTATGAAATTTACAAGTTCAAACCCGGCCTTTTCATCGGGTTTTCCCTCTTTCCTGAATTTAACGTCAGTAATAAGACAAAGGAAATACTCCTTGTACTTAGTATAAATCCTGATTGCCTCCTCGTAATCAGACACCATAAGTATTTTNGGACGTACCCTCAGGCGGAGCACTTTATATAGCTCATCCATGGTGGTTACGTCATCGATTATGCGTTTGGTCTGCTCCATAACGCACTGGTAAAGCAACGAGATGTATCGGGAATAGTATTTGGCTGAGTCTTCAACCAGTAATATTATTCGGCTGTAGCCGACTTTGGTGTCATTTTCAACATTTACATGATCCTCCAGAAGCTTAACCATTGCAAAAAATATCCTCGAATCACCATTCCAGACAAATACATTGTCTATAAGATTTGTTCTCTTTTGCTCCTCCTGAAAAAAATCGACAAACTGATTGTTGTTCAACAATAAATATATCGGAATGTACTTGTAGAGTGATTTTAATTTTCCTGCAATCTCAATTGGTGTCTTTTTGTCGACCCCAACCATAATGATTATTAAGTCGAAATGTTTTGAGTATAGTTTTTCAAACGCTTCTTCAAATGATGATACACCGGTGATTCTGGGAACGGTTGTTAAATTCAGCTGGTAATAGACACCCAGGAAGTAGTCTGAGAACCGGCCTTCACGCTCGAGACTGTAGGCATCATAGAGATTAGAAATTATGAGTATCTCCTTGACTTTAAACTTCATCAGATCATGAAAGATGTCACGGTCATAATTGTTCTTTTCAAGAAAATTCTGAAGTAATTTTCGTTTACTTAAAAGGAAGTCCTTGGCGGCCTCAAATTTTTGTTTAAGCTCCTGATCTCCCCTGAATTTTTTAATTACAACTTCTCCCTGTAAAGTATTCAGGTAATTGCATATAAGGGTTGAGATGTTGTTTATCAGGTCTCTTTCTTCCTTCATAAAGGGACCTTCGTCTATGTCGGGATATTCTCTTGTATAAAATACCTCTATTTCGCCTACTTTGTCATCAATTGTCAGGAAGGGTTGTCGCTGCCGCCACTTGGTGGCAATGAAACCTGGTGAGAGATACTCTTTCCCGTCAAAGTTTATGCGGGCTACCGTATGCTCGGGATATTGCCAGGCATCTGGAATGATATAAACAATTTGATTTAATGCATTCTCGACAGATCTTTCCGATTGAAGAATGGATGTGGTTTGATTGATGCATGATAACTCTTTAAGACGCTCGGTTTTTTCATACATTATTTTTTTTAAGCCCTTTTCAGTGGCAATCACCCTGTCGAGCCCGTAAATTACATTTATGAATCCTGTTATCAACAGAGCCAACGTCTCAACAAATTGTTTTTCCTGTTCAAGAAATACATCTTCGTCTTCTAAGAAAACTGAACCTGTATAACAGACATAAACCGAACCTCTTTTTGCTGAAATAGTTTTGAAAAACACTTTGATATGTGAAGGACATTCAACGAATTCGGGTGAAGAAAACTCCTTGTCATCATATTTGATCCGCGATTTGATTAGATCTGGGAACCTGAATGCTTTGGGGATGACTTCTGTTATTTCACTCAGTGTGCTCTCAATAGTTAACCCGTTTCTAAGAATGTTTGAGATATCGTTAATGCATGTGAAGACTTTACCCGGTTCTTTTTCATCAAAGTTTTTTTCATCTTCTTTGCCGGCAGGGTATTTTATTTCGTTCCCCTTGATAATATTTAAAAACCCTGTTATTAGATTGGTCAGATTGCTTAATAGCTCTTTCTCTGATTTCCTGTAGTTTTCCCTGTTACTTACCGGGAAATCCTTAAGATAATAAAACTCAACACTGCCGGGAATATTATCAATAGTGGCGAAGTCTTCCTTAAGGCTCCATTCATTCTCTTTATAATCCTTGTCAGAACTCAGGTATTCCCTGCCATCATACACAATTCTGGCGACTGCATATTCTGGATAATGCCACGACTTGGGCATGTCTCTGCATATCTGTGAAAGGGTGTCGTCAATATTCTTTTCCTGACTGATGACAGGTGATCGTTCAGTTTTCGTTTCGTGTTCTTCTGAGGCAAGGTCAGGCTGGCTTATTTCATTTCTTGAGTTAAAGTAATTGCATATGATGGTGGCTATATTTTCAAGCAGCTGTCTTTCTTCATTTAAAAACGGACCCTCATCGGCTTTTGGAAATTGTTTGGTGTAGAAGACATCTATTACGCCCCATTTTTTGTCAAAAGTCTCAAATGTTTGCTTTTGAATCCATCTTGTTTCTCTGAAATCTTCAGAACAATAAGTCTTTCCGTCATATCTGATGCTTACTCTGGCGTATTCTGAAAACTGCCAGCCTTTTGGGATTTCCTTTACTATCTCCAGTATTGTGTTTTCAAATGTATCTCTTTTGTTAATGATCTTGTTTATCAGGTAAATAACCGACAATCCTTTCTGGCTTTGAATCTTCTCCGCCAAAAGCTTCTGCATTTCCTTCTGTAAATGCGATATGTCTTCCATTTTGTATGCGGTTCAGGAGAAAAGGATCAAACAGTTTATTCGGAGGTTTTAAAAACCGCCTTTAACAATCCCTCCGGCCCTCACATGGGGAGAACCAACAAAGGCTTGCATTTCAAATAAATGCAAAGTCCCCATCGGGGGATTCAGAGGTCTTAAATAAAATAATATGTAAGATACAAAAATTATCCTGATGAATAATTATTCGTAACTTGTATAAAAGTTGGAAATATTGTGAATAATTCTCTTTAAAGTCATTTTACAAACCTCAAAACAAAACAAAGCTATGTCCAGTCCAGTTGAAGAATTTATGGCGAAAATTATCGCCAAAAATCCTGGCGAAACAGAGTTTCATCAGGCTGTCAGAGAAGTAACGGAATCTATTATGCCGTTTATTCAGGAGAATCCAAAGTACATGTATCCCAAAATCCTTGAGAGGATAGCTGAACCAGAAAGAATAATAATCTTTAGAGTCCCCTGGATGGATGACAAAGGTGAAGTTCAGATAAACAGAGGCTACAGGATAGAAATGAACAGTGCAATAGGACCTTATAAAGGTGGTCTGAGATTCCACCCTACGGTGAACCTGAGCATTCTCAAGTTTCTTGCTTTTGAGCAGGTTTTTAAAAACAGTCTTACAACGCTGCCGATGGGAGGAGGTAAAGGAGGATCTGATTTTGACCCCAAGGGAAAAACTGACAATGAGGTAATGCGTTTCTGCCAGGCCTTCATGAGTGAGCTGTTCAGACATATCGGATCTGACACTGATGTGCCTGCCGGCGATATAGGTGTGGGAAGCAGAGAGATCGGCTTTATGTTTGGCCAATATAAGAAACTCAGAAATGAGTTCACCGGAGTGCTTACAGGGAAAGGCCTTGAATGGGGCGGAAGCCTTATAAGACCTGAGGCAACAGGATACGGACAGGTATATTTCGCTGAGGAGATGCTTAACACCAGGGGTGATACTCTGAAAGATAAGGTTTGCACAATCTCAGGCTCAGGGAATGTTGCTCAGTTTGCCACCCAGAAGGCAATCCAGATGGGAGCAAAAGTGGTCACCTTATCTGACTCCAGCGGATACATTTATGACCCTGATGGGATTAATGATGAAAAGCTTGCCTTTGTAATGAACCTCAAAAATGTTAAAAGAGGACGAATCAGGGAATATGCTGAAAAATACAAATGCAAATACGTTGACGGAAAGTCAACGCCATGGGACATACCATGCCAGGTTGCTTTGCCAGCTGCCACCCAGAACGAAATAAAGGGCGAGGATGCTACTTTACTTATCAAAAAAGGCTGTTTTGTAGTCTCTGAAGGATCTAATATGCCTTCCACACCGGATGCTGTGGACATATTCATTAAAAACAAAATACTCTATGGCCCTGGTAAGGCTGCAAATGCCGGCGGAGTCGCCACTTCCGGGCTGGAGATGAGCCAGAATTCAATGCGTTTGCCATGGACCAGAACTGAAGTAGATAACCGCCTGCATCAGATAATGAAAGACATACATGCCACCTGCGTTAAATATGGAAAGGAGAAAGATAATTACATCAATTATGTTAACGGAGCAAACATAGGAGGATTTGTGAAGGTTGCAGAGGCTATGCTGGCTCAGGGATTGGTATAGATTAATAAAGTGCCTGTTTTTGTCCGTTTCAGCCTGTTTTTGCTGCTGAATTGGGAACGGAGATCCGGGGAATATTTACCGGCCTCTCATCCTGTGGTCAATAACAGGCACTTTTATATTTGTTCGTTTTTTCCGCATTTTTGACTAATATTGATCAGCTCATTAGTTATTTATTTTAACACAACAGAAACAATGGACAAGCTGAAAAGAAACATATTCAGAGAAACTTCATTTGAGCTTCTGATGCAAAAAAGAATCCGGTATGTTCTGCTGATATGCAGCAGGTACGATGCCTTTATTATGGAAGAAGACGGTAAGATCGATGAAAAAGTATTTAATGATTATGTAGCTTTTAATTTACGTTACGCTCCGCAGTTCATTCATGTCGAATCAGCAAAAAGTGCAATGGAGGTGCTTGGCAAATGTCAGGTTGACCTGATCATAAATATGCTCAGCATTAGTGACATGGACCCGATTGAACTTTGTTCTGTCATAAGAAAAGAATACCCTGAAAAACCAATTGTGATTCTGGCCCCTGATTCGAGGGAACTCTCACTTAAATTAAACCACGAAGATCTGTCTTCTGCAGACTATGTTTTCAACTGGCTGGGAAGTACGAATATTCTTCTTCCAATAATAAACCTTATTGAAGATAAATTAAATGTTGATGAAGACAACACCCATGAGGGAGTTCAGTCAATATTACTCATCGAAGACTCAGCCAGAATGGCATCTGTTTATATCCGGTACCTGTACAAGATTGTGCTGGAACAGTTCCAGGAATATATGATCGAGGGCCTTAATGAGCATCAGAAAATGATGCAGATGCGCGGCAGACCAAAGATACTTCTTGCAACTAATTATGAAGACGCCGTCAGCTTATTTGAGAAACATAAATCACAGCTTCTGGGTGTCATTACAGATGTTGACATCAGGCATAAAGAGCCTGGAAGCCTGGGCACCATAGAAGATTTCTTTAAACTTATACAGGAGAATGATATACCGATATTAATACAATCATCAGAGCCTGAAAATGAAAAATATGCAAGGGTATATGCTGACGGGTTCCTGAGTAAAAATTCAAGAGATATTCTTTCTGAACTGAAGGCATTTATGAAAGCCCACTTTTCTTTTGGCGATTTTATCTTTACCGATCCTGAAACGGGAGTGGAGATAGCCAGGGTATCTGACCTGCAGAGCTTTCAGCGAAGGATATTTGAAATCCCGGATGACTCACTACGCTACCATTTTTCGAGAAATCATCTGTCAAAATGGTTATATGCCAGAGCAATGTTTTCTCTCGCGGAGTTTCTTAAAAACATTAGCCCCGATGACTTCTCAAGCATGGATCAAAACCGACGGTTTATTTTTGACATCATCGCCAATTTCAGACTGAACAAGGGGCATGGCATCATTGCCGAGTTTTACCGCGAACATTTTGATGAGTACCTGACATTTACAAAAATAGGTGAGGGATCAATAGGAGGAAAGGCCAGAGGATTGGCATTTCTAGACTATATAATTAAACAAAATCAGTATTTCGAAAGTTTCGAAGAGACAATCGTTTCAATACCGAGAACAGTAGTGCTCAGTACTGAAATTTTCGATGAATTCATGGTCCAGAACAATCTCTATGAAATTGGTTTATCACATCAGGATGACAGGACAATTCTTGATGCATTTGTGAAAGGTAAGCTTCCTGTAAGAATCCATAAGGATTTAAATGTATTCATTTCAATTATAAATGGCCCCGTGGCAATACGCTCGTCCAGCCTGCTTGAAGATTCACACTCGCAGCCATTTGCCGGAATATATTCAACCTATATGATCCCCAAAGTTGATGATGATGAATTGATGCTGGAGCTTCTAAGTATCGGGATTAAAAGTGTCTATGCCTCTGTTTTTTACAAGGCAAGTAAAGACTATATGACTGCCACTGCCAACCAGATAGAAGAAGAAAAAATGGGAATTGTTCTGCAGGAAGTATGCGGACAACAGTACGGAACCAGGTTTTATCCAACTATTTCAGGTGTCGCAAAGTCAATCAATTTTTACCCTATTGACCCTGAGAAATCGGAAGACGGTTATGTGAGCCTTGCCTTTGGTCTGGGTAAATATGTAGTTGACGGAGGCATTACACTACGGTTCTCACCTAAATTTCCCAAAAAAATATTGCAACTGTCTGATACAAAAATGGCATTGCGTGAGACCCAACACGAATTCTATGCACTGGATCTTAATCCCGAGAGCTTTGTTCCAAGCACGGATGACACTGTAAATATTCTTAAACTGCAGATCAGCGAAGCCGGGCCCGACGGCTCACTTAAATTTGTTGCTTCAACATATGATTACCGTGAAGATATATTAAGGGATGAGGTACAGAGCAAGGGGAAAAGGATAGTTACTTTTTCAGCTATTTTAAAATACAATCTTTTCCCGTTGGCGGATATTTTGAGGACTATCCTTGAGATCGGGCAGCAGCAAATGAACAACCCCATCGAAATAGAATTTGCTGTGAACATTGATCCTGATAGAAAAAAACCAATCCTTTTCAATCTTCTGCAGATCAGACCTATTGTAGAATACAATGAGCTGGTGAAAGACAGGCTTGAAAATGTCACCGAGTCTGAAACAATCGTTTTCTCAAATTCAACCCTTGGAAACGGAACAATAAACGGGATAAGTGACCTTGTTTATGTCAAGACAGAGAACTTTGATCCGTCAAAAAACATGGAGATAGCTGCAAAACTAAATGAGATAAATGATGAGTTTTTGGCAGAAGGAAAGAATTACATATTGATCGGGCCGGGCCGATGGGGATCAACAGATGAGTGGCGCGGGATACCCATTAAGTGGCAACAGATCTCGGCGGCACGCATTATTGTTGAATCAGGACTCGATAATTACCGCGTTGATCCGAGCCAGGGAACTCACTTTTTCCAGGACCTGACAGCTTTCAAGGTTGGGTATTTTACAACCAACCCGTATATTGATGATGGTTATGTTGATTTTGATTTTTTATCGGCTGCAGAACCTTATTATGAGGATAAATTATTGAAGCACATACGATTTTCTGAACCACTGGCTGTTAAAATAGATGGAAGGAAGAAGGTAGGGGTTATAATGAAGCCCAAAAACGAGGGATAATAAAATGAGAAAATAAAAACAGAGTGAGGCTGCTTGCTCTCGCTCACACTCTCACTCTGTTTATGTGGTACCACCAGGAATCGTCCCGATAGCTATCGGGACGGGGACCTACGGATTTTCAATTTAAGAATAAAAAGAAAGGAGTTTTTCAACTATATCCGGATGCTCTTTTAAAGAACAGAAGTATTTTCTGCTATGCATTCGTTTAATATGCTTTTCGATCTTAAGAGCTTGCTCTATTGAGTCACAGGTAATTGTAAGGAAAATAGTCCAGTCAGAAGCTCTGGCAGAAAAGCAGGTGCTTCCGAAGTAAGCTGTGTTGTGTTGGTTAAGACGATCCTCAGGAGGTTGACTAGTACTTCCCACATAAAAACTATCAATAGAAGAGCTATATAATATGTAGCAAGTGGCAGACATACAAAAAGAGGCCGTCTATTTGTAGCAGCCTCAATTTGTGGTACCACCAGGAATCGAACCGGGGACACACGGATTTTCAGTCCGTTGCTCTACCATCTGAGCTATGGTACCGTTTGGGACTGCAAATATATCTAAAAATTTTTTTTGACAACACTCTTCAATGTATTTTTTTAACCTTGTTTGATGCCTTTACCTTATTATCTTTACAACATCTTAATAATCCGATGGATCTGATATTTCATACACTTCCCAATGGCATAAGAATGGTTCATTCTGCCTCACCAGGCGATGTGGCTTATTGCGGAATAATAATAAACACCGGCTCACGTGATGAACTTGCCGATGAACATGGCATAGCCCATTTTATTGAACACATGTTCTTTAAAGGCACTGCTAAAAGAAAAGCTTATCACATTCTGAGCCGCCTTGAAGATGTGGGCGGAGAGATCAACGCTTATACAACAAAGGAAGAGACTGCCGTTTATGCATCCTTTATGCGTGAGCATTATTCAAGGGCAATTGAGCTTCTGGCTGACATTTTCTTTTCCTCTTCTTTCCCGGCCGCAGAAATTGAAAAAGAGAAAGAGGTGGTTATTGAAGAGATTAATTCCTACCTCGACAATCCAGCTGAATATATTTTTGATGAATTTGAGGAACTGGTTTTTAGCGGTCAGCCAATCGGAAGAAATATTCTGGGCGAGCGAAAAACAATCAGACATATAAACCGCAAAAAACTGCTTGAGTTCATATCACGTAACTTCTCAACTGATCAGATCGTCTTTTGCTCAACAGGCAAAATAGCACCCCGCGAAATTATCAGACTATTTGAAAAACATTTTTCACCTGTTCCGTCACGGAGTTGTGAGAAGAGAGAGATTGTCAAATACAATTATCTGCCTGTTTCAGTTGAGAAGAAGCATAACACAAGCCAGAACCATTGTATAATTGGCAATACTGCGTTTAATTTGCATGACAGACGCCGCATGGGACTATTTATTCTTAATAATATTCTTGGTGGGCAGGGGCTTAACTCAAGGTTAAATATGTCGCTCAGGGAACGCCGGGGATATGCCTATAATGTAGAATCAATGTATAACCCGTATGCCGATACGGGTTTGTTTGCTATTTATTTTGGTACTGACAGCCGTAACCTTGAAAAATGCATTGACCTGACACACAGGGAACTTAAAAAGCTTTGTGATGTGCCTGTGGGATCAGTTCAGCTTAATAAAGCCCGCAATCAGATAAAAGGATATCTGCTTAGATCATATGATAATCATGAGAATATGATGTTAAGCCTGGGTAAAAGCCTTCTCATCTTTGAAAAAATAGAAAGCATAGAGGAGATTTTTAAAAAAATTGATGCTGTCACAGCTGATGAACTTAAAGAGACGGCTTCTGTTATTTTTAATGAACCATCTTTGTCTACGTTAGTATATAAATAGTATGGAAAAGAATCTCGACAGATACATCCGCGATCACAGCACTCCTGAAGACAAGGTGCTTGAGGATCTTTACAGACAAACCAACCTGTATGTTGTAAACCCCAATATGGTCTCAGGTCATATCCAGGGCAAACTCCTTGAGATGCTTTCTCACATGATCCATCCCTCAGTGATAGTTGAGATCGGAACATATACCGGCTATTCGGCAATATGCCTCTCGAGAGGATTAAAAACAGGAGGGAAGCTTCACACTATAGAGATCAATGATGAGCTGAGGGAAATGAGCAGCCGCTATTTTGACCTGGCAGGAGTCTCAGACAAGGTAATCCTTCATACCGGCCGTGCACAGGACGTTGTACCTGCACTGAACTTCATCTTTGACCTTGTATTTATTGATGGTGACAAGCGTGAATATTGTGAATATTATAATCTTGTTTTTGAAAAAGTAAGAAAAGGTGGTTTCATAATTGCCGACAACGTGCTTTGGGGCGGAAAGATCGAAAACGAAGATGCCATGAATGACCCCCAGACCAGAGGAGTAATAAATTTCAACGAGCTTATCCGTAACGATAGCCGCGTTGAAAAGATACTGCTTGCTTTACGCGATGGATTGATGATTATAAGGAAGAAATAAAGCTCAATGGTACGATTTTTGAGCAAAATGTATAAATCTTAAGCGATGAAAAATTATCTTCTGTTAATTGCTACAATAATGCTGAGCCTGACAGTTTCAGCACAGGATCTTCAGAAAGCGAAGACAACATCGGCAATAAGACTTTTTGGTGATAAAGATGATCTGGCATCTGTTCTTACCATTATACCGGCTGGAAGCTATGTTGATATTGTCAATCCTGACACCACTTCAGGTTATATACTTGTCCTTTTTAATGATCAGCAGGGTTTTGCCCAGGCAAGACAATTGAATTATAACCTCACCACTGAGGAGGTCAATAAGGCTACAATACCTGTTGAGACCTCGGTTCAGAGCAGGCCTGCACCTGCTAACAGGTATGACAGGCTGATAATGAAGTACGGGTCACAGGTAGGGAAGCTACTTTACCAGAATAAGATATGGAAAGGCATTTCGTCCGATATGGCTCTTGACAGCTGGGGTAAACCATTAAAGATCAACCTCACATATAACGATAACACGCGTGAGGAGGAATGGATTTATTCAAAGAAATGGCTCCTGTTCAGAGATAATGTGCTTGTCAGCTGGGGACCGGTGAAATACTAAAACAGCATAGAGGCTCTTATAAAAGAGCCTTTTTTATTCTTTAATTTTTTTTATGGTGTTTGCAAAATAAAAAAATGTGTTATTTTTGCACACACAATTGCGGGAATAGCTCAGTTGGTAGAGCACGACCTTGCCAAGGTCGGGGTCGCGAGTTCGAGTCTCGTTTCCCGCTCAGAAATAAGAGGACAAACCAGGTCCTCTTTTTTTATGCTTCTTTGTATTTCTTCTGCATCTCAATTACCACTTCCTTAAATTTAGGGAATGAGGTCCACAGCTCTTTGTCGCAGGCAACCAATCCATCACACTCGATGCAGCAATCGTAACCCTTTGAGATGACACAGGCACGCACAGTACATTTTGCCGGAATCATACCTATTGGCTTATCACTTACTTTGCAACCATAACAGAAAACTTTTTCTGAATCGAAATCAATACCGAACTTCTCCTTAAACCTGAACTCTTCATAAGCTTTCTTTTTAAGTTCAATATTATTCTCAATGGATGCTTTCTTTAGGTTGCAACTGTCCGGACATTTAAAACCGCAATACTCCAGTTTCTTAGGATCCGGTTTTTCATCCTGATAACTTTTTGTCCCAAAAGCAGAAAGTGTTGAACTGTATGACAAAGCATAGCAACATACTCCCGCTTTAAAGCACGTGTTTAAGAATTCACGGCGTTTAAGATCTTTTTCCATGGCTGATAGAATTAGTTAATAAATATGTTGTTTATCAAATTTATGCGAATAATTTTAATTAGGCACATATTTAAAAGCAAATCCCGTGTAACAACAGTTAAACGGGATTTGATCAAATAAAAAAATGAGCAGTAGTTACTTGCGAGAAAAGGATCTAAGCCTTAACTCTTATTTTCCCCGGAGGGTAGTGTAAAGTAAAACGCAGTTCCTTTGCCTAAAGTACTTTCAACAGTTATTGTTCCTTTATTTATTTCTGCAAATTCTTTGCAGATAATAAGACCAAGTCCTGTGCCAGCTTCATTGCCGGTACCAATGGTAGTATAGCTTTCTTCTATTTTAAAAAGTTTTTTAAGCGTATCCTGAGACATGCCAATACCATTGTCTGATACACTGATAGTCGTATTTTCATCTTCAGGTCTGGCGCTGACTGTTACCGTACCTCCCTTCTCAGTGTACTTTATACCGTTATGAATAAGATTCCTTAAAACAGTTGAAAATGTCTCCCTGTCGGCATATACACATATGTCATCAGGCACTTCATTTGCAAGAGTTATTCCTTTCGTTTCAGCCTGCGTCTGGTAAATCTTCATTGCCTCATCGGTAATCTCTTTAACATGGAAATAGCCGGGAAAGAGCTTAAGAGTACCGGTCTGACTCTTTGACCACTGAAGCAGGTTTTCAATAAGATTAAGCAGCTTGTGCGAGGAGTTATTTATCATTTTAGAGAACTCTGCAATCTCTGCTTTTTCCATGGTCAATGCATTGCTATACATTACTTCAGTGAGCCCTGCCAGTGACATAAACGGGCTTCGCAGATCGTGCGCAATGATGGAGAATAGTTTATCTTTTGTCTGAACTATTCGCCTGAGCTCTTCTTCTGACTTCTCTAGCTGTTCATTTGTTTCAGTCAGTTTCAGGTTTTGCAGTTCAATGTTATTTCTGTGTTCAATTATTTCCTGGTTTTGCAGCTCAAGAAGCTTAGCATGCTTTCTCCTCTGTCTGAACAGAATGAGCAATATAACAATGAATGTGGCAAGCAGGGTCAGTATTGATGTGAGAGCAATGCTGATGATTTTTATTCGCTTAATCTTCAGTGTCTTAATGGCATTGTCCTTGTTGAGCAAATCAATCCTGGCAATTCTCTGCTGCTTCTCCATCTGGTACTCCAGCAGGAAGATCTTTTCTGTAAGCTTCTGGTTAAAGAGCGAGTCACTATATTGTATTACCTTCTGTTGGTACTCAGTGGCAGATTTATAATCAAGTGATTTAAGCGATATTGTAACAAGGGCGGCCAGTGCATCCTTTACTGCCATGTTTGCCTTTATTTCTTTTGCAATGGAAAGGCTTTCGTAGGCCAGCTTTTTTGCTTCATTCAGCTTCAGCTGTTCAGCAAGTATGAGGGATTTTTTTGTAAGAATACTGGTATAAAGATTTTTGTCACCCTGTTTATCAACCTTTTCAAGCGACATGTTGTAATTTTCCATTGCAGCATCATAATCACCCTTCTGGAAATGAATGTCACCTATATATTTATAACATGATGCCTGATCAGGCGCCTGATTTATTTCCTTTCTTAAGGAAAGGGATTTTTCGTAACTCAGCAGCGCTGTGTCAAGCTTCCCTTCAATAGAGTAAGTCCTTCCATAAAACAGATAAACATAAGCAAGCATTGACTTGTTGTTGGTTTTGATTGCAATAGCTTCTGCCTTTTTTATGTTTTCAAAAGCCAGATTAGCGTGCTCCTGATAAATGTACAGGTTGGCAAGATTGAGATGAGCAAAACCAGCCTGATCAGGTATGTTATGGCTCTGTGCTACTTCCAATCCCTTATAATACAAGTCAATGGACTCAGAATACTTGCCCATAACCCTATATGCCACTCCTACAAAACTATATGCTTTCGCAAGACTCTCATAGTCTTTGTACTGACTTGCCAGGTCTATTGCCTCAGTGCCATATTTAATTGATTTTTCAGGATCGGCATTCCTGAGATCCCAGCATAATGCCAGCAAAACCGGTATCTTCTCAGACCCGTCTTTGTTTTGAAGGACTACAGATAAACTGTCATCGTGCTGCAGAATGGTTGGCTGATTTTCACTGGACAACGCAAAAGGATAAAATAAGAATAGAAAAATCAGTTCCTTCATTGATTATCTGTCATTTGTTCATTATAACGTAAATGTATGTATTCTTTTTATTGTATAAGTATATGTTTACTTTTTTAGTTTAATAATGGTTCATTCGCTGTGGTTTTGATATGTCTTATATTTGCTCACTACATGACTTCCGTTTTCATGGGGGTACTTCTTTTTCTATCAATATTTAATCCCTGACGGGATTGTCCCGGCAAGACTCTTTGTCTGAAGAAAGACATATTCCGTTTTAATACAAATCATAAAGTGATGACATATATTTAATCAGGATAATAGGGTTATTATTTATAAAATTATATTTGCATTTGAAACAGATTGAAAATAGTTACTCATTTTGAGATAATGAAAGAAATTATTAAGACGTTGCAAAAGAAAGGGATAACCCTTCCTGCTGATGTGAGTGAGATACTTAACGGAGCCAGGAGTGTAAGGGCTTTTGATACAGTTCAGCAGCTTGCCGATGCTTCGACAGGAGGTATAAACTCTAATTATTTTGAAGTAAAATATGATATTCCGGGAAAAGGTGAATTTACTGAGGCAATTGTTCACAGAGTAAGTAATGGCATATCAGCCAACTTTACCGAGCCCTATATGCGCAGACGTGATCCTGACACCATGGTCATTGCCGACGACATGCCTACTGATAAAACCAGGTTCAGGGATAAATTTGGCTATGATTTTAAATCGCTGCAGGAAGAGACTTTTAGCTGGCTGAAACAGCAGGATCTGGCATTTTTCTTTTATTTTGCCGGCCAATTAAACATTGGTGTAACAGGAATAGCCATTGCACCATGTAATGCCAGTTTCTTTTCAATGGGTCTTTCAATGCTCCAGCGCATCATCCCCTTAAATGAGCTTCCTGACAAGATGTCGATTGATTCAGTCATTTATGTGGCACCAACATTCCGTCATACACATTTTCAGGGAAAGCAAATAGTGGTACATAACCGCACCGCAACGCTTCACGAGGTCTATTCATATAATCTCTATCCCGGGCCAAGTGCAAAGAAGGGCTTATACGGGGCACTTTTACATAAAGGTGAAAGGGAAGGCTGGATCACTGCTCACTGTTCAACGGTTCAGGTTATAAGCCCGTATGATAATATAACAACCTTTATGCACGAAGGGGCAAGCGGAGGGGGTAAGAGTGAGATGCTCCAGAGCATAGTGAGGGAACCAAACGGTCAGGTAATGATTGGCGAAAACATGAAAACGCT